>Ga0213876_10000277_pt1 | contig 47161 bp, 32 predicted proteins | sample BarmaccomBMRX_R9_FD_160113 | JGI IMG/M metagenome (GOLD analysis project Ga0213876, IMG submission 160113) | Root-associated microbial communities from Barbacenia macrantha in rupestrian grasslands, the National Park of Serra do Cipo, Brazil - RX_R9 | ecosystem: Host-associated > Plants > Roots...
TCTCGGAGCGCGACACGATCCGCACGAAGGTCGAGGCGATGCTCGACGCCATCGCGGTGCTCGACCCCGAGGCCGTCGAGGTCATGCGCAGGTAGCCCCAGGGATTTTAAGGCATGAGCGCCATCAAGAACCCGGCGGAAGGCACGCCGACCATCCGGGTCGAAATCTACAACCAGACCTACAACATCCGCTCCGACGGCGACAGCGAGTACGTCATCGGCTTGGCGGAGTTCGTTGACCGCCGCATGCGCGAAATCTCCTCGGGCACGCTGACGGTCGATTCGCTCAAGGTCGCCATCCTCGCCGCGCTCCACATCGCCGACGAGCTGCACCGCCTCAAGCGCCTCCACGAGCAGACCGACCAGCAGCTCGCCGCCCGCAGCGCCGAGTGCGCCGAGATGCTCGACCGTGTCCTCAAGACCCGCCACGTCGCCGACCAGGCGAGCCCCAGCAGCATCACCATCTCTTAAAAAACCGACGGCCCTCGGGGGCCGGGCACGACCCCTTTTGTCAAGCCGGCCGGGCCTGCTTTTTCGCTCAGATTTTTCTCCCGTGTCCCGCCGGGCTGTGCTAGTATTTCCGCAGGCTGAGGGTGTCGGTTCTGCGCGGCTCGCCACCGATTTACAATGGTTGAGCCTATGTCGTGAATAAGGGAGACCGACGCCGTCGCCAGTGCGATCCCTCACCGCAGGGATGCGCCGGAGGCGATGGCTTCGACCGCAAGGTTAGGTCACCCACCTGTTAACGCAGGTTCAATTACGACTTCGGAGCGGCCGCCGCGGTTCGCCCCCGGCCCTTATCTTTTCGTGAACCGTAAACCGTGACAAGTGGCCTGAATCTTGTCACGGTTTACGGTTCACGCCTTTTGACCTATGAGAGTCCTGATGATCGGAGACGTGGTGGCGCGGCCCGGGCGGGTGGCGGTGCTGGAGCGCATAGAAGACTTGCGCGAGCAGCACGCCGTTGACCTCGCCGTGATGAACGCCGAGAACGTCTCGGGCGGCTTCTCCGTCACCCCGCAGGACGCCGAACGGCTCTTCGCCGCCGGCATCGACGTGATGACCTCCGGCAACCACATCTTCGACAAGCGCGAGGCCGCCGCCTACATCGCCCGCCAGCCGCGCCTGCTCCGCCCCGCCAACTATCCCTCGAACACGCCCGGCTCAGGGATGTGGACGGGCGAGGTGCGCGGCGCGCGCGTCGCCGTCATGAATTTGATGGGGCGCGTCTACATGCCGCCGACCCACGACAGCCCCTTCGCCGCGGCGGACGAACTGCTTTCACGTTTAGATGACGAGGTGAAGGTGCGGCTCGTGGACATGCACGCCGAGGCGACCTCGGAGAAGATCGCGTTGGCGCGGCACCTCGACGGGCGCGTCTCGGCCGTCGTCGGCACGCACACGCACGTCCAGACCGCCGACGAGCGGATACTGCCCGGCGGCACGGCCTTCATCACAGACCTCGGGATGACGGGCAGCTACTCCGGCTGCATCGGCATGGAACGCGACGGCGCACTCGCGCGCTTCCTCAACCCCGCCGCCCCACGCCCCGAGCACTCCAAAGGCGACGTGCGCATCTGCGCCGCCCTCATCGACATCGACGACACCAACGGCCGCGCCCGCGAAATCTCCCGCCTCTGCCTGCCACACGAATCGTGAAAAAGGTGAGCAGTAAGCAGTAAAAACAGTTGAAGGCAGCCGGGAGTAATTCGGCCGCCTTCAGCTACTATGGCTTCTCCTACTGCTCACCGCTTACTGCTCACGGCTCACTCTCGCTGGAAGCGAGGGGCGGGGAGCTGAGGGCGAGGCGGTAGCTCTCGGGCAGGGAGATGACGCGGTTGTTGGCGTCGGTGACGACGTGGCCGGTCTCGCCCTCGGCGATGATGCGGCCGTCCGCGGCGTTGAGGATTTCGTAGCCGAAGCGCACCGAGCGGCGGCGCAGCTCCGTGATGTGCGTGCGCACGATCAGCTCGTCGTCGTAGCGCGCGGGCGCCTTGTAGCGGCAGTAGCTTTCGGCGACGACGAGGAAGGCGCGGTCGTTCTCCTCCATGTCCTTGTAGGCGAAGCCGCGCGCGCGGCAGAACTCGGTGCGCCCGATCTCGAACCAGACGAGGTAGTTCGCGTGATACACTACTCCCATGCGATCCGTCTCCGCGTAGCGGACGCGGATCGTGGTCTCGTGCCAGTCGTCGAAGAGGGCGTCGGCTTCGATGGGTTGCATCGTCGTCAAGGGTCGCGAGAGCCTTCCGGTTTCAGCGGACTATAAAAGCGAAGGGTCAGTGATGTCAAAGAGAATCCGGGCGGGGAGTTGGGCCGCGCTGGCGGCCGCGTGCGCCTGCGCGGCGGCGCTGGGCACCGGGGCGGCCGCGCAGAGGGCCAAGCCCGCGGCCGTCAACCCGAAGACGGCCGCCGTGCGCGAGGCCACGGCCGAGGTGCTGCGCGAGACGAGCGAGCTGCGCAAGCTCCCCATCCTCCGGCCGGTGCGCAGCGGCGCGCAGTCGCGCGCCGAGATCGAGCAGATGATCGTGCGCAACATCAGCGAGAGCGAGTCGCCGGAGGAGACGTGGGCCAAGGAGACGGCGATGAAGAAGTTCGGGCTCGCGCCCGCGGACTTCCAGCTCCGCCCCTTCCTCGTCAAGCTCCTCACCGAGCAGGTCGCCGGCTACTACGACCCGAAGACGCAGGAGTTCTACCTCGCCGACTGGATCGACCTCGACGGCCAGCGCCCCGTGATGGCGCACGAGCTGACCCACGCGCTGCAAGACCAGCACTTCAACCTCCGCCGCTTCGAGGACTGGCCCAAGCACGACGCGGACGCCGAGATGGCCGCGCACGCGCTCGTCGAGGGCGACGCCTCGTACCTGATGGCGCAGTACGTGGTGCGCGACCCCGCGCGGCAGCTCGCCTTCTTCAAGTCGATGATGTCGGGCGGGGCCTCGGCCAGCGAGCAGATCGAGAAGGCGCCGCGCGTCCTGCGCGAGCAGATGCTCTTCCCCTACCTGCAAGGGATGACGTGGGTCGCGCAGGTCTACAAGCAGGGCGGGTGGGAGGCGGTCTCGGCCGCCTTCAAGAACCTGCCGAAGTCGTCCGAGCAGGTCTTGCACCAGGAGAAGTACGTCGCGGGCGAGCTGCCGCAGAAGGTCTTGGTGCGCGACCTCTCGCCGGCGCTCGGCCGCGGCTGGCGGATGGCCGACAACGACGTGTTGGGCGAGTGGGGCTGCTACCTCCTGCTCGACGAGTACCTGCAATCGGTTGACGTGTCGAAGGGCGCGGCCGCCGGCTGGGGCGGCGACCGCTACGCGCTCTTCGTCGGGCCGGGCAAGGCGGACGTGGTCGTCGCGCTCAAGACCGTGTGGGACACCGAAGGCGACGCGCGCGAGTTCTTCGACGCCTACACGCGGCGCACGACGAAGCGCTACGGGGCGGAGCCCGCGGAGGTCGCGCCCGCCGACCGGCAGGTCTGGGCGACGCAGGAGGGCGCGGTCGTCGTCGAGCGGCGGGGCGCCGCGGTCTTCGTCGTCGAAGGCGTGCCCGACGGCGTGGACGCGAAGGCGCTCGCGAAGAGTTTGTAAGGGGAGTAGGCAGTAGGCAGATGGCAGTAGGCAGTTAAGGCAAGAAGAGTCTTAACAAATCTGCCTGAAAGAATCGGGGGCGGCGAGTCGCTAAGCTCGCCGCCCCCGTTTGTGTCGGCTACTTTAGCAAATGGCTAACTGCCTACTGCCATCTGCCTACTGCCTACTCCCCTCAGAACTGGAGCTTGGCGCCGAACTGGATGATGCGCGCCGACTCGCCCGTCTGGATGACGTTCTGGGACGTGGGCGGCGCGACCGTCGTGCAGCAGGTGCGGCCGAACTGCGACGAGCCGAGCGAGGGCGAGCCGACGGACGCCGAGCGCGGGTTGTCGAAGTTGGCGTGGTTGAAGGCATTGAACATCTCGGTGCGGAACTGGAAGCGGACGCGCTCCGTGATGCTGAACGTCTTGACGATGCCGAGGTCAACGTTCCAGTAGCTCGGGCCGCGGTAGATGTTGCGCCCCGAGCCGTTCGAGCCCGGCGGCGGGACGGCGAGCCCGTTCTGGTTCTCGAAGACGACCGGCCCCGTCACGTTCGGCAGCTCCGTCAGCTGCGCGCGCAAGCTGGGGTCGAGGACGAGCGCGCGCGAGACGTGCGACGAGTTGGCCGTGCGCTGGTTGCTGTTGACCTGGAACGGCTCGCCCGTCATGAAGGTGTAGATGGTGTTGAGCGACCAGCCGCCGAGCAGGTGGTTGACCACGCCCGGCGCGCCCGAAAGGAAGTGGCGGCCGCGCCCGACGGGCACCTCCCAGACGGCGGCCGTCGTGAAGACGTGCGTGCGGTCGAAGTCGGAGACCGCCCACTCCTGTTCGAGGTGGTGCGCGTCGGCGACGGCGCGCGAGGTCGTCGTCGTCAGGGCGCCGCCCGAGGTCGTGCCGACGGGATCGACCGACTGGTTGTCCATCGACTTCGAGAAGGTGTAGGCCATGTTCAGACCCAGACCCGAGGCGAAGCGGCGGCGCAGCGTGAACTGCGCGCCGTGGTAGACCGAGCTGCCGCTGTTGTCGATGTAGGTGATGGTGCGGAACTGCTGGTTGGGCCGGAGCCTGAAGGCGAGCGTCGTGTTCTCGACGCGCTCGGCGAAGGCGCCCGCGGCGTTCGAGGTCGTGGCGAGCTGGCCCTGCACGGTCGCGTTATCGACGAAGGCCGCGTTGATGGCCGAGACGCCCGCGTTCAAAATCGGAATCTGCGACGCCGCGAAGGCCGGCACGCAAGGGCTGGAGGCGCCCGCGCGCGTCGCGCCGCTCGGCAGGCAGTTCGCGATGTTGTTGTTCGCCTGGAGCATCAGGAACGAGCTGAGGATGGGCGCCGCGTCGATCTGGTTGGCGTCGTAGGCCATCAGCAGCCGCAGGCCGCGCCGGCCGATGTAGGCCGCCTGCATGACGAAGCCGCCGGGCAGCTCGCGCTGGAAGCTCAGGTTCCACTGGTGCACGGTCGGGAGCTTGAGGTCGGGCGCGAAGGTCGTGATGTTCGGCGCGTTCAGGACGAGCAGCAGCGGCGGCGTCAGGAACGACGAGGGCTTGATCGTCGGCGGCGCGAGCGCCTGTGGGAAGCCGCCCGCGATGGTCGTGACGGGGACGGCCTGGCAGCCCGCGGTCGTCGTCCCGCCCACGGTCGAAGAGCAGCTCGTCCTCAGGCCCGGCACGCTCCCGGCCACGGCCGTCACCTGGAACGAAGAGATCGGGTCGAAGGCGAGGCCGTAGCCGGCGCGCACCACGCTGCGCCCGGGCTCGCCGAAGAGGTGGCGGAAGAATCCGCCCTTGTAGTCGGGCGACCACGCGACGCCGAGGCGCGGGCCGAAGGCGCCGGCGTTAGTCCGGTTCCACCACTTGTCGGACTTGGCGAAGGTGACGGCGCCGGGGTTGTTGAGGACGGGGTTGGCCGGCCCGGGCGTGGACGCGATGGGGCTGGTCGGGACGTAGGTGAAGCCGGGCGTGTTCGCCGGCAGGTTCAGCTCCCAGCGCATGCCGTAGTTGATGGTCACGTTGGGCCGCCACTTGTACTCGTCCTGCGCGTAGAAGTTGTACTGGTTGAGGCGGGTCGTGATGGCTTGGAGCGAGACCACGCCGTTCGACTGGAACGGCAGGAAGGCGTTCTCGTTCAGGTTGCCGATGAACGCCTGGCTCAGGCGCGCGGGCAAGCCCCCCAGCTCGTTGATGTAGTTCTGGAGCCGCGTGGCGTCGGTCGAGTTGATGCCGGCGCGCGTCGAGCTGGCCGAGGCGGGGATGACGAACCCCGAGGCCGTCGGGCTGCGGACGCTGGCGTCGAAGACGAGGCTCGGCGTGACGTTGGTGCCGCCGGGCTGGCCGCGCCGGTCGGCGTGGCGGTAGAAGCGGAAGTTGAAGCCCGTGCTGAACTGGTGCGCGCCGCGCGTGATGTGCAGGTTGTCGATGAACTGCGGCACGGTGACGGCGCGCTGCGTGCGCGGCGTGTTCAGGTACGGGTTCGAGACGTTGATGAAAGAGAACGGGTTGATGTTCGGGAAGTCGGGGTTGGCCTCGCCCTGCGTGAAGAGGAAGTTGAAGCGGCCGAAGCCCAGCGTGAACTCGTTGACGAGGCGCGGCGAGATCGTCCAGCGGTGGCCGATGGCGAGGTTCTTCGTGTCGCGGAAGACCTCGCCCTGCGGCGGGAAGCCGGGGAAGACGACGGGTCGCCCGTTCAAGGGGTCGCCGCCCAAAGTGTTGTAGGTGGCCTGGAGGTAGCGGACGAAGACGCTCTGCGCCTCGGTGATGTTGTGGTCGATGCGGATGTTGTAGGCCGGGCCTTTGTGCTGCGTCGGCGGATCCCAGACGAAGCAGCCCGTGTTGAGCCCGTCGCCGCAGTCGTAGCGGTTGGGCGCCGGATAGGCTTTGAAGAAGGCGAGCATCTTCGGGTCGATGGGGACGCCCGCCGGGTTGAGCGTCGAGTTGCTGAAGCCGGTGGTGACGACGCAGTTGAGGTCGGTCGCGCTCGCGCAGTCGCGCACGCCGAGGTCTGTCCGCAGCGCGCCGGTCGTCGAGTTCACCAGCAGGACGTTGTTCTGCGTGATGGCGGTCGAGCCGATGCGGAAGCAGTTGGTGCCGCTGGCCGTGCAGGCGGGGTCGGCGCGGAAGTAGCGGTAGCTGCCCGTCAGCGCCGACGGCGTGTAGATGATGGGGATGCCGAAGGTCTCGGAGATGGGCGACGAGAAGTCAACCTTCGTGTGCTGCCAGCTCCCGAAGAAGAAGGTCTTGTTCTTGACGATGGGGCCGCTGAGGTCGAAGCCGGGCTGGTCGAGCTTGACCTTGTGCCGCTCGACGCCGAGCGCGTTGGAGAAGAAGTCGTTGGCGTTGAGCTTGTCGTTCCGGTAGAAGTAGAAGATGTTGCCGTGGAACTCGTTCGTCCCCGAGCGCGTGGCGACCGAGATGGAGGCGCCCGAGTTGCGCCCCTCCTCGGCGGTGGCGTTGTTGGTCGTCACCTTGTACTCCTGCACGCTGTCGGGCGTCAGGCGGTACATGTTCGAGGTCGGGTTCGGGGCCGAACTCTCGTTGGCGTCGATGCCGTCGATGGTGACGTTGAAGGCGCGGTCGCGCGAGCCGTTGACCGAGACGCCCGAGCCGACGCCGCCCTGCGAGCGCTGCACGACGCCGGGCTCGTAGGCGATCAGGTTGAGCGGGTTGCGGCCGTTCAAGGGGAGCTGCTCGATGGCCTTGTGCTCGACGACGTTGCCGATGGTCGCGTTGGCCGTCTGGAGCTGCTCCTCGCCGGCCTGCACGGTGACGACCTCCGAGACCTCGCCCGCGGCGAGCGCCACGTCCACGTCGAGCGGCGTGTTGACCACCAGGACGTTGCCGGTCTGCTTCGAGGTCTTGAAGCCCGACTTCTCGACCGTGATCGTGTAGTTGCCGACGGGGAGCGAGGCGAACGAGTAGAGCCCGGCGTCGGTCGTCGTCTGCGTCTGTGCGATGCCGGTGGCCTCGTTGAGCGCCGTGACGGTCGCGCCGGGCACGACCGCGCCGGACGAGTCGAAGACCGTGCCGTTGATGCGTGACGTGCTGGTCTGCGCGGCGGCGGGGGCGGCCGCGAGCAGCAGCGCGAGGGCCACGAGACGAATGGATGCGCGAAGGGACTGCGACATAGGGGACTCCTTCCGGTCTCGGCGGCAGGGGCGAGCGGGCGACTGCGCGCCGGGGTGACTTGTGTAGTTAGCTGAATGTGGGATACGCCGGGCGGCCTGTTGCTCTCCGGGCCGCGGCCTCTTCGAAGAGGCCGGCGGCCGCACCGCCCGCCGTCGCGATTGGGGCAAAGTATATGCGAGCGCACGCATCCGTCAAGAAATTTATCTGGGCGCGGGCTTTTACGGCGGCCCACGGCGTGATACTTTCCCGCGGTCGTGCAATCTCGTGAACTTAATCCCGGGCCGGGCGGCTCTGAGGAGGTGTTGCTATGCGTGGAGCGTTGGCGCGGCGGAGCCGCTGTGCGTTGGCGTTCGCCGTCCTGCTGTGCGCCGCCGCCGCGGCCCGCGCGCAGGCGCCGCCGGCCATCCAGATTTTCATGCCGAACGGCGAACGGCCTCCGCGCGAGCTGCGCCTGCAACTGACGCGCGACGACGGGCGCATCGAGACGGTCTTCACCGACTCGAAGGGCAAGTTCCAGTTCACCGGCGACCTCAACGGCATCCACGACTACGAGGTCAGGATCGAGGGCGACGGCCAGACGTTCGACACGACCGTCACCAGCCTCCGCTTCCTGCGCGGGCAGGTGAGCTACGTCCCGGTCTTCCTCAGCCCGCACAAGGGGCCGAGGCTTCCGCCGAACGAGGTGGTGGACGCGGCCAGCTTCGACGCGGACGTGCCCGCCGCGGCGCGCGCCGCCTACGACCGCGCGATGAAGGCCGTCGGCGATGGCCGCGCCGAGGAGGCTCTGGGCGAACTGAAGAGTGCGGTCGCCGCCTACCCGAAGTACGCGCGCGCCCTCAACGACCTCGGCGTGCTCTACCTCAAGCTTGACCGGCTCGACGAGGCGGCCGAGACGCTCGCGCGCGCGGCGAAGATAAACAGGCGTTTCTATTTTCCGCGCCTGAACCTCGGCGTCGTGCTCAACCGTCAGGGCAAGTACGCGGAGGCCGTCGAAGTCCTCGGCCGCCTCTACGCGGAGAGCCCGACCTTCTCGGGGCTGGGGCCGACGTACGCGGACGCGCTCGTCGGGGCGGGGCAGTCGGCGAAGGCGAAGAAGGTTTTGAACGAGGCGCTCGCCACTGCGGACTTGAGTCAGGCGGCGCAGGTCGAGGCGCACTACAAGCTCGGGATGATTCTGAGCCGCGAGGAGGACTACGCCGCGGCTGCGGCCGAGCTGGAGAAGGCCGACGCGCTCGACCCCGGCGCCGCGAACGTCCACCTCCTGCTCGGCGGGGCCTACATGCAGCTGAAGCGCCCGGCCGAGGCCGAGCGCGAGCTGCTGCGCGCCTACGAGCTGGGCGGCGCCGGGGTCGGCAACGCGCAGCTCCTCCTCGGGCAGCTCTACCTCTCGCAGCAGAAGCTGGAGCCCGCCCGCCGCGCCCTCGAACAGTACCTCAAGGACGTGCCCGCCGCGCCGAACGCCGCGCAGGTCAAAGAGACGGTCGAGAAGATTAAGGAAGCCGTCAAGAAGCAGTAGACAGTAGTCAGTAGACAGTAGGAAGACAAGGCGGCGCGCTCGGCCCGGACGCTGAGACGCGCCGCCTTTTTCTACCGACTACTGCCTAAACCCCCCTCAGAAGTTCAGGCGGAACTGGAACTCGATGAGCCGGCCGCCGGGGTCGTTGGTGCCGGAGACCGTGATGTCGCGGTAGGCGGCGCGCGTCTGGCCGAAGCTCGTCGAGGCGGCGGAGATGCTGCGGATCGTCGCGTCGGCGTCGCCGAGGAAGAAGTTGGCGCGGTTGAAGGCGTTGAGGAACGAGACGCGCCCCTCCAGCTTCACACGCTCCGTGACCGGGATGCGCTTGACGATGTTGATGTCGAAGCGCGACTGCCACGGGCCGAAGAAGACGACGCGGTCGCCGAACTGGCCGGCCGTCATCGGCGGCCCGATGTAGGGCGCGTTCGGGTCGGTCGGCGCGCCGGTCGCGCTGGCGAAGGCCGCGATGGTGTTGTCGATGAAGGACTGCGGCAGCCAGTAGACGACCCCGCTCGGGTCTTTGCGGATTTGGACGAGGTTCTGGAACTGCCGGGCCGTGATGTTGTGCAGCACGACGCCCGAGTCGAACTGGTTGACGGTCTGGCGCGTGCCGCTCGTCAGGAGCGTGGCCGAGCCGGACTGGATGCGCGTCACGCCGCCGATCTGCCAGTTGCTGATGACCTGCTTCAGCACGGGGATGTCGGTCTTGAAGAACCGCTTGCCCTGGCCGATGGGCAGCTCGTAGATGTAATCCACCTTGAACGAGTGGCGGATGTCCCACGGCGAGTAGGTCTTGTCGAGCTGTGGATTCCTGAGCGTCCGCGGCTGCGAGAAGACCGACGAGGAGGAGACGAACGCGTTCGAGAGCGCCTTGCCGAACTGGTAGCTGCCCTGGATGAGCAGCCCCGCCGAGAGGCGCCGCCGCAGCTCGATCTGGAGCGCGTTGAAGGAGGTGTCCGTCCCCTGCGTCATCAGGAACGCGCCGCCGGTCGTCTGCGGGTTGACGACGAAGAAGTTCGACACCTTGCAGTTCTGGTTCGCCGCCGAGAGCGTCGGGTCGCACGCGCCGGAGGGGAGCGTCGTGAACGGGATGAGCCCGGCGTTGATGAGGTTGTTCATGCGCCCGAGCGTGAAGGCGATGCTGTTGGCGACCGCGCCGGCCTGGCCCTGCACCAGCCTCGTGATGGTCGTCGAGTCGGTCGCAGACCCGATGGCCGTCGTGATGAGCGGGACGTTGACCTGGCCGGGCAGCCCCTGGTTGCCGTAGTTGTCGCCCTTGCCCGCGGCGCGGCTGATGGCGAGGTTGTTCGCCGCCGCGTTGAACTGCGTCAGGAAACCGTTCTCGAAGATGTTCACCTCGTTGAGGTCGTACTGGCGCCAGAGGTGCGTGCCGCGCGTCCTCACGAAGCGGACTTCGAAGGCGGTGTTCTTCCCGATCTCGCGCTGGAGGCCGATGGTGTAGGACTGCGTGTAGCCGGCCTTGAGGTGCGCGTCGAAGTCGTTCGCGCCGCCCGCGCTGCCCGCGGCCGGCGTGAAGGGGTACTTGCTCGTGTCGGCCGGCGGCGCGAGGAAGGGGAAGCCGCCGGCGCAGTTGTTGTTGTTGGCCGCGCCCGACGTGCACGTCCGGCCGGCGCCGCCGTTGAAGGTCACGGCCCCGGGCTGGAAGATCGAGGGCGTGACCCCGGGGCTCACGCTGAGGGTCACCGTCCCGCCCTCGTTCGAGCCGAACATGGCGGTGTAGGCGTTGAAGCCTTCGCGCGTGAAGGCGATGGAGTAGCCGCCGCGGACGACCGTCTTGCCCGCGTCGCCGGCCAGCGCGTGCAGCCACCCCGTCTTGAAGTTGGGGCTGTAGGCGAAGCCGAACGACGGCGCGAAGTCGTGCATGCGCGTCTCGAAGCCCTTCTCGCCGTCCTTGAGGAGCCGGAACTGCGTCGGCTGCCCCGAGAGTGTGGTCGGGTTGAAGATGTTGCCCGTGCCCGAGATGCCGTAGATGCCGGCGAAGCCCGTCCGGGTGTAGACGCCGTTGTCGTTGACCGGCGACGGCTCCAACTCCCAGCGCAGGCCGGCGTTGATGGTCAGGCTCGGGCGCGCCTTCCAGGAGTCCTGCACGTAGAAGGCCCACTCGTTCTGGTGGTTGTACTCGTCGAAGGAGCCGAAGACGTACTTGCCGTCGCCGGTGAGCGAGGCCGAGCGGGCGATGGAGCTGACCCGGCCCGTCAGGTAGGCGTAGAGCGAGCGCGCGTCGCCGAGCTGCGTCGTGCTCGCGCCGGGGAAGGTCGGGGTGGAGCCCGTGTTGGTGAAGATGCTGGTCGAGCCGGTGTTGATGGGGTCGCCGGTCGCGATGCCCAGGACGAGCTGCGGCACGACCTGCGTGCCCGCGGCCGACGTGTAGGAGTTGATGCGCAGGAACGAGCCGCCGAAGTTGAGCGTGTGCGCGCCGGTCAGGAAGGTGATGTTGTCTGTGAAGCCCTTGGTCGGCGTGTTGCGGCGCGAGGTCGTGCGGCGGTTGTAGAAGGCGCCCGTGCCGAGCGGCTGGTTGCCGAGGTACGTGCCGCCCGTCACGGCGAAGCCGCCCCAGAGGCCGTAGAGGCCGGGCGAGAACTCGCTCGTGAAGAGCGACGTGCCGTTACCCGCCGAGGTCGCGCGCGCCTCGTTGACGAGGTTGCTGTTGATCGTCCAGCGGTGGCCGAGCACGAACGAGAAGGAGTCGCGGTGGATCGAGCCCGTCACGTTCGGCGTCCCGACGACGATGCCGGTGCCCGGCCCCGCCACGTCGAACTGGCTGTTCACGCCGTCCGGGTTCGAGAGGTAGTACTGGTAGTTGTGGATGAACTCGAGGTGCTGGCTCTTCGTGATGTTCCAGTCGAGCCGGCCGGTCGGGAAGCGACGGATGTTCGTGCCCGGGTCTTGGAAGTTGTACTGGAGGCGGTTGTAGTCGTTGGCCGACGCGACGCGGCTCTTGAGCGACCCGCTCTGGTGGACGGCCGCGTCGATGAGCGAGAAGCCCTTGGCGATGGAGGGGTCGATGGCCGAGGGGTAGCCGCGCCCGGCGGCGAGGGTCAGGAGGTTGACCGTCCGGACGGTGCCGCCCGAGTCCTTGTAGGTGAAGATGCCCTTGAGCGCGTCGGGCGTCAGCACGAAGACGTTGCCCGAAGGGTAGGTCTGCGGGAGCTGGAACTCCTCGTAGTTGACGAAGAAGAAAGCCTTCTCGCGGCTCTTGATGAGCTTGGGGATGAGGATGGGGCCGCCGATGTTGCCGCCGAACTGGCGGAGCAGAAGGTTGTCGCGCGGCAGGCCGTCGATGTTGTTGAAGTAGTAGTTCGAGTTGAACTTCGGCGAGCGGTACTGCCAGAAGCCGCCGCCGTGGAACTCGGAGGTGCCCGACTTGGTCACGAAGCGCACCTGCACGGCGCCCTCGCCCGCGCTCTCGGCGCCGGGCACGGCCGTCGAGACCGTCACCTCCTGGACGGCGTCCGACTTCGGCTGAATCTGCGTGAAGAAGCCGTCGGAGCTGCGGAGGAAGTTGTCCTGGATGTTGGCGCCGTCGAGCGTCAGGTTGACAGAGCCCTTCGGCAGGCCGTTGATCGAGGAGGTGCGCGGGGCGCCCGGCGTCTGCACGCCCGGCAGCGTCAGGACGAGTTGCAAGGCGTCGCGCGTGGTGAAGGGCAGCTCGCTGATCTGGCGGCCGGTGATGGTCGTCGAGACGCTCGAATCCTCCTTCTGGAGCAGCTCGCCGCCGGCCGAGACCACGACCTCCTCGTTGGCCCCGCCCGGCTCCAGCGTCGCGTTGACCGTGGTGGGCTGCCCCACGTCAACCTTCACTGACTGGACGACCGTCTTCTTGAAGTTGGGCGCCGAGACCGTGACCGTGTAGGTGCCGTTCGGCACGGACGGGATGGCCCAACTGCCCTCCTCGGAGGACGTGGCCTTGAACTCCTGCTTGGTCTCGTTCGCGACGGCGACGACCTCGGCCCTGGGGATGACCGCGCCCTGCGAGTCGGCGACGACCCCGGTCAGGCGGCCCGAGGTCGTGATCTGCGCGAAGGCCGCGGGCACCGACGAGAGCAGTAGCGCCAGGGACAGACAGGCGCGCCCTAAAGAGCGTATTCTCATTTCTCCCTCCTAAGCTCCGCTAGCAAAGACGGCAAGGGACGTAAGCTGCGCACCTACGCCGGGGAAACCCCTTGGACTGGTGCGGCGCCCGCTGCGGACGCCGCGTGGGCTAAAGCTTTAAGGCCGAGACGAAATGATTTGAACTACGGAACTACGGTTAGGGCAGGTGAACCAGCCGGCCGCCGACCGACCAAGGGGCTTCCGGCTCATTGAGTGTTGGGAAGGTATATCCGCGGGCGCAATTCGTCAAGGAGAAATATTCAAAAAAATGAATCCTGGTGCGAAAATTATTTTTAGCCGGCCATTTATCCAGAAGTAATTCTTATCCCACTGATAAAATCTTTTAGCTTTGATTATTGCTGCCGCCTTCATTAGAATGGCCTTCATAGCTCGCGCAGCATTTTGGTCTTCCGACCTAATCCGATTTAAAGGTTTCAGGCTGAGTCTTTCGAAGCGACCCGGGGAGTCTTCCCCGGCGCGTGCGCCGCGCGCCCGACGGGCGGGACGCGGGCAGCCCCTCCCGACCAAGTATGAAGCTCGCCAACGTCTCGCGCTCCACACGGCTGTGCGCCGCGCTCGCGCTGGCCGCGGTGTGCGCGGCGGCCGTGGCCGCGGGCTGGCGGCGCGGGGCCGCGGCGGACGAGAGGCCCTTCGATCTCGTCATCACGAACGCGCGCGTCGTGGACGGCTCGGGTAATCCGTGGTTCCGCGCGGACGTCGGGATTAAGGGCGGACGCATCGCGCGCGTCGGGCGCGTCGCAGCGTCCGAAGGCAGACGCGCCATCGACGCGCGGGGCCGCGTCCTCGCCCCCGGCTTCATCGACGTGCACACGCACGTCGAGAACCTCTACGAGCTGCCCGAGGCCGAGAACTTTGTGCGGATGGGCGTGACGACGCTCGTGACGGGCAACTGCGGCGGGTCGGCGCTGGACGTGGGCAAGTTCCTCGGGCGCGTCAAGGAGACGCCGACGGCCGTCAACATCGCCACGCTCGTCGGCCACAACTCGGTGCGCCACGCCGTCTTCGGCGACGTCAACCGCGCGCCCACGCCCGAGGAGCTTGAGAAGATGAAGGCGCTCGTCGAGCAGGCGATGCGCGACGGGGCGGTCGGGCTCTCGACCGGACTCTTCTACGTGCCGGGCGCGTACGCGAAGACGGACGAGGTGGTCGAGCTGGCGAAGGTCGCGGCGCGCTTCGGCGGCGTCTACGCCACGCACATGCGCAACGAGGGCGGCGGCGTCGCCGACTCCATCCGCGAGAGCATCGAGATCGGCGAGAAGGCGGGCCTGCCCGTCGAAATCTCCCACTTCAAGATCAGCACCAAAAAATTGTGGGGGCAGAGCGACATGACGCTCGGCCTCGTGCGCGACGCGCGGCGCCGCGGCCTCTCGGTCACGGTTGACCAGTACGCCTACACCGCGAGCAGCACTTCGCTCGACTCGCGCCTGCCCGACTGGGTCGAGGAGGGCGGCCGCGAAGAGGGACGCAAGCGCATCGCCGACCCCGCGCAGCACGCGCGCATCGTGCGCGAGATGAAGGACTCGCTCAGGCAGTCTGGCTTCAAGGACTTCTCGTTCGCGCGCGTGGCGAGCTACCGCCCGAAGCCCGAGTACAACGGCAAGTCCATCGCCGAGATCACCAAGCTCGCGCGGAACAAGTCGGACGTTGAAAGTCAGATCGAGCAGATGCTTGAGATGTACGCGGCGGGCGGGGCGGCGATGGTCTACCACTCGATGAGCGAGGAGGACGTGCGGCGCATCCTGCGCGAGCCGTTCACGATGGTCGCGTCGGACTCGGGCGTGCGCCGCTTCGGCGAGGGCGTGCCGCACCCGCGCGGCTACGGCAACAACGCGCGCGTGCTCGGCACCTACGTCCGCCAGCTCGGCCTCGTCACGCTCGAAGACGCCGTCCGCAAGATGACGAGTCTCCCGGCGCAGACCTTCGGCTTCCGCGACCGCGGCCTCGTCCGCGAGGGGATGGCGGCCGACCTCGTCATCTTCGACGAAGCGCGGGTCGCAGACCCCTCGACCTTCGAGAGCCCGCATCAGTACGCCGCGGGCTTCGACTACGTCTTAGTCAACGGCGAGGCCGTCCTTGAAGAGGGCGCGCTGACGAAGGCGCGGCCCGGCGCGGCGCTGCGCGGCGCGGGGGCGGCGCGTTGACGGCGCGACCCTTGCCTGGCGTGTGGGCCGGGTGTATAAGGAAGACACCAAGCGGCACCGCCTCAGCCTTTACGCATTTCATGCGATTCGCAATCTTTAACCAACAGGAGAAACCCGGCCCCCGTCCCGCGCGCTCGGCGTTGGACTGCCCGGGGCCGGCCAGGAACCCCCTCCAGGAAAAAAAGGAAGCACCCATGAGACACTACCCGATACAGCTTTGTCGGCTGCTCGCACTGGCGCTCGCCGTCTGCGCCGGCGCGGGCGCCGCGTTCGCACAGGAGACCACCGGCACCATCAACGGCACGGTCACGGACACCACTGGCGCGGTCGTCAAGGGTGCGACCATCACCATCACCGACGAGGCCAAGCACGTCGTCGTGCGCACCGTCTCGACGGGCGACGAGGGCGCCTACTCGGCCCCTTCGCTGCCCGTCGGCGTCTACACCGTGACGGTCGAGGCTGCCGGCTTCAAGAAGTTCTCGCAGACCGGCGTCAAGCTCGACGTGAACGCCCGCCGCACGGTGGACGTCGCGATGACCGCCGGCAACATCGAGGAGGTCGTCACCGTCGAGGCCGACCCCGTGGCGGTCGAGCTGACGTCGGCCACGGCCTCGACCGTGATTAACGGCGACCAGGTGCGCGAGCTGTCGATCAACAACCGCAACTTCGTCCAGCTCGTCACGCTCGCCCCGGGCGTCACCAACGACCTCGCCGACCAGGTCTTCGTCGGCACCGTCAACCCCGACGGCCAGGCCAACACCGTCAACATCTCGGTCAACGGCGCGCGCAGCAGTCAGAACACCTTCACCGTGGACGGGGCGGACATCACCGACCGCGGCTCGAACATCACCATCCAGGCGTACCCGTCCGTGGACTCCATCGGCGAGTTCAAGGTGCTCCGCAGCCTCTACCCGGCCGAGAGCGGCAACAGCGGCGGCGGGCAGGTCAATGTCGTGACGCGCTCGGGCGGCAGCGCCTTCCACGGCTCCGCCTTCGAGTTCGTCCGCAACGAGCGGCTCAACTCCAACGACTTCCTGAGCAACCAGACGGCGCCCGTCGGGCGCGACTCGAACGGCAAGGCCAAGCGCAAGCCGTTCCGCTATAACAACTACGGCTTCACCGTCGGCGGCCCCGTCTACATCCCGAACTTCGGCGAGGGCACGCCGGGCGGCATGTTCCGCAAGTCGAAGCGCACCTTCTTCTTCTTCTCCGAGGAGCAGCGCCGCGACCTGCGCTACCCCTCCTTCACCTCGACCGTCCCGGACGCGAACCTGCGGCAGGGCATCTTCCCGATCCCCGTCTGCATTAACCGCAACGACGACCCGACCGCGACCTGCACCGGCGCGAACATCCTGCCGGCGGGGACGCCGCTCCCGGCCGCGCTGTTGAACCCGACGGCCGCCGCCTACGTCAGCCAGATTTACAACAAGCTGCCGCTCCCGACCGGCGCCAACGGCACGCTCGTCTCGGCCTTCGTCAACAAGGCGAACTTCCGGCAGGAGATCATCAAGTTCGACCACAACTTCACCGACAACTGGTCGGCCTTCTACCGCTACCAGCGCGACGCCATCCCGACCTTCGACGCCAACTCGCTCTTCTCCAGCGGCTCGGGCCTGCCCGGCGTCGCCACGACCGAGACCGACTCGCCGGGCCGCGCGCACACCTTCCAGACGACGTACCTCTTCAACCCGAACACGATCCTCGAAGGGCGCTACACGCACTCCTACGGCGCCATCCTCAGCCACAACGTCGGGCTGCTCTCCAACCAGGTCTCGAGCATCCCGGTCAACCTGCCGTTCCCGAACACGCGCGACCGCGTCCCGAGCGTCGCCACGACGGCGCTCGCCTCCTCGAACGGCTTCAGCCCTTTGACCGGCTTCGGCCCCTACGACAACTTCTCGAACAAGAACAACTGGGGCGCGAGCCTGACGATGATTCGCGGCACGCACACCTTCAAGTACGGCGCGAACTACTCGAAGTACCGCAAGAACGAGAACGCGCTGATCGGTGACGGCCCCGGCCCCAACCAGGGCAACTTCACCTCCTTCTCCAACGCGCTCCCGGCGGGCGTCGCCACCACGACGTTCAACCAGAACGTCGCGCGCTGGGCCAACTTCCTCCTCGGCAACGCCGCCTCCTTCCGCCAGGCCCGGTTCGACTACACGGCCGACATGCGCCAGAGCAACTGGGAGGGGTACGGGCAGGACGAGTGGCGCTTCCGCCCGAACCTGACGCTCTACCTCGGCGTCCGCTACTCGCGCTTCGGCCAGCCGCACGACCAGAACGGCCGCCTGACCAGCTTCATCCCCGAACTGTTCGACCGCGCGAACGCGGTGCTGGTCACCGGCGCCGGCAACATCGTGGCCGGCTCGGGCAACAACAACATCTGCAACGGCATGATCGTCAACGCGAGGCAGGCGAAGACGACCGCCACCTGCCGCCCGACGGTCTCGCCCTACGGCGACGCCATCTCGCGGACGCCGAGCAAGGACTTCGCGCCGCGCGTCGGCCTCGCCTGGGACCCGTTCGGGAAGGGCCGCACCTCGATCCGCACCGGCTACGGCATCTACCATGAGCAGATTCTGGTCGGCTACGACGAGCAGATCATCGGGCAGAATCCGCCCTTCCAGGAGAACGTTGACTTCTCGAACGTGCGGCTCGACAACCCGGCGGCCGCCGCGGCCGTCGCGCCCGGCACCGGCGCCATCACGATACGCGCGCGCCAGGCCGACTGGCACACGCCCTACATGCAGCACTGGTCGCTCGACTGGCAGCAGCAGTTGACGAACAAGACCATCTTCACGGTCGGCTACTTCGGCTCGAAGGGCACGCACCTGATCGGCCTCGTCGAGCTGAACGACCTGCCGCCGGGGCTCGCGCTCAACTCGCTCTGCGCGCCGGGCAACAACAACCCGACGACCGCCGGCGTGACGCTCGTCCGCTGCCAGCCGGCCGGCTACGCCTTCCGCGCCAGCGCCGACCCGCAGCTCACGCTCAACCCGAACGTCGTCGGCACCACGCGCTTCCAGGACGACCGCATCCTCGACCAGCTCCGGCCCTACCGCGGCTACCGCTCGATCACGATGATGCAGCCGCGCTTCGACTCGAACTACCACAGCCTCCAGGTCTCGGCCCAGCAGCGGTTCACCGGCGCCTCGCAGGTCAACCTCGCCTACACGTGGTCGAAGAACCTGACGAACATGCAGAACGACCGCACCAACGCCCCGCAGAACTCGTTCGACATCGGGAGCGAGTACAGCCGGGCCACGCTCGACCGGCGCCACGTCTTCACGCTCAACTACATCTACGAGATTCCGTACTTCAGCAAGCGGCACGACCTCGTGGGGAACGTCCTGGGCGGGTGGCAGGCGTCGGGCATCATCACGGCGCAGTCGGGCCTGCCGTTCACGGTGACCACTTCGAGCTACGACGCGGCGGGCCTGGCTAACAACGCGGCGCTCGTCGCCGGCAACCGCCCGAACGTCATCTGCGACCCGAACGCCAACGCGCCGCACACGCAGCAGCAGTACTTCAACACCGCCTGCTTCCAGTTCAACCCGGCGCTCGCCGCGAACACCGGGCTCTCGAACACGCCGGGGAACTCCCCCCGCGGCGTCATCGAGGGGCCGCCGACCTACCGCGTGGACTTCACGATGACGAAGAACATCCGCTTCTCGGAGTCCCTGCGCTTGCAGCTCCGCGCCGAGGCATTCAACATCTTCAACCACACGAACTTCAGAACCTTCGGCAGCCTGAACGTGACCTCGGGCCTCTTCGGGACGATCACCGGCGTGCGCGACCCGCGCACCATCCAGCTCGGGGCGAAGTTCTACTTCTAACCCGACCGAAAACGGCGATGCCCGCGGCCGGCCCGGCAGAGGGCGGCGCGGGCATCGCCGCGTGTGGTTTAGATGCCGGCCGCGGCCTGTGTTTAAATGTCGGCTTTGAGGTATGGAGGGGTGATGACGGAAAGACTCTTGCTCGAAGGCGCGCGCGTCGTGTTGCCGGAAGGGCCGGCCGAGGGCGCGTCCGTGCTGGTCGAGGGCGGGCGCGTGGCGCGCTTGCTCCGGGGCGGGGAGGGGGCGGGCGGCGCGCGCGTCCTCGACCTCGAAGGGCTGACGCTCTACCCCGGCTTCATCGACGTGCACATCCACGGCGCGGTCGGGGTGGACACGTTGGAGGCGGGGAGGGAAGACCTGCACCGCGTCGCGCGCCACCTCGCGGGCGAGGGCGTCACCGCGTGGCTCCCGACGCTCGTCCCCGCGCCGGAGGAAGATTACAAACGCGCCGTCGCGGCGGTCGAAGAGCTGATGCGCGCGCAGGACGAGGCGGAGCCAGCGGCGCGCGCCGTCGGCCTCCACTACGAAGGCCCTTTCGTCAACGAGCGCCAGTGCGGCGCGCTCCGCACGGCCTACTTCAAATCTTTCGCGCGCGGCGACGAATTGAACGAGCTGCCCGTCCTCGGCGTCGAAGGCGCCGCGCACATGATCACGCTCGCGCCGGAGGTCGAGGGCGGCGTCCGACTGGTCGGAGAGTTGACGCGCCGCGGCTGGGTCGTCTCCATCGGCCACACGCGCGCGAACGTCGAGACGTTGGAGAGCGCGCGCGCGGCGGGCGCGCGGCACATGACGCACTTCCTCAACGCGATGTCGCCGCTCCACCACCGCGAGCCGGGGCCAATCGGCTGGGGGCTTTTGCAGGACGACGTGACGGTTGACCTCATCGCCGACGGCGTCCACAGCGACCCGCTCATGCTCCGCCTCGTCCTGCGCTGCAAGACGGCGGAACGCGTCTCCCTCATCAGCGACGCGGTCGCGCCCGCCGGGCTCGGGGACGGCGAGTACCGCGTCTGGGGCGAGACCATCACGGTCGAGGGCGGACGCACGCGCAACGAGCGCGGGAGCATCGCCGGCTCGGTCATCTCCATGCTCGACGCCGCGCGCAAAGTCCGCTCGCTCGGCCTCTCCGAGACGGAGCTGGCGCGCGTCGCCTCGCTCAACCCCGCGCGGCTCCTCGGCCTCGACGACGTGTGCGGCTCAATCGAGGAAGGGAAGCGCGCCGACCTCACCGCGCTCGGCGCCGACGGCCGCGTGCGCCTCACGCTCGTCGGCGGGCGCGTCGCCCATACGACAGGGTAAAACCCCGCACCCAGTACCAAATTCAGAGGTCGTTTCAGTGCGGCGGGAGCCGTGCCAGGCACCTCCGGAAGCTGCACAGACGCCGTGGGAACGTGTGCAGGTGGCGCCGGACAGTGTGCAGATGAGACGGGACAGTGTGCAGACGAGGCCGGAACGTGTTCAGATGAGGCGGAAAATGTTTCCGGCGGGGCGCGGCTAGTTTCAGGCCCCTTGGTCAGTGTAGAGCCCGGCTCGGCGGTAGGACTCGTCGAGCAGCTCGACGGGGTGGACGACGCGCAGCCTCATTCCCGCCAGGCGCGCGCCCGCCGCGAGCTGCATGTGGCAGCCGGGATTCCCCGTGGCGAGCAGCCCGGCGCCCGTCTCCCGGACGTGCCCCAGCTTCTCCGCGAGCACGCGCGAAGACAGCTCCATCTCAAGCAGGTTGTAGACGCCCGCGCCGCCGCAGCACACGTCCGCGCCTTCGAGCGGGACGAGCTTCAGCCCGCCGACCCGCCCCAGCATCCGCACCGGCTCGGCCTGCGCCCTCTGCCCGTGAATCAGATGGCAGGAAGCGTCGTACGTCGCTTTAACCTCTTCCGCCCCTGTGTCCGTGCGTTTAATTCCCGTCGCCTCCAACTGCTGGCTCACGTCGCGCACGCGCTGACTGAACTCACGCGCGCGCGCCGCGTACTCCTCATCATCCGCGAGCAGGTGCGCGTAAGAGACGAGCATCGCGCCGCACCCGCCCGCGTTTGTGACGACGTGGGCGCGACCTTCCGTCTCGAACGCCTCGACGTTGCGCCTGGCGAGCGCGCGCGCGCCTTCGAGGTCGCCCGCGTGCGCGTGCAGAGCCCCGCAGCAGACCTGCCCGCGCGGACTCTGCAACGCGCACCCGTTCGCCGCCAGCACGCGCGCCGTCGCACGGTTCACGCGCGCGAACAGCCCCTCCGTCACGCAGCCCTCGAAGAGCAGCGCGTCAGAACTCTCGACCGCTGACGACCCGGCCTCGCGCGACTCCGCCCTCTGTGAGTCTGCGGGCGAGACCGGCCGGGAGCCTTCGAGCAGCGCGAGCGCGAGTTCGAGACGTGAAGGCAGGAGCCGCGTCAGCTTCGTTGAAAGCAGAAGGTGCGGCAGGCGCGAGTCGCGCAGCAGGCGCGCGAGCGCGAAGGCCGCGCGCAGCCGCGCGGGGCGCGACCAGACGTGGCGCAGCGCGAACCTTAAGGCGCGCGAAGTCCAACCCTCCTTCCGCCCGCCCGCCGCGATGTCCGCGCGCGCGGCTTCGAGCAGCTGCCCGTACTCGACGCCGGCCGGGCACGCGCTCTCGCACGCGCGGCAGCCGAGGCAGCGGTCGATGTGCCGCGTGAACGTCTCGGACGCGAGCGCGAGCCGCCCCTCCTCGACCGCGCGCATCAGGTAGACGCGCCCCCGCGGGCCGTCGTTCTCGTCGCCCGTCTGGACGTAGGTCGGGCACGCCTCAAGGCACAGCCCGCAGTGCACGCACGCGAGCAGCTTCCCCTCCTCCGCCGCGAGCGCGCCCGCGAGTCTTGTCGAATGTTCGGCCATGAGAACGTTTCTGTTTTCGAGTTGACGACGTTAACCGAAGAGGCCGGGCGCGAAGGTGTCCGACGGGTCGAGCCGTTCCTTGACGCGCTTCATCAGGAAGGCGGACGAATCGCTCAAGCCCCACGCGCCGACTTCTCGCTTGAGCCCGTTGGCCGCGCGCTCGACGACGAGCGACCCGCCCGCGGCGCGCGCCGCCTCGCGCATCTCTCGCAGCGCGACCGACGCGCCTTCGTCATCTTGAGCATCATTGAAGACGCGCAGGCGGCCGTCGCCCGCGCCCGCGTGCCACCTCAAGCCCCGCCCGTAGTCGCCGCCGCCGAGCCGCGCCAGCAACGCGCCCAGCGCGGACGGGAGGACGGACGAGCGCCAGACGAGCGCCCCCTCTCCCCGCGACGATGCCGACGAGATTCGTTCCCAGAGTCCGTCGTCGTCTTCGACAGATTCGACCGACCCTTCCTTCGCAAAGCCCCCCGCCAGCTCGGCCGAGCGCGCGAGTTGATACTCGACCGCGCCCTCCGTCCCCGCGAAGCGCGCGAGCATGACAAAGCTGCCGCCCGCGCCCCCCCCGTCTTCAAACAGACCGACCTCTCCGGCCAGTCGCGGCGAGAGCAATTCGACCGCGACCGGCAGGAGTTGCGAGCCCGAGAGCGTGCGCGCCGCCCCGACGAGCGCGCGCGGGTCTTGCGAACGCGCGACGAGCGTCGCCTCGCGCCGCGGCCGCGGCCGCAGCCTGAAGGTGACTTCGAGGATGACGCCGAGCGTGCCGTGGCTGCCCGTGAAGAGTTTGCAGAGGTCGTAGCCGGCGACGTTCTTGACGACGCGCCCGCCGGCCCGAATCTCGCGCCCGCCCGCGAGCGCGACGCGCATCCCGAGCACGTGCGAGCGCGGCGCGCCGTAGCCGAGCGCCTGCGCCCCGGCCGCGCCCGTCGCCAACACGCCGCCGAGCGTCGCCTCGCCCGCGCCCGGCGGGTCGAGCGGGAGCCACTGGCCCGCGCGCCCGACCTCCCGGTTGAAGTCCGCGAGCGTCAGCCCCGCCTCGGCCGTCGCCACCAGGTCGGCGGGTTCGTGCTCGACCACGCGCGACAGGCGCGTCGTTTTCAAGATGACGTTCGAGGGCTCGCGCGCCTCGCCCGCGTCGAGCCACGTGCACGCGCCCGCGGGCGCGACCTTCCAGCGCTCGCCCTCCGCGAGCCGCAAGACCTCGCAGACCTCTTCGAACGTCGCGGGCTCGACGGCGAGCGCGCTCGTGTCGCGGCCCGTCGTCAGGACGCGGACGTGCTCACGCCCGACCACGCCCGCGAGCGCCGCCGAAGGGTCGAGCGCCCCGCGGGTCGTTTTGGTTTCGACCTGCGCGGTGACGTGGGCCGCCGCCGCTTCCGACTTGAGCCGCACAGGCCCGCCGTCCGAGTCGTTGCCGTCGTTTGTGCCGCGGGCGGCGCTCTTCACTTCCGCCACGGCGCGCGCCTCGCCGCAGCCCTTGAGCACGGGGATGATCTTGCCGGGGTTGCAGAGCCCCGCGGGGTCGAAGGCCGCGCGCACGTCGAGCATCGCGCGCATGTCCTCGTCCGAGAAGACGAGCGGCAGGTACTCGCTCTTGTCCAGCCCGACGCCGTGCTCGCCCGTGATGGTGCCGCCGGCGCGCACGCACGTCTCCATGATCTCGCGTCCGGCCTCGTGGACGCGCTCGACCTGCGCGGCGTCGCGCGAGTCGAAGCAGACGAGCGGGTGGAGGTTGCCGTCGCCCGCGTGGAAGACGTTCGCGACGCGCAGGCCGTGGCGCGCGCCTATCTGATACGTCGCCGCGAGCACCTCCGGCAGGCGCGAGCGCGGGACGACCGCGTCCTGGATGAGGATGTCGGGCGTGATGCGGCCCATCGCGCCGAAGGCGCCCTTGCGCGCGGCCCACAGGCGCTTGCGCTCCTGTTCGTCCGCGGCGAGCTTCACGGAGCGCGCGCCGTTGCTTAAGCAGATGTGACGGACGCGCTCGACCTCCTCGTCCATCCCCGCTTCGAGCCCGTCCAACTCGACGAGCAGCGCGGCCTCCGCGTCCGTCGGCATCCCCGCCGCGAAGACGCTCGCCTCGACCGCGCGGATGGTGGCGCCGTCAACCATCTCAAGCCCGGCCGGGACGATCCCCTGGGCGATAACGGCCGAGACGGCGCGGCTCGCGTCGTCTAGTCTCAGGAAGTCCGCGAGCAGCGTCCGCACCGAAGGCGGCACGGGAGTCAGACGCACGGTCACTTCGGTCACGACGCCGAACGTGCCCTCGCTCCCGACGAAGAGTCCGAGCAGGTCGTAGCCCGGCGCCTCCGCGCCCGCGCCGCCGAGGTTGACGACGCGACCTTCCGCGAGGACAACGCGCGCGCCTAAGACGTGGTCGGTTGTCGTCCCGTACTTCAGGCAGTGTATGCCGCCCGCGTTCTCGCCGACGTTGCCGCCGACAGTGCAGCTCCCCTGGCTCGAAGGGTCGGGCACGTAGTAGAGGCCGTGGCGCGCGACCGCCCTTGAGACGTGCGCGTTGACGACGCCCGCCTGCACGACTGCCAGGCGGTTCTCCAAGTCAACCTTCAGCACCCGCCGCATCCGCGCGAGTTCGATGCAGACGCCGCCGCCCACCGCGAGCGCCCCGCCCGACAGGCCAGTCCCCGCGCCGCGCGGCACCAGCGGCACGCGCTCGCGCGAGAGCAGCTTTAACACCTCCGCGACCTCCTCGGTCGAACCGGGGAAGACGACCGCGCGCGGCCTGTGCCGGTAGTGCGTCAGCCCGTCACACTCGTAGACGAGCAGCTCCTCCGGCTCCGAGATGACCTGCCCGAGCCTCAGCATCGCGCGCAAGTTTTCGACGAGCTTATCCACGAGATTCTTCTGCGAGTGCTTTGGAAAATTCTTGTCGGAAGGCGACGGCCGAATGATACACTACGCGACCGTCGTCCGAGTAACACTGCGCGCCCGGCCGTCTCCAACAGACACAGGAATCAACCCTTGATGAGAGCAGCGGTCGCCTCCGTCCTTGTCGCCTGTCACGTGTCGGCCTTCTTTAATTTTCAAATTTCAACTTCTTAGGGGGAATCGTTGGAGTTCTCTGTCGTCGAAGGGTTGCGCACGGTCAAGTTCGACCTCGTCTTCTCGCTGGGGCTGGCGGCGCTGGTGCTGTTCGCGGGCTACTTCGTGCAGCGGCGCGTGCCGCTGCTTTCGCGGACGAACGTGCCGGCGGCGGCCGTGGGCGGGCTGATGTTCGCGGGACTGGTCTACGCGCTGCGGGCGTGGGGCGTGGTTGGCGTCTCGCTCAACACCAGCTTGCGCGCGCCGCTCCAGACGGCGTTCTTCACGACCATCGGGCTCGGCGCGACCGTCTCTTTGCTGCGCGCGGGCGGCTGGCGGATGGGCTTCTTCTGGCTGCTGGCGACCCTGACGGCCGTGGTGCAGAACGTGGTCGGGATGGCGGTGGCGGCGGCGTTGGGCGCGCCCGCGCTGCTCGGAATCATCTGCGGCTCGCTGACGCTGACGGGCGGGCCGGCGACGGGGCAGGCCTGGGAGACGAAGTTCGCGGAGCTGGGCGTGGCGGGCGCGGGCTCGCTCATCATCGCGTCGGCGCTGTTCGGCATCTTCGTCTCAAGCCTCGTCGGCAACCCCGTGGCGACCGCGCTCATCCGCCGCCGCCGGCTCGCGGCCGAAGGTGTTGGTGCCGAAGTAAGAAGTGAAGAGGACGAGTTCTGGGCGTTGAGCCCGACGGTCGCGCCGGAGGAGTTTGAAGAGGGGCGGCGGGAACGTGCGGCGACGAAGGGCGAGGCCGAGCTGGACGCGGGCGTGCTGATACACAACCTGCTGCTGGTGCTGCTGGTGATGGGCGTGGGCGCGGTGCTGAGCCTGTTGTTGAAGAGCCCGAGCTTCACGCTGCCCGACTACATCGGCGCGATGGTGTTGGCGGCCGTCGTGCGCAACGTGGACGAACGCACGGGCTGGTTCCGCGTGGACGGGCGCGCGGTGGGTCTCATCGCGGCCGTGGCGCTCGCGCTCTTCCTCGTCATCGCGCTGATGAGTTTGGAGCTTTGGAAGATCGCGGGCCTCGCGCTGCCGATGCTGGTCATCCTGTGCGTGCAGGTCTTGGTGACGGTGGCGTACGCGCTCTTCGTTACGTTCGTGCTGATGGGGCGCGACTACGAGGCGGCGGTGACGGCGAGCGGGCACGTCGGCTTCGGCCTCGGGATTACGGCCAACGCCGTCGCCAACATGGAGGCGCTCGTCGAGCGCTTCGCGCCCGCGCCGCGCAGCTTCCTCGTCGTGCCCGTCGTCGGCGCGTTCTTCATCGACTTCTCGAACGCGCTCGTCATCGGCCTCTTCGTCAACCTCTACACGTACTGGATGTAGGAACTACGAACGATGAACGCTGAACTGAAAGACAGACTTTTCTTCGTCGCGTGTGTTGTGCTGATGTCGGCGGTCTTCGCGGCGGCGCAGGATAAGGCGAAGCCGTTCGAGCCGGCGGCGTCGGCGCGTTTGCAGAAGGTCGTGGACGACGCGGCGCGCGCGGCGCTGGAAAAGTTCAAAGACAAAGGGCTCGCGGAGAAGAATTTCGCGATCACCCTTATCGATCTGACAGACCCGGCGCGCCCCGAGCGCGCGAGCTTCCGCGGCGCGGAGCCGATCTACCCGGCGAGCGTCGTCAAGCTGTTCTACCTCGCGGCGGCGCACCGCTGGATGGAGGACGGGCGTTTGAAGGAGTCGGAGGAGTTCACGCGCGGGCTGCACGACATGATCGTCGATTCGTCGAACGACGCGACGGCCTTCGTCCTCGACTCTCTGACCGGCGTGTCGAGCGGCGCGGAGCTTTCGCCCAAGGAGTTGCAGAAGTGGGGCGAGAAGCGGAACGTCGTCAACCGCTACTACGCTTCGCTCGGCTACGCGGTCGGGCCGGGCGGCATCAACGTCAACCAGAAGCCTTGGTGCGAGGGGCCGTACGGGCGCGAGCGGCAGTTCCTCGGGTCGAAGTTCGAGAACCGCAACAAGCTGACGACGGACGCCACGGCGCGCCTGCTCGCGGAGATCGTCACCGGCCGCGCGGTCACGCCCGAGCGCAGCCGGCGGATGTTGGAGTTGATGAAGCGCGACTTCTCGGGCAAGTCCGAAGACCCCGACGACCAGGCGCACGGCTTCACCGGAATCGCGCTTGAGCCGGGCACGCGCCTCTGGTCGAAGGCCGGCTGGACGAGCACCGCCCGCCACGACGCCGCCTATTTAGAACTGCCCGACGGCCGCCGCCTCGTCCTCGTCACCTTCACCAGCGACTTCGCCAAGGAGCGCGACATCATCCCGACCGTGGCGCGGGAAGTGATTAAGGGAGTGGCGAGTGAAAAGTGATTGACAGCGGTCTCGCCCGACTGCAAACCGCTGTCAATTTCCCCGGCGTTCGAATCCCAAGGCTCAACTTTCCGCCTTTTTACCGCAATATTGGGCTTCGGAACAGGAACATTCCTGTTCCGAAGAGAAACATTCCGGTTCAGAACCGAAACATTTCGGTTCCGAAGAGGAACATTTCAGTTCAGAACAGAAACTTTCCGGTTCGGAACAGAAACATTTCGGTTCCAAACACAAATATTTCAGTTCCGAACCGGAACATTTCGGTTCCGAAGAGAAACTTTCCTGTTCAGAACCGAAATGTTTCGGTTCTGAACCGGAATATTCCTGTTCAGAACCGAAATGTTCCGGTTCTGAACCGGAATGTTGAGCCTCGGAGGCCCAACTTTCGAGCAAAAAGGTTGAATTTTGGCCTGAGAGCCGTAAATGAGGCGCCTGACGGCCTCAAGGCTTTTGTGCGAGGACGAGCGATTTCGTCCAGCCGATGGGCTCGAAGGACGGGAAGTGGTGGTGGTCGAGGACGCGGAAGAAGCGTCGGGTCTCCGCTTCGACTTCGAGGGGCGGGTGCGCCTTGAAGCGGAACATGACTTCGAGCAGGCGCGTCATGGGCGACGGGCGGACGGGGACGAAGAGCAGGCGGCCGCCGGGCGCGAGCACGCGCGCCAGCTCGCCGAGCCCCTCGCGCAGCGGGAGGTATTCGAGCACGCCGCTCGTCAGCACCAGGTCGAAAGCCTCGTCGGCGAAGGGGAGCGCGAGCGCGTTCGACTGCGCGAAGGCGACCCGGCGGCGCGGCCCCTTCGGGAGCTTCTGCACCGCGCGGCGCGCCGTCTGGAGCGAGCGCAGGGAGAGGTCGATTGAGGCGACCTCCGCCGGCCGCTCGTGCACGCGCAGGAAGGCGAGCGTGAGCAGCCCCGTCCCGCAGCCCGCGTCGAGCACGCGCGCCCCCGCCGGCAGCGGCAGAGGGTTCTCGCGCAGGTAGCGCTCGACCGAGCGGCCGTAGCCGTTGACCCGGAACATCAGGTCGTAGAGGTTCGTGAAGCGGTCGTAGATCGAGACCGGGTCTTCGGGCAGCCTAGTGGTTGTCGCCTCGTGCAGGCTCATGCGTCTCCTCTGGTCTCGGCCTGAATGTCTCCTGGACTACGCTCGTCAAGCATCCGGGGGCGGGTTCGCAAAAGTTAACACAAGTGTCGGCTTTTTCTAAGCGCCGGTTTCGGCTGGCGGGGGGGCAGGTGTTACCATGTCGGCGTCCCGGGGCGGCCCGAGTCCCGCCCCGCAAAATATTTCCCGGACGGTAGCTACCCGAATGAGTCGCAACCCCAAGAACGTTCCCGCAAAGTCGAAAAGCCCGCTCCCCTTCGTCATCATCGGCGTCGTGCTCGTCGCCGTCACCGCCGCGGTCTTGCTGATGTCGCGCCAGTCGGCCAGCAACGGCCCGCCCGCGCAGAACACCGGCACGAGCCCGACCCAGAGGATGCCGGTGCAGCCCGGCGCGTCCAACCCCTACACGCGCGGCATGCCGACCGCCCGCGTCACGGTCGAAGAGTTCAGCGACTTCCAGTGCCCCGCCTGCGGCGCGCTGGAGCCGGGCCTGCGCCGCGTGATGAAGGACTACGACTCCCGCGTCAACTTCGTCTTCCGCAACTTCCCGCTCCAGATGCACAAGTACGCGTTCCTCGCGGCGCGCGCCGCCGAGGCCGCCGGCCAGCAGGGCAAGTTCTGGGAGATGCACGACCTGCTCTACGACAACCAGAAGGAGTGGAGCGACGCGATGGAGCCGCGCGTGCAGTTCGACTCCTACGCGACCCGGATCGGGCTCGACATGCAGAAGTTTAAGGCCGACATGGAGCGGCAAGACCTGGCCGAGCGCATCAAGTCAGACCTCCTGCGCGGCAACTCGCTCGGCGTGAAGGGCACGCCGACCGTCTACCTCAACGGGCGCGAGCTGGTGCCCGGCAAGCTCGTCACCGAGGACGACCTGCGGCACGAGATCGACGCGGCGCTCAAGTGAGCCGGCCGCCCGTGCAGACGATGAGCAGCGAAGCGATTGAAGAGGGCGGGCGCGGCCGCGCGTGGGACGCGGCGGTCGCGCTCGTCGCGCTCGCCGGCGTGGCGGACGCGACCTACCTGACGGTCGAGCACCTGACGGGCCAGAGCGTCCGCTGCATGGTCGTCTCGGGCTGCGACGAGGTCTTGCAGAGCAGCTACGCGACGGTCGCGGCCGGCGTGCCCGTCGCGGCGGTCGGCGCGCTGGCCTACTTCGCCGTCTTCTCCCTGGCGACGCTCGCCGCCTTCGGCTACGACGGCGCGCGCAAACTCCTCGCGCCGCTCGTCGCCGTCATGTTCCTCGCCACGCTCTGGTTCCTCTACCTCCAAGCCTTCGTCATCAAAGCCTTCTGCACCTACTGCCTCATCTCCGCCACCGTCACGACCGTGCTCACGCTCCTCGTCCTCGCCCGCAGATTCCTGGGGTCGAGGAATCGTCTGGCGTAATCTCAGTTCTCCTCGCGCAAGAAGCCTTCGCCCCCGCCGTTCCTTCCGTGTGGAAGTCTGACCGGAGGAGGGAGCTTTATGTTCAGGACGCGCGCGATTTCGTTGGTCGGTTCGTTGCTGCTGCTCGCGGGGGCGGCCGCGGCGCAGGAGGGGCACGTGGTGCGGCCGCAGTACGGCTCGTTCGGCGTGGAGGTGCTGGTCGGGGGCTCGCCGCTCGAAGCCCTCTACGGGCGCGGGCGGCGCTACGTCGAGGCGCGCGAGGGGGCGGAGTACGAGCTGCTCCTGCGCAACCCTCTGCCCGTGCGCGTGGCCGTCGCGCTCTCGGTGGACGGCCTCAACACCATCGACGCGCGCCGCACGTCCGCCTGGGATTCGAGCAAGTGGGTCATCGAGCCCTACGGCACCATCCGCATCTCGGGCTGGCAGATGTCTTCGAGCCGCGCGCGCCGCTTCTACTTCACGACCGAGCGCGACTCCTACGCCGCGCGAATGGGTCGCACCTCAGACCTCGGCGTCATCACCGCCGTCTTCTTCCGCGAGAGCACGCCGCGCCCCTACCCGGTCACGCCGCCGTACGACAACGACGAACCCGTCCGGCCGCGCGACCGCTCGGAGGCGCCGAAGGAGAAAGATTCGCGCGCGGAGGGCACCGGGCGTAGTGCGAGAGGGAGCGCGTCGGTGGCGGCGGCCCCGCCCGATGACGACTACGCGGCGACCGGCATCGGCCGCTCAGTCGGGCACGACGTGACGTGGATACAGATGCCGCTCGAACGCACAGCCGCGGCCGAGTTGACCGTGCGCTACGAGTACCGCGACGCGCTCGTGCGGCTCGGGCTGCTGCCGCGCCCCTGGCGCGACGACGGCGCGCTCCGCCGGCGCGAGCGCGCGCGCGGCTTCGAGGAGCCCGCCTACTGCCCCGAGCCGCGCTTCTGAAAATTAAGGAACGTCGTGGGGCGGAGGGCGTCTAAAGTGGCATACCCGCCGCCGGAGGAGGTCTGATGCCGACGTACACGAACCCGCTCGAACGCGTGAAGGTGGCCGCGCCGTGCCCGGCCGACTGGTCGAAGATGGTCGGCGACGAGCGCATGCGCTACTGCAACCGATGCAGCCTGCACGTATACAACCTCTCGGGGATGACCCGGCGCGAGGCCGAGGCGCTCGTCACGAGTGCGGAGGGTCGCCTCTGCGTGCGCTTCTACCGGCGCGCCGACGGGACGATCCTGACGCGCAACTGCCCCGTCGGCCTGAGCGCGCTCAAGCGCCGCGCCGCGCACGCCGCGACCGCGACGTTGACGGCCGTGCTCGGCTTCTTCGCCGCGCTCGGGCTCAACCTCGGCGTCGAGCGCACGCTCTCGCCCTCCGTCATGGAAGAGTCGGCCGTGCCCGCGCCGCCGATGCCGCCTGTGAATCCTTTGGACGCCGCCGAAGAAGTAGAAGTCTCCGTGGGGAAGCTTGTTCCGCATGTGATGATGGGGCAGGCCGTGCTCGTCGAGCGCCCTCGGCGGGCGCGGTGACGTAGGCTCTTCAACACAGAGACACAGAGGCACAGAGACACAGCTCGTTGGGCTATAACCTTAAAACTGTGTCTCTGTGCCTCTGTGTTAAATCGTCAAACTCAAACGACAGATGGAAGGACTAACGCCGCGACTTGAGGTCTTCGGTGTAGAGGATTTTGTAGGCGCGGTAGTTAGCCATGACGCGGTTGACGTAGTCCTTCGACTCGTTGAAGCCGACCTCCGAGGTGAAGACGCCGGGGTCTTTGTGCACGGCGCGGACGACCCAGCGCGCGACGTTGTCCTCGCCGCCGTTGTAGGAGGCCGCGACCGCCTCGGGCAGGTTCGGGAACATCCTGAACAGCTCGCCGAGGTAGGCGCCCCCGAGGAGGATGTTGACCTCGGGCTTGAACAAATCGTCCTCGGTCACGTTCTGGAGCTTGACCGCGGGCGCGTACTTCGCCGCCTGGTCGGGCGTCATCTGGAGGAGCCCGCGCGCGCCCGCGGCCGACTTGGCGCGCGGACGGTAGCCGCTCTCCTGCCGCATGATGGAGAGCACGAAGCGCGGGTCGATCTTCTGCTGCTTCGACGCGCGCACGAGCACGTCGGCGAAAGGGGCGGGGAAGTCGCCCGCCGCGCGCTTCACCTCCGCCGCCACGCGCGCCTCGCGCGCCGCGGCCGCCGCCTTCGCCTCACTCCCCAGCTTCTGCAAACGCGAGTTCGCCATCCACCCGTAGTAAGAGCCGGCCGAGTCCGCGATGCCGAGGTAAGCCTTGACCGCCTCGTCCTTCCGGCCCGACATCTCAAGGCTGAAGGCGCGCAGGTATGCAACCTCCGCCGGCGTCGTGTTCGAGGCTTTCGGCAGCGTCGTGCGGCCCAGCTCGTCGCTCGTGCTGAGGGCCGAGGCCCAGTCGCTGCGCCCGACGTCGAGGCGCAGGCGCGCGAAGAGGGCGGCCACGTCCGAGGCCGTGCCTTTGAAGCGCGCGCGCGTGCGGTCGATCCAGGGCAGGGCGTCGTCGGGCCGGCCGGCCTCGCGGAGCGAGTCGATGATGTTGAGGTAGGCGTTCTCGATGCGCTCGCCGTTCGGGAAGCGCTCGACGTATTCGGCGTAGCGCGCGGCGGCGTCGCCGGGGCGGCTGAGGCGCAGCAGGGTCGCGGCGACGTAGTAGAAGCCGTCGCGGCCGGCGGGCGTCGTCGAATACTTGTCGCCGAGCTGTTGGAAGACGGGCAGCGCCTCCTCGTAGCGGCGCTCCTGGAAGAGCGTGCGGCCGATGCCGAAGTACGCGGCGGGGACGTTGCCGTCCGTGGGGTAGCGCTCGATGAGCGCGCGCCAGTGCGCGCGGGCCTCCTCGAAGGCGCGGTTGGCCTGGTAGATGGCCGCGCGGCGCATGTGCTCGGCGGGCGTGAGCTGCGCGACTGCGTTGCCGCCGGCGCGCGCCTCCTCGTCGGCGCGGCGGACGTTGTTGAGCGCGTCCTCGGTCTGGTCTTCGGGCGCGAGCGCGAAGGGCTCCGCGGCCGAGAGCGAGGGCGCGTCGGGCGAGTCGCCGACCGCGTTGTTGGCGTCGTGCGCGGCCGGCTCGACGCGCGCGCACGAGAGCGCGAGCAGCAGCGAGGCCGCGCAGACGAGAACCTGTTGGATGAAGAGTGCCATTCTCAACCTGCGTCTAAGACCCATGCCTGAATGATTTGAAATTTGAAATTTCAAAGTTGAAATCTTTACTCGCGCCGTCACTCGCCGTCTTCGATGATCTCATAGCTCGTCACGATCTCGACGCCGGGCCGGAGCGTCGCCGCGACGCTGCAATACTTCGTCTCGGACAGCTCGACGGCCTGCGCCACCGCCTTCTCCGAGACGCCCTTTCCCGTCACGACGTGCCGCACCTCCATGCGCGTGTAGGCGCGCGGGTGTTCGTCGCGGCGCGTGCCGCTCACCTCGACGCGGTAGGCCGTCACGCGTTCCCGCTTCTTCTTCAAGATCGAGACCACGTCCACGGCCGTGCAGCCGCCGAGCGCGAGCAGCAGTATCTCCATCGGCGTCGCGGCGCTGTCGCGCTCGTGATTCGTTTCAATCACCTGCGAGTGGCCGCTCGGCGAAATCCCTATGAAGAGGCCGTCGCCCGCCGAGTGGATGACCGCCTTCGCCCCGCCGTTGTCCATGAACTTTGAGCCTCCCTTTTCGGCAAGGATAACACGCCCCGCATCGTTGTACGTTACCCGAACATCGGCGTCAGGTTCAGTACAGAAAAGCCGCCTGAATGTTGCCTATTTGTTGTAACTGAGCGCGCATTCAGGGGCACGGTGGTTGCTTAATTCAGGCCAGGTGAATCCTTGCTCGAAGCGTATGTCTCTCCGGTTTCCAACGCTTCTCCCCGTACATCTGTGGAGCAGGGGGCAGCGCTGTCTTTACAGACGGCGCGGGCGCCTCGCCTAACTTTCTGAATCCGGAATTGTGAAGCAACATTTGGAGGGAAGAGCGATGAACAGAATCAGACAGACAATCTCTTTGGCGCTCGTCGCCGCGATGCTCGGCCTCGGGCTGGCCTCGGCGCAGGCGCAGACGCAGCGCCCGTATGGCATGAGCGACCGGCGGGTCGAGAACGCCCTGCGGCGCGTCGAGACCGACTCCGACCGCTTCCGTTCGAGCTTCTCGGCCGCGCTCGACCGCAGCCGCTGGAACGGCACGAGCACCGAAGACCAGCTCAACGGTTACGTGCAGAACTTCGGGACGGCGACCGCCGCGCTGCGCTCGCGCTTCGACTCGCGCAACGCGGCCGCCTCGGACGTGGAGAACGTCCTGCGTCAGGCCGCGTTCCTGAACGACTTCATGATGCGCAACCGGCTCGACATGCAGGCCATGAACGACTGGACGACGCTACGCGCCGACCTCGACCAGCTCGCCCGCGTCTACAACGTGACGTGGGACTGGACGCGGCAGACGGGCTCGACGTACGGCAACGACCGGCCCGGTAACGGCGGCTACGGCAACCAGACGGGCGGCGCCTACCGCATCGGCGACCGCCAGCTCGACGCCATCATCCGCCGCGTCGAGAACGGCGCCGACCGCTTCCGCGCCGACATGGGCAACGCGCTCGACCGCAGCCGCTACGACGGCACGCGCGCCGAGGACAACATCAACCAGTTCCTGCGCGACTTCGCGAACGCGACCGGCACACTGCGCTCGCGCTTCGACGCTAAAACTTCCGTGGCCGGCGACGTGGAGAACGTCCTGCGCCAGGCCACCTACATTGACGACTTCATGAACCGCCAGACGCTCTCGCCGAGGGCTGAGAACGACTGGGTGACGCTCAAGGGCGATTTGAACCAGCTCGCCTCGGCCTACAGCGTGGCTTGGAACTGGGACGTGCGCTCGATGCCCGGTTACGGCAACAACACGACGGCCGACACGAACGTCTTCGGCGACCAGCGCCGCGGCGGCGGCGGAGGCATCCGCGCCGCGAACCGCCTGACCGGCACCTTCCGCCTCGACACGACGCAGAGCGACAACGCGAGCACGGTCGCCGACACGGCCGTCCGCAACCTGCCCTACGCCGACCGCGCGCGCGTGCGCGAGCAGCTCATGCGCCGGCTCGACGCGCCCGAGATGCTCGCCATCGAGCGCAACGGCAACAGCGTGACCATCGCCAGCTCGCGCGCGCCGCAGACGACGTTTACGGCCAACGCGGGCGAGTCGCGCGAGCAGTTGCCGAACGGCTCCTACTCGCGCGTCGATTCTACGATTCAGGGCGACCGCCTCGTGGTGCGCTCGACCGGCAACCGCGAGACCGACTTCACCGTGACGTTCGACCCGATTGAGGGCGGGCGCCGCCTGCGCGTGACGCGCGAAATCTGGAACGAGCGCCTGGGCGCGAACCCGCTCACGGTGCAGAACGTCTACGAGCGCACGTCGGACGTGGCCGAGTGGAACGTCTACAACGGGACGACGCCCGGCTACAACCAGTCCGGCAACGTCTCCACGGCCGCGGGCGAGTTCATCGTCCCCGACGGGCAGATGCTGACGGCGCGGCTCGACACAGACCTCTCGACCCGCACGGTGCAGACGGGTGACCGCTTCACGATGACCGTGACCGCGCCCGCGCAGTTCGACGGCGCGGTGATCGAGGGGCACGTGGCGAGCGCGAACCGCTCGGGCCGCGTCACGGGCCGCTCCGACATGTCGCTCAACTTCGACACGATCCGCTACCAGGGCCGCACCTACCAGTTCGCGGGCTTCATCGACAGCGTCCGCGCGCAGGGCGGCGGGACGGTGCAGGTGGACAACGAGGGCACGGTGCGCGAGGATGACGGCCGCGGCACGCAGACCGCGCAGCGCGCCGCCATCGGCACGGCCGTGGGCGCCATCATCGGGGCGATTGCGGGCGGCGGCAAGGGCGCGGCCATCGGCGCCATCCTCGGCGCGGGCGCCGGGGCGGGCTCCGTCTACGTCCAGGGCCGCGGAGACCTCGACCTGATGAGCGGCAGCGAGGTGACCATCCGCGCCAGCGCGCCGAACAGGTAAGTAAGGCAGTAGGCAGATGGCAGTAGGCAGTTGAGAGCAAGAAGGTTTTAACGAAACAGGTCTCAACGAATCGAGGGCGGCGAGTCGTTCAACTCGCCGCCCTCGATTCATCTATCCGCGTTTTAAGTAGGCTTCCGGTCTTAACTGCCTACTGCCTACTGCCTACTTTCTGACCCCCGCTCACGCTCGCCCCGCTCGCTGTGTTAGTATTCGTCCGCCCTTAAACCTCCCGGCCTTGAAGAGACGTTTGAAGCTGTTGACGGGGCAGAGACCCGCGGAGGGGTTTGCCCCGGCGGCGTGCATTGACGGCGCCGCGTGGTGGAGACGATGGCCGCAATCCTGATCGTTGACGACGAAGACGCCGTGCGCGACGTGCTCTACGACCTCTTCGCGGAGGAGCACATGTGCCACGCCGCGGCCACGGCCGAGCAGGCGCTCGCCTACCTCGGCGAGCAGACCTACGACGCGGTGCTCACAGACATCTCGATGCCCGGCCTGAGCGGCCTCGAACTACTCGGCCACCTCCGGAGCGAACAGCCCCAGACGCCCGTCATCGTCATCTCCGGCATCGGCGACCGCGACCACGCCGAAGGGCTCATGCGCCTCGGCGCCTTCGACTTCATCCTCAAACCCTTCACCCTCGAAGCCGTCGAGCGGAGCGTCGCCCGCGCCCTCGAACAGAGCCGCGCGCGCAAAGCCGGGCGCGGCAACTGACGGTTTGAAATTTCAAATCCTGCCTTTTATTCCCTGACCGAAATCTGATCCGTCATCACCTTGACGAGAACCTTGCGTCCATCGGTCGCGACGAGGTGCACGTCGTCGGCGTCGAAGCGCAGCGCCTCGGCGCCGGCCGCGAGGCCCTCGACCTCGAAGGTGAGCAGCACGCCCGCGCCGCTCAAGGGCGACGCCGGCGGCGCGACGCTGACGAGCAGCAGCCCCTCGGGCGTCAGCGTGTGCGTGACGCGCGCGCCTTCGGGAGTGGAGAGCGTGCCGGCGCCGACCGAGCGCAGCGCGAGCACGCGCTGGTCGAGCCGGAAGCTGAGCGCGAGCAGGCCGAGCGGCGCGTCCGTCTTGAGTAGAACCTTGAGCTGCCTGCGCTCGCCCACGCGCAGAGGGGTCGGGTCGGACATCAGGCGGAGCGAGGCGGCGCTCGTCGCCGTCGCCGCGGCGCTATCCGTCAAAGGCTTCTCCGTGATGACCGAGACCGGCGCGGCGGCCGGGGCTTCCGAAGTCAGGGAGGCGTCCCGGACGGTCGCCGCGCGGTCGTTCAAAGACGCGGCCGTGCGCGTGGCCGGCGCCTGCTGCGCGAAGGAGAAGAGCGAGTCGCCGGGCACGACCTTCGCACTTCCAGACGGCCGGGTCGGCTCGTCAGACGGGGCCGAAGTGTCTGGGCTCGCGGCGGGCGCGGCGCCTCCCAACAGCTCCTTCGGCGCGGGAATGAAGGTCGGTTCGGCGTCGGGCTCGACTTTCGCGCCGGCCGGCGTTGCACGAAGCGAAGCGGGCCTGGCCGTCACCGCCGGCTCGTCCGCCGCGGAGGTCAGCTCGACGTTGGCGTGCGTCGGGAGCGTGCGCGCGGCGGCCAACTGCTCCTCGCGCACGAGCTCGGTCATCATCGCTTCGAGCGTGCCGGTGGTCGGCGTCTGGAGCGTCCCCGAAGGGTGCATCTCCTCGTCCTCGGGGTTGACCGAAGAGGCGCGCATGACGTGCGGCGTGACGGCGATGACGATGTCCGTCTGCGTGTCGTCGCGCCGCGGCGCGGTGAACATCTGGCCGAGCACGGGGACGAGCCCGACGAGCGGCAGGCCCTGCCGGCCGCGCGACTGCTGGCTCTGCGCCACGCTCGCGATCATCATCGTGCGGTTGTTCTGGATGCGCGCCGTGCCCTCGATGTCCCGCTCGGTGAAGGTGGGCGTCAGGGCGGCCGCGCCCGCCGTCCGCGTCACGTCGTTCGACTTGATCGCCATCTTCACCTGCACGTCGAGGTTGGGGAAGACCTGCGGCGTGAACTCAAGCGTCAGGCCCGTCTTCTCGTACTGGATGACGGGGTAGCCGCTGCCGCCGAACAAACCCTGCGTCGCGCCCTGCTGCACGTTGTTGCCGTCGCCGGTCGAGACGGAGCCGTAGGGCGTGACCGAAGCGGTCTGGACGGGGACGCGCTGGCCGATGTGCGCGGTGGACTTCTCGCCGTCGAAGGCGTGCACCTGCGTCGAGGCGACGAGCCGCGTGTTGTCGCGGCGCTGCAAGGCCGAGAGCGCCGTCGGCGGGACGATGAAGGCCGCGCCCAGCGCCGTCGGGACTGACGAGAGTGCCTGGGTCACGACCTCGCGGCTGCCGCCGAAGACGTTCAGGCCCTTCTGGATGCCGCCGAGGTTCGTCAGCGTGTCGCCCGTGCCGATCTGGTTGCCGAACTGCATGAGGTCTTCGCGCGAGACCTCGAAGATGTTCACGTCCATCACGACCTCTGCGCGCTCCTTGTCGATGGAGCGCAAAAGGTCTGCGACGAGGCGGACGTTCTCGGGCGTGTCGCGGACGGTGATGGAGTTGGTCGCCTTGTTGGCGGTGATGACCGGCTGGCGCCCGGCCTGCGGCGGGATGGAGGCCGTGATGAGCGTCTTGGCGTCGTTCGGGTCTACGTTGTAGAGGTAGAAGGTGCGCAGGACGAGCTGCTGGTACTGCGGGCGCTTGATCTGGTCGGCGACGATGATGGTGCGCGCGGAGAGCTTCTGGAAGAAGAGGCCCTGCGTCAGGAAGATGTAGTCGAGCGCCTGCGCGGCCGACACGTCGATGAGGTCAACGGTGACCTCGCGCTTGGGGAAGTCGCGGTCGAAGACGACGTTGAGCCTGAGCTGGCGCGCGAGGTAGCGGATGAACTTTTCGAGGTCGCCGCCGTACTGGATCGACTGCAACTGCTCGTTGCGGGGCGCCGCCGGGAGCGCGTCGTCCGCGCGGCCGTTCGTCTCGAAGGCCGTGGGCCGGAGGCGCGCCGCGGTCTGCGGCCGCGCGGCGGGCGCGGCGCGTTCGGCGTCCTCGCTCTCGCCCTTGCCGGTCTGAAGTTTGAAGGCGCGCTCCATCATCGAGCGCGCCAGCTCGTTCGCGGGGTCGTAGCCGTAGGCGCGGCGGAAGGCGTTGTAGGCGCCGAGGTAGTCGCCGCGCTCCATGAGCGTCGCGCCCTGCTGCGAGAACTGCTGCGAGGCGTTGAAGAGCGCGCGGCGGAGGTGGAGCTGGTACTCGCTGTTCGAGGGCTCGGCCGCGGCGGCGAGCGAGAACTCCTCGGCCGCCTTCTCCCACTGCTGCGCCGACTCCTGCCGCAAGCCTTCCTTGTAGTTCTTCTGCCCCTTGCCCGCCCAGGCGGCGGCGGCCGGCGCGAGCAGGCAGAGCGTGAGCAGGCTTGAGGCGAGGCGAAGGGTTGTGCGCCGCGTGGGGCGTTCTGTTATGCTGCCGGCCAAGTTGCACCTCCGAATCGGCGTGGCCTTTGGGGACATACGGGAAGGCTTTGGTTCGTGGACGCTTGCGTGGAAAAGGGGCGAAAAACGCTCGACTCTGCTCAAAAATATGAGCAGACATGATTGATTAAACAGAGTTGACCGGTGATTGTCAAGGTTGGCTAGCGATTTTCTGGAAAATGTTGAAGGCCCTTCCAGAAGAGGTCGAACTATTCCGAGACCGCGCTTGGCGGCGCGAGCCGGAGGCGCGCGTCGAGACGGCGGCCGACGGCGAGAAGCTGGTCGAGGCCGCGGGCTTCTGCGCGACGATGACGGACGCGCGGCGGCCCGGGCCTTCGCTCTACGTGGCGGTCTGCGGGCGGCGCGACGCGCACATGCCGCGCAACGTGCAGAAAGACCCGGAGAGCAGTCTGACGTGGGTCTTGAAGGACGAGCTGATGCGGCGCGGGCGCGTCTACTACGCGAAGCTGACGAAGAACCGCGCGACCTTCGTCGCGCGTCGCCTCGTCCCGCACTTCAACGCGCTCTGGGGCGTCGCGCGGCGCGCCGAAGGCAAGGCGCTTTCGGACGACGCGCGCGCGGTGCTGAAGGTTCTGCGCAGGGAGTGGGAGATGGCGACCTGCGACCTGCGCGAGGCGTCGAAGGTGACGGAGCGCCCGCGCTTCACGCGCGCTTTGGACGAGTTGCAGCGGACGCTCAAGGTCATCCCGCAGGAGGTCTTGTACGAGCCCTGGTTCACGTACATCTGGGCGCTCAGCGAAGGGCGCTTCGCCGAAGAGCTGTCGCAGAAGGTGGGCAGGGAAGAGGCCCTGCGCGAAGTGGCGCGCGCCTACCTTGAGGGCGCCGGCATGTCCCTGCGCGGCGAGCTGGCAAAGGTGACGGGACTCTCGCGCCCCGACGCGGGCAAGGGCAATCACGCGCTGGTGCGTGAGGGTTACGCCGTGCGCGTCGAAGATGGCGTCTACCGTCTGGCGGATTTTGAAGAGAGGCTCGAACGCCTGTAGCCGTGATTTGAAATCTCAAATCAAGCCCTTCAGACGCCCGGGCGCGGCTCGGGCGGGTCTGGGAGTTGGCGCGTCTCCTGTTCGATCTCTTCCAAAGCCTGCTGACTCTCGCGCACTGTGTCGAGGGCGAGCGGGCGGTGGTCGCGGACGTTGCCGAGGCGTTTAAGGGCCAGCTCGGTCTCGGCCTGGCTGGCGTCGCGGCTGGCGACGGCCTCGATGAGTTGGAGGCGCGCGTCCAACTCCCGCGCGTGCTCGTCGGCCTCGCGCCGGACGCGCTCCAGCCGCTCGCGGTCTTTCCCCAAATCCTCTTCGACTTCGGCGCGGCCTTTGGCCTGGAGCCCCGAGAGGCTTTGCAGGCGGCGCTCGACCTGCTCGGCGTCAGAGCGTGAGCGCGCGAGCACGCGGGCGGCCGTCAGGCGCGCGGCGAGCGTCTCGCGGTAGGCGTCGGCGAGCAGAGGGTTGCGCGCCTCCATCTCTCGGAGCGTGCGCCGCTGCTCTTTCGACAGTTCCGACTCGAAGAGCGAAAGCTCGTCGGCGGTCACGCCGTCGGCGGCCAGACGCTCGCGCAGCCGCCGCTCCCAGAGGCGCCGGTACATGACGACGAGGAAGGCGGCCACGGCGCCGAAGACCGCGAAGAGGCCGAACGTGGAGAAGGCGACGAGGAGTTCTTCGCCCGGGTTCTCCGTCACGGTCAAGTACCGGAAGAAGAAGTAGGCCGGCAGCGGCAGCGTCACCAGAAGGAAGACGAGCAGCGGCGACCAGCGCAGCAGCCACGCCTGCCAGCGGTCGCCCGCAGTGAGCCTGTTACCCTTCTCGCCCAAAGCCCGCCGAACTCCCCCGACGATTTTCGGCATCAAACCTCAGTCACACCGCGCCGTAAAGCCTTCGCGGCACGACCCCGATACGTTTCGCACGGCCGAAAAGCTATAATAGCAGAGCCTCGCGTGAGGCGAAGGCTGGCCCGAGGAGGGGCGATGAGGAGACCCTACAGAAATCTTGCCGTCGCGCTGTCCGTGCTGCTCGCGTGTGCGGGCACGGCCGCCGACGCGCGCGGGCAGAAGCATGACGGCGGCGGCAACGGCAACGGCGGGCGTGCGGAGGCGCGGCGCGACGTGCGCACGGTGACCATCCCCGTGACGCTGCGCCTGCCCGAGCGCGCGCAGCAGGCCGAGGTGAGCTACCTCGACGACCTGCAAATCTTCGAGGACGGCGAGCGGCAGGAGATTCTGGCCGTCCGCGGGGCGGGGCGCTCGCCCCTGACGCTGGCCGTGCTCATCCAGGACGACCTCATCTCGTCCATCAGCAATGAGATTAAGGGCATCGCCTCCTTCGTGCGCAAGCTCCCGCCGGGCTCGCGCGTGATGGTCGGGTATTTAAGCTCGGGCTCGCTCCGCGTCCGGCAGAAGTTCACGAACGACCTCGAACGCGCGTCGCAGTCGCTGCGCATCCCGCTCTCCTCGACCGCGGCCTCGCCTTATAACCCCTTCTCCCTGACGAGGGACGCGGTCAAGCGTTTCGAGTCGCTGCCCGTCGGCCGCCGCGCCGTCCTGGTCTTGAGCGACGGCATCGACCTCTCGCGCGGCCTGACGAACTCCTCGCCGGCGCAGAGCCTCGACTTGCAGCGCCTAATCAACGAGTCGCAGAGGCTCGGCGTCGCCGTCTACGCGATGTACGCGCCGAGCGTGAGCGGGGGCGACGCGCTGCTCGTCGGCAACGGCCAGGGCTCGCTCCAAAGGCTGTCGGACGAGACGGGCGGGCACGCCTTCTTCCAGGGCACGGGCGCGCCGGTCAGCCTCGACCAGTACTTGCGCGAGTTGGACGCGCTGCTCTCCCGCCAGTTCGCCCTAACCTATCTTTCGACCCACCCCGACCAGGGTTTCCACAAGGTGCGCGTCGTCGCCAACACCGGCGACGCCGCCGAAATCTTCTACCCGAAGGGCTACACGTTTAAGAAGTAGCCAGAAGTAATCAGCCGCCGACGTATCCGAGCGTTCCGACTCCGTATCGGCCGCGCCGACTCCGTATTTGAGCATTCCGACTCCGTACGGGACGCGCCGGGGAGAGAATCGGGCGTTCCATGCACGTAATCGTATATTCAGAGTCCGTACGCGACGCGCCGAAGAGAGAATTCAACGTTCCATACACGTAATCGTATATTCAAAGTCCGTACGGAGCGCGCGCATCCGATACGTCGTAGATTTATCCGATACCTTGGACGACGAACCCCGTACGGGACGCGCCGAAGCCGTATCCGAGCCTTCGCATGTCATAATGACGCGTGCGGGAGGCGTATTCGTACAGTCGGATGACGTATCGGGCGTTCGTGGGCGCCCGCGGAGGTTTCGGAGGCATCCGGGGCCAGTTTTTGGCCGTACTGACCCTTTTTTCGAAGTACGCGTAAATTTTTGTTGCGCGCCGCGCGTTCGGGGAGATAATTCGCGGCCCCAAGCGGGAAACGGCTTGCCCCGGCGGAAAACCTCTCATACCGACTTGCAAATCGAAATAAGGTATCTCTTCGCTGGGAGCGCGGGCATCCCTGCCCGCCATGAGCGCGACAGCGCGAAGGCCAGCAGACTGTAATCCCGAGGTTGCGGTAGAGCGAAAGGTGGGAAGCGTGCCGGGGCACGCTTTGGCGGGCAGGGATGCCCGCGCTCCCAGCTTGAGGAGCCTTATTCTATTTCGCAAGTCGGTATCAGTAGACAGTAGGGAAGATAAAGACCGCGCGGCTCTCATCGGTTATTGATGAGAGCCGCGCGGTCTTTATCTTCCCTTGTGCCTTTTGCCTTAGCGCGCCGTCGCGTCGGCGGTCTGCCAGCGGCCGGGGGAGGGGGCGAGCAGGCTGAGCATCTCGCGGAGTGATTCGAGGTGGTTGTTCGTCAGCCGGAGCTGCGCGGCGCCGAGCTGCACCGCGGCGGCACGAGCGCGCGTGAGCGCGGAGAGGTCGGCGTAGGAGAGCGTCAGGCGCACGGCGTTGCCGCCGCCGGGCTGCGAGCGGAAGCTCGCGTTCTGCGCGAACGTATGCGCCTGCCCGTCGAGTACGAGCGCGACGTTCTCGCCGCCGTGCGGCGCCGCGGGCGCCGTCGTGTAGAGGACGAGTTCGAGCGCGGGCGTGCCCGGCCGCGTCGGGCTCTGGTGCATGAAGGAGGCCGCGAGGTAGTAAAGCTCCGCGCCGTTGGCAATCGCCTGCGGATGTTGGAGCGAAGTGCGCATGCCGCCCGCCCTCGAATCGAACGAGGTGACGATCTCGCCGCTGTGCTTGAAGGGCGACGGCGGCGGCTTCGGGCAGAGGCGCTTCTGGGGGAAGGCCGTGGCGGCGAGCAGGGTCAGCAGGGCGGCGGAAAGTAACAGCCGGGAAGTTTTGCGCATCGGGGGTACCTTTGTGCTCCTGGGAAAAAGACGTGTTGACGGCCGAAGAGTCCGCGAGGGTGGACGGCCCCGCCCGCGGTTGGCAGACCGGCGGCGAGACAGTTTTCGGACTTCTGCGGTCGATTCATCAGATTAAAGTCTGAATTAAAAAGGACGGGAAGAGCTTGCCGCCTCCGGCGAGAAGTGCGCGGCCGGGGTCGGCAGCGGGAGACTAACATCAAACGCGAACTTTTTCCAGACCCGTCCGCATTTATGGTGTCACGGGCCTGGCTCGCTGTTGCTTTCCGTCCTTCAGAATTACCCGCGAGGGCGTGTTCGACTGCGGGAGAGTCGGTGCGGTGGAAGGGCAAGTGCGCGCCCTTCAGATCAGGGCGCACTCCGAATATAGAACACGGACGCGCGGCTTGTCATTGCATTTTTTCGACAAAGGCGTTGCGGCGCACGCGCCGCGGCGGGCTTAACGCAGTTGCGCGACGACCTGCTCCATGGCGTCGTGCGTGAGCTTCAGGACGGCGGGGCGCGTGAGCAGCAGCGTGCCGGCGGCGAGGAGGCAGAGGCAGAGCACGGCCGCCGGCGTCGAGCGCGTGTGCGAGCGCGTGCCTTTGGTTTGGGAGGCGAGGCGGAGGAGGTTGCGCACGCGGCGCGAGGTGCCGTCCTCGCCGTCGCCAAGCAGGTGCGCGCCCGCGGGCAGCGTCGGGCGCGAGCCGCGCGGGATGAGCTTCGAGATTTTAACGATGGCCGCGGCGAGGTCGAGCGCGGAGGCCGGGCCGGCCGCGGCCGCGAACTCGTCGGCCGCCATCTCCGACTCGCGCTGCCACTCGCGCCGCAGCGAACGCCCGAGCGGCGCGTGCAGCAGCGCGTCCTCGCCCGCCTGAAGCAGCGCGCGCTTCAGGTTGTCGCGCCCCTCGACGTGACCGCGCTCGTGCGCGAGCGCGGCGGCAAGCTCCTCGGGGGCGAGCGCTTCGAAGACCTGCGCCGCGACGAACAGCCGCGGCCGCAGCACGCCGATGACCGCGATGACCGGGAAGCTGTGACGTATGCGGAAGGCGGGAACCCGCGCGCCCTCGACCGCGAAGGGCTCGGCGTGGCGCAGCCAGTCGCGCGCGAGCCTCCGCGTCGCGAGCCACGTCCGCGCGACGCGCCAGGCGGCCAGAAGCACGCCCGCCGCCGCCACGCAGGCGAGCATCAGCAGCTTGACGCTGACGCCCTCGCCGCTGTCTTGCGGCTCGTACAGAAGGTATGCGGGGACGATGAGGGCGAAGGCGAGCGCCGCGGCCGCGCCCGGCGGCGACACGCGGAGTGCGAACAGGAGGCGGGCGCGGCCGCGGGCGTCCCAGCCCTGCACGCGCGGCGCGAGCGCGCGCCACACGACGCCGGCCAGCGCCGACGCCAGCGCGTTGAGCGCCAGCAGCGCCGAGAGCGACAGACAGATGCAGAGCAGCGCGTACACGGCTCTTTACTCCCCCTCGCCCAGCTCGCGCCGCTTCTCCTCGACCAGGCGTTGCAGCTCGTCGAGGAGCGCGCGGTCGTGCTCGCTCACCGCGTCCACGATGCAGGCGAGCAGCGGCTCGGCCCCGCCGCTCCGGCCCAGCAGGTCGCCGAGCACGTCCTCGGCCACGCCGCGCTCGAACTCCTCGCGCGACACGCGCGGCGAGTAGACGTACGCACGCCCGTCCTTCTCGCGCGCGAGCAGCCCCTTCTTGAAGAGCCGGTCGAGCGTCGTCATCCAGGTCGTGTAGGCGGTGCGCTCGCCGAAGGCGCGGTAGATGTCGCTCGCGCTCACGCGCCCGCGCCGCCAGACCTCCTCCATCACCGTCTTCTCCAGCTTGCCCAGCGCCGAGCCGACGACCTCGCGCGGCCGCCTGAACCCGAAGAGCCTGAACTGCGGAACTTTCATCTTCGAGGAAGCCTTCTGTCTAGGGATGGAACTACGGCGAAAGACTGAAACCGCGTTGTTTAAAAACTTGAAGGGGCGGCCAGCGGGGTTCGAACCCGCGACCTCCTGATCCACAGTCAGGCGCTCTAACCAACTGAGCTATGGCCGCCACGAAAGGGAAGCGAACGGAGACCCAATACTACCAACCGCCCACGGCACTGACAAGTTGCCCCGCGCCGCCCGCACCAACGATGCCCCCGGCTGGACTCGAACCAGCGACCCTCTGCTTAGCCTGCCACTCCAGGTTTCCCTGGCCCCGCCGTCGGGTTGTGGTCTGGACCATATCTTGGGCATTTCAGCCCGGGTGCGTATGGCCTCTACGGAACCCCTGCGTAATCGTCCGCGAACCTGACGTTCTTGGATTGATTGTTCTTAGGAGCGCTGACTCTCAAGGTCATCGACCTTTTTGCGTCTTCTGCCTTGAAGTAGTAACACCTGTCCGTCTCAGGGCAGTAGACGCAGAAAACATCAACCTGACTCTTGTCTATTGGCTTACCGTGAGAGCCATTCCTGTCCGCCCACCAGTTGATGAGGTTGACTTGAAGAACGCCTCTGACGGAACTCCTGTACTTCACCTGAATCCTCACGAACTTACCTCCGTCGTAAGAGACCAAGTCGAAAGGAGCGTGTTCGGTCGAGGGGAATAGAACCAGGTAACCCTTCTCAACCAAATCACAGTAAGCCTTAGCAACTCCTAAGTCGCCTTTGTCCTTCGTGTGGTGCATGGATTCTTCAACCCTCCCTTGCACTACCTTTAAAGACGACCGCAAGGTTTCCTCGGTGTTGTCATGGAGGCGACGAGCCTCTTTAGAGTTCCACCGATACAGCACCCTCCACCGTACGGATTACTGTTCTCCGCACGGGCTCCTTAGTTGAAGGCAGATGCTCTATCCGACTGAGCTACGGGAGCGTGCATCGAAACGCCGCGATGTTAACACGCAGTACTTAAGCCGTAAAACTGCCCGGGGTAACGTGACAGGATTATGAAAAGCGAAGGGAAGGGGCTGTACGCTTCTGGAGGAACAGGCTGAGCCGCGCGCCGCGCCCGAATAGTTTCGACGAGTGCCGCCCTGAAAAAGAGAAAGCCGCCAGCGTCAGACTGGCGGCTTCCCGAATTTCTGAGGGCAAGTGCTGCGTAGGTACGTGCTTACGCGGCGTTGTTGAAGGTCTCGGCGAAGACGCGGCGGCCGTTGAGCGCGTCGTCGATGATCTCGCGGACGGCGGCGACATCCGGGTTGACGTCCATGCGGTCACAGGCGCGCAGGTGGCGGATGATGCCCTCGGTCGCGATGTCGAGGGCGGGGCCGCCCAGTTTCGAGTAGCGGCGCGCCTGGATGTGGTCGATCATCTTCAGCCGTTCGGCCAGCGGAAACTTCTCAGTAGCGATCACTTTTCGTCTGCTCCTTATGTTTTCGGGCC
>Ga0213876_10000278_pt1 | contig 47097 bp, 24 predicted proteins | sample BarmaccomBMRX_R9_FD_160113 | JGI IMG/M metagenome (GOLD analysis project Ga0213876, IMG submission 160113) | Root-associated microbial communities from Barbacenia macrantha in rupestrian grasslands, the National Park of Serra do Cipo, Brazil - RX_R9 | ecosystem: Host-associated > Plants > Roots...
AACGAGACGCTAAAGGAGGGCGGACGCTCGGGGAGCGAGGGCGGCTCGCGCCGGCGCGTGCGCTCCGCGCTCGTCGTCGCGGAGGTCGCGCTCAGCTTGCTGCTGCTCGTCGGCGCCGGGCTGCTCGTCAAGAGCTTCCTGAACCTCAGGCGGGCCGACCTCGGCTTCGACCCCGAGCGCGTGCTGACGATGCGGGTCGCGCTCCCCGACGCGCGCTACACGGAGAACGCGCAGATCGAGAACTTTTACCGCGCCCTGTTGCAGCGCGTCGAGGCGCTCCCCGGCGTCGAGTCGGCGGGCGTCACCATCGGCCTGCCGATGAACGGCGGCATCGAGTCCGGGGTCACGGTCGAGGGGCAAGAGGTGCAGGACGTGAAGGACGTGACCATCGCGGTCAACCTCGCCGTCAGCCCCGGCTACTTCAAGGCGTTGAAGATTCCGCTCGTCGAGGGGCGCTACTTCACGGACGGCGACCGCGAGGGCACGCCGCGCGTCGCCATCATCGACGAGATGATGGCCGAGCGCTTCTTCCCGAACGAGTCGCCCCTCGGCAAGCGCATCCGACTCGGCGGCCCCCCCCAGCCGGGCCAGCCGCCGGCGCCGTGGATGGAGATCGTCGGCGTCGTCCGCCACGTCAGACATTACGCCCCCAACGAGGTCGCGCGCGTCGAGCTGTACCGCCCCTACTTCCAGTTGCCGATCCCCGTCGATTCTCCGCTCGCGCAGGGGCAGCCGGTCAACTTCCCGCGGAGCGTGTCGCTCGCCGTCCGCTCGGCAGGCGCCGACCCGGACTCGCTCACGAACCCGGTGCGGGAGGCCGTCCGCGGGATCGACGCCGACCAGCCCGTCTCGTTCGTCCAGACGATGGACAGCATCGTGACGACGAGCGTCTCGTCGCAGAGGTTCGCGACGTGGCTGCTCGGCCTCTTCGCCGCCGCCGCCCTGCTGCTCGCCGCGCTCGGCATCTACGGCGTGATGGCCTACTCGGTCGCGCAGCGCACGCACGAGATCGGGGTGCGCATGGCGCTCGGCGCGGCGCGGGGCAACGTGCTGCGGATGGTCGTCTGGCAGGCGATGAGACTGACCCTGTTCGGCATCGGCGTCGGCGTCGTCGGCGCGTTCGCCGTGACGCGGCTGATGTCGTCGCTGCTCTTCGGCGTGACGGCGACCGACCCGCTGACCTACGGCTCCGTCGCCCTGCTGCTCGCCGTCGTCGCGCTGCTCTCGTGCCTGCTCCCGGCGCGCAAGGCGACGAAGGTCGATCCGATGGTCGCACTGAGATACGAGTGAGATAAGGCCGGCTGTCGCCGGGAGCGCGGGCATCCTGCCCGCCATGAGCGCGCCAGCGCGAAGGCCGTGAGACTTTATGTCTCACGGTTGAAAGATAACGGATGACGGCTAAGCGTGCTCGCGCACGCTTTGGCGGGCAGGGATGCCCGCGCTCCCAGGGAAGGAGAGGTGATGAGCACACTACTTCAGGACTTGCGTTTCGGGGCGCGGATGCTCTGGAAGCGGCCGGGGTTCACGGCGGTCGCGGTGTTGACGCTGGCGCTCGGCATCGGGGCGAACACGGCCATCTTCAGCCTCGTCAACGCGGTGCTCTTGAAGCCGCTGCCGTTCCCGGAGCCGGAGCGTTTGGTGATGCTGTGGGAGGACGCGACGCGCATCGGCTTCCCGCAGAACACGCCCGCGCCGGCCAACTTCGTGGACTGGAAGACGCAGACGAAGTCGTTCGAGGCGGTGGCCGCCCTCAGCTTCGAGAGCTTCAACCTGACGGGCTACGGCGAGCCGCAGAGGCTCAACGGCAACGGCGTCTCGGCCGAACTCTTCCCTTTGCTCGGCGTGCGCCCGGCGCTCGGCCGCGGCTTCACCGCCGAGGAGGAGAAGCCGGGCTCGGACAACGTCGTCATCCTGAGCCACGGCCTGTGGCTCGAAACCTTCGGCGGCGACGAAGGGGTCGTCGGGCGCGACATCCTTCTCAACGGCGACAAGTACACCGTCGTCGGCGTGATGCCGCGGGGCTTCCAGTTCCTCGACCCGAACGTGCGCGCTTGGATTCCGCTCTTGCTCTCGCCGGAGGACTGGGCCAACCGCGGCGCGCACTACCTGACGGTCGTCGGGCGCCTGAAGCGTGGCGTCTCGGTCGAGCAGTCCGACGCGGATTTAAAGGCCGTCACGGCGCGCATCGCGCACGACCACCCCGAAGAGGCGGGCGACCTGAGCGCGTACGTGCTGCCTCTGCGCGAGCAGGTGTCGGGGCAGTTGCGAAGGCCGCTGCTCATCCTCATCGTGGCCGTCGCCTTCGTGCTGCTCATCGCGTGCGCCAACGTGGCGGGCCTGCTGCTCGCGCGCTCGGCCGCGCGCCGCAAAGAGATCGCCGTGCGCGCCGCGCTCGGCGCGTCGCGGTGGCGCGTGGTGCGGCAGCTTTTGACCGAGAGCGCGCTGCTCTCGGCCGCGGGCGCCGCCGCGGGGCTTCTAGTCGCGGTGTGGAGCTTCGCCTTCCTGCGGCAGTTGGTGCCGCCTTCGCTCGCGGCGTCGGCGCCGCTTGAGGTTGACGGGCGCGCCCTGGTCTTCACGCTCGCCGTCTCGCTTTTGACGGCGACGCTCTTCGGGCTGGCCCCGGCGTTACAGGCGTCGAAGGCCGGCCCCGCCGACGCGCTCAAGCAGGGCGGCGGGCGCGGCGCGGTCGGCGGCGGGAAGAGTTTAAGAGGCGCGTTCGTGGTCGCGGAGGTCGCGCTGGCGCTCGTGCTTTTGGTCGGCGCGGCGCTCCTCATACAGTCCTTGCAGAAGCTGCGCGGGCAGTACGCGCTGGCGAGCCCGGAGCAGGTTCTGACGTTGAGGACGGTGCTGCCCCAGAATCGTTACCGCGAGCACACGCAGCGCGAGGCGTTCTACGACGCGGTGCTCGGGCGCGTGCGCGCGCTGCCCGGCGTCGTCTCGGCCGGCTACACGACCGCGGTGCCTCTGGCCTGGAAGGGCGGGACGAGCGGCTTCGTGGTCGAGGGGCGCGCCCTGGAGCCGGGGCTCGGGTACGACGCGATCCACCGGCAGGTGACGGCCGGCTACCTTGAGTCTCTGGGGCTGCCGCTCAAGGCGGGGCGCTACTTCGAGGAGACCGACGGGCCGCAGGGGCAGCCGGTCGCCGTCATCAACGAGGCGATGGCGCGCGCATACTTCCCCGGCGGCCGTGTGCTCGGCGAGCGCTTCAAGGTCGGCGGCCCCGACGCCGACCACCCTTGGGTGACGGTCGTCGGCGTCGTCGGCGACCTCCGCCAGATGGGCATCGAGGCGCCGGCCAAGCCGGAGTTCTACCTCCCTTATAAACAGGTCAACTACTACCCCTGGTTCGCGCCCGCACACCTCGTCGTGCGCGCGTCGGTCGAGCCCACGTCGCTCGTCGTGGCCGTGCGCCGCGAGGTGTACGCCGTTGACCCCGAGCAGCCGGTCGCGAACGTCCAGACGATGGAGGAGATTCTCGGCGAAGAGTCTTCGCAGCGGCGCGTCGGGATGACGCTGCTCGCGTCGTTCGCCGGCCTCGCGCTGCTCCTGGCGTCGCTCGGCATCTACGGCGTGCTCTCCTTCTTCGTCGCGCAGCACACGCAGGAGATCGGCGTCCGCCTCGCGCTCGGCGCGCGCCCGCGCTCGATCCTCACGCTCGTGCTGGGGAAGGGGATGCGGCTCGCGCTCCTGGGGCTCGGCCTCGGCCTCGCGGGCGCGCTCCTGCTCACGCGCCTGATCGAGAGCCAGCTCTTCGGCGTCTCGGCGAGCGACCCCGTGACCTACGCCGGCCTCGCACTGCTCCTCGCGGCCGTGGCGCTCCTCGCCTGCTACCTGCCCGCGCGCAGGGCGACGAAGGTCGATCCGATGGTGGCTCTTCGTTACGAGTGATAAGCGATGAGGACTCTGCTCCAAGACCTGCGGTACGGCGTCAGGGTGTTGTTGAAGAGCCGGGGCTTCGCGCTGGTGGCGGTCTTGACTCTCGCGCTCGGCATCGGCGCGAGCACGGCCGCCTTCAGCGTCGTCCACGCCGTCCTGCTGCGCCCGCTGCCTTTCCCCGAGCAGGAGCGGCTGTTCGTCGCCTGGAAGCGCGACGCGACGACCGGCAACCCTTTGGTCGAACTCTCCGTCGCAGACTTCCGCGACTGGCAGGCGCAGAGCCGGAGCTTCGAGTCGCTGGCCGCGATGCCGACGACCGTCTACGGCTACGGCTACGTGCTGACGGGCCGGGGCGAGCCCGTGCAGTTGGAGAGCGCGAAGGTGACGGGGCGCTTCTTCGGCGTCCTCGGCGCGCGCGCGGCGGTCGGCCGCGTCTTCGACGAGTCAGACGACCGCGTGGGCGGCCCGGCGGTCGTCGTCTTGAGCGACCGCCTCTGGCGCGAACGCTTCGGCGCAGACCCGTCGGTCGTCGGCCAGAGCGTCACGCTCAACCAGACCGCCTTCAACGTCATCGGCGTGCTGCCGCCCGCCTTCAACTTCCCCGCGGGCGTAGACCTCTGGATTCCACTGCTGCCCGTGGCGAACCCGCGCGGCCTTGAGAACCGCGGCGTCGTCTACCTGCAAACCGTCGGGCGCTTGAAGGACGGCGTGACGCAAGCGCAGGCGGCGGCCGAGCTGGACACGATCATCGCGCGCCTCGCCGCGCAGTACCCGGAGACGCAGGCCGCCGGCCAGCGCGTGGTGCTGACACCTCTGGCGGATTATCTGTTCGGCGACGCGAAGCCGGCGCTGTGGGCGCTCTTCGCGGCGACGGCGCTGCTGCTCCTGGTCGGCGCGGCGAACATCGCGAACCTGATGCTCGCGCGGGCCACGTCGAGACGGAGGGAACTGGCCGTGCGCGTGGCGCTCGGCGCGTCGCGTTGGAGGCTCGCCGTGCAACTCCTGGTCGAAAGTCTCTTGCTCGCGCTGGCGGGCGGGGCGGCGGGCCTGCTGCTCGCGTCGTGGCTGGTCGAGCTGCTCGCGGCCCTCGCGCCCGCGGACATCCCGCGCCTCGAAGACGTGAGCTTAAGCGGCGCGGCCGTCGTCGCGAGCGTCACCTTCACGCTCATCACGACCGCCGTCTTCGGCCTACTGCCCGCGCTCTCGGCCTCGCGCTTCAAACTGAGCGAGACGCTGAGCGAGGCCGGCGGCAAGCTCACGAACGCGCGCGCGGGCAAAAGGCTGCGCGGCGCGCTGGTCGTCGGCGAGGTCGCGCTGACGCTGGTGCTCGTGGCCGGCGCGACGCTCATCCTGCGGAGCTTTCTAAATTTGAGCGGCGTCCCGCTCGGCTTCGACCCGCGCGGGGTTCTGACGATGCAGCTGCGCCTGACGGGCTCGAAGTACGGCAAGCCCGAGGCGCGGCGCGAGTTCTTCCGGCAACTGATTGAAAGGCTCGAAGCGCGGCCCGGCGTGGTCGCGGCCAGCGGCGTGCTGACGCGCCCGCTCGAAGGCACGGTGGCCTGGGACAACAAGTTCGCCGCCGAGGGGCAGCCGGCCGAAGAGGCGAGACATAACCCGGACGCGAACTTCGAGATCGTCAATCCGCACTACTTCAAAACCTTCGCCATCCCGCTCAAGGCCGGGCGCGAGTTCGACGAGCGCGACCGCGAGAATGTCGAGCCCGTCGTCGTCGTGAGCGAGTCTTTGGCCGAACGTTACTTCGGCTCCGCCGCGGGCGCGGTCGGCAAACGCATCAAGCTCGAACCCGAGAGCGACGAAGAGCCCTGGCGCACGGTCGTCGGCGTCGCGGGCGACGTGCGCTACCGCGAGCTGCAAGCCACGCGGCTCGACATCTACGTCCCGCACGCGCAAGGGACGGCCAACCTCAACCACTTCGCCGTCCGCTCGACTTTAAGCAGTTCGGACGCGCTCGCGCTCGTGCGGCGCGAGGTGGCGGCGCTCGACCCGGAGTTGGCCGTGAGCCGCGTCGCGACGATGGAGGAGCAGGTGGCCGCGCGGCTCGCGCGCCCGCGCTTCACGGCCGTGCTTTTGAACTGGCTGGCGTCGATGGCGCTGCTGCTCGCGGGCGTCGGCATCTTCGGCGTGACGGCCTACGCGGTCGCGCAGCGCACGCGCGAGCTGGGCCTGCGCGTCGCGCTCGGCGCGCGGCCGCGCGACATCCTCACGCTGGTCGTGTGGCACGGCCTCAAGCTGGCCGCGCTCGGCATCCTGCCCGGCCTGCTCGGCGCGCTGCTGCTGACGCGCTGGCTGTCGAGCCTGCTCTACGGCGTCTCGGCGACCGACCCGCTGACCTACGCGGGCGTCGCGGCGCTGACGGCCTGCGTCGCGCTGCTGGCCTGCATCATCCCGGCGCGCCGCGCGACGAAGGTCGATCCGATGGTCGCCTTGAGATACGAGTGAACTCCCGGGGAGGAGAAGTGATGACGACTCTGCTTCAGGACTTGCGCTTCGGGGTGCGGACGCTGTTGAAGCGGCCGGGGTTCGCGGTGGTGGCGGTGTTGACGCTGGCGCTCGGCATCGGCGCGAACACGGCCATCTTCTCGGTCGTCAACGCCGTGCTGCTGCGGCCGCTGCCGTTCAGGGACGCGGAGCGCCTGGTCATCGTCTACGAGACGACGCAGAGCGTGCCGCGCGACTACATCTCCGTCCCGAACCTCGAAGACTACCGCGCGGGCAGCCGCTCGTTCGAGGGCTTCGCGACCTTCGTCCCGCAGAGCGTCAACCTGACGGGCGCGGGCGCAGAGCCCGAGCGCGTCGTCGGCGCCTTCGTCACTTCGAGCTTCTTCCCGGTCGTCGGCGTCGCGCCCGAGCGCGGCCGCGCCTTCACGGCCGAAGACGACGCGCAGGGCGGCGGCCGGGTCGTCCTGCTCGCGCACGAGCTGTGGCAGCGCCGCTTCGGCGCAGACCCGGAGATCATCGGCAAGTCGCTCACCTTCAACGGCGAGCCCTACACGGTCGTCGGCGTGATGCCCGAGGGCTTCCGCTACCCGACCGTCGCGCCCGACGTGCTGCTGCCCGCGCAGAAGTGGCCCAACTACAAGGTGGCGCGCGCGGCGCACAACGCCTGGGTCGTCGGGCGTTTGAAGCCGGGCGTGACGCGCGAGGCGGCCGAAGGTGAGCTGCGCGCCGTCGCCAAACGTTTAGAAGAGGCTTACCCCGAGGAGAATCGCGGGCGCGGCGTCGAGGTCGTCGGGCTGCAAGAGCAGACGGTCGAGGACGTGCGCCCCGCGCTGCTCGTCCTGCTGAGCGCGGTCGGGCTCATCCTCGCCATCGCGTGCGCCAACATCGCGAACCTGCTGCTGGCGCGCGGCGCGGCGCGGCAGAAGGAGGTTGCGCTGCGCACGGCGCTCGGCGCGTCGCGCTGGCGCCTGCTCCGGCAGTTCCTGACGGAGACGCTGCTGCTCTCGCTCGCGGGCGGGGCGGCGGGATTGCTGCTCGCGCAGTGGGGCGTGGACGCCCTGCTCGCGCTCAACCCGGGCGACCTCCCCGCCGCGCAGAAGATCGGCATCGACGGGCGCGTGCTCGCCTTCTCGCTCGGGCTCTCGGCGCTGACCGGCCTCATCTTCGGCATCGTGCCCGCGCTGCAACTGTCGAAGACCGACGTGACGCGCGGCCTCAAGGAGGGCGGCCGCGGCGGCGGCGAGGGGCGTGAGCGCGCGCGCATGCGCAGCGCGTTCGTCGTCGCGCAGGTGGCGCTCTCGCTGGTGCTGCTCGTCGGCGCGGGCCTGCTGCTCAACAGCTTCTACCGGCTGCTGCGCACGAGCCCCGGCTTCAACCCGCAGAACCTTCTGACGATGGAGTACCGCCTGCCGCGCAGCCGCTACGCGAAGGGCGAGCAGCAGTGGGCGTTCCACCGCGAGGTGGTCGAGCGCGTCAGCCACCTGCCGGGCGTCGAGTCGGCGGCCGTCGTGCGCGGCCTGCCATTCAGCGGCAACGGCTCGGCCCTGACCTACCTCGTGCCCGGACAAGCCCCGCCGCCGCCCGGGCAGGAGCAGAAGGCGCTCGAGAACGCCATCGACCCGAACTACCTCTCGACCGTGGGCCTGCCGCTCATCCGCGGGCGCAACTTCAACTACGCGGACGGCCCCGACACGCCGCCCGTGCTGCTCGTCAACCGGACGATGGCCGAGAAGCTCTGGCCGGGCGAAGACCCGGTCGGCAGGCAGCTCGAACTGCCCGAGGTGAAGGTGACGGCGTCGGTCGTCGGCGTCGTCGGCGACGCGAAGCAGTACGACCTCGGCGAGCGGCAGCAGCCGCAGATGTACACGGCCTACGCGCAGAACCCGCACATCTTCGGCACGCTCGTCGTGCGAGCGCGCGTCGAGCCTTTGAGCCTCGCCGAGTCGGTGAAGAAGGCCGTGTGGAGCGTTGACCCCGAGCAGCCGGTCTGGAAGGTGCGCACCGTCGAATATCTCATCGAGCAGAACTTCGCGGGGCGCCGCTTCATGCTGACCCTGATGGCCTGCTTCGCCGGGCTGGCGGTGCTCCTGACGGCGCTCGGACTCTACGGCGTCGTTAGCTACACGGTCGCGCAGCGCACGCACGAGATCGGGGTGCGCGTCGCGCTCGGCGCGCAGGGGCGCGACGTGCTGCGGCTCGTGCTGGGGCAGGGGATGAGGCTCGTCGTCTTGGGGCTCGCGCTCGGGCTCGCGGGGGCCTTCGCCGCGACGCGCCTGATGGCGGGGCTCCTCTACGGCGTCTCGGCCACAGACCCTCTGACCTACGCGGGCGTCGCGCTGCTGCTCGCGCTCGTGGCGCTCTTCGCCTGCTACCTCCCCGCGCGCCGTGCGACGCGCGTCGATCCGCTGGTGGCTTTGAGATACGAGTGAAGGAGAAGCGATGAGGACACTGCTGCAAGACGTGCGCTTCGGGTTTCGCCAGTTGCTCAAGAGCCCGGGGTTTACGGCCGTGGCCGTGCTCGCGCTGGCGCTGGGCGTGGCGGCCAACACGGCGATCTTCTCGGTCGTCAACGCAGTGCTCATCAGGCCGCTGCCTTACAAAGACCCTTCGCGGCTCGTGATGGTCTGGGAGCAGAATCGCATTCAGGACGAGCGCCAGCACGTCATCTCGCCCGCCAACTTCATCGACTGGCAGGAGCAATCGGACGTCTTCGAGGAGATGACCGCCTACAGCGACTGGCACGCGAACCTGACCGGCGGGGGCGAGCCGGTCGAGGTGCCCGTCCAGTACACGACGCCGAACCTGTTCCGCCTCCTCGGCGCCCGGCCCGTCCTCGGGCGCGACTTCACGCCCGACGACGGACGGCCCGACGCGCCGGAAGTGGTCGTCCTCAGCCACGGCCTCTGGCAGCGCCGCTTCGGCTCCGACCCTTCGGTCGTCGGGCAGAAGGTGACGATCAACGGGACGCCGGCCGAAGTCATCGGCGTGATGCCCGCGGGCTTCCAGTGGTTCGTCCGCCAGGGTTCGTTCACGGGCAAGCCCTCGGAGCTGTGGTTGCCCTTCGGCCTCAGGGCCGAGCACCGCGTCCGCCGCGGCCGCTACTGGTCGGCGGTCGCGCGGCTCAAAGATGGCGTCACGCCCGAGCGCGCGCAGGCCGAGCTGAGCCAGGTCGCCGCCCGGCTCGAACAACAATACCCGGACTTCAACACGGGCTGGGGCGTCGAGGTCACGCCGCTGCGCGAGCAGTTCGCCGGGCAGATTCGCCCGGCGCTGTGGGTGCTCCTCGCCGCGGTCGGCTTCCTCCTCCTGATCGCGTGCGCCAACGTCGCCAACCTGCTGCTGGCGCGCGCGGCCGCGCGGCGCAGGGAGGTCGCCATCCGCACCGCGCTGGGCGCGAGCCGCTGGAGGGTCGTGCGCCAATTCCTCACGGAGAGCCTCCTGCTGGCGCTCGCGGGCGGCGGGCTCGGGCTCCTCCTCGCCTGGTGGGGCGTCGAACTGCTCGTCGCCATGAGCCCGCCCGACCTGTTGGATGTCGGCAGCGTCGGCCTCGACCTGTCCGTGCTCGGCTTCACGCTCGGCGTCAGCCTGCTGACGGCGGTCGTCTTCGGAGTGGCGCCCGCGCTCGAAGCCGCGCGGCCCGGCGCCAACGAGTTCCTGAAGGAGGGCGCGAAGGGCTCGACCGGGGGGCGGCGGAGCAGGCGCCTGCGCGCGGCCTTCGTGGTCAGCGAGATCGCGCTGGCGCTGATGCTCCTCGTCGGGGCCGGGCTCGCCGTGAAGAGCTTCGTGCGTTTGGAGTCGGTCAGCCCCGGCTTCGACTCCGGCGGCCTGCTGACGATGCGCGTCGAGCTGCCGCAGAGAAAGTACCGCGACGGCCAGCAGGCCATGCAGTTCTACCGGCAGGCGCTGGAGCGCATCAAGGGGCTGCCGGGCGTCGAGTCGGCCGGCGCCGTCAGCTTCCTGCCCTTCGCCGGGCCGGGCGCCGCCACGGACTTCACCGTCGAGGGGCGCCCCGCGCCGCGGCGCGGTGAGGAGGCGGTCGCCGACGTGCGCGTGATCGACGAGGACTACTTCCGCGCGATGCGCATCCCCGTCCTGCGCGGGCGCGCCTTCAGCCCGCAGGAGGTGGCCGAGGAGAGGCGCGTGGCCGTCATCAGCGAGTCGCTGGCGAAGAAGTATTTCGCGGGTGAAGACCCGCTGGGCAAGCGCGTCAGGGTCTCGATGAAGCCCGACCAGCAGCCGACCGAGATCGTCGGCGTGGTCGCGGACGTGAAGTCGCAAGCGCTCGACGAGGAGTCGCGGCCGACCGTCTACTGGCCGCAGGCGGAACTCCCCGTCAACTTCACGTCGCTCGTCGTCCGGGCGAAGGGCGACCCGCTGGCGCTGGCCGCGCCCATCCGGAAAGAGATTCAGGCGATCGACGCGGAGCAGCCGGTCGCCGACGTGCGCACGATGAACCAGCTGCTGGCCGAGTCGGTCGGGCGCGCGCGCTTCAGCGCCTTCCTCCTCGGCGTCTTCGCCTGCGTGGCGGCAGCGCTCGCGGCCGTGGGCCTGTACGCGGTGATGAGCTACGCGGTGGCGCAGCGCACGCGCGAGATCGGCATCCGCGTCGCGCTCGGCGCGCAGGGGCGCGACGTCCTCGGCCTCGTCGTCCGGCAGGGGCTCGCGCTCGCGCTCGCGGGGGCGGCGCTCGGGCTGGCGGGCGCGCTCGCGCTCACGCGGCTGATGCGGTCGCTCCTCTATGAGGTGAGCACGACCGACCTCGCCACCTACGTCTCGGTCTCCGCGCTGCTGCTCGTCGTGGCCCTGCTCGCCTGCCTCGTCCCCGCCAGGAGGGCGACGAAGGTAGACCCGATGGTCGCACTGAGGTACGAGTGAGGAGTGAGTCATGAGAAGGCTGCTTCAGGACATACGCTACGGCGCGCGCGTGCTGTTGAAGAGCCCGGGCTTCACGGCGGTCGCCGTCTTAACTCTCGCGCTCGGCATCGGGGCGAACACCGCCATCTTCTCGGTCGTCAACGCCGTGCTGCTGAGCGCGCTGCCGTACAAGGATGCGGAGCGGCTGGTGATTCTGCGCGAGACGGTCGGCAAGGACGGCTGGGGCGCCGTCGCCTACCCGAACTTCCTCGACTGGAAGGCGCAGGGCACGACGTTCGAGGACATGGCGGCCTACACGGAATCGGCGCTGAACCTCTCCGGGCAGGCGAAGGCGGAGCGCGTGTCGGGCGAGCTGGTCACGCCAAACTATTTTTCGCTGCTCGGCGTCAGCGCGGCGCAGGGTCGGGCCTTCCTGCCGGAGGAGGATGACGCCGCCCGGCCGGCGCAGGTCGCGGTGCTCAGCCACGGGCTGTGGCAGCGTCGCTTCGGCGGAGACGCTGCCGTCGTCGGTAAGACCGTCCGCCTGAACGACGCCACGTTCACCGTCGTCGGCGTGATGCCGGAGGGCTTTAAAGGCTACACGGGGAACGCGGAGGTGTGGCTCCCCTTCGGCGACTGGGACGTGGTCACGCCGCAGACGGCGAAGTTTCATTTCCTCTCGAACCGCGGCATCCACTGGCACCGCGTCCTCGGCCGGCTCAAGCCGGACGTGACGCTCGAAGCCGCGCGCGCGGAGATGGCGACCATCGGCGCGCGGCTGGCCGAGGCTTACCCGGCGCCCAACGAGAACAGGGATCGCGGGGCCGATGTCGTGTCGGCGCGCGAGTCTGTGCTCGGAGACCTGCGCACGCCGCTGCTCGTGCTGCTCGGCGGGGTCGGCTTCGTGCTTTTGATCGCGTGCGCCAACGTCGCGAACCTTCTGCTGGCGCGCGCCACGAGCCGCGAGCGCGAGATCGCCATCCGCCGGGCGCTCGGCGCCGGGCGCCGTCGCGTCGTGCGGCAACTGCTGACGGAAAGCTCGCTCATCGCCTTCGTCGGCGGCGCGCTCGGGCTGCTCGTCGCGCTGTGGAGTTTCACGCTGCTCAAGAACGTCCTGCCGCTCAGCCTGCCGAACTTCGTTGACGTGCAGCTCGACTACAAGGTGCTGGCCTTCACCCTCGGGGTCTCGGCGCTGACCGGCCTCGTGCTCGGCCTCGCCCCCGCGTCGCAGGCGACCAAGGTCAACCTCTTCCCGGTGTTGAAGGAGGGCGGGAGCCAGAAGGGCGGCACGGGGGGCGGCAGGCATCTGCGGCGCGCGCTCATCGTCTCGGAGATCGCGCTCAGCTTAGTGCTGCTCGTCAGCGCGGGGCTGATGCTGAAGAGCTTCCGGCGTTTGCAGTCGGTTGACCTGGGGTTCCGGCCGGAGAACCTTCTGCTGCTGCGCTTCGACGTGCCGAACCTGAAGTACCAGGGCGCGGAGCGCGCGCGCGTGGGCCAGCGCATCGCCGAGCGCGTCGAGACCCTGCCCGGCGTCGAGTCCGCCGCGGTCAACTACACGGACTTGCTGCGTTGGAGCGGCATCAGCTTCGGCTTCACGCTGGAGGGGCGCGACCCCGTGCCGCCCGCCGAGCAGGCGAGCGTCGTCAACCAGAGCGTGACCCCGAAGTATTTCCGCACGCTCGGGATTCCCCTGCTCGCGGGCCGTGACTTCGCGCCCGCGGACGACGCCGGCGCGCCGCGGGTGGCGATTGTCAGCGAGTCGTTCGCGCGACGCTACTGGCCGGACGGCGATGTCCTGGGCAAGCGCTTCAGGAACGGCCCCCCCAACGCGAAGGACGCGCCCTGGATCACGGTCGTCGGGGTGGCCGGGAACATCCGCGTTGACAGCATCTTTCAGGAGCCGACGACGACGCCCATCGTCTACACGCCGAGCCTTCAGGATCAGGTCGTCATCAGCCTCAGCCTCTTAGTCCGCACGCGCGTCGAGCCTTCGAGCCTGATCCCGACCCTGCGCGAAGAGATGAACCGCTTCGACTCGGACATTCCCGTCTACAACATCATGACCGCCGCCGAGCGCGTCGGCGAACAGACGGCGCGGACGCGCTCCTACACGCTGCTCATCGGGCTCTTCGCCTCGCTGGCGCTGCTGCTCGCGGCCGTCGGCATCTACGGCGTGATGTCGTACCTCGTCGGCCAGCGCACGCGCGAGATCGGCATCCGCATCGCGCTCGGCGCACAGGGGCGTGACGTGCTGAGGATGGTCGTCGGCGAGGGGGCGCGGCTCGCGCTCGTCGGCGTGGCGATTGGCCTCCCGGCCGCTTACGCCGCGACGCGGCTGATGGCCGGCCTGCTCTACGGCGTCTCGGCCGCCGACCCCGTGACCTTCGTTGCCATCCCGCTCGGACTCGTGGCCGTCGCCCTGCTGGCCTGCTACGTGCCTGCGCGCCGCGCGACGAAGGTCGATCCGATGGTGGCTCTCAGATACGAGTAACAGGTCGGAGGTGAAGTGATGAGACTACTCCAGGACTTGCGCGTTGGGGTGAGGCGTCTGCTGAAGAGCCCGGGCTTCACGGTGGTGGCGGTCGCGAGCCTCGCGCTGGGGATCGGGGCGAACACGGCCATCTTCAGCCTCGTCAACACGGTGCTGCTCAGGCCGCTGCCAGTCGAAAAGCCCGAGCGCCTCGTGTCGGTCTCGGTGGTGGGGAAGGACGACTCGATGCTCGCCTTCTCCTACCCGACCTACAAGGACTACCGCGACCGCGGCGGCGACGTGCTCGCGGGGCTCTTCGCCGAGCGGATGGCGCCGATGAGCCTCAGCCGCGCGGGCGGCAACGAGCGCGTCTGGGGCTACCTCGTGACGGGGAACTACTTCGAAGTGCTCGGCGTCTCGGCCGCGCGCGGCCGCACGTTCACTTCGGAAGAAGACCGCGCGGCGCTCTCCTCTCCGGTCGCAGTCCTCAGCCACGCCTGCTGGCAGCGCCGCTTCGGCGGCGACCCCGCGGTCGTCGGCCGCGACGTGCTTTTGAACGGCCACCCGTTCCGCGTCGTCGGCGTCATGCCCGAGGGCTTCGCCGGCACCGAGATCGTCTACACGCCAGAGGTCTGGGTGCCGATGACGATGCAGGCTTGGATCGAGCCGGGCAACGAGTGGCTGGAGCGGCGCAGCACGCAGAACATCTTCGCCGTCGGTCGGTTGAAGGACGGCGTGACGGCCGCACAGGCGCAGGCGTCGCTCAACCTCCTGGCCGAGCAGGTCGGGCGCGAGTACCCGGACACGAACGAGGGGCAGAAGATCGTGCTCGTCCCGCCGGGCTTCATCGTGCCGCAGCTGCGCGGGGCGGTCGTCGGGTTCGCGGCCGTGCTGATGGGAACCGTGGGGCTGGTGCTGCTCATCGCGTGCACGAACCTCGCCAACCTCCTGCTGGCGCGCGCCTCGGCGCGCCGCAAGGAGATCGCGCTCCGCGTCGCGCTCGGGGCGTCGCGCTGGCGGCTCGTGCGGCAGCTTTTGACGGAGAGCCTTCTGCTCGCGCTCGCGGGCGGGGCGGCGGGGCTGCTGCTGGCCGTGTGGATTCTCGGGCTCGTCGCGGCGTACCGCCCGCCGATGGACGTGCCCATCTGGATCGAGGCGGCCGTTGACTGGCGCGTGATGCTCTTCGCGCTCGGCGCGTCGCTTTTGACGACGCTGCTCTTCGGGCTCGCGCCCGCCTTGCAGGCGACGCGCACAGACCTCGTGCCGGCGCTCAAGGACGCGGGCGCGCAGTCGGGGCGCGGGCGCTCGCGCCTGCGCTCGGCGCTCGTCGTCGCGCAGGTCACGTTGAGTCTGGTGCTGCTCGTCGCGGCCGGGCTGACGCTGCGCGCGCTCACGCGCTTGCAGGCGGCGAGCCCCGGCTTCGAGGTCGAGAACGGGCTGGTCGCCTCCTTCGACCTCGGGCTGCAAGGCTACGACGAGGCGCGCGGCCGCGAGTTCCAGCGGCGCCTGGTCGAGCGCGTCCGCGCGTTGCCGGGCGTGCGCGCCGCCTCGCTGACAGACCTCTTCCCGCTGAGCCTCAACTATTCGAGCAGCGACGTGTACATCGAAGGCCGGCCGGGCGGGCGCGGCGCGAACGTGCCCCTCGCGATGGTCGCCTCCGTCGAGCACGGCTACCTGGACGCGATGGGCATCCCCGTCGTCGCGGGCCGCCCCTTCGGCGAGCGCGACAACTCCGAGGCGCCGCGCGTCGTGGTCGTCAACGAGACCTTCGCGCGCCGCTTCTTCCCCGGCGCCGACCCCGCGCGCGAGGCCGTGGGCAAGCGGATGAGCTTCAAGGGCGACGACGGCCCCTGGAACGAGATCGTCGGCGTGGCGAAGGACGGGAAGTACTGGACGATAGGCGAGGCGCCGCAGATGTTCGTCTACGCGCCGCTGGCGCAGAGCTACAGCCCGGCGGTGACGCTCGTGGTGCGCGGGGCGGGCGGCGACCCGCGCGCGCTCGTCCCCGCCCTGAACGCCGAGGTGCGCGCGATAGACCCGGCGCTGCCGCTCTACGACGTGAAGACGATAGAGGAGCACATGGGCGTCTCGCTCTTCCCGGCGCGCGTGGCGGCGGCGCTCCTCGGCGGCTTCGGGCTGCTGGCGCTGGTGCTGGCGGCGATGGGCGTCTACGGCGTCGTCTCTTACGCGGCGGCGCAGCGCACGCGCGAGATCGGCATCCGCGTCGCGCTCGGCGCGCAGAGGCGCGACGTGCTGCGGCTGGTGGCCGGGCGCGGGATGCTGCTCGTGGCCGTGGGCGTCTGTCTCGGGCTGGCCGGCGCGTTCGCGCTGACGCGCTTCATGGAGGGCGTGCTCTACGGCGTCTCGGCCACAGACCCCCTGACTTTCGCCATCGTCGCCGCGCTCCTACTCGCCGTCGCCCTCGTCGCCTGCCTCGTGCCGGCGCGCAAGGCGACGAAGGTCGATCCGATGGTGGCACTACGTTACGAATGATGAACGATGAGTGATGAGTGATGAATGAAAGGCAAGTTGGTGGTTATTCATCACTCATCACTCATTACTTTTTAAGGGGTGGACTTATGAGAAATTTCTGGAAGGACGTGAAGTACGGCGCGCGCTCTCTGTGGAAGAGTCCGGGGTTTACGGCGGTCGCGGTGCTGGCGGTCGCGCTGGGCGTGGGGGCGAACACGGCCATCTTCTCGGTCGTCAACGCGGTCTTGCTGCGCGCGCTCCCTTACGAGAACTCGGAGCGGCTGTTGGCGCTCTACGCGGGGCGCGGCCCCAACGCGCCGGCCGGGCCGCTCTCGTACCCAGACCTGCTCGACTACCGCGCGGCGCAGTCGCTTGAGTACGTCGCGGGCTACCAGGGCGTCGGCACCGTGATGAGCCTCGGCCAGGGCGACGAGCCCGAGCGCGTGCGCGGCGTCGAGGCGATGGCCGACCTCTTCCCGGCGCTCGGCGTGCGCGCCGCGCGCGGCCGACTCTTCACGCGCGCGGAGGACGTGGACGGCGGCCCCAAGGTCATCGTCATCAGCGACGGGCTGTGGCGGCGGCGCTTCGGCTCCGACCCGAACGTCGTCGGGCGCGAAGTGGCGATGGGTCTCACGCGACGGCCCGCGACCGTCATCGGCGTGCTGCCGCCCGGCTTCAAGTTCCCGCCCGACGACCCGGACGCCATCGACTACTACGTCCCCTTCGTCGCGCAGAACGCGAAGTCGAACGCCGACTCGATGAACAACCGCGGCGCGGTCTGGATTCCGACGGTGGCGAAGCTGAAGGACGGCGTCCCCTTCGAGCAGGCCGCGGCCGAGGTCGAGACCATCGCCAACCGCATCGCCGCGCAGTACCCGGACACGAGCGCGAACCGGCGCGCGCGCGCCGTGCGGCTGCACGAAGACCTCGTCGGGCAGGTGCGCCCGGCGCTGCTCATCCTGCTCGGCGCGGTCGGCCTGGTGCTGCTCATCGCCTGCGCGAACGTCGCCAACCTGCTGCTGGCGCGCGCCGCCTCGCGCGGCAGGGAGATCGCCGTGCGCACCGCCCTGGGCGCGACCCGCGCGCGCGTCGCGCGGCAGCTTCTGACCGAGAGCCTGCTGCTCAGTCTGACCGGCGGGGCCGCGGGGCTCCTGCTCTCCGTGTGGGGCGTCGAGGCCATCGTCAAGCTGAGCCCGGCGACCGTCCCGCGCCTCGCCGAGACGACGATTGACGCGCGCGTCTTCCTCTTCGCGCTCGGCGTCTCCGTCCTGACCGGCCTCGTCTTCGGGCTCGCGCCCGCGCTCCAGGCTTCGAAGACCGACCTCGCCGAGTCGCTCAAGGAGGGCGGCCGGAGCGGCTCGGCGGGCGCGCGGCGCAACCGCCTGCGCTCGGCGCTCGTCGTCGCGGAGGTCGCTTTGAGCCTGGTGCTTTTGGTCGGCGCGGGCCTCCTCATCAAGAGCTTCCGCCAGCTCGTCACGACCGACCCGGGCTACTCGCCCGAGCGCGTGCTCGCCGTCCTCGTCGCGCTCAACACGCAGAAGTTCGCCGACGACGACAGCCGCGCCGGCTACTTCCGCGAGGCGGTCGCGCGCATCAAGGGGCTGCCCGGCGTCGAGTCGGCCGGGCTCACGCGGCTGCTGCCGCTCGGCCGCAGCGACATCTTCAACAGCTTCAACATCGCCGGCCGCGCGCCCTTCGCCCCCGAGGAGCGACACAGCGCGCGCAGCTACACCATCAGCCCCGACTACTTCCACGTCCTCGGCATCCCGCTCAAGCGCGGGCGCGCCTTCGCGGAGGCGGACGGGAAGAACGCGCCGGGCGTCATCGTCGTCAACGAGGCGTTCGTGCGCGACTACTTCCCCGGCCAGGAGCCGCTCGGCCAGCACGTCGTCATCGACGGGCCGGACGACAAGCCCCTGCCGCCGCGCGAGGTCGTCGGCGTCGTCGGCAACGTCCACTTCGAAAGTTTCAACGACGAGGCGCAGCCCGAGTACTACATCCCGTTCGAGCAAGCGCCCGCGGCCGTCTCGCAGGTGGTCGTGCGCGCGAAGGGCGGGGACGCGGCGGCGCTCACCCCGTCGGTGCGCGCGGCGCTGAAGGGCGTTGACCCGAACCTGCTCATCTGGGAGACGCGGACGATGGACGAGCTGGTCGGGCAGTCGGTCGCGCCGCAGCGCTTCAACGTCGCGCTGCTCGGCTTCTTCGCGGCGCTGGCGATGCTTTTGGCGGCGGTCGGCATCTACGGCGTGATGAGCTACACGGTGACGCAGCGCCGCCACGAGATCGGCATCCGCATGGCGCTCGGCGCGCAGCGCAAAGACGTGCTGCGGCTCGTCGTCCGGCAGGGGATGCTGCTCACGCTCCTCGGGCTCGGCCTCGGGCTCGCGGGGGCCTTCGCGCTCACGCGCCTGATGACGAGCCTGCTCTACGGCGTCTCGGCCACCGACCCGACGGTCTTCGCGGCCGTCTCGCTCCTGCTCGCCGCCGTCGCCCTACTCGCCTGTTACGTCCCGGCGCGCCGCGCGACGAAGGTAGACCCGATGGTGGCCCTTAGATACGAGTGAGGTGAAGCGATGGCGACTCTGCTGCAAGATGTTCGTTACGGGCTGCGGATGCTCTGGAAGAACCCGGGGTTCACGGCGGTCGTGGTGTTGACGCTGGCTTTGGGCATCGGGGCGAACACGGCCATCTTCAGCGTGGTGGACGCGGTGCTGCTGAGGCCGCTGCCGTTCCCGCACCCGGAGCAGATCGTGCTCGTGCGCGACGACCTGACGGGGCGGCAGATGGAGAACGTCGGGCTGTCCGTCCCCGAGCTGAAGGACTTGCAGCAGAGCGCGGACGTGTTCGAGGAGGTCGCGGGCGTCTGGCCGGTGGACGCGAACCTCACCGGCTCCGACCGCCCCGAGCGCATCGAGCTGCTCGCCGTCAACGCGAACTACTTCTCCCTGCTCGGCGCCTCCGCGCGACTCGGCCGCGTCTTCGGCCCGAATGATTACGCGGACGGCTTCGCCGAGGGCGTCGTCATCAGCGACGGCCTCTGGCGCCGCATGTTCGGGGCCGACCCGCACGTCCTCGGCCGCCGCATCTACGCCGACACGGACGCCTACACCATCATCGGCGTGATGCCGCCCGGCTTCCGCCACCCCGGGCGGACATTGCGCGACGACGTGGAGATGTGGGCCAACGCCGGCTTCGTCGGCACGCCCTTCAACAACCCCCCGCGCAACGTGCGGATGCTGCCCGGCGCCATCGCGCGACTCAAGCCCGGCGTGAACGTCGGGCAGGCGCAGTCGCGGGTTGACTCGCTCGTCTCGCGCCTGCGCGACGAGTTCCCGAAGGAGTACCCCGCCGAAGCCGGCTGGGCCGTGCGTCTCCTGCCCGCGCGCGAGAACCTCGTGGGCGGCGCGCGCGCGACGCTCCTCGTGCTGCTCGGCGCGGTGGGGCTGGTGCTGCTCATCGGCTGCGTGAACATCGCGAACCTGATGCTGGCGCGCTCGACGGCGCGGCAGAGGGAGATGTCCATCCGCCTCGCGCTCGGCGCCTCGCGCCGTCGTCTGGTGATGCAGCTTTTGACCGAGAGCCTGCTGCTCTCTCTGGCGGGCGGCGCGGTCGCGCTCCTCGCGGTGGTGTGGCTGCTGGACGTGCTCGTCCGGTTCGTGCCCACCGACATCCCGCGCCTCCACGAGGTCGGGTTCGACGGCGGCGTCCTCGTCTTCGTCTTCGCGGTCTCGCTGTTGACGGGCGTGCTCTTCGGACTCGTCCCGGCCTTGCAGGCGTCGCGGCCCGACTTGAGCGTGGGGCTGAAGGAGGGCGGGAAGGGCGCGGGCACGGGCGCGCGCGGGCAGCGCTTCCGCGGCGCGCTCGTCGTGACCGAGATCGCGCTCTCGCTCGTGCTGATGATCGCCGCGGGCCTCCTGCTGCGGAGCTTCGAGCGGCTGACGGAGGTTGACGCAGGCTTCGACCCGCAACACGTTTTGATGGCGCGCATCTGGCTGCCCGTGCCGAACCACCCGGAACTCGACCCGTACCAGCCGCCGGCCAAGCGCGCCGCCTTCGTGCGCGAAGTTCTGCGGCGCGCGTCGTCCCTGCCCGGCGTGCAGTACGCGGCCGTCGGCGCAGGCAACGGCGTCCCGCTCCTCGGCCCGCACTTCAAGGGGCCGTTCACCATCGAGGAGAAGGCCGAGATGGACGTCGCCCCGCCCACGGCGCAGTTCTCCTCGGTCACCCCCGACTACTTTCGCGCCTTGGGCACGCCCCTCGTGCGAGGCCGCTTCTTTAACGACTCCGACGCGCTTGAGGCGCAGCCCGTGGCGCTCGTGGACGAGGAGGCGGCGCGCCGCTTCTGGCCCGGCGAAGACCCCGTGGGGCGCCGCTTCAAGCCAAGCCGGCGCGCGTCGAACGCGCCGTGGTTCACGGTCGTCGGCGTCGTCGGCAACGTCAAGACCGAGGGGTTCGACCAGGCCGACGAGCCGCACTTCTACACGTGCCTGTTCCAGAACGTGGGCTACGCGATGGCCGTCTACCTGAAGGCGGAGGGCGACCCGAAGACTCTGACGCAGGCGCTGCGGCGCGAGGTGCAGTCGGTTGACCCGAACCTCCCCGTCTTCGGCGAGCGGACGATGGAAGACGTTGTCTCCGCGTCGCTCGCGCAGCGCCGTTTCGCCTTGCAGGTCGTGGGCGGCTTCGGCGTGCTCGCGCTGCTGCTCGCGGGGGTCGGCATCTACGGCGTCGTGGCCTACTCGGTGAGCCAGCGGACGCGCGAGATAGGCATCCGGCTCGCGCTCGGCGCGAGCCAGGGGGTCATCCTGCGCTGGGTCTTCGGGCAGGGGATGCGGCTCACGCTCTTCGGGCTCGGGGCGGGGCTCGTCGGGGCGCTGGTGCTGACGCGGCTGCTGCGCGGCCTCCTCTTCGGCGTGGACGCGGCCGACCCGCTCACTTACGCGGGCCTCGCGCTCCTGCTCGCCGCGGTCGCGCTGCTCGCCTGTTACTTCCCCGCGCGCCGCGCGACGAAGGTAGACCCGATGGTTGCTCTTCGATATGAGTGAGGAGTGAATGATGACGACTCTACTGCAAGACGTTCGTTACGGCGTGCGCGTGCTGTTGAAGAGCCCGGGCTTTACAGCGGTCGCGGTGTTGACGCTGGCGCTCGGCATCGGGGCGAACACGGCGATCTTCTCGGTCGTCAACGCCGTGCTGTTGAAGACGCTGCCGTACCCCGCGAGCGAGCGCCTCCTGACTGCCCGCTCGAACATGTCCCTGCTCGACCTGGACGACGTGCTCGCGCAGGCGCGGGGCTTCGAGGCCGCGGGCGCCGTGACGACGCAGGCGCTCGACTACACGGGCAGCGGCGAGCCGGTGCAGGTCGAGGCCGCCTTCGTCACGCACGAGCTGTTCGACGTGCTCGGCGCGAAGCCTTTCGCCGGCCGCACGCTCAACTCCCGCGACAACGTGAAGGGCGGCGAGCGCGTCGCCGTCCTCAGCCACGGCTTCTGGCAGAGGCAGTTGGGCGGCGCGGACATCAAGGGCCTGACGCTCCCCCTGAGCGGGCAGACCTACGCGGTCGTCGGCGTGCTCCCGGCGTCTTTCACGCCGCCGTCGGGGGCGCCCGACGTGTGGATACCCCTGCGCGTCGGCAACCCTCTGGCGGCGGAGTTCCGCGGCGTCCACTTCCTCCGCACGTTCTTCCGGCTCAAGCCGAATGTGAGCTTCGAGCAGGCGCAGGCCGAGATGGACATCGCCGCGCAGCGCCTGGCCGAAGCACACCCCGACGAGAACAAGGGCCGCCTCATCCGCCTCATGTCCCTGCAAGAGTACATGGTCGGCGACGTGCGCCCCGCGCTGCTCATCCTCTTCGGCGCGGTCGGCCTCGTGCTTTTAATCGCGTGCGCGAACTTCGCGAACCTGTTGCTCGCGCGCTCGGCCGCGCGCAGGCAGGAGGTCGCCGTCCGCTCCGCGCTCGGCGCGGGAAGGCTCCGCATCGTGCGGCAGCTTCTGACGGAGAGCGTGCTGCTCTCGCTGGCGGGCGGGGCGGCCGGGCTCGTGCTCGCGCTGTGGGGCGTGGACGTTCTGCGCTCGGCCGGGCCGGAGAGCCTGCCGCGGCTCGAAGAGGTCGGCGTCGATTGGAGCGTGCTCGCGTTCACGCTCGGCGTCTCGGTTTTGACGGGCGTCGTCTTCGGGCTCGCGCCCGCCTGGAGTGCGTCGCGCGTGGACATGAACGACGCGCTCAAGGAGGGCGGCCGCGGGCGTTCGGGCGGCGCCGCGGGCGGGCGCCTGCGCGGCGCGCTCGTCGCCACAGAACTGGCGCTCGCGCTCGTGCTACTCATCGGCGCCGGGCTCCTCGTCAAAGGCTTCTGGCTGTTGCGCGGCGTCGAGCCGGGCTTCGACCCGCGCCACCTTCTGACCGTGCGCGTCGAGCTGCCCGAGGCGCGCTACAAAGAGATTCCGGCGCAGACCGAGTTCCGCCGCCGCGTGCTCGAAGAGCTGAACTCGCTGCCCGGCACCGAGGCGGCGATGGTCAGCGAGCTGCCGCTCGGCGGCTCCTCGCTCATGCACAACTTCGCCATCGAGGGCCGGCAGGTCGCGGTCGGCGACGAGCCGGAGTTGTTCTCGCGCAGCGTCGGCGGCGACTACTTCCGCCTGATGCACATTCCCCTGCGCGCCGGGCGCGACCTGACGCCGCAGGACACGGCGGGGGCACCGCTCGTCGGCGTCGTCAACGAGGCGTTCGCGCGCGAATACTTCCCCGGCGCGAGCCCCGTCGGCGCGCGCGTGCGCTGGGCGCGGATGGAAGGGCCGCCGCAGTGGATCACCGTCGTCGGCGTCGCGGGCGACGTGAAGCACTTCGGGCTCGACCAGCCCGAGGCGCCGGCCATCTACACGCCCTACGCGCAGTCTTTGCAATCGTGGAAGCGCTGGATGTTCCTCGCCGTGCGCAGCGACGCGGAGCCCGCGGCGCTCGTCGGCGCGGTGAAGGCGCGGGTCTGGTCGGTCGATCCGCGCATCCCTCTGACGAAGGTTTTGACGATGGAGGAGGTGGCGGCCGCGTCGGTCGCGGGCCGGCGCTTCCAGACGGCTCTGCTCGGCGTCTTCGCGCTCGTGGCGCTGCTGCTCGCGGCGGTCGGCGTCTACGGCCTCGTCTCCTACTCGGTCGGGCGGCGGACGCACGAGATCGGCGTCCGCATGGCGCTCGGCGCGCGGCGGCGCGACATCTTCGGGCTCGTCGTGCGGCAGGGGCTTCTGCTCGCGTCGGCGGGTCTGGCCGCGGGGCTCGCGGGCGCCTTCGCGCTGACGCGCCTGCTCGCCGGGCTGGTCTACGGCGTCTCGCCCACAGACCCCGCGACCTACGCCGCGCTCACGCTCTTCCTCCTGCTCGTCGTGCTCCTCGCCTGCCTCGTCCCCGCGCGGAGGGCGACGAAGGTAGACCCGATGGTCGCTCTCAGATACGAGTGAACGGAGTGAGCTATGAGGGCACTGATTCGAGACCTGCGGTTCGGCGTCCGGATGCTGTTGAAGAATTCGGGCTTTACGCTCGTGGCGGTCTTAACGCTCGCGCTCGGCATCGGGGCGAACACGGCCATCTTCTCGGTCGTCAACGCCGTGCTCTTGAGGCCGCTCGATTACGGGGAGCCCGAGCGGGTCGTCGCGCTGTGGGAGAACGTCCCGGCGAAGGGCGGCCGTTGGCGCGTCGCGCCCGCGAACTTCCTCGACTGGAAGGGACAGAATCAGGTCTTCGAAGAGGTCGGGGCGTTCGGCGCTTCGACGCTCAACCTGACGGGCGAGGGCGAGCCCGCCGAGCTGCAAGGCTCGCGCGTGAGCGAAGGCTATTTCGGCGCGCTCGGCGTCCGGCCCGCGCTCGGCCGCGCGTTCCTCGCGGAAGAGTTCGAGCCGGGCAAGGGGCAGGTCGTCATCCTCGGCCAGGGGCTCTGGCGCCGCCGCTTCGGCTCCGACCCGAACGTTTTGGGTAAGACGGTCAGGCTCGACGGCAACGCCTACACGGTCGTCGGCGTGATGCCCGCGGGCCTCTACCCGACGTGGCCGACCACCTCGAAGATTTCGTTCGACGCGGCCCGGCAGGAGTACCTCGTCCCGATGCCGTTCAACCCGGCCTGGGCCTCGAACCGCAACTCGCACGTCCTCGGCGTCGTCGCGCGTTTGAAGCAAGGGGTCACAATCGAACGGGCGCAGGCCGAGATGGACTTGATCGCGCGCCGGCTCGAAGAGGCGTACCCGGCCAACAACGCGGGCGAGGGCGCCCTGGTCACGCCGCTCGCCGAAGAGGTCGTGGGCGACGTGCGCCCGGCGCTGCTCGTGCTGCTCGGCACCGTCGGGCTCGTGCTGCTCGTCGCGTGCGCGAACGTCGCGAGCCTCCTGCTGGCGCAGCTCGCCGCGCGCCGCAAGGAGGTCGCCATCCGCGCGGCCCTCGGCGCGGGGCGCGCGCGGCTCTTGCGGCAGTTTCTCATCGAGGGCGCGCTGCTCTCGCTCGCGGGCGGCGCGTCGGGCGTGCTGCTGGCGGCGTGGGGCGTTGACCTGCTGTTGAAGCTCATGCCCGGCGGGGTGCCGCGCCTCGACCAGATCGGCCTGGACGCGCGCGTGCTCCTCTTCACGCTGGCCCTCTCGGCCTTCACGAGTCTCGTCTTCGGCCTCGTGCCCGCGCTGCAAGCGTCTCGCGCAGACCTGCGCGAGACGCTCAGGGAGGCGGGGCGCACGGCCGGCGCGGGGCCGCTCCGTCAGCGTCTCCGGCGCCTGCTCGTCGTCGCGCAGGTCGCTCTGGCCGTGGTGCTCGTCGTCGGCGCCGCGCTTTTAATCAAGAGCTTCTGGCGCCTGCGCCGGGTAGACCCCGGCTTTAACCCCGCGCACGTCGCGGTGTTAAGTCTGTCCTTGCCGCAGTCGAAGTACGGCGACTGGCAGAAGATTTCCGCCTTCTACACGCAACTGGTCGAGCGCGTGCAGGCGGTGCCCGGCGTGCGCTCGGCGACCGTCGCCTACGACAACCCGCTCACGTCCAACTGGCTCGACAGCTTCAACGTCGAGGGGCGGCCCGAGCCCGAGGCGGGCCAGACGCCCGTCGAGTGCTTCCGCCCCGTCGGCCACGAATATTTCCGCACCGTCGGCATCGGGCTGGTAAAGGGGCGCTACTTCGAAGAGCAGGACGACCCCTCGCACCCGGGCGCGGCCATCGTCAACGAGTCGTTCGCGCGGAAGTATTTCCCCGGCGAAGACCCTTTGGGTAAACGGCTGCTGACGAGCACGCCCGCGCGCATGTCCGGCGGCCCGGTGCCGACCGCCTTCGAGATCGTCGGCGTCGTGCGCGACACGAAGTTCAAGGGCTTGAGCGCCGAGTCGGCGCCCGCCTTCTACGTGCCCGCGCGGCAGTTCCCGCTCTCGAACATGGTCGTCATGGCGCGCGTCGAGGGCGACCCGGAGGCTTACGCGCAACCCCTGCGCGACGCCGTGTGGGGCTTAGACCGTGACCAGCCGGTCAACTCCGTCACGACGCTCGAAGCCATCGTCGCCGAGGACGTGGCGCAGCCGCGCTTCAACATGCTCCTGATGGGGCTCTTCGGCGGGCTCGCGCTGCTGCTCGCCGCGGTCGGCGTCTACGGGCTGCTCTCCTACACGGTCGCGCAGCGCACGCGCGAGATCGGCGTCCGCATCGCGCTCGGCGCCCGGGGGCGGGACATCTTCCGGCTGGCGCTGCGGCAGGGCGTCGCCCCCGCGCTCGCGGGCGTCGGCGTGGGGCTGGCGGCCGCCTTCGTCCTGACGCGCTTTCTTTCGAGCCTGCTCTACGGGACGGGCGCGAACGACCTGACGACCTACGCCTGCGTCGCCGCGCTCCTGACGGCGGTCGCCCTCCTCGCCTGCTATCTGCCCGCGCGGAGGGCGACGAAGGTCGATCCGATGGTGGCGCTCCGTTACGAATGAGGAGGAAGCGATGAGAACACTGCTGCAAGACGTTCGTTACGGGCTGCGCCTGTTGTGGCAGAAGCCGGGGTTCACGGCCGTCGCCGTGCTGACGCTGGCTCTGGGGATCGGCGCGAACACGGCGGTCTTCAGTCTGGTGAGCGCGGTGCTGGTGCGCCCCCTGAAGTACCGGGAGGCCGAGCGGCTGGTGACGGTGTGGGAGGACGGGACGGCCGCCGGCTTCCCGCGCGACGTGCTCGCCGTCGGCAACTACGCCGACTGGCGGGCGCAGAACAAGGTCTTCCAGGACATGGCCGCCATCGACCAGCGCACCTTCGACCTGACCGGCGAGGGCGGCGAGCCGGAGAAGATTCTCGGCCTCGCCGTCACGTCGAACTTCTTCCCGCTGCTCGGCGCCGAAGCCGCCCGCGGCCGCGTGCTGCTGCCCGAAGAGGACAGGCCCGGCGCGGCGCGCGTCGCGGTCTTAAGCCAAGGTCTCTGGCAGCGCCGCTACGGCGGCGAGCCGGCAATGGTCGGGCGCGAAGTCGTGCTCAACGGCGAGCCCTACACCGTCGTCGGCGTGATGCCCGCCGACTTCCAGTTCGCGTACCCGAACGTGGAGCTGTGGACTCCCGCCGCGTTCACCCCGGAGCAGCTCGCCGACCACGGCAACCACTACCTCGAAGTGGTCGCGCGCCTCAAGCCGGGCGTGACCAACGAGCAGGCAAAGGCCGACCTGGACACCGTCGCGCACGGCATCGCGGAAGCCCACCCGAACGAGGCGAGCGGCCTGAGCGCGGCCCTCGTCCCGCTGCGCGAGTACCTGTCGGGCGAGGTGCGGCGTCCGCTCCTGCTGCTGCTCGCGGCGGTCGCGCTGGTGTTGCTCATCGCGTGCGCGAACGTCGCGGGCGTGCTTTTGTCGCGCGCGGCGGCGCGGCGGCGTGAGATCGCCGTGCGCGCGGCGCTCGGCGCTTCGCGGCTGCGCATCGTGCGGCAGTTGATGACGGAGAGCGCGCTGCTCTCCGCGGCCGGCGGTCTGTTGGGGACGCTCCTCGCGGTGTGGACTTTCGCCTTCCTCGGGCAGCTCGTCCCTGCGGGGATGCGCGCGTCGGCCGAGCCGCGGCTCGACTCGGCCGTGCTCGGCTTCACGCTGCTCGTGTCGCTCGCGGCGAGCGTGGCCTTCGGGCTCGCGCCCGCGCTTCAGGCTTCGAAGACTGACCTGGGCGACGCGCTCAAGCAGGCCGGCGGTCGGAGCGGCGCGGGCGCGGGCCGTCGCCTGCGCGGCGCGTTCGTCGTCGCGGAGGTGGCGCTGGCTTTGGTGCTTTTGGTCGGCGCGGGGCTCGTCGTCCGCACGCTCTACAACCTGCGCGGGCAGTACGCGGGCCTGAAGCCCGAGAGCGTGCTGACGCTTCGGACGCAGCTCGCGGAGAACCGCTACCGCGAGCCCGCGCGCCGCGCGGCCTTCTACGAAGGCGTGCTCGAACGCGTGAAGCACCTGCCGGGCGTCGTCGCCGCCGGCTACACGACGGCCGTCCCGCTCACGCGCAAGGGCGGCGCCAACGGCCTCTCCGTCGAGGGCAAGGACAACGGGCCGAACTCCAACTGGAACGCGAACCACCGGCAGGTAAGCCCCGACTACTTCCGCGCGCTCGGGCTCGCCGTGCGCGAGGGGCGCGGCTTCGGCGACCAGGACGACGCGGGCTCTCTGCCCGTGGCGGTCATCAACGAGACGATGGCGCGCTCCTTCTGGCCGGGCGAGAGCGCCTTGGGCAGACGCTTCAAGGTCGGCCTGCCCGACTCGCCGCAGCCCTGGCTGACGGTCGTGGGCGTGGTCGAGGACGTGCGCCAGATGGCCTCGGACGAGCCGGTCAAGGCGGAGATGTACGTGCCCTACAAGCAGGCCGCCCCGTACTGGCAGGCTTCGACCTACGCCTCGTTCGCCCCGCGCGACCTCGTCGTGCGGACGTCGGTCGAACCCACTTCAATCGTGCCCGCCGTGCGCGGGGCGGTGCGGGAGGTTGACCCGTACCAGCCCGTCTTCGGCGTCCGCACTCTGGAAGAGGTCTTGGGCCGCGACACGGCGCAGCGGCGCGTCGGGATGATTCTGCTGGCGTCGTTCGCCGGTCTCGCCTTGCTTCTGGCGGCGCTCGGCATCTACGGCGTGCTCTCCTTCTTCGTCGTGCAGCACACGCCCGAGATCGGCGTGCGGATGGCGCTCGGCGCGAGCCCCGGCGACATGCTGCGGATGGTCGTCGGGCGCGGGATGAAGCTGGCGCTCGCGGGCGTCGGCTTAGGGTTGGCGGCGGCGCTCGCGCTGACGCGCCTCATCGAGAGCCAGCTCTTCGGCGTCTCCGCGACCGACCCGCTCACCTTCGCCGGCCTCGCCCTGGTGCTGGCCGCGGTGGCGCTGCTGGCATGTCTGGTTCCCGCGCGCCGCGCGACGAAGGTCGATCCGATGGTGGCTCTCAGGTACGAGTGAGGTGAAGCGATGAGGACTCTGCTGCGGGACGTGCGGTACGCGGTGCGGACTCTGCTGAGACAGCCGGGGTTCGCGGCCGTGTCGGTCTTGACGCTGGCGCTCGGCATCGGCGCGAACACGGCCATCTTCTCGGTCATCGACGCGGCGCTGCTGCGCCCGCTGCCTTACCGCGAGCCCGAACGGCTCGTGCATTTGTGGGAGACGAAGCGCAGCCGCGACTTCGAGCGGCGCGAGGCTTCGTACCCCGACCTCCTCGACTGGCGCGCGCAAGGGCAGGAGGTCTTCGAGGGGTTGGCCGGATACACGCCGCGCCCCTTCACGCTCGCCGACGCGGGCGAGGCCACGCGCACGCGCGGCGCGGCCGTGACGGCGAACTTCTTCGACGTGCTCGGCGTCAGCGCCGCGGCGGGCCGCACCTTCTTCGAGGGCGAGGACGGGCTTGAGGGCAAGCGCGTCGCCGTCATCAGCCACGGCCTCTGGCAGAGGCGTTTCGGCGGCGAGCGGGGCGCGGTGGGGCGCGAGGTCACGCTCGACGGACAGGCTTACACCATCGTCGGCGTGCTGCCCGCCGCGTTCAACTTCGCGCTGCTCGGAGACACGGAGGTCTGGACGCCGCTCGCGCCGCCGCCCGAGGTCGCGGCGCGGCGCTACCAGCACTGGGTGAAGGTCATCGGGCGTCTCAAACAAGGCGTGACCCTCGAAGGGGCGCAGGCGCACCTGGCGACCGTCGCCTCGCGCATCGAGCGCGACGACCCGGGCGCGCACGCGGGCGTCGGCCTGCGCGCCGTCCCGCTCCGGGAGGAGTTCGTCGGCTCCGTGCGCCCCGTGCTCTTCGTGCTGCTCGGGGCGGTCGGGTTCGTGCTGCTCATCTCTTGCACGAACGTCGCCAACCTCCTGCTCGCGCGCGCGGCCGCGCGGCAGAAGGAGGTCGCCATCCGCGCCGCGCTCGGCGCCTCGCGCTGGCGCGTGGTGCGGCAGCTTTTGACGGAGAGCGTCCTGCTCAGTCTCGCGGGCGGGGCGGCCGGGCTCGTGCTCGCGCTGTGGGGCGTGGACGTGCTCGTCGCCCTGATACCCGCGGCGCAGCGCACGCAGATGCCCTACCTGCAAAGCCTCTCGCTCAGCCGCGACGTGCTGCTCTTTGCCACGGGGCTCTCGCTCCTGACGGGCGTGCTCTTCGGCCTGACGCCCGCGCTCTCGGCCTCGCGCACGGACTTGCAGGGCGCCCTGAAGGAGGGCGGCCGTAGCACGGTCTCGCGCGGCGGCCGCCGGCTGCGCGACCTGCTCGTCGTCACGGAGGTGGCGCTCGCGCTCGTCCTGCTCGTCGGCGCGGGGCTTCTGTTGAAGAGCCTCGTGACGATGCTCCGCGTTGACCCGGGCTTCGACACGCGCGGGCTGTTGACGTTGAGGGTCGCGCTGCCGCCCGCGCGTTACCCCGAGGGCGACAAGGCCGTGCGCTTCTACGAGGAGGTGCTGCGGCGTGTCTCGGCGGTGCCGGGCGTGCGCGGCGCGGCGCTGACGAGCAACCTGCCGCTCGCGGGCGAAGGGGGGACGGGCACGCCGCAAATCGTCGGGCGTTCGACGCCCGCCGCGGAGCTGACCGAGGCGCACCTGCGCACCGTCAGCGCCAACTACTTCGAGGTGCTGGGCGTGCCCCTCGTCGCGGGCCGGCCTTTCGCCGAGCGCGACGGCGCGAACGCGCCGCCCGTGCTCCTCGTCAACAAGACTTTCGCCGAGCGGGTCTTCCCCGGCGAAGACCCGCTCGGCCGCCGCGTCACGTTCAAGTTCACCAACGAGAAGCAGTTCGAGATCGTCGGCGTCGTCGGCGACGAGAAGGTGACGAGCCTCGACGCGCGCACCACGCCCGTCATCTACTTCCACTCGCGGCAGGACTCTTACTTCGACTCCGCCGCGCTCGTCCTGCGCACGGACGCGCCCGACCCTCTGGCGCTCGCGCCCGCCGTGCGGGGCGAGGTGCGCGCGCTCGACCCGGAGGTGCCGGTCTACGCCGTGCAAACGCTGGAGCAGTTGGTGGCGGGCTCGCCCGCGGCCTTCCTGCGCCGCTACCCGGCCTACCTGACGGGCGTCTTCGCGTGCGTCGCGCTGCTGCTGGCGCTGGTCGGCATCTACGGCGTCGTCTCCTACGCGGTCGCGCAGCGCACGCACGAGATCGCCGTCCGCGTCGCCCTGGGCGCCCGGAGCCGCGACGTGCTCCGCCTCGTCCTCGGCCACGGCCTGCTGCTCGCGCTCGGCGGCATCGCGCTGGGCGCTTTGGGCGCGCTCGCGCTCACGCGCCTCATCTCCGGCCTGCTCTTCGGCGTCTCGGCCGCAGACCCCGCGGTCTACGGCCTCGTCGCGCTGCTGCTCGCCGCCGTTGCGCTGCTCGCCTGCCTCGTCCCCGCGCGGAGGGCGACGAAGGTCGATCCGATAGTGGCGCTGCGCTACGAATGAAATGACAGGTAAGGAGGAGTCATGAGGACACTGTGGCAGGACGTGCGTTTCGGGCTGAGGCTGCTCCGGAAGAGGCCGGGGTTCACGGCCGTGGCGCTGGCGGTGTTGGCGCTGGGGGTGGGGGCGAACACGGCCATCTTCTCGGTCGTCAACGCGGTGCTCCTGCGGCCGCTGCCTTACCCGGGCGCGGAGCGCGTCGTCGCCCTCGAGGGCGTCAACCCGTCGAAGGGCATTACGGATAGCAACGTGTCCGCGCCAGACTTCGCGGACTGGCAGACGCAGGCGCGCTCCTTAGAGGCGCTCGCGATGTACTACCCGAGCGGCACGAACCTCGCGGGCGCGGACGAGCCGGAGCGGATCACGGTCGCCTGGGTCGGGGCCGACTTCTTCCGCATCATCGGGGTGGGGGCCGCGCGCGGCCGCACCCTGCTGCCCGAAGAAGACCGGCCGGGGGGGCCGGACGTCGTCGTCATCAGCCACGGGCTCTGGCAGCGTCGCTTCGGCTCAGACCCCAACGTGGTCGGGCGCACGGTGGAGATGGGCGGGCGGAGCCAGGAGATCGTCGGCGTCATGCCCGCCGGCTTCGACTTCCCGGAGCGGGCGCAAGTGTGGGGCCCGCTCCAACTCGACGTAGCCAAGGAGCCGCGCGACAACCGCAGCATCTTCGTCCTCGGCCGTCTGCGCGAGGGCGTCACGCTCGGGGCGGCGCAGGCCGAGCTGGACGCGATCTCTGCGCGGCTCGCCGAAGCTTACACGGTGACGAACGCGGGCTGGGGCGTGCGGCTCCAAACGCTCAAGGACAGGCTGGTCGGGGAGTTGAAGACGACGCTCTTCATGCTGCTCGCCGGCGTCGGGCTCCTGCTCCTGATCGCGTGCGCGAACGTGGCGAACCTCCTGCTCGCGCGCGCCTCGGGCCGGCGCCGGGAGATCGCGCTGCGGCTCGCCCTCGGCGCGTCGCGCTCGCGCATCGCGCGGCAGATGTTGACGGAGGGCGTGCTGCTCTCCGTGGCGGGCGGCGCGCTCGGCGCGGCCCTGAGCGTGTGGCTGACCGACCTGCTCGTGGCGCTCGCCCCCTCGGACACGCCGCGGATTGCGGAGGCTTCCGCCGACTGGCGCGTGCTGCTCTTCGCCGTGGCCGCGAGCGTGCTGACGGGCGTCGCGTTCGGGCTCGCGCCGGCTTGGCAGGCGGCGCGCTACGACCTCAACGAGCCCCTGAAGGAGGGCGGTCGCGGCCTCCACGGCTCGCGCAGCCGCCTACGCTCGGGCTTAGTCGTCGCGGAGGTGGCGCTCTCGCTCCTGCTGCTCGCGGGGGCCGGACTGCTCGTCAAGAGCTTCACGCGGTTGCAGGCCGTAGACCCCGGCTTCGACCCCGAAGGCGTCGTCACGATGCGCGTCTCTTTGCCGGGCGCGCGCTACAAGGAGCCGGCGCGCAGGGCGGAATTCTTCGCGGCGTTGACCGAGCGTTTGAAGGCCGTCCCCGGCGTCGAGTCGGCGGGGGCGACCATCGCGCTGCCGCTCAACGGCAGTAACTACCAGATCGGGCGCGGCTTCATCCGCGAGGGGCGGCCCGAGACGCCGGAGGAGGACACGGACGCCTCCTACTCGGTCGTCACGCCCGACTACTTCCGCGCGATGCGCATCCCCCTGCGCGCCGGGCGCGCCTTCGACGAGCGTGACGGGATGGAATCGCCGAAGGTCGTCATCATCAACGAGGCGTTCGCGCGCAAGGCGTTCCCGGGCGAAGACCCTTTGGGCAAGCGCATACACATCTGGCGCGACGAGAAGTTCCTGCGTGAGGTCGTCGGCGTCGTCGGCGACACGAAGCCGTGGTTGCTCGACGCGAAGGACGAGGCCCTCCAGATGTACGTGCCGCACCCGCAGGACGCGGAGTGGGCCGGCCTCTCGCTCGTCGTGCGCGCGCGCGGCGTGGACGCGGAGTCGCTCGTCGGCCGCGCGCGCGAGGAGGTGCGCGCGCTCGACCGCGAGCTGCCCGTCTACGACGTGAAGACGCTGCGGCAGGTCGTGGCGAACTCGACCGCGTACCGCCGCGTGGCGATGTTCCTGATGGCGGGCTTCGCGTGCGCGGCGCTGCTGCTGGCGGGCGTCGGGCTCTACGGGGTGGTCAGCTACTCGGTGGCGCAGCGGACGCGCGAGATCGGCGTGCGGCTCGCCCTCGGCGCGCGCGGCCGAGACATCCTCGGCCTCGTCGTCCGCCAGGGGATGCTGCTCACGCTGGCCGGCCTCGCGCTCGGCCTCGCCGGCGCCTTCGCGCTGACGCGCCTCATCGCGGGGCTCCTCTACGGCGTCACGGCCACCGACCCGGCCGTCTACCTCTCCGTCGCGCTGCTGCTCGCCGCCGTCGCGCTGCTCGCCTGCCTCGTCCCCGCGCGCCGCGCGACGAAGGTCGATCCGATGGTGGCGCTGCGTTATGAATGATGAATGCGGAGTGATGAATGATGAATACGACGACGAGGCCGTATTCATCATTCATCACTCATCACTTTCTTTGGTTGCGCCGCCGCCGCACGGGTGCGATAGTTCTTCATCTGTCAAAGCTCGACAACTTCTGACTTCTGACTTCATAAAAATCATGCCCCGTGTACTTATCGCAGATGACCAGCCGGCCGTGATCGAGGCGCTGCGCCTTTTGTTGAAGGGCGACGGTTTCGAGACGCGCGCCGTCGCCTCGCCGGCGGACGTGACCGAGGCGCTCGCGCGCCAGTCGTTCGACGTGGCGCTCATCGACCTCAACTACACGCGCGACACGACCTCGGGGCAGGAGGGCTTAGACCTCCTCGCGCGCCTGCGCGAGCTTGACCCGACGCTCCCCGTCGTCGTCATGACCGCGTGGGGCAGCGTCGAGCTGGCGGTGGAGGCGATGCAGCGCGGGGCGCGCGACTTCGTCCAGAAGCCCTGGGACAACGCGCGGCTCCTGACCATCCTGCGCACGCACACGGAGCTGGCGCGCGCGCTGCGCAAGGGCGAGCGGCTCGAAGCCGAGAACAAGATGCTGCGCGAGGACGGCGGCAACGGCGAGAAGCCTCTGCTGATCGCCGAGTCGGAGGCGATGCAGCCCGTCCTCGAACTCATCCGCCACGTCGGCCCCTCGGACGCCAACGTCCTCATCACCGGCGAGAACGGCACGGGCAAGGAGGTCGTCGCGCGCACGCTCCACGCCCTGAGCGCGCGGGCCTCGAAGCCGATGGTCGCCGTCAACGCCGGCGCGCTCGCCGAAGGCACCTTCGAGTCGGAGCTGTTCGGCCACGTCCGCGGCGCCTACACGGACGCCAAGACCGACCGCGTCGGCCGTTTCGAGCTGGCCGACGGCAGCACGCTCTTCCTCGACGAGATCGCCAACGTCCCCGCCAACCTCCAGCCGAAGCTCCTGCGCGTGATCGAGACGGGCGAGTTCGAGCGCGTCGGCTCCTCGCAGACGCGGCGCGTGGACGTGCGCGTGCTCTCCGCGACGAACGCGAACCTCAAGGAGGAGGCCGCCTCGGGCCGCTTCCGGCAAGACCTCTTCTTCCGCCTCAACACGGTCGAGATACACCTGCCGCCCCTGCGCGAGCGCCCCGAAGACATCGCGGCGCTGGCCGAGCATTTCCTCCGCCGCCACGCGCAGCGCTACCGCAAACCCCTGCGCGCCTTCGAGCCGTCGGCGCTCGAAGTCATGCGCGCCTACTCGTGGCCCGGCAACGTGCGGGAGTTAGACCACGTCGTCCAGCGCGCCGTGCTCTTGGCGCGCTCCGACGAGGTCAAGCCGCTCGACCTCGGCCTCCAGGCGGCCTCCGGCGGCGGCGAGCGCCGCCTCGAAGAGATGAGCCTCGAAGAGGTCGAGCGCCTCCTCATCCAGAAGGCGCTCCGGCGCTTCGGCGGCAACGTCAGCCAGGCCGCCGAAGCCCTCGGCCTCAGCCGCAGCGCCCTCTACCGCCGCATGCAGAAGTACGAGATTTGATGAGGGTCGTGAGCCGTCAACCGTGACGAGAGAACTGCCGTTCTTACTCGTCACGGTTGACGGTTTGCCGTTTCGTCACCTACGGCTACTCCAAGTTCTGGATCCCGAGCTACAGCGGCGTTCATACGGATGCGACGCCAGAGCGGTCAGTACCACCCGCGGTAGCGGGTGGCCCTTTGTGATATGGCGCGGCCGAATCACAACGGGCCACCCGCTACCGCGGGTGGTACTGACCCGGCTAACCGGCGACGGTCGCATTCGACTGCACGCCGCTGTAGGCGGGGCGACAGCGATGTCCTCCTCTTTCGGGTCGCCTGGAGGCCCAACTTTCACCCTTTTTACACGAAGGTTGAGCCTCTGAGGCGGAGCGTTCTCACTTCAAGCGAGAACGTTCTCACTTCAAGCGAGAACACTCTCACTTTGAGCGAGAACATTCTCACTTCAAGCGAGAACATTCTCACTTCGAGCGAGAACATTCTCACTTCGAGTAGGAATGTTCTCACTTCGAGCGAGAACATTCTCACTTTGAGGGGGAATGTTCTCCCTCAAAGTGAGAACGTTCTCACTTCAAGTAGGAAATTTCTCACTTCGAGGGCGGGCGTTCGGTCATTTTGATTCAAATGCGGCGGCGTGCGGACGGATGCGACGCCGCTAACTGAAACTCGCTTTAATCCTCCGCGAGGACGATAATCTTGTCCTCGGGCTGGAACGTGACGGCCTCGGACTTGGGCGGGTTGACGCGGACGCCGTGGGCGCGGGACGCGTCGTCGGCGTGGCGCTCAAGGCGATAGCCGATGGCCGTGTGGCCGCGCCGGCGCGCCGCCTCTGCGACCGTGTAGAAGTTGACCGCGCGCCCCGCCGGGACGTAGTCCTTCGCCGGCTTGAGGTAGATTTCCGAGCCCTCGGAGCGGAAGAGGTCTTGGAAGAGTTCGAGCAGCTCGCCGTTCTCCGAGACCTGCGTCAGCAGGAGCCCGGTCAGCTCGTCGCTCACGATGAAGTCGTCGGCCTTGGCGACGGCCGCGAGCGCGCGGTTGCGCACGTCCACCATCTCGCTGACGACGCTGTAGGACTCGCCCTTCTGCCGCTCGATGTCGCGGAGGTGGAGCAGCGTGATCATCGTCTTGGCGTCGGCCGCCTGCGCGTCGAGCTGCTCGGCGTAGCAGAGCAGGATGATGTGCTGGAACGAGGTCAGGTTGAGCCGGTCGAGCACCTGCCGGTCGGTCGTGTCGCCCTGCTCGAACTCCAGCGCGAGGTGGCGCAGGTGCCCGGCCTCGGCGTCGAGCCACGTCTCCTCGCGCGGCGTGTCGGCGACGACCTTGAGGAACGAGCCCTCGGGGACGTAGTTGTCCAGCTCGCGGACGATGGTGCGGCCGCGCTTGTTCCAGCCGAGGACGAGGACGCGCTCGGGGCGCCGCTCGGTCTCGCCCGCAAGCTCGATGGCGCTCTCGTCCACGGCGCCCGCGGGCGTGCCCGTGTAGACGACCTTGTCGTCGTCCTCGGCGATGACGATGAGCTTGTCGCCCTCCCGGATGACGGTCTCGGCCGGCGGGTTGATTTGCACGCCGCCCGCGGCCGGCCGCAGGCCCATCAGCGAGCAGTTCTCGTAGGAGAGCACCGCCTCGCCGTACGTCCGGCCCGCGAGCCGCGGCTCCTCCTGCATGTAGATTTCGTCGCCGCCGTAGTCGAGCAGCTCCGTGTAGACGATGGAGAGTCCCACCTGCAAACAGGTCTGCACGGTGATGCGCGCGATGATGTCGCCCGAGAGCACGAGCTTCGCCTCGTCCCGGCCGACGATGCGCGCGACCTCCAGGTTCTTCTCGTCGCGGATTTCGGCGACGACGTGGTAGGGCTCCTCGCGCCGGTGCGGGTTGTTCGTGATGGCGAGGATCATCTTGATGACCTGCGCGTCGGCGTTGGCCGACCCCTCGGGCGAGAGGATGATGATCGACTTGGCGGCGTGCGGGTTGACGATCTCCAGGTCTACGAGGTCGATGGGGATGCCCGAGCGGCAGACGACGCGCGTGTTCTTCGTGTCGCCGACCTTCGAGCGAATCTCCTCCTCCATCTCGACCTTGTCGCGGTCGGCGAGGATGACGACGCGCGGCCGCTTCTGGTTCTCGTTGGCGATGACCAGCTCGCGGATGATGAGGAAGACGCGCGAAGACCAGCCGAGGATGAGCGTGTGCCCCTCCTCGACGACGAACGAGCGCCCCTTGCGCAGCTCTTCGAGCTTGTTCTGCAAGCCGCTCGAAAGGACGCTGATGAGCAAACTGACGATGAAGATGCCGCCGACGGTGACGGCGAGCATCAGCGCGCGGTAGCCCCAGCCCGTGTCGCCCGCGACGGTGCCCGGGTCGATGGAGCGCATGAGGCTCTGCCAGAAAGCCTCGGCGAAGCCGAGCGCCTGCGGCTCCTGGCCTTCGGCGGCCTCGGGCGCGAGGCCCGTGAGCATGATGACGACGGTCGCCGTCATGACGATCAAGACCGACCCGAGGGCGAGCCAGCCGATCAAAGAGACGGTGCCGCCGGACAGACTCCGGTCGAACGCATAGCGGAGACGTTGGGAGAGGGTGGCTTTTTTCATCTGTTCTCTGTTTTCGTTGGTGCGCGCCGCGAAGGCAGGGCGGAAGAGCGTGTCCGCGGCGCGCCTGAGCGCAAAGTCTTTTTGAGGACGCAGACTCCCCGGGCGTGGGACTCCGCTCTCTGCCCCGATTATAAAGTTCGTCGGGGGGGAAACCTAGTCTACAATTCGAGAAGATGAAATCAGAGGAGCAGGTCTCGGGGCGGGCGGGCGCCGCCGGCGTGGGGGCGGCAGAGCCGCGCCCCGCGGCCCCTCCGGACTTGCCCCGCGCGCCCGCCGATTCTTCGCCCGCGCCTTCAAACTCTCCGCACGCGCCGGAAGACTCGGCGCCGCCCGCGCGGGTCGAGTCTTCCGCCCCCGCGACGGCTCAGACGAATCCTTCGCACGCCCCCCAGAGACATCCCGAAGAGGGTCACCAGAGGCGGCGCGAGCCGATGGCGCACGAACGTCGCGTGCTGCTGATGGCGCTGGCGGCGGGCGCGCCGGGCGTGGTCGTGTCGCTGGTGCTTTTGTGGGCCGGGGGTTACACGCCGAAGGTCGTGTGGACGCTCGGCGCGATGGTCGTCTGCTTCTGGCTCGGCTTCTCGTTCGCGGTGCAGGGGAGGGTCGTGCGCCCTTTGCAGACGGTGTCGAACCTCCTGGCCGCGCTGCGCGAGGGCGACTACAGTTTCCGTGCGCGCGGCGGGCGCGGGCAGGACGCTTTGAGCGAGGTCATCCGCGAGATCAACGCGCTCGGCGAGACGATGCGCGAGCAGCGCATCGGCGCGCTCGAAGCGACGGCGCTGCTCCGCACCGTGATGGCGGAGATCGACGTGGCCGTCTTCGCCTTCGACCCGGAGAGGCGTCTGCGGCTCGTCAACCGCGCGGGCGAACGTCTGCTCTCGCGGCCCGAGGAGCGCGCCTACGGCCGCACGGCCGAAGAGCTGGGGCTCGAAGACGTTCTGCGCCTGCGCGAGGCGGACGCGACGCGCACGCTCACGAAAGCCTTCCCCGGCGACGGCGGCCAACTGCGCCGCTGGGGCGTGCGCCGCAGCACCTTCCGCGAGCGCGGCGTGCCGCACCAGCTGCTCGTCATCAGCGACTTGAGCCGGCCCCTGCGTGAAGAAGAGTTGAAAGCCTGGCAGCGCATCGTGCGCGTGCTGGGCCACGAGTTGAACAACTCGCTCGCGCCCATCAAGTCCATCGCCGGCAGCGTCTCGTCTCTGCTCGCGCGCGACCCCCTGCCCGAGGACTGGCGCGAGGACGTGCGCAGCGGCCTCGACGTGGTCTCGGCGCGCGCCGAAAGTCTGAGCCGGTTCATGGAGTCGTACGCGCGGCTGGCGCGACTGCCGCCGCCGAAGATGGCGCCCGTCGAGCTGGGGCAGGTGGTGCGGCGCGTCGCAGGGCTGGAGACGCGCGTGCGCGTCTCCGTCATCCCGGGGCCGGAGCTGTCGGTGCGCGCCGACGCCGACCAGCTCGAACAGCTCCTCATCAACCTCGTGCGCAACGCGGCCGACGCGTCCCTGGTGACGGGGGGCGGGGTGCGCGTCGGGTGGCGCGCCACGTCGAACGCGCACGTCGAAATCTGGGTCGAGGACGAGGGGCTGGGGTTGGCGAACACTTCGAACCTCTTCGTGCCCTTCTTCACGACGAAGCCGGGCGGTTCCGGCATCGGGCTCGTGCTCTCGCGCCAGATCGCGGAGGCGCACGGCGGGGCTTTGACGCTCGAGAACCGCCGGGCCGGGCAGGGCTGCGCGGCGCGTCTGCGCCTGCCCGCCTGAATCCCGCTTTTGGGACGGGCCAGTCCCGCAAGTGGGCAGGTGGCGGGCGGCGGCCGTGCAAAATGTCCGCTTTCGGAAGTGGCACGCGGTTTCCTTTCCGTCGTGCATCGGAATGGGAGTTCCGCTCTACTCGGGAGTCTGGTGAAGGTTGGATCGTCCTTTGCCAGACTCCCGAGTGAAATTTAAATCCCCCGCGGTCGCGGAAGAGGCCAACAGATGATTGAACTGAGAAACGTCGAGAAGTTTTACGAGACGGGCGCGGGGCGCACCTACGTCCTGCGGCGCGTGGACATGCAGGTGCGCGAGGGCGAGTTCGTCTCCATCATGGGGCCTTCGGGTTCGGGGAAGACGACGCTGCTCTCGATCATCGGCTTCCTCGACAGCGCGTGGGGCGGCGAGTACTACTTCATGGGCCAGCCCGTCCACAAGATGAACCACAAGCAGCGCGCCGAGCAGCACAAGCGTCACGTCGGCTTCGTCTTCCAGAGCTACCACCTCATCGACGGCCTGACCGTGCAGGAGAACATCGAGGTGCCGCTCTCCTACCGCGACGTGAAGCGCTCGGAGGCGCAGGCCATCGTCGCCGACACGCTCGACCAGTTCCAGATCGTCGGCAAGAAAGACCTCTTCCCCAACCAGCTCTCCGGCGGCCAGCAGCAGCTCGTCGCCGTCGCCCGCGCCGTCGTCCACGCGCCCAAGCTCATCCTCGCCGACGAGCCTACGGGGAACCTCCATTCGAGCCAGGGGCGCGAGATCATGGAGCTGTTCAAGCGCCTCAACGCCGCCGGCACCACCATCATCCAGGTCACGCACTCCGAGGCCAACGCCGCCTACGGCGACCGCGTCGTCCAACTCGCCGACGGCTGGGTCGTGAAGGGCGAAGGACAAGTAGCCAGTAGTCAGTAGCCAGTAGGGAAGACATAAAACAGCGCGGCTCTCATCGGTTGATGATGAGAGCCGCGCTGTCTGTTATTTCCTACTGGCTACTTCTTCAGTCCAGCCATTTCGCCGGCACCTTCTTCTCGTCGGGGGGCGAGGGGCCGGGCTCCCAGAGTTTGACGGTGGAGTCGTAGCTGGCCGTCAGCAGGAGGAGGCCGCGGGGGGAGAACTTGACCTCGTTGATCTCCTCGCGGTGCGCCTCGAACTTGGAGAGCAGGCGGCCGGTGCGCGCGTCGTGGATGCGGACGATGCCGCCGCCGCCGGCCTCCGCGAGCACGCGGCCGTCGGGCGAGAACTCCAGCTCGTAGACCATCTCGGGCTGGCGCAGCTCGCGCACCTTACGCCCCGTGCCGGCGTCCCAGATGATGAGCTTGTGGTCGCGCCCGCCGCTCGCCAGGGTCGCCCCGCCCGGCGCGAACGCCACCGAAGTCACCCAGTCGCCGTGCGCCGCCAGCGTCTGCAACGCCCGGCCCGTCTGCACGTCCCAGAGCCGCACGGTGCTGTCGTGCTCGGCGCTGGCGCTGGCGAGCTTGCGGCCGTCGGGCGTGAAGGCGAGCGCCGTGACCGCGTCGTCGTGGCCCGTCAGCGAGCGCACGAGCCTGCCCGTCCGCACGTCCCAGAGGCGGACGACGTGGTCGCGCCCGCCGCTCGCCAGCAGGCGTCCGTCGGGCGAGAAGACGACCTCGAAGACGCCGTCCTCCTGCGCCCCGAAGGCGCGGCGCGCGCGGAACGTGCGCGCGTCGATGAGCCGTATCTGTGAAGCGTTGCCGCTGTCTGTGCAGGCGGCGATGAGACGCCCGTCGGGCGAGACGGCCACGTCGCTGATGGTGCCGCCCGGCCCGGACGTGCTTCGCAAGAGCCGCCCCGTCCGAACGTCCCACACGCGTATCAACCCGTCGTCGCCCGAGGTCGCCACGCGCTCGCCGCGCGGATAAAAGGCCGCCGAGTAGACCGCGCCCTTGTGCCCGCGCAGCGTGCGCTTGAGCCGCCAGCTCCCGGCGGCCAGGACTGGCCCGTCCTTCCGCGTCAGGTCGGGCGGGCTCTTTTGAGCCTGGCCGTCCGGCCGCGCCGGCGGCCTTTGAACGGGGCCGCCCTGCGCGCGCGTGCCGGCGGGCGCGGGGGCGAGCGCGAGGGCAAACGTCAGCGCGAGCGCGGGGCTGCGGAAAGGGTTGGGGCTCATCTTCTCCTCCGGGCTGGCACGTTAGCACCGCCACCCCCGGCAGACAAGGGAGGGGCGCGCGGCCCCCGGGCCGTGCGGTGGCGAAAATTTTTTCGGGCGAGGCGCAAAAAACCTTATCCCTCCCCGTTCGTTTTTTACGCGTTACTGGTCGGAGGCGGAATTTAGACGCCGAGGCCGGAGGGCAAAGACGATGGGACAGGCGAAACAGATCAGAGTCATCAAGGGCGGGCGCGCGGCGCGCGAGGCGGAGGCCGCGCCGCAGGCGGCGGGCGTCAAGTCGGCCGCCGCGGCCGTCCGCGAAGTCAAAGAGGTCGTCTCCGACTGGGTGCGCGACCACCGGCAGCGCTCCGACGAGTTCCGCCGGAACTACTCGGCGCTCCTCGGCGAGATGGGTTTCAAGGCGCCGAACTACGGCGGGCGCACGGCCTGAAGTCGGAAAAGGTTTTAAGTTGTCTGCCCGCGGCGGCGAGCCGGGGCGAGCGGGGGGAAAGAGATGTTGAGCGTAATTCAGATCGCAGCGGTCATCCTGTTGTCGGGCGTCGCGCTGATGTTCGCGTCCGAGGGCTTCGCCTTCGCCGTGTCGCGCGTGCTTGAGGCGGCCTTCGACCGCGCCGAGTATCGTCTGGCGCTGCGCGCCCAGACCCGCGCCGAGAAGATTAAGTCGCGCCGCCGCGAAGAGCGCCGCCGCGCCACGCGCGCCCGCGCCGAGGGCTTCGCGCCCGCCGAAGCTTACCTCTCGCACGCCGGGTGAGGTCAGCAGGCGAGAATGAAAAGCCCCGGAGGGGCGGAGCGCACGTCACACTGCGCTCCGCCCCTCCGGGGCTTTCTACGTCCGCTCGCCGTCCTTACTTCTTCTGACTCTTCGGGACGTTTACGTCAACGCTCCTGCTCGCGGAGTTGGTGCCGTCGGAGCAGGTGACGGTGACGGTGTATTGCCGCCCCGAGCCGTTGCCCGCGCGTTCGGCGCGGAGGCGGACGAGGGTCGGGCCGACGATCTGGAAGTCGGGCGAGGTGTCGCCGTCGCCCGTGCCGTTTAGTGCGTCTTGCCCCAACACTGCTTACACCTGCCTCAAAAGTGGAAGGGGCCGCGCTGCCCTTGCCTGCGTGCGCGCGGCCCCGCAGCACAGCCCGGTGAGTGGGGCGTGCTCAGGAGTGCGTTGCCCACACGCACCCCTGTTACTTTTCGCCTACCAAAATGCCCATGTGCTATTCTCCCTTTCGTTCAGTCTTTGATAAGGCAACGGGTCTGATGCGGAAACCTGCTCACCCTCAGTCTCGGAGAGATGAGCATCGCCGTTGAGCATGAGAGGTCTCTACTCACGGCGGATAACTTACGCGAAGAAATATTAGCTGCAATTGCAGCCAATAGCAAGCCGCGCCTGTCGGGAGGGAACTCCTGATGGGCAGAAGACCGCGCCGCCAGCAGAAGCGGCTGGCCGAAAAGCTGCTACAGATTCGCCTCGCCCTCGGCCTGTCTCAGAACGAAATTCTAAGGAGTATCGGGGCTGAAGAAGACCTTTACCGCACGAACATTTCCAACTATGAATTAGGCGAGCGCGAGCCGCCGCTGTATGTCCTGCTAGGGTATGCGCGGCTCGCGGGCGTGTGTCTGGACGTGATTATCGATGATGAGTTGGAGTTGCCAGACAAGCTACCCGCTAAGGCAAAGCACTACTAAAGGCAAACACGTTCGAGCTTGGGTTAAAGTCTAGGTTCTGGCAGGCGGCGGCGTAGGGGGAACCGCCAGAGATACGAAAACCCCGCTCGGCTAAGGGCGGGGCTTTCCTTATTGAATCATTTACTCTCTTATTAAGAAGCCCCGCGGGCGGTGCCAGCTCCCGCGGGTCGTACAGCCTGCTTAGACTATAGCTTAGTCATCGTCAGGCTGATTGTTTAAGCCGTTCTCATAACCTGCATTGTAGGCGTCCGAACCACCACCGAAGATGTGGTACACGGCGCTATCAATGAGGTCTGCTTGTGAACCGTCTGCTTGCCCTTGTTCGTGGTCGGCCTGTGCCTGCTCTGAATCGCTATTGAGCAGGTTGTCTAAGAATGACATCGTCACGCTCCTTTCGTGTTGACTCAGCCATTTCAGGGGGCTGGGCAGAGATTATGCCCCTAATGAATACTTGTCAATATTCCTGCCTCAAAAGTCCCTCTCCTGTCTCAACAGTACTTAAGGATTAAGGGGTTGTGAGGCAAAGTCCCACTGTAACCATCTCTTTACATCGGGGGTTAGGCGGAGAAGCGGCGGAGGAGTTCGCCGAAGCGCGGGTCTGCGCGGAGGTTGTCGAGGCGCGGGTCAACGCGCAGGTAGGTGAGGCCGACCGAGTGCTCCTCTTCGGCGCGCGCGAGCCAGGCGAAGGCGGCGTCCGCGTCGCCGAGCAGCGCGTTGATGACGGCGAACTCGTAGGCCGTCACCCACGCGCGCTCGCGGTTGGCGACCAGCTCGTCGAGGAGCGCGCGCGCCTCCTCGGCGTTGCCGCACGAGGCGAGGACGTGCGCCTGCTTGGCGCGCGTCGTCGGCGTGTCGCCGGCAAACGCCCGCTCCTGCTCGAAGACGGCCATCGCGTCGTCGCACATCCCGCGCACTTCGTACGTCCAGCGCAGGATGATGTGCGCCGAGATGGAGCCGGGGTCAAGCTCTAACGCGTCGCGGCAGGCGTCTTCGGCCTCGTCGAAGCGGCGGGCGTTCAGAAGGATGTTGGCGACGGCCGTGGCGATGACGGGCGAGCGCGGCGCGATCTCGCGCGCCTTCCTTATTTCAGACACGGCCTCGTCGTGGCGGCCCATCGCCGAGAGGTTGAAGGCGTGCCAGCGGCGCGCGACCGCGTTGTCGAGATTCAATTCAATCGCGCGGCGCAGCTCCCGCTCGGCCGCGGCGAAGTCGCGCTCGTAGTTGAAGTGGACGAAGCCAAGCGAGGCGTGCGCCTCCGAGCAGTTGTCGTCGGCCTCGACCGCGCGCTGCGCCGACTGCTTCGCGCTCGCCCAGGCGCCCGCGGGCGGCGGCTCAACGTACCAGTTCAGAAGCGAGTAAGAGTCGGCCATCTCGGCCCACGCGAGCGCGTACGTGGGATCGAGTTGGACGGCGCGCTCGAAGCGCTCGATGGCTTGGCGCAGCCCTTCGGCCGTGCGGCGCGTGACGAAGTAGCGGCCGGCCTTGTAGAGCTTGCGCGCCTCGTCCTCGTCGCCGCGCGAAGAGTGGAGCGCACCGGACTCGACCGCCTGCCGGCCCGAGGGCGTCGAGTCGTGGCCGGGGCCGTGCGCGCCGCCGGTGTTGGAGGGGCGCGAGCCGATGGAAGCCGCCGGCCCTCTAGACTGGGAGGCCGGGCGCGCGGCCGCCGGGTTCTTCGCCCGCACCAGCAGGTCGCGGAAGCGCGGGTGCGAACGCACGGGGTCGAGCTGCGGCTCGGTGCCGAGCCAGACGACCCACGGGTCTTGCACCTCGACCGCCTCTTCGAGCAGGTCGAGCGCGGGCGCCGTCTCGCCGAGTTGCAGGTGGACGAGCGCGCGGTGGTAGGGCGTGACGAAGTGCCCCTCCTCGGCGCGCGCGCGCATCGCGGAGAGCAGCGCGCGCGACCTGTCCACGCGCCCCGCCGCCGCGTAGGCGCAGGCGAGGTTGGCCGAGAGCATCGGGATGTCGCCCAGCAGCTCGACGGCCCGGCGCGCCTCGGCGACCGCCTCTTCGAAGGCGCCCGCGCGCCGCAGGTTCCAGCTCAAAACGAAGCGCGCCGAGCCGTAGCGCGGCTCGCCTTGCAGCAGGCGACGGGCCTCGTCGGCCGAGTCTTCGAAGCGCCGCGCCTGGTAGAGGCACCACGCGAGGAAGTAGAAGTTGAAGGGGTTGAGCGGGTCTAACTCGCAGGCGCGGCGGGCCTCCGTGATCGACTCGTCGAAGCGCGCCTCCATCGCGAGCTGGCAGGCGTAGTGCGCGTGCGACTGCGTGTAGTTCGGGTTCAGCTCGATGGCGCGGCGGAAGTGCTCGCCGGCCATCTGCCACTGCGTCGGGTGCGTCACCAGGCTGAGCCCGAGCGAGGTGTGCGCCTCGGCCAGGTTCTCGTCGAGTGTGATGGCGAGCTGCGCGGCCTCGCGGCCTTCGGCGAGCTGCTCGGCCGGGGGCGCCAGGCCGTAGACGGCGAGCCAGCAGTGGTACTCGGCGATGCCGGCGTGCGCGGCGGCGAAGCGCGGGTCGAGCGTGACGGCGCGGCGGTAGCAGGCGTAAGCCTTGGCGAAGCCGTCGGCGCTCATCGTGTACCAGTGATAGCGGCCGCGCATGTAAGCCTCGAACGCCTCGGCGTCGTCCGTGCCGCGCTTCTGAAGCTTCATCCGCTCGTCGCCCGAGAGGTGCGGCAAGAGCGCCGCGGCGACCTGCTCCGAGATGATGTCTTCGAGTTGCAGTACGTCCGTGTACTCCTCGTCGAAGCGGCCGGCCCACTTGGTCGCGCCCTCCGCCACGTCGAGGAGCTGCGCCGTCACCCTCAACGTCTGACCCGCGCGGCGGATGGTTCCGTCCACGACGAAGTCAACGCCCAGCTCCCGACCGGCCGCGAGCGGGTCTGCGCCCGGCCCTTGATAACGGAGCACGCTCGACGTGGGGCGGATGATGAAGCGGTGGACGTTCGACAGACGCGTCACCAGCGCGTCGGCCAACCCCACGCCGAGGTATTCGTCGCCCGTGCCTTCGGCGCCCGGCGTGGCGATGACTTTGAGCGGGAGGACGGCGAGCGACTTCTGCCCCGTGGGCGGCTCCGACAGGTGCGCGTCCGAAGGGCGCGCGGCGACGGGGTTGTTCGTCCTGAGCAGCAGGTCGCGGAAGCGCGGCCGTTCGCGGATGGGGTCGAACAGGGGGTCTACGCCGAGCCACGCGAGCCGCGCGTCCACGATCTCGACGGCGTGCCCCAACTCTTCCAACGCGCGCTCCGCGTCGCCCAACTGGCAGTAGGCGAGCGCGAGCATGTAGGGCGAGACGTAGCGCGACGAGCCCAGGCGCGCGACCTCCTCCAGCACCTCGCGCGCCTCGCGGTCGCGGCCCGCGTGCGCGTTCAGGGCCGCGAGGAAGCAGAGCCCGTAGGGGCTCCGCCCGAGCAGTCCCACGGCCTTCTCGCACGTCTCGATGGCCTCGGCGTGGCGGCCGACCTGCGCGAGCGCGAGGCTCAGGAGCAGGTGGCCGAGGCCGTAGTCGGGCTCGGTCGAGATGAGCACGCGGGCGGAGGCCGCGGCCTCGTCGAAGCGGCGCGCGTGGTAGAGATTCCAGTTGAGCGTGTGGCGGACGAGCGGCGTCAGCGGCGCGATCTCGAGAGCGCGGCGCGCGATGTTCAAAGCCTCCTCGAAGCGCCCCTCCATGCCGAGGAAGAAGGAGAGCCACAGCCGGCCCGTGACGTAGTTCGGGTTCAGCTCCTGCGCGCGGCGCAGGTGGCGCTCGCCCTCCTCCCAGTCCAGGTCGTGCGTGAGCGTGGCGAAGCCGAGCGCGGCCCACCCTTCGGCCAGTGCGGGGTCTAAGCCCACGGCCTTGCGCGCGGCTTCGAGCGCGGCCGCGGAGGTCTCGGCGAAGGGGAGGACGGCGTAGACGCCGAGCACGTTGTAGTAGTCGCTGATGCCCGCGTAGGCGAGCGCGTAGTCGGGGTCGAGCGAGACGGCGCGGCTGTAGTGGACGAGCGCGCGCGCGAAGCCCTCCTCGTTGAAGGTGTTCCAGTGGTAGCGCCCGCGCATGTACTCCTCGTAGGCGC
>Ga0213876_10000279_pt1 | contig 46863 bp, 40 predicted proteins | sample BarmaccomBMRX_R9_FD_160113 | JGI IMG/M metagenome (GOLD analysis project Ga0213876, IMG submission 160113) | Root-associated microbial communities from Barbacenia macrantha in rupestrian grasslands, the National Park of Serra do Cipo, Brazil - RX_R9 | ecosystem: Host-associated > Plants > Roots...
TGTGGGGCTCGTCGGCGATGATCGCGCTCCAGTGGGCGACGGACTTCTTCGACGGGAAGGTCGGGAAGCACCGCGGGACGGGGCTCGTCCGCTGGGGCTTCTACATGGATCACCTGCTCGACTTCGCTTTCCTGTGCGCGGTGCTCGGCGGCTACGCGCTGGTGCTCCCGGCGACGGCGCACCTGAGCCTGCTTCTCGTCCTCGCGGTCTTCGGCGGCTTCATGGTCAACTCGTTCCTGGCCTTCGCCGCGACGGGGCGCTTCCACATCAGCCACGGCAAGCTCGGGCCGACCGAGTTCCGCCTCGCGCTCGTCGTCATCAACTCGCTGCTCGTCTTCTACGGCACGCGAAGGATGACGAAGGTGCTCCCTTACGTCGCCGCCTGCGGCTTCGTCGCGCTCTGCGTCCTCGCCTACCGCACGCAGCGCGAACTCTGGCACAGGGACATGGAGCAGCGCCGACGCACCGAGCCCGCCCGCGCCGTGCCCCTCGCGCAGCGCGAAGCGGCGTGAAGCTGGGTGTTGGGTGTTGGGTGCTGGTTAAGACATCAACTCTTACCCAGCACCCAGCACCCAACACCCAACACCCAGCTTTGCCTTTTAACTCCCGCCTTATTACAATTCTCCGCACAAACCGAAGCAAGAAATTCCAGCGGACAGTCCGGAGAGGAAAGCAGCAATGGCAGAGAACGAGAACGCGGTCGCGCCCGCGGCGGAGCCGGTGGGCGAGGAGTCGGCGGCGGCCGCCGCGGCGGCGCCGCAGGCCGAGGCCGCGCCCGAAGAGATCACCTACCACGCCGTCGAGAAGGACGGGCAGGTCACGGCCATCTGGGAGATGCAGGGCCGCAAGCACCTCCGCACCATCGACCCACGCTCCCGCCAGGGGCAGGAGATTCTACGCCTCTACACGGCCGAGCACTGAGAGGTTTAATCAGTGATAAGTGATGAGTGATAAGTGATAAGAGAAGAGAAGGTCTTTCTTATCACTTATCACTCATCACTTATCACTGCTTTCGTCGTAAGACGAAAGCCTCGATGTTGTCCACGAGCTGGTCGGCGAGCGCCTGTTGTGCCTCGCGGCCGGCCCAGGCGACGTGGGGCGTGACGAGGAGGTTGGGCAGGTCGGGGTCGAGGAGTGGGTTGTCTCCGCCCGGCGGCTCCTTCGAGAGCACGTCCACGCCCGCGCCGCCGAGGCGGCCTTCGCGCAGGGCTTCGGCCAGCGCCGCTTCGTCCACGACGCCGCCGCGCGCGCAGTTGATGAGGAGCGCCGTGCTCTTCATCAGCGACAGCTCTTCACCCCCGATCAAGTTTCGCGTCTCTTCGTTGAGCGGCACGTGAAGCGTCAGCACGTCCGAGCGGCGCAGGACTTCCCCGAACGCCGTGCGCCCTTCCCTCAGTTCCCTCGCACCCTTGTGCTCTGAGATTAAGACTTCCATCCCGAAAGCTCGCGCCAAGCGCTCGACCCCGCGCCCGAGCGTGCCGTAGCCGACCAGCCCCAGCGTCGAGCCGTGCAGGTCGCGTATCTCGCGCGTGTGCAGGCAGAACTGTTTCGACTGTTGCCAGAGTCCGGCGCGCACGTCCTCGCGGAAGCGGACGAGGTTGCGGCTGAGCGCGAGCGCCAGCATGAGGACGTGCTCGGGCAGAGTCTCGCGGGCGTAGCCGCGGACGTTCCTGACCTCTATCCCGCGCGCGCGGCAGAACTCAAGGTCGATGTTGTCCGTCCCCGTCGCGGCGACGGCGATGAGCCGCAGGTCGGGCAGTCGTTCGAGCAGCTCCGCGCGCAGGGGCAGCTTGTTGACGACGGCGACGGTCGCGCCCTTCAGACGCTCGTAGACCTCTTCGGGGCGCGTCGCGCCGTAAGACTGCCAGGTGTGCTCGAACGAAGGGCGGCGCGGCTCCAACGTCAGCGTGTCGCGTTCGAGAAAGACGATCCTCTCCATAGAAGCTTTCGGAACCTTCGGGCGCGTTGCGCGTCAAAAGCTTACGGCGTCAATCCTAACACCCTCCCCGGGGAGGTCACACGTGAGCAACACGTTTCCGCGGAAGTTTTGGCTCGACGCGGCGCTGGCGGTCTTCGGCCTGCTCTGCGGACTGGCGTCGTGCGTGGGCGGCGCCCTGCGCGGCGGCGAGACAACGCGCCTCGTCCCGACCGAGCCGCGCGCGGCGGCGGCGCAGGCGGAGGTCAAGACCGACGCTTACGCGGGCAAGGTGGCCTACGTCATTGTCGCTCTGTGCGACAACGTGAACCAGGGCATCGTGCCCGTCGCGCCCGCGCTGGGGAACGGCGACGACCCCGCGCGCAACCTCTACTGGGGCGCGCGCTTCGGCGTCAAGACGCACTTCGACGCCTCGCGCGAGTGGCGACTGGTCTCCTCCGTCGAGAACCCCTCGCCGAAAATCCTCGCGCGCGTCGTCTACAAGCACAAGACTCTGGACGCGTACCTCGTCGCCGACGCTTACCGCGGGGCCGAGATCAAGCAGGCCACCGCCGATTTCTTCAACGTCGCTTCGGGGAACCTCAACCCGACCTTCGAAGACAACGGCAAGACTTACGGACTCGGGCGCGGGGCGGCGGCGCACCTCGTCGCGTACGTCGGCCACGACGGGCTGATGGACTTCCGGCTCCCGAGCCTGCCCAAACGCCGCGACGAAGCGCGACGCGACGCCGTCATCCTCGCCTGCGCCAGCAAGAGGTTCTTCGCCGAGGGGCTGAAGGAGACGGGCGCGCGCCCCCTGGTCTGGACGACCAACCTGATGGCGCCCGAGGCTTACGTCTTGAAGGCCGCGCTCGACGGCTGGCTCGCCGGGGAGGACGGCGAGCAGGTCAGGCAACGCACGGCGAAGGCCTATGACAAGTATCAGAACTGCGGGCTGAGGGCCGCCGAAGGACTCTTCGCCACCGGCTGGTGAGACGAAGCGCGGGACGCGGATTGAGGGAAGAATGAAGGCGCTCTCTACGGCTGCCAGAAGGTGCCGTCCTCGTAAACTATGCGCGTGACGGCCGGCTGGATGGAGCAGAAGTCGGGGATGGATTTCTCTCCTTCCCGGACTTTTCTCTCGACGAGTTTGCCGCTCTTCGGGTCGAAGTAGACCGACCTGTCGCCGCAGCTCCTGGTGTATTCGAGGAGCGCCGCACTCGGCGCGGCGGGGCTGAAGCTGTCCGGCTCCTCCCCCTTCTTGATGGTGTGACTAAGCGCCCTCTTCTCGCCGGGGCCTATCCTCTCGTCGAAGCGCCGGTTGTAAGTCAGGAAGACCCGGCCCGTCGCCGCGTCCCGGAAGACGAAGCCCAGGCTGACCGACTTGATCGGCTTCCGGGTCACGTTCTTCACCACGAACGCCACACCGTAGTCGCCGCGCCCCGCGGCGTGCTCCTGCCTCCACTTCAGAGTCGCCAACACCTGATAGGCCGTATCCGAACGGTCGGCCATGGGCGCCGTCGCCTCAAACCAGCCGAACCGGTGAATCTCCAGCACCGCCTCTTTCGCGGGGGCGGTCTGCGCCGCGGCGTTGGCGGCCAGCAGCGCCGTGCAGGCCAGCAAAAAGGTCAGACGCCTCATCTCGTTCCCTCCTGTCCGCGGGGTCTGTGTGGGTGGATTATACGCCCGCGCCCGGGCGCGTCAACGCTTTCGCACCGTCGTCTGACAGGACGCCCGAGGCGGCGCGGCCTATCAATGTTGATAGTCGCGACTATCAACATTGATAGGCCGCGCCGCCTCGGGGCCGGCCGGAGTTCCCGTCTGCCCTTCCCCCGCGATTGCCCTAAAGCTCACACGGCTTCGACTTAGACCTTCCCGCGGCACGCGCCGTCTCCCGCCAGCGAACCCGGCACGCCGGTAGCAAAAGCAGAGACCGCCGCCACCACGCAGACCACTGTTCGTGACGGAACGTCTCCGCGCGAAGGGCGCGAGGCGGCTTTGCCCAAAACCCCATCGGAAACCAAGACCATGTTCAACCCTACGGCCGAGTGGACGGGCGCCCGTGCCCTCCGGAACATCAACTACGAACCATACTCTCGTCTTACCCCCGCGACCTTCGAGGCGTTACTGGCGAACCTCAACGCAGACCGCGAGAGGGCCGGGGAGCGGTACGAACGCATCCGGCGCAAGCTGGTCACGTTCTTCGAAAACAGAAACTGCGAACACGCGGACGGGCACGCGGACGAGGTGATGGATCGCGCCGCCCGGAGGATTCACGCGGGGGCGTCCGTCCCCGATGTCGAGCGCTACTGCTTCGGCATCGCGCGCGTCATGCTGTACGAGCAGCTCGCGGAGTTGCGGAGGAGGCGCGAGGCGATGGAGTACTTCCGCTACTCTCTGCCCCTGCTCAAAGACCCCAAAGAGGTCGAAGAGACCGAGGATCATTTCGGCCATCTCGAATTCGCCCTGCTGATGCTCACGGACGCGGAGCGCGAGCTGATCCTCTCCTACTACCAGGGGGAAGGGGGCGGCCGGATCAACCACCGGAAGGAGTTGGCGGAGCGTTACGGGATTCCCGTCAACGCGCTGCGGATCAGGGCTCACCGCATAAAGGTGAAACTTCAGTCCTTCTACTTTTCGCTCCCGCCGGGCGCGGCGCGGCCGGCGCCGCCCCGTCTAGTGGCGGGCCGCTCCCGGCCGTACCCGGCCGCGAGACTCATCTCAGAAAAGGCACGAGCAGCTTGACGAGGACGACGATGACGAAGGCGCCGACCACGTCGAGAAGAATCCCGTAGCGGATCATGCGCGCGAGCGGGACGTAGCCGGAGCCGTAGACGATGGCGTTGCAGGGAGTCGAGACCGTATACGTCACTTTGAAGGTGGCGTGACATTCGTTCACCACAGAGACACAGAGACACAGCTTGTTGAGTTATGCCTTCAAAGCTGTGCCTCTGTGTCTCTGTGGTGAAACTCCCCGCACATCATAGTCAAGTAACTCCTTAACCGGCTCACCCGCCGGGCAAGACCTTCACCCGCGCCCTCAGCGTCTTCGAGCCGTGCGCGCCGAACCAGGCGACGCCCTCCTGCGTCATGTCGAATTCGAGGACGTAGTCGCCGGGCGTCTCGGGGGCGGTGACGTGCGGCGTCAGACCGATGCTATCGCCGGGCTCGACATCGTAATAAACGTGCTCCCGCCACTCTTCGACGGCGAAGGGCGAGCCGTCCGCCGTCAGCCAGCGGTGACGCAGCGACACGGCGTACCGCCCGCCCTTTTCGCCGACGGCGGGTCAGCTCACGCCGCCGAGGTTTCTCACGATCACTTTGAGAATGCGTTGCTCGCCGGGGCCGAGCGTGCGCGGCAGGTCGGGCGAAGTGATGTTAGCGCGCAGGGCCTCGGGCGGGAGCCGCGCCCCCTCCACTTTCAAATCCGTCGGCTCGACGGCGTAGAGGGTGTAGCCGACGTGTCGCGCCAGGAGGCTACAGTTGTCACACTTATCTTCGGTGCTGATGACCATCGCGCCGGGCGGAGGCTGTTCGCCCGGCCCGAGGCGGACGAACCGCGAGGGGTCAACGCCACCCAGCACGCCGTGCCAGAGCGCCTGGATGTAGCCGGAGCGGCCCGGCGGGTCGTAGAGGTAGACGGCACGGCCGCGGGAAGCTTCGAGCGCGGGCGCGAGTATCTTCGAAGGGAAGCGCGCGTCGAAGACGTACCAGCGCTCCGGCGGGTGCGCGTGGAAGCGCCACTGGAAGTAAGCCCCCTGCCCGACGAGCAGCAGGACGACCAGGTACAAAGCGACCCTCGGCCTCCGCCCGTCCATCATCCGCGCGGCGGCCGGCGCGCAGAGCGCGATGAGGAAGACCGGCAGCGCCGCCAGCCGCGGCGCGTGGAAGTAGTCGTTCGTCAGCGACGCGGGGACGACTGAGGCGACGAGCCCGTAGCAGAAGAGGCGCCACCAGGCGTCGCCCCGCGCCGCTTTGAGAGCGAGCCACGCGCCGCACAGTGCGAGCGCGAACGTCGCCAACAGTACCAGCCCCGCGCCGGGCACGCTCGCGATCTGGTGCTCGTTCACGTCGCCGGTGACGACCATCCGCCAGGGGTTGAGGTTCCCTAGAAAGTGCTTGACGAACTCCCAGGCGACCTCCGCGTAGCCGCTCTCCGGCGTGACGTAGGTCATGTAGCTGAAGCGCTTGGTCAGCGCCCCGGGGTGGCGCCGTTGGTAGACGTAGAGCGGGACGAGCGCGAGTCCGTACAGCAGCCACGTCGTCAACAACGGACGCAGCCGCTCTCTCTTCGTCAAGAGCAGCGCGAGCCCGAGCGCGAGCAGCGGCCCCGTCAGACGCCCAGTCGAGTAGGTGTAGGTGATGAGCGCGAGTGCGGCGGCGACGCACGCGGAATCCAGGACGCCCCACGCCTCTCGACGCGCCGCGCGCCGCGTCGAGAGCAGGAAGAGGGCGACCGCGAGCGGGTAGGCCGCGACCTCGACGGCCACGCGGCTCAGACCGAACAGCCACGGCGTCAGCAGCGCGGTCAGAAAAGTCAGCAGCCCCGCCCGGCGACATCCCGTCAGCCGCGCGCCCAGCAGTCCCAGCGCGAGCGCCGCCAGCACGCCGAGCGCCGCGCTCAAGTAACGCGCGGCCGCGACGCTCGGCCCCGCCGCGCGGAAGACGGCGGCGAGCAGGTAGACGTAGGCCGGGCTCTTGTAATCGTCGAGGGAGCGGAAGTGGAGCGGCCACTCCTCGCCGTACTCGTCGCGGCCCGACTGTGTGATGAGGTGCGCGTTGTAAGCGATGGAAGACTCGTCGATGTGGAAGCCGGGCGGGTTGTCGGGGACACCCGCCGCGTAGAGCGCGAAGGCCAGCACGCACAGGCCCGCGGCCGGGGCGAGGCGTCGCACTCTTTCGACGTGGCGTGTCATCGAGTGGGGTCAACCTATGAGGTCAGAACCACCCACGGTAGCGCAGCGGCCCGCCGTCACCGCCGCGAGCCCGTGCGCCTCCGTCGGCACGTTCGATTTAAGAGATGGGAGAGACTTTGACCGTCGCCCGCAAAGGCTCCGCGCCAGGCGCGTGCGACGGTGCGACGCCCTCTTGTACCACAAACAGTTCGAGAACGTATTCGCCCGGCGCGGCGGGTGCCGTGACTTCCAGCTTCAGCCCGGCCGTGTCGCCCGGCTCCATGTCGAAGGGGATGCGCGCCGCGGACTCCTCCTGGTCGAGCGGCGCGCCGTCCGCCCTCGACCAGCGCGCGCGCAGAGAGACGGCGTATAGCCCCGAAGTGTCCGCGACGGCGGGCCACGTCTCGCCGCCGACGTTGCGGACGATGACCTCGAAGCTGCTTCTGTCGCCGGCCTTCAACGCCCCCGGCAGTTCGCGCGAGGTGAGCTGCGCGCGCAAGCCTTCGACTCGAAGCGCCGCCGCGTGCGCGCCCAACGCCGTCGGCTCGACCGAGTAGAGAATGTAGTTGGTCGAGCGCGCGAGCAGGCGGCAGTTAAGACAGTCCTCTTCGGTGCTGACGACGACCGCGCCCGCGGGCGCCCTCTCATCCTTCGACAGTCTGACGAAGCGCGCGGCACCGGCCCCGCGCAGCGCGCCGTTCCAGAGCGCCTGGATGTAGCCGGAGCGGCCCGGCGGGTCGTAGAGGTAGACGGGTTCGCCCTTCGACGCTGCGAGCGCGGGCGCGAGTATCTTCGAAGGGAAGCGCGCGTCGAAGACGTACCAGCGCTCCGGCGGGTGCGCGTGGAAGCGCCACTGGAAGTGAGCCCCCTGCCCGACGAGCAGCAGGACGACCAGGTACAAAGCGACCCTCGACCTCCGCCCGTCCAACATCCGCGCGGCGGCCGGCGCGCAGAGCACGTGCAGGAAGACGGGGAAGGCTATCAGCCTCAACTGCGGGAAGTCGTTCACGGTGAGCGCGGCCGGCACGACCGACGCGGCGAGCGCGTAGAGCTGAAAGCGCCACCAGGCCTCGCGCCTGTGCCCCCTCAACACGAGGTAGAGGCCGAAGGCCGAGAGCAACGCGGTCGCCGCGAGCAGCGCGGGCGAGTCGGGCAGGTGGTCGCGTATGTTCTGCTCGCCCGTCACAAGCCAACGCCACGGGTTCACGTCCGCGAGGTAGTGCAGCACGAAGCCGCGCGCGACGCCCGCGTAACTGCTCTCCGGCGTGACGTACGTGATGAGCGCGAACCGCCCCGAGAGCGCGCCCGGCCGCCGCAGCGAATAGACGAGCAGCGGGACGAGCGTCACGGCGTACGCCGCCCACGTCAACGCGACGCGCCCGAGGTTGCGCCGCGTGACGAAGAACGCGAGTCCAACGGCGAGCAGCGGCGCCAGCAGCCTCCCGACCGAATACGTGTAGGTCAGCAACGAGAGCGTACAAGCCAATGCGAACACGTCCGACGCGCGCCACCTCTCCCTCACAGACGCGCGCCGCAGAGCCAGCAGGAAGAGCACGCACGCGAGCGGATAGGCCGCGACCTCGAACACCAAGCGGCTGCACTCGTACAGCCACGGCGTCAGAAGCGCCGAGCACGCGACGACCGTGCCCGCCTCGACCCGCCCGCTCAACCGCCAAGCCAGCAGCCCCAACAGCAGCGCCGCCAGAGCACCCAAAGCCGCGCTCAACAGCCTCGCCGCGGCGACGCTCGGCCCCGTCGCGCGAAACACCGCGGCCAGCAGGTAGACGTACGTCGGGTTCTTATAATCGCCGAACGCCCTGAAGTAGAGCGGCCACGTCTCGCCGTGCTCATCCCTCCCCGTCCGAGCCACGTTCAGCGCGTTGTAAGCTATCGAAGACTCGTCGATGTAGAACCCCGGCGGGTTGGCGGGCACGTCGGCCGCGTAGAGCGCGAACGCCAGCACGCACACGACGGCCGGCAGCAGGAGGGTGCTGGGTGTTGGGTTCTGGGTTCTGGGGGAAGACATCCGGTTTTTAAACCAGCACCTAGCACCCAACACCCAGCACCCATTACGACCGGAGCTGGATGTTGTAGGTCTTGATCTTGGAGTTGAGCGTGGTGGCGTTCATGCCGAGCAGTCTGGCGGCGGGCGACTGGTGGCCGCCGGTCTGGTCGAGGGCGCGGCGGATGATGTCGATCTCGAAGCGGCGCACCTCGTCGTAGAAGTTGACGCCGCGGCTCACGTCGAGGCTGCCCGTGCCCATGGAGAGCGGGGCGGCGCCCGCGGCCTTCGAGGGGTCTGCGATCTCCGTGGGCAGGCACTGGCGCGTGATCTCGGAGCCGGGCGCGATGACGACGGCGCGCTCGACGACGTTCTCCAGCTCGCGCACGTTGCCGGGCCAAGTGTACTGCTCTAAGAGCGCGAGCACGTCGGGCGCGAGCTGCTCGGAGACGCGGCGGCCGTTCTCCTCGTTGTACTTGCGTACGAAGTGCTGCGCGAGCGCCAGAACGTCCTCGCGCCGCTCGCGCAAAGGCGGCAGCTCGATGGGGACGACGGCCAGGCGGTAGTAGAGGTCTTCGCGGAAAGCGCCTTGCCGCACGGCCTCCTTCAAATCGATGTTCGTCGCGGCGATGATGCGCACGTCCACCTTGCGCGGGGTGGTGTCGCCGAGCGGCGTGAACTCGCGCTCCTGTAGGACGCGGAGGAGTCGCGCCTGCGTCTCGGGCGGGATGTCTCCGATCTCGTCGAGGAAGATGGAGCCGCCGTCGGCGACTTCGAACAAGCCTTTCTTCGCGGCGACCGCGCCGGTGAAGGCGCCGCGCGTGTGGCCGAAGAGTTCCGACTCAAGCAGCTCGGAAGGGATGTTCGAAGAGTTAACGGTGACGAAGGTCTTGGCGGCACGCGGGCTCTGCATGTGGATGGCGCGCGCGATGAGTTCCTTGCCCGTCCCGCTCTCCCCCGTAATCAACACGGTCGAGCGCGCGGGCGCGACCTGGTCGACGAGCTGGAAGATGGCCTGCATCTTCTCGGAGCGGCCGATGATGGAGCCGCGCTCGACGCTGCGGCTCATGGCGCGGCGGAGGTTCTGGCGCTCCTCCTCCTTGCGTCGGCGGCGGATGCCGCTGGCGACCGTCTCTAAGATTTGCTCGTTCTGGAAGGGCTTGCGGATGCAGTTGAAGGCGCCGCGCTCCCACGCGCCGATGGCCGTGTCGAAGGTGGCGTAGGCGGTGATGATGATACAGACGGCGTCGGGGTCCGCCTTCAGAATCTCTTCGAGCGCGCGCAGGCCGCCCATGCCCGGCATCGACACGTCCAGCAGCACCACGTCGTACGCGCGCTTGCCGTAGCACTCCAGGCCCTCCTCGCCGGTCTTCGCCAGATCGACGCGGTACCCTTCGGCCGACAGCAGCGTCTCCAGCACGTCGCGCATGATCTCCTCGTCGTCCACGACGAGGACGGAACCTTTTCTCGCCATCCGAACCTCAGAAATGGGTGCTGGGTGCTGGGTGCTGGGTGCTGGGTAAAGACAAGCTGCTTTAACCCAGCACCCAGCACCCAGCACCTAGCACCCATCTTACCCCGGCGGCGGGGCGGCGGTCACTTGACGGAGGCGGCGTTCGTGGGTTTGAGCAGGCGGCGGCCGTCGGGTGAGGGGGCGGGGCGGGCGCGCTCGGCCGTGACGAGCAGGGTGTAGTCGTCGGACTCGAAGCCCGGGACGCGGACGTAGACCTCGGCGCGGTTGAGGTCTTCCGTCGCGGGGAGACTCCCCATGTAGACGATGCGGCCGTCGGGGACGACGCCCCAGAGCACGTAGACGCCCGCGCCCACGGACGAGGGGAGCGGCACGCCGCGGAAGTTCGCGCGGACGTAGGCGCTGCTCGAGCGCAGCCCGGCGCGCGCCGACGCGCGCGCGTTCGGCGCCGCCGCCGAGTCGCCCTCCAGCTCGATGACGCGGCCGCCGCCCTGCGCGGCGAGCGCGTCGTCAACCTCCCCATAAAAGTCGCCGGGCCGGTACGTCCCGCGCGGGTTCGCGACGGACGGCACTGGGGCCGGCTTCGGGTTGCCGTTGTCTCTCGGCTTTTCGGCCGGCGCGTTGGTCGGAGTGCTGGTCGGCGCGGGCGCGGGCCGCGGGGGGAAGAGCGGGCCGGCCTCGTCGGCGCGGGTCGTGAGGACGGGGTCGCCTGGGCGCTCCACGTCCGGGCGCTTCTCGGCGGTGACGATGACGCCGTAGCGCTCGAAGCCCGCGGGGCGTTCGAAGGCGAGGCCGCCGTTGCCGCGCTCGTCGCGGCGCAGCTCGCCGAGGCGCTGGACGCGCCCGCCGCTCACGGCCCAGACGACGTAGGTGGTCGCGGCCTCGTTGACCGTCTGCGGCTCGGGCAAGCCCAAAGTCGTCAGGCGCGCGCGCCCGCCCCCCTCGCTCGCCTCGATGGTCAACTGCCCCGTGGCGCGCGTCGTCAGAGAGCGCAGGCGTATGTCCACGCGCTCCTCCTGCCTGCCGTTGAAGACGGCCGCGGGCCTCGGCCGCGAACCCGCGGCGGTCTTCTCGGAATAGAGGCCGGCGGCGGCCGCGAGTCCGGCGGCGGCGGCGCACGCACACGCGGCCATGCGCCGAACCTGTTTGCGCTTGCTCATAAAGGTTGGAGAAGGTCTTCCCCGTTCGTTGATGCGAAAGCGCGTGCGAGATTAGCACCGGCGCCGTTAAAAGCAAGTCTAAATTTCGCGCGCCCGAATCGGGCCGGGGCGTCAAACCTGAGGTATGCCTTTAATTGGACACAGAGGCACAGAGATACAGCCTCTTGCCTTTAGCTCTCGACAGGCTGTGTCTCTGTGCCTCTGTGTTAAAAAGCTCTCGCCACCGATCCGACCGCTCACACCGACAAACACCTACTGGTTGAACCGCTGGCGGTACTCGGTCGAGGAGATGAAAGCCTTGACCATCTCGGCGGCGATATAGTCGCCGTTGAACTGGTTGAGCTTCGTCAGCCAGAAGTTGAAGCCCTCGTCGTCCGGGTCGCGGCGCAGATACCCGAAGTATTGCATCAGGACGAAGGCGCGGTTGAACTCGCGCCGCGAAAGCTCCGCGTTCTCGGCCAGTTGACGCAGGGCGGCGGCGCGCCCCCGCGCCGTGTTGTCGGCGGCGAGTTGCGCGGTGAGGGCGTCGCGCTCCGACGTTGTGAGCGGCGAGCCCGCGGTCGTGTTCAGGAGGTTGACGAAGTCGGCCGGGCTTAACGTCTCGGGGTAGCGCGCGAGGAAGTCCGGTCGCTGCACCCAGTCAAGGAAGAAGGTCTGCTTGTTGGCTTCGAGCTGCGCGCGCCACTCGCCCTGGTTGACGACGACGCCCTGCCCGATGCGCTGCGTGCCGGCGAGGAGCTGCTGGAAGTTGACGGGCACGGGCTTGCCGGGGATGTCGCTGAACGAAGCCTTGTAAGTCCGGTAGACGAGGTAGCCGGTCTCCTGAAACTCGATGGCGAGGAAGAACGCGGCCGACGTGTTGATGCGCTTCACCTCGCGGCACGCGGGGTCTGCGCCGCAGGAGTCGATGCCCTGCGTCCAGAAGTTGAGGCCCGACGTGTCGGGCTCGCGCCCGAGGAAGTCCCGGTAGTGCTGCGCGACGAAGAACTGCGAGGAGTCGATAGCACTCGCCGTCGCGACGAAGTCGGCGCCCGTCTGATTCGCCGTCGGGCCGTTGTAAGTGCGGCTCGCGGGGCCGAAGCTCATCCCGTCGCGGAAGGGCGTGACCGTGTGCGTGCCCGCGGTCGAGACGTAGCCGAAGAAGTAGCGCCCCGCGGCGTCCGTCACGGCCGTCGCCGCCTGCGACCCCGAGAGCGTGACGAAGATGCCGGCCACGCCGTTGCCGTTTGAGTCGATGACCCGGCCGCTCACGTCCACGGCCGTCGGCGGCTCGTCGCCGTTGAGGACGTTGTCGCCGTCCGTGTCTATGCTCAAATGACGGCCGCGCCCCACGAGCACGCCCGTAAACGTCAACTCGCCGCCCGCGCCCGCGGCGTCCAAAAACTCCTGCCGCGAGACCCGCGGCTCGCCCGCGCGGTCGGTGTCGAACTTCGTCGTCAGCCTGTCATAGAGGAAGCTGCGGTGCTCGCCCTTGTAGATGCCGCGCACGACCAGTTCGCAGCGGTTCGCCGACGCCTGTGCCGTCAAGATGTTGAGGCGCGCCCCCACCTCGGGCGCGTTCTTGTTCTCCGCGTTGACGGTCAACTGCGCGCCGAGGCATGGGGGCACGCCCGTGTTGAAAGAGAGGAGGTAGGCGGCCACGTCGCGCCGATCCTGGTCGCTGGCGAAGGTGAAGAGCGGGTTACGCAGGAAGGTGACGAGGTTCTCGGACGTGCCGTCGTGCGTGAAGCCGAACGCGGTCAGTTTCTCGCCCGGCGTGTTCTCCATCCCCGTCTTCTGGTAAAGGCCGCGCAGCTGCGGCGCTTTGAAGTCCTGCGGCTCCTGCAACAGCAGCGCCGGGATGAGGCCGCTGTTCGTGCCGACGGGCAGCTCGTGACACGCGCCGCAGAGTTCGACGCCGAGGACGGTCTTCGACCCGTTGAAGATGATGAAGCCGCGTTGCGCGTCCCCACCCACCTCGGGCACGTTCGTCGGGAACGAGCTGTCGAGGTTCATGAGCGGGTTCGGCGGGTAGACGAGCGTGCGCACGAACGCCTGGAACGCCTGCATCTCGGCGTCCGTGATCATCTGCGGGCGGCCGAGCAGGTTCGTGAAGGCCGGGTTAAACTCGCCGAGGTTGTTGCGGTCGCCGCGCCAGTGCATGAGCCGCGAGTCGAGGATGCCGCGGAGAGACTGCGTCATCATCGGCCCCTTCATCGGGTGGAAGTTCGAGACGGTGTTGGTTCGTATGAAGAGCGAGCCGCTGCCGATTGGGTTGTTGATGACATCGACGCCGCCCTGCGGGTTCCCCAAGTCCCACACGAGCCCGTCGCGGTGGCCGCCCGGGTGGCAGCTCGCGCACGACACGTCGCCGTGCGCCGAGAGCAAAGTGTCGTAGAGGAAGCGGCGGCCTTCGCGCACCTCCGGCGGCTCCGGGTTGAAGCCTACGGGGACGCGCGTCAGCTCACTCCGCGCCCGAGTGTCCACGACGCTGACGGTCTGCTCGAAGCGGTTGAGCACGTAGAGGCGCGCGCGCGGCTCGTCGAGCGCGAGGCCCGTCGGCCCCTGCCCGACGCCGATCCGCGACTGCACCGCCCCGGCCGCGTCGAGGACGCCGACGCGCGCCGAGCCGAGCGCGGCCACGTAGAGCGTGCCGTCGGACGCGCGCGCGATGTCGGAAGGCAGACCCAGACTCTGCGCGCGCTCGGCGTCGGAGCCGGCCGGGTCGGCGTAGTTGATGTGCGGGTTGAGGTCGAAGACGGCCGCGGCGCCGCCCGCGGGGTTGACGCCCGACACGCGCGTCCTCATGAAGCGCCCGCGCAGGTTCGGCTCGAAGCGCGTGAAGTTCTGCGCGTCGGTGTTGACGACGAGCAGGCGTTGTGAAACGGGGTCGTAGACGGCGTTCCCGATCTGCGTGCCGACGCCGCGCAACTCGTTCGAGAGTGCCGCGGTCGCGGCGTCGATGACGGCCACGTCAACGTCGGCCAGGCGGAAGGGGATGGCGGACGTCCAGCGCGCGTCGCCGCGCTCGTCCACCCACGCGGAGCCGTTCCACTTCACGATGAGCCCCGTGCGCGGCGCGGGCGGGAGGCCCGCGGCCATCGAGGGGCTCGGCGGCGGCAGCCCACCGTTCTGCGTCACCGTCCGCTCGGGCACGACGGCCGTCTGGTTGCCCGACTCGAAGACGGAGACGAAGACGCGCGTGCCCGCGGCGTCGCGCGCGAGCGCACGCGGCTGCTTGCCGCGCACGGGCACGACCTGCGGGGCCGCGGCCGCGGGCGCGCCCGCGTCGAAGACCTTCACCTCGCGTGTGCCCGAAACGCAGACGAAAGCCCTGCCGCCGTTCGCCCCCGCGAAGAGAACGTCCGTCGGCTCGTCGCCCACGTCGAGCGTGCGTGTGACGTTTCCGGTCGTCAGGTCAACCACGCTCACAGAGTCCGAAAGCCAGTTCACCACCCAAGCCTCTCGGTTGTCGCGCGCCGCGACGCTGACGGGCTCAAGCCCGACCGGAATCTCCGCGGTGAGCACGGGCGTCCCCGCCTTCAACTGAAAGACCGAGAGCCGGTTCTCGGGCGAGTTGACGGCGAGCAGGCGCGTCCCGTCGGGCGTCAGCGCGAGCGGGTGCACCTGCGGGCTCTCGAAGTTGCGGAAGCCGTTGAAGGGGGCCTGCGCCGAGACGCGCGGCGCGCCCGTGCGGCCGGCGAGCAACAGGCCGGCGGACGCGGACGCGGCGACGACGAAGAGAACGGTCAGCCTTGCGAAACGTTTGCGGGCGGGGCGCGGGGACTTCATGGGGCGGCTCTTTCTGCTTTGCATTGCCAGGAGCCGCGGCGCCCGTGGAGAGCGCCGCGCGGAGGGTGCGAACGCGTGCGAAGCCTATACCCGAGACGGCCTCAAGTCAACAGGTCATTGAGTCAAAATTTCAGATCTTAAATTTGAAATCTTTAATCGCTGGCGGCCTGGAGGCGCGTGTGGGCGGCGGCGGTGGGCAGTGTGATGCGGAAGGTGGTGCCGCGGCCGGGCGCGCTCTCGACGGCGATGTGGCCGGAGTGCTCCTGCACGATGCCGTAGGAGACGGCGAGGCCCAACCCGGTGCCGCGCCCGACGCCCTTCGTCGTGAAGAACGGGTCGTAGATGCGCGCGACGTTCTCGGGCGCGATGCCGATGCCGTTGTCCTCGACTTCGATAACGAGCGCGTCGCGGCCGTCCGAGGCCCCGGCGCGCAGGGCGATGCGTCCGCCGTCGGGGATGGCGTCTCGCGCGTTCAGGAGGAGGTTGGTGAAGACCTGTTGCAGCTTGCCGGCGTTGCCGTAGATGCGCGGGAGTTCTGCGTCGTACTCGCGCGCGATCTCGACGCGGCTCTGGCGCAGTTGCGGCTCGAGCAGTTGCAGCGTGTCGTCGAGCACGCGCGCGAGGTTGACCTCGGCGAACTCGGTCGCGCTGCCCGTGCGCGAGAAGTTGAGGAGGTTGTTGACGATCCCCGTCGCGCGGTCGGTCTGCCGGCGAATCTTCTGGAGGAGCGCGTGCTTCGGGTCGGTGTCGGCGAGCATCCCCAGGAGCATCTGCGTGTACGAGGAGACGCCGGTCAAAGGCGTGTTGATCTCGTGCGCGACGCCCGCGGCGAGCAGGCCGATGCTCGAGAGCTTCTCGCGCTGCTGCAACTGCTCTTCGAGGCGGACGCGGCCCGTCACGTCTTCGAGCACGACGAGCACGCCGCCCGAAACGGCCTCGTCGGCGCGCTTCAGGGGCGCGAGCGCGATGTTGAGGATGAGCGTCCGGCCGTTGCGCGTCGCCGTGTGCAGCTTGTAGATGTTGCGCAGCTCCGAAAGGTTCCAGCCCTGCTCGCCGAGCGCGAGCCGCAGGGTCTCGGCGAAGTCTTCGGCGAAGAGTTCTTCGACGAGCTGCCCCGTCGCCTCGTCGCGGCGGAGTCCGAGCATCGCTTCGAGCGCGGAGTTGCAGCCCGTCACGCGGCCCGTAGCGTCCGCCGTCAGGATGCCGACGTTGATGGATTCGACGATGGACTCGTTGAACTCCTTGAGCAGGGCGAGCTCTTCGGCCCGCTCCTTCTGCTCCTGGTAGAGCAGACTGTTCTCGATGGCGACGGCGACGTAGCCCGAGACGGTGCGCAGGATTTCGAGGTCTTCCGAGGAGAGCAGCGCGGCGGCCGTCGAGCGGCCCAGGCCGATGACCGCCACCATCCGGCCGCGCACGACGCACGGCACATAGTAGTGGAGCGTGCGGCGCACGAAGCCGTTCGTCTCGGGCGGAAGGTCGAGGCCGTCCGCGCGCACGATGCCCTCCTCGGCCGAGCGCGTGCGGATCATCTCGCGGAAGTCGGGCGGGACGATGATCTCGTTGGAGAGTCCGGCGGCGCGCGCCACGCGGTAGCCGCCGCCCGCGCGGCTGTTCTCGATGAAGATGGCGACGCGCTCGACGCCGAGCACCTGTTGGAGGCGGCCGACCAGGGCGTCGAGCAGAGGCTCGAGCGAAGTCGTCGCCGAGAGCGTCCGGCCGAAGTCCAGCAGGCCCGCGCGCAAATCGTACCGCTCGCCGTAGAAGAAGCGGTCGGTGCGCTCCTGCAGGAAGTTCTTCAGGGGCGCGGCCGTCATCACGATCACGGCCATCGCCGCGACCGAGACGATGACGCGCATCGTGACGATGCCCGGCGTGATGACCTCGCCGCCGAAGGCGTAGAGCCCCGCCACGTAGACGACCGACCCGAGGAGCAAGGCGATGGTCAAAGTCGTCAGGGCGTAGACGGCCGTGCGCCGCACGACCATGTCCACGTCCATCAGGCGGTAGCGCACGACCGAGTTGCCGAACGTGAGCGGGATGAGCACCAGCGGCAGCACCGCCGCGTCCGTCATCCACTTCCGCGTCGCCTCGCTCAGGAAACCTTCGCCGACGCCGAAGATGTAGCCGGCCGCGTAGAGCAGCGTGAACGGCGTCACGGCCAGCGCCGAGCCCCACACGACCCACTTCAACTGCTGGCGGACGATGGCCGACTCGTTCTTCACGAAGCGGCGCACGAGGATGAACGAACCCGACGCGAGCGCCGCCCACAGGAAGACCGTCTCGGCCAGCGACAGCCGCGCCGGGAAGTCTTCGGGCAGAGCCTCGTAGGCCCTGAAGAGCAGCGCGAAGAGCGCCGAGTTCTGCCGCGCGTTGTAGAGCGCCGGCGCGAAGTCGAAGAAGGCCGCGAGCGCCACGAGCACCGCGGCCGGCGCGTAGAGCAGGTAGACCAGCCGCGGCCTCTTCTCCGACAGGTGGTAGCGCACGGGGTAGACCGCGCAGAAGTGCAGCAGCACCGGCGCGAAGAGCGCGAAGGCCGCGTTGTCTAAGAACTCGACGGCGAGGTCGAGGTCTTCCAGGCCGCCGTAGGGCTTGTAGAAGTGGAAGACGAAGGCGACGAGGCAGAGCGTCGCGAAGTGGAGCGCGAAGGGCGCGCGCCCGCCCTGCTTGAAGAAGACGAAGAGGCCGACCAGCAGGTAGACGACGCCGATGAGGTTGATGTAGAGGTCGCGCGCGGTGAGCGTCCGCTGCGGCGTCAGGTCGTCGAGGTAGACCCAGTAGTAGCGCGTCTCCTCCGGGTTCGAGGGGCGCTCGATGAGGTAGCCGATGCGACCGCCGACGCCCGCCACCTCGAGGAGGATCTGCACGTCGTAGGTCGTCTTGACCTCATCGCGCTGGTCGCTGTCGCCGACGACGACGCCGATGAGCCGGTCGCCCGGCATCACGCCGAAGACGCCCTTGCGCCCCGCGGGCGAGTCCCCCTTGACCGCGCGCGCGAAGACGCCGCCGTCGGTCTTCACCCAGTCGATGCCGTCGGTCGGGGGCGCGGTGCGCGTGAGGCGCTGCGCGAAGTTGAGCGTGCCGGCCGCGACGAGAACCGCCGCCACGATCAGCAGCGCCCAGCCCTTCGTCGTCAGCACGGAATCCTTCATCGCCTTACACGCAACACTTTTCTTTAGAACTTGAGGAACGCGGCCGGCACTGGCCCCGGGCCCTGATAAATCAAAAGTTTTGAAGCAAGCTGTATTCCAGCTTAAACTCCAACGGCCGTCCGTCCCTCTTGATACCTACGACCCGCCTGCGCGACCGCCCAATCTCTGTGCCCGCGCGTGTTAACCGCGCGCGCCAGTTCGCCGACTAAAATGCACGGCCGTGGACGCGCTTCGCGGCCGATTCAGAATTTCGTATCGCCTCCGAAAATTCGGATAAACCGTTGATACACAAAAGCCCCGCGCCTTCGACTCGGTGAGCGTGGGCACGGGGACTCTGTTCTGTGCCGGCCGTCCGAAGAGGCGGCCGGCGGTGGCCCTTTAGAACCTGACCGAAATGCCGCCGCGCAAAGAACGGCGGAGCGCGCCGAGCGAGAGCTGCGTTTCGCCGTCCTCGACGTGCGTCATCAGGTCTAGGAGGTTGCGCGCGTCCACGGTCGCCTCCGCGCGGACGGGCAGGCCGAAGTTCGGCAGCTCCTTCGTGACGAGGATGCTCAAGGAAGGGTCGTAGACGGCGAGCCTTCCCGCGAACGGGTCGATGGCGAAGACCGCCGCGCGCGGCGAGAAGCGGAGGACGGTGCGCACCTGCATCCCGTCGAGCAGGCTCGCGTCGAGCTGCGCCGAGGCGGTCTGGAAGAAGGTGCTCTGGAAGAGCTGGTCGGGAGTCGAAACGCCTTCGGGCGAGAGCTGCTGGCCGCGCCCGAAGGCGAAGCCGGCCGAAGCCTTCAGGCGGCTCGACACGCGGCGCGTGTAGACGACGCGCAGGCCGCGCGCCCCGCCCTGCTGATTCGCGATGTCTAAGAGCGCCGCGCCGCCCTCGCCCGTCAACCCTTCGAGCGGCGTGCTTAGGAGGCCGACGCCGCGGCCCGAGACGGTGTCGAAGAAGGCCGTGGCCTCGACGGTCGAGTTCTCGTCGAGCACGCGCTCGACGCCGAACTCAAGGCGGTGGCTGCGCTCGAGCACGGCCCGTCCGTCGATGACGGCGACGGCCTGCCCCGGATTCTCTTTGAAGACGATCTCGCCGTCCTCGAAAGCGACGCCGTCGGCGCGCGTCCCCGCATCGGTGCCGGGCGAGAAGGAGGCGTGCAGGCGCGTGCGCGCGTTGGCGTCGAAGGCGACGCCGAGGCGCGGCGTCACGCCGCCTTTGCCCCCGACGAACTTCGAATAGTCGAGCCCGAGCACGACGACCACGCCGTCGCGCACGACCCACTCGTCCACGGCGCGCACCGAGACCTGTTCGAGCTTCTCGCCGCGCGGCGAGTTGAACCCGAGCCGCGCGCCCGGAGTCTCCGACACGGCGTCTCTCTTCAGAGTGGGAAGGCGGGCGCCCCCGAGAGTCGTGCTGATGAGATGGCGCGCGCCGGCGCGGACGCGCGCGGTCGCCTCCAGGCGCTCGAACTCGCCGGCCTGTCCGGCGAAGATGAGCTGCACCTGCCGGTTGACCGGCGTCGCCACGGCGAAATTGAGCCCCGCGTAAGAGCCGGCGCCGGGCGCGCCCGAAGAGCCGAAGTAGGTCTCGACATAGCCTTGCGTCCGCGTCCGGCCGGTGCGCCTCTCCTGCGGCGTCTCGTCCGAAAGGGCGGCCTCCTCTTCGGAAGCCTCGACGCGATCCTGCTCCTCCATCTCTTCGAGCACGCGGCGGACGGTCTCGTCCTCGGCCTCGCCCGCGTTGAAGATGGAGCGGCGGGCGGCGGCGGCGCGGATGCGGAACTTGGGGTCGTTGCGGTCGGCGCGGCGCTCGGGGCGCGTGTTACCTTCGCCCGCGGGTTGGAGGTTGAAGCGGTAGACGAGTTCGGTGGCGGGCGAGACCTCGACGGAGGAGAAGGTCGCGGGCGTGAAGCCTTCGGCCAGCGCGCGGATGAGGTAACGTCCGGGCGTGACGCGCGCGGCGAAGGTGCCGTCGGCGGCGCTCCTCGTCTCCTTGACGACCTCGTTGAAGCCGTCGCGCAGGATTTTCACCAGCGCGCCCGCGACCGGGTTACCCGCGCGGTCGAGGACGGCGCCGCTGATCGTGCCCAGACTGCTGCCGCGGCGCGCCCCACCCGGGGGTTCTGCCCCGCGCGCCTGCTGCGCCCCCCCGCCGGCCGCGACCACCGAGAGGGCCGCGAGCAGGACGGGGAAGATGCGCCAGTTGAATTTTCTCATCGCAGCAAAACCTCCGGGCCTTCCCTTCGGGGCTTTCCCTGCCCCTCTCCGGACTGTGACCCTAGCTTTCACTGTGTCCAGGGCGGCGTCCGGGCGAGGGTGGGAGCTGTCTGGGTTCTAGCGGCTCCAGTCCCGGCGTCACGACGAGCGACACTTTTCAGGCGTAACCCTTCCTTGTGTGTCCGACCCGTATCAGGCGGAGAGGGCATTTTCCGCCAACTTCGAGGGGGGTGTCAAGCAGGTCGGCCGGTAAATCTGACTCCTTCAGTGCGTTGAGATGCGCCCCCGCGGACGGTTGGTTTGCCCGCCCCCGGCCCGCGTGCTACGATGCCCGCTCAAATATCAAGGGCTGCAAAAGTAGAGTTCCGCCGAGTGGTTTCCTTAAAGCTTTCCGAAGTAATGACCGAACAAGTTCAGTCGAACAGACTTCCCAACGGCCTGACCGTCCTCACGGAGCGGATGCCCAACTTGCGCTCCGCCACCGTCGGCATCTGGGTGCGGCGCGGCTCGCGCCACGAGCCAAAGGACTGGAACGGCGTCTGCCACTTCATCGAGCACGCCGTCTTCAAGGGCACCGAGCGCCGCACGGCCCTCGACATCGCGGTCGAGAGTGACCGCCTCGGCGGCCACTTCGACGCCTACACGACGCACGAGATGACCGGCTTCGCCCTGAAGGTCGTGGACACTTCCGTCCCCGCCGCCTTCGACCTGCTCGCGGACATGCTGGCGCGGCCCCGCTTCGAAGAGGAGGAGCTGCGGCGCGAGCAGAAGGTCATCATCGAGGAGATGAAGATGGTCGAGGACACGCCCGACGAGTTCCTCGCCGAGATCTTCAACGCCGCGTACTTCCCCGGCCACCCGCTCGGCCGCCCCATCGAAGGCACCGAGGAGACCGTCTCGACCTTCGGCCACGAGCGCACCGCGCGCTTCCACGCCTCGGCCTACGCGCCTTCGAACCTCGTCATCGCCGCCGCCGGCAACGTCGAGCACGAGCGGCTCGTCGAGCTGGCCGCGCGCGCCTTCGAGAACGGCAACGCGGAAGGCGGCGGCGGGGTCGAAGGCGTCAAGGAGGAGTCGCCGAGTCCGGCCGCGCCCATCCTGATTCAGCGCAAGAAGGAACTGGAGCAGGCGCACCTCATCCTCGCCACGCCCTTCCCTTCGGCGCGCCACGAAGACCGCTACGCCGCGAGCCTCCTGAGTTCGGTCATCGGCGGCGGCACGAGCTCGCGCCTCTGGCAGCGCGTGCGCGAGGAGCGCGGCCTCGCCTACTCGGTCGGGGCGGCCGGGAGCCACTTCACCGACGCGGGCGTCTTCCAGATTTACGCCGGCACCTCGCCCGAACAACTCGATGAAGTCTTGGACATCTCGCTCGAAGAGATGCGCCGGGCCTTGCGCGAGGCCGTCGGCGAGGAGGAGCTGCGGCTCGTCAAAGACCAGGCCGTCTCGTCCATCCTGCTCGGCCTCGAATCGACGAGCGCGCGCGCCGGCACGCTCGCCCGTCAGGAGATCGTCCACGGCCGCCGCATCGCGCCCGAGCAGGTCATCGCGCGCATCGAGGCGGTCACGCCCGAAGACATGCTCCGCGTCGCGGGCGAGCACTTCAAGACCGACCGGCTCGCCCTCGGCGCCCTCGGCGACCTCAACGGCTTCAAGGTCGACCGCGCCCGGCTCGAAGTCTAAACCAACCGGACAGCAGGCTTCGCATTACCCCGAAGAATGATGAAGGCCACGCTGAAAGCAATCCTCCTCCTGTGTGCGCTGGCCGCGCTCGCGGCGGCGCAAGAGTCGGACGAGCGGCGCGGGGGGCCGGGGGTGTCGGTCTCCGCGTTCGATTGGAAGTACGACGGCTACGCGCCGGTGGAGGTGGTGCGCAGCAGCAAGTCGGGCGTGAAGCTCGACGTGAAGCGCGGCACCGACTACGTCTTCAAGTACACCTCGCGCCTGACAATCAGGAACACGGGCGGGAAGGCCGTCAAGTCTGTCGAGTGGGCGCACGTCTTCTACGACCCTTCGACGGGGAAGGAGCTGAAGCGCTACCGGCTCCAGCTCAGGCAGCGCGTCGCGGCCGGCGAGACCGCGACGCTCGACAAGGCGGTCTTCATCAAGCCCGACGAGAGCACGCGCCACCTCACCACGGGCAAGCAGAGAGTCCAGCTCACGCGCGTCGAGTTCGAGGGCGGCGGCGAGTGGAAGGCGGACGCCGCCGAAGAGCGTAAGCCTTAAAGCGGGGGCCACCGAGTTGAAAGCATTCAACTGCCCACAGTGCGGCGCCGTCCTCGAATTCGAGCGGATCGAGCAGCCGTGGGTCAGGTGCCAGTATTGCAACTCGCAGGTCGTCGTCCCCGAAGAGCTGCGTCCGCCGCCGCCCCGACCGACGCCCGAGCCGCAGACCGCCTACGGGCAGAAGCCGAAGAACCCCGCGCTCACGGTCGTCGGCCTCCTCGTCGGCATCTTCGCCCTCGCCGTCGTCATCGTCATCGCCACCGCGCTCCGCTCCCCGAACACGAACCGCGGCTCATTCGTCCCGCCCTTCAGGCCGGGCGCGACCCCGACGCCCACGCCGAAGCCACAAGGCTACGCCGTCGCCTACACCTTCGGCGGCGAGGGCACGGGGCCGGGACTCTTTCAGGACGAGATGGGCGTCGCGTTGGACGCGCAGGGGCGCGTCTACGTCTCGGACGAGACGCGGCGGGTGCAACGCTTCGACGCCTCGGGCAAGTTCCTCGACACGTGGAGCATCCCCTTGGAGACGAAGTGGTACGAGAAGCTCCGCGGCGGCCCTTCGAAGCTCATCGTCAACGAGCGCGGCGAGGTCTACGCGGTGCTGGCCGGCGTCATCCTCAAGCTCGACGCCGAGACGGGCGAAGTCCTGGGCGCGGCGCGCGGCTCCGACTACATACAGGACGCGGCGCTCTCGCCCGGCCGCGGCCTCTACGTCGTCTCGCAGAAGGGTGAGGACGACGAGCTTGTGCTCATCGGCGGCGACGGCCGCGCCGCGCGCCGCACGCACCGCTTTGTCAGCTCGCAGCTCGACAAGAAGCTTGAGGTCGAGGCGCTGCGCGTGGCCGCCGGGCCGGGCGGCGAGGCCTACGCGCTCTACTGCATCGGCGGCGTCTCGGGCGAGCACTACTACGACGACGAGGACATCGCCGTCTTCCGCTTCTCGCCCGAGGGCAAGTACCTCGCGCGCTTCGGCGGCCAGGGGCATGCGCCCGGCCAGTACGGCCCGCCCGCGGCCATCGCCTCCGACCCGCAGGGGCGCGTCTACGTCCTCGAGACCTTCAACCAGCTTCACGTCTACGAGGCGGACGGCCGCTACGTCCGCACGCTCAAGGCGCCGCACGGCGTCAACGCGCTCACCTTCGACGCGCAGGGCGACCTTTACATCGCGGGCGACCACAAGGTCTCGAAACTCATCCTAGACAAGTAAGAAGGGAGCTGTCAGCGCTCAGCGCTCAGCTTTCAGCCAGCGCCATTTGCCATCGAACGAGATAGACTTAATAATTGAATTTCGCGCCTCGCTTTCTTCTGGCTGAAAGCTGAGTGCCGAGCGCTGACAGCTTCAAATGCGACTGACCGTCTTAGGGAGCGGCTCGACCGGCAACTCCGTGCTCATCTGCGCGGGGCGGACGCGCGTGCTGGTGGACGCGGGGCTGTCGGCGAAGGAGACGGTGCGCCGCCTCGCGCTCGTCGGCGAGGACGTGACGACGCTCGACGGCGTCGTCATCACGCACGAGCACTCCGACCACGCGGGCGGCCTGCGCGTGCTCCTGAAGACGCTCGCCTGCCCGGTCTACATCTCGGGCGCGACGCGCGACGCCTACATCCGCGAGAAGGCGCGCACGAACGACGAGCCGAAGAGGCGCGCCGAGACTCTGCGCGACCGCACGGTCGAAATCTCTTCGAGCCAGGACTTCCGCATCGGCGAGATCGACTTCCACCCCTTCACCGTCCCGCACGACGCGGCCGACAACTTCGGCTTCGTCGCCACGCACGACGGCGTGCGCGTCGCGACCCTGATGGACTTCGGCTGCGTGACAACGCTCGTCGCCGAACAACTGAAGGGCTGCGCGGCCATCGTCATGGAGTCGAACCACAGCCGCGACATGCTCAAGGCGTGCGACGTGTACCCGTGGGAGCTGAAGCAGCGCATCCTTTCGCGCACCGGCCACCTCTCGAACGAGGACGTGGCCGTGTGGCTGCGCGACGGCTTCGACGGTTGCGCGGAGCACGTGGTGCTGGCGCACCTCTCGCAGCGCGCCAACAACCCCGACCTCGCCAAGTTCACCGCCGAGTCGGCGCTGCGCGAGCGCGGCGGCCTCTTCCAGCCCTCGACCCGCATCACCCTCTCGCACCACAAGGAGCCGACGCCCTGGATAGAGCTTTGAGAACAGCAGGCAGGAGGCAGATGGCAGTAGGCGGTGAGCGGGTCGCGAAGGTTCATCCTCGCCCCGCGGCGAGCCGCCGCGGTCGAAACAGGCACGTCCTCAGGTTGACGGTTCTCTGCTGCCTGCTGCCTGCTGCCTGCTGCCTGCTGCTCTCCTCCTGCGCCGTCGAGGAGCGGCGCGACGTGCCGGCGGGGGCGCAGGCGACCGTGGAGCGCGTGACCGAGGACATCGCCGCCGAGCGCTACGAGAAGGTCTACCAGGAGTCGGCGCCCGAGTGGCGCGCGCAGGTCTCTTCGGAGGAGAACGCGCGCATCCTCGGGCGCGTGCGCGAGCGTTTGGGCCGCGTCGAGAACCGCCAACTGCACAAGGGCACCGAGCAGCAGAGCGCCCCGGCTCCGCTCTCCGGCCACGCCCTCGAACTCTTCTACTCGACCCGCTTCGAGCGCGGCGGCGCCACCGAGCGCTTCACCCTGTTGGAGCGCGGCGGCGAGTGGCTCCTCGCCGGCTACGCGGTCAACTCCGACGTTTTGAAGTGAGCCGAAGCGTGTTTCCGAGGAGGCGACGATGAGAAAGTTTTTCAGTCCGCTCCCTCCCCTCTTCATGCTCCTCCTCGCCTGCGCCGCCGCGCACGCGCAGCCCGCACGGCAGCCGCAGCGGCCTGAGCGCAGCGCGCGCTGCCGCCGCGCCGCGACGCTCTACATCCACCCCTCGCCCGACAAGAAGCACCTGACGGTCGGGCAGGAGGACGAGTACGAATACCGGGGGCTGAAGAAGTACCTGCGCGTGTGCGGCGACTCGGACGACGAGTTCACGCGGCGCATCACACAGGAGGTCGCCAACCACGAGGCCGCCCTGCGCGCCTGCGGCGAGAGGCGCGCCGAGTTGCGTAAGCGACTGATGGGGCCGGGTCGGCGCACTGAGGAGGGCGCGCAGCAGGATTTCGAGGCGGCCCGGGATTTCCTGCGCGCCTGCCGAGACGAGGACGAGAAGTTCGACCTTTATCTTTTCGAGTGGGTCACGAAGTACGAGAAGGCCGTGCGCGAGTTCGAGGAGAAGAAGCGACAGAACGGCGAGCCCCCCGCGAAGGAACCTACGAAAGAACAATGATAGGACGCTACACGCTGCCCGAGATGGGCGCGCTCTGGTCGGAGCAGAACAAGTTCCAGAAGTGGCTGGACGTTGAGATCGCGGTCTGCGAGGTGCACGCCGAGATGGGCACCATCCCTGCGGCGGCCGTCGAGGAGATTAAGCGCAAGGCCTCGTTCACCGTCGAGCGCATCCGCGAGATCGAGAAGACGACCGACCACGACGTCATCGCCTTCACCACCGCGCTCGCCGAAAACATCGGCGAGGCCGCGCGCTTCGTCCACTACGGCCTGACCTCCTCGGACGTGGTCGACACGGCCAACGCCCTCCTGCTGCGCGACGCCTGCGACATCCTGCTCGCGAAGACCGACGCGCTGCAGGCAGTCCTCAAGCGCCGCGCCTTTGAGTTCCGGGACACGCCGCAGGTCGGGCGCACGCACGGCGTCCACGCCGAGCCGACCTCCTTCGGCCTCACCTTCGCGCTCTGGTACGACGAGACGCGGCGCAACCGCGTGCGGTTAGAACGAGCGAGAGAGGCGGTCGCCGTCGGCAAGATCAGCGGCGCGGTCGGGGCGTTCGCGCACCTCGACCCCGAAGTGGAAGAGCGCGTCTGCGCGCGCCTGGGCCTCAGGGCCGCGCCCGTCTCGACGCAGGTCATCCAGCGCGACGTGTACGCCGAGTACCTGACGACGCTCGCCATCTGCGCCGCGTCCGTCGAGAAGTTCGCGCTGCAAGTCCGGCACTGGCAGCGCACCGAAGTCCGCGAGGCGGAGGAGCGTTTCAAGAAGGGGCAGAAGGGTTCAAGTGCGATGCCGCACAAGCGCAACCCCATCCTGTCCGAACGCCTGTGCGGGATGGCGCGGGTCGTGCGCGGCTACGCCCTCGTCGGGCTTGAGGACGTCGCGCTCTGGCACGAGCGCGACATCTCGCACTCCTCGGCCGAGCGCGTCGTCCTGCCCGACGCCTCCGTCGCGCTCGACTACATGCTCGCGAAGTGCGCCTCGCTCCTCGACACGCTCGTCGTCTACCCCGAGCGGATGCTCTCGAACCTCGAAGCGACGCGCGGCCTCGTCTACAGCGGACAGCTCCTTCTGGCGCTCACGCGCGCGGGCGTCTCGCGCGAGCAGGCTTACGAGTGGGTGCAGCGCAACGCGATGAAGACCTGGGACGAGGGCGGCGAGTTCCGCGCGCACGTCCTCGCAGACCCGGACATCTCTAACTTGATTTCGGCCGAAGAGGTCGCGCGCGTGCTCTCGCCCGAGCCTTACATGAGAAACGTCGGGAAGGTCTTCGCGCGCGTCTTCGACGGAGGGGCCGGGGCTTGAAGGACGACGGGGTGAGATTCATCTCCGCCGCGACGGTGTCGCTCGAAGCGTACGCCGCGGCCTTCACGTCCGCGTTCGAGGGCTACCCCGTCCAGATCGCCTTCACCGCGCCGATGCTGGCGCGCCGCGTCCGCTTCGAACAGCACGACCTCGAAAGCTCGCTCATCGCCCTCGAAGGCGACGAGGCGGTCGGCATCGCGGGGCTCGCCATCCGCGGCGAACGCGGCTGGGTCTCCGGCTTCGGCGTCGTGCCGGCCTGGCGCCGCAGGGGGCTCGGGCGCCGCCTCATGTCGGAGCTGTTGGAGCGCGCGCGCGGGTACAAGCTGCGCCGGCTCCAGCTCGAAGTGCTCGCGGGCAACGACGCGGCGCAGAGGCTCTACGAGGGCGCGGGGATGCGCGTCACGCGCGACCTGCTCGTCCTCGAACGCGCGGCGGACGACGCGCCGCCGGACGCGCGCCGCGCGCCGGCGCCCGAAGAGTCGCCGGCCGAAGAGCTGCTCCGACACTACTGGCGACTGCACCCGGAACCGCCCACGTGGCAGCGCGAGCTGCCGAGCCTCCTGGCGGCGGAGCTGCGCGGCCTCTGCGTGGGCGGGCGCCGACGCCCCCGCGCCTACGCGCTGCTCGGCCACGGCCGCGACGGCAACACCTACCTCTCCGACCTCGCGGCCGCCGACGCCGAAGACGCCGCCGCGATGTGCGCCGCGCTCGGGCGCGTGGACGGCCCCATGCGCGTCATCAACGAGCCGGCCCGCGGCCCGTACGCCGCGCCGCTCCTCGAACACGGCTTCCGCGAGACGATGCGCCAGCACGAGATGACGCTGGAGCTTTAAGGCCGACGCGCTTGAACGCCGCGCCCGCTTCGTTTAAGTTTGCGCTTCGCACTCTGAGCTTCCGGGGGAGAACGTGAAAGCAAAAGTCTACGTCACACTCAAGTCGGGCGTGCTCGACCCGCAGGGCAAGGCCATCCAGCACTCGGTCGGCCTGCTCGGGTACGAGGGGGTCGCCGACATCCGCCAGGGCAAGTATTTCGAGATCGCGCTCGACCCCGCGCTCGACTCCGCGCGCGCACGCGAGACGGCCGAGCGGATGGCCCGCGACGTCCTCTCCAACCCCGTCATCGAAGACTACCGCGTGGAGGTGGAGTGATGAAGTTCGGCGTCATCGTCTTTCCGGGCTCGAACTGCGACCACGACGCCTACCACGTCATCTCGAAGCACGTCGGCCAGCCGGTCGATTTCGTCTGGCACCGCGAGACCGACCTCTCGACCTACGACGCCGTCATCATCCCGGGCGGCTTCTCCTACGGCGACTACCTGCGCGCGGGCGCGCTCGCCGCGCACTCGCCGGTGATGTCCTCGGTCAAGGAGTTCGCCGGCCGCGGCGGTTTCGTCCTGGGGATTTGTAACGGCTTCCAGATTCTGTGCGAGTCGGGGCTGCTGCCCGGCGCGCTGATTAGAAATAAAGAGCTGCACTTCGTCTGCCAGCACGTCAACGTGCGCGTCGAGACTACGAGTTCGCCCTTCACGCACGAGCTGCGCGCCGGGCAAATCTTGAGCCTCCCCGTAGCGCACGCCGAGGGCAACTACGTCTGCGACGACGAGACGTTCGAGGAGCTCGTCAGCGAAGACCGCGTCGTCTTCCGCTACTGCGACCCGGCGGGCGAGTCGGGCGAGCTCTCGAACATCAACGGCTCGCGCGACCACATCGCCGGCATCTGCTCGCGCGAGCGGAACGTGCTGGGCCTGATGCCGCACCCCGAGCGCGCCTGCGAAGACCTGCTCGGCTCCTCGGACGGGAGCCCCATCTTCCGCTCGCTCGCCGCGACGCTGGCCGTGCGCGCCTGAATGTAAGAAGGAGACTTGTGGCATGCGTAACGTCGGCATCAGTGTCCTCGTCGGCGCGCTCGCGCTGGCCGGCCTGTCGTTCCTCGTCTGGCTGGGCGGCCTCGTCTTCGGTTTCACCTTCGGCGGCCTCATCCACCTCCTGCTCGTCTTCGCCGTCCTCGTCGGCCCGGCCGGCCTGATCGCGGGCGTAGTCCTCATCCTCGTCGGCGGCGCCAAGAGCCGATAACGTTGGCGGGACTGTACCTGAATACCTGGCACTCGAAGAAGATGTCTGTAACTGTGAAACGCAGGGGGTTAATCTTTTCTTATTACGAGGCAACGATATTTTATTTTTCGCCTCGGAATGAGTCCGTCTTCGCCGGTTAAAAGATTCTGCGTTATCATGGGAGGCAGCATATTCCTAAATACGATAGCGTCGTATATGCGCTCACCTTCATGTAATCCAATCAAAACAGTTACCGGCTGTTGGCTTCTAACAGAATTTTCAATTCGCTCTATTAATTCTAAGGCGGCTGGATAACTGGACAAATCGATAATCATCAAGATGCTTTCGGGACGCATCGCGTAGACTAGCGAGTTAATATTTTCGACAACGTTGGGATACAAATTCTGGCTGATTTCATTCAAACAATTTTGAAAAACCAGCATGCTTGACGAGTTAATCGTTTGAGCTAAATTCTCGGCGGAAGCGGTCTGCGACAGGTCGAAATTACTGGCGTTCAATTCAACCGAGTGTTGCCACATGCTAGGGATCAGGTGATTTATTGTGATCGCGCGGGCGTAAGCCCATTCATTAGAAATGACATCGAAGGTCTTAGCCGAAACCTTTCGGATGTTCCGAAAACCGGCATTTAAAAATTGAAGGAAGCCGTAAACCTCGGGAGCCGGGCCCGCACCAAAAAAGCTCGCGGATATTTCTTCATGATCAAAGGGTAATTTAATCCGTCTATTCATCAGCCTATTTAAAACGAGGCGAATGATTTGAGAATACTGCGGGAAGTATCGAAGCATATAAGCAGACTGCACATCCCTACTTCGATAATCTACTTTCACATGAGGAGCAGCATAGGGGTTGAATGAACTCCTCAGGCTTCTCGCTACGGGTTTTAGACTTCGTAAATACGCCGCTCTTTCCGCATCGCTATTCAGATTGTTGAGAGAGTAGAGCGCTTTCAGAATTGCGTCATACATGATGTTAGTAAATCACCCTGAATGTCAGATTAATTCTAGATTTCAGATGCCTGGTGGTTTTCGGGATTTGGTGTTGCCAGAATCGCTGTGTTTGCCCTTTCATCAACAACAAACTGCCGTGGGTCAACTGCACATCAATTTTGCTCAACTCTTTTCTAAGTTTATGCCTGAATTGAAGAGTGCGTGTTTGCCCAAAGCTGACGGAACCGACCGTAGGATTTTCGCCCAACTCGGGTTCATCGTCGCTGTGCCAAGAAACACTGTCCCGCCCGTTGCGATAGAGATTGAGAAGAACGCTATTAAAATTTACTCCAGCGGCCGTTTCAATCCTTTCTTTAATTAAAAGCAAAATGGGTGTCCAAGGCTCAGGCTTCATGGGGATCCTTGAATAGGTGTAAGACTTATCCTTATCGCCATACCACGCAGTCAATCGAGGTAAGTCCATCTCCTTACCGTAATACCTAATCTTATCTTGCCGCCACTTGATCCCGGAAAGTAATGTCTGGAAGAAGTCGTCGCTTTCTTTGCCCCCGAAGAAGTCATGAAAAATAATCACTTCACCATCAGGCATGGGTAAATCCCTAGATTCTGAATTGGGGGAGAAATGCAATTCATCCCATAAACTGTAATTTGGCAAAACGTTATTGTCCGGCTTCATCTTTTATGCCTCCCCTCACTAGGTACATTTAACCTACTAATCATGTAGATTCAAGCTGATTATTTGAGTCTGTTAATTGCACAAGGCAGCACCACCCGCACTACCCGCCACCACCCGTGGACAGGCCGTCCCCCTCTTCAACAAGCTCGGGACGGGGCGCTGGCAACTCACGGGCCGCTGGCGTGTCACCTCCGCCGAGCACCGCTTCGACGAAGCGGAGCAACGTATGCTCTGGCGCTTCACACTCAAAAAAGTAGGCAGTAGGCAGATGGCAGTAGGCAGTTCGGAGCCTTAAACCTGAGAGCGTTTTGGGTTCACCTCTGGCGGCCAGACGTTGGATAAAATCCAACAAACGCGACCGGCCAACTGCCAACTGCCTACTGCCTACTGCCTACTGCTTTTTCCCCTTTGAACTTTGCCGCAGGTTTCGCTAAGCTGTCGGCGCTCCCCGGTCACTTCCCAGAAAAGGAGTTCAGGTAAGGTCATGAAGAAGCTCTCCGCGGTCGCCCTCCTCCTCGCGCTCTCGTTCGCCTTCGCCGCGCACGCCATGCGCGCGTCTCGCCCGGCGCCCAACCCCGCGCCCGACGCGCCCGCCATCGGCGCGACGGTCGAAGACTTCACGCTGCCCGACGCCGACGGCAACGAGCACTCGCTCGCTTCGCTGAAGGGCTCGAAGGGCACCGTGCTCATCTTCATCGCGACGCGCTGCCCGGTCTCGAACGGCTACAACGAGCGCATGGCGAAGCTCGCGGCCGACTACAAGGCCAGGGGCGTCAACGTCGTCGGCATCAACTCGAACTCGACCGAGCCGGCCGACGAGGTCAAGAAGCACGCCGCCGAGAAAGGGCTCGCCTTCCCCATCCTGAAGGACTCGAACAACAAGATCGCCGACCGCTTCAACGCGCAGGTCACGCCCGAAGCCTACCTGCTCGACGCCTCGGGCAAGCTCGTCTACCATGGGCGCATCGACAACTCGCGCAACGGCGAAGCCATCACCGCCTCCGAGCTGCGCGAGGCCATCGACGCGACGCTCGCCGGCAAGGCGGTCGAGAAGACCGAGGTCAAGGCCTTCGGCTGCTCCATCAAGCGCGCGAGCTAAAGGGCGAGAGATGTTGAAGGGACTGCTGCCGGCCGCCGTCGTGTCCGTCCTCCTCCTCCTCGGCTGCTTCGGCGGGCCACAGAAGAAGGGCCCGCCGAAGCCGTCTGTCGGCGCCAAACCGGCCGCGCCCCCGAAGGTGACCGAGATCGACGAGGTCGCCCTGAAGTCCCTGCTCGGCATCGGGACGGGGCGCGCGCGCCCCCTGCTCGTCAACTTCTGGGCGACGTGGTGCGTGCCCTGCCGCGAGGAGTTCCCCGACCTCGTTAAGATTCGCGGCGGGTACACGGAAGACAAACTCGACTTCGTCCTCGTCTCGCTCGACGACCCCTCGGACATCGGCAAGGCCGTCCCCGAGTTCCTCTCCGAGCAGCGCGCCACGGGCCTGCCCTCCTACCTCCTCCACGCGTCGGACGACGGCGTCGCCATCGACCTCGTAGACCCGACGTGGCACGGCGAGCTGCCCGCGACCTTCCTCTACGACCGCTCTGGCCGAGTCGTCTTCAACCACAAAGGCCGCGTCAAACCCGAAGAGCTTCGCGCCGCCCTCGACGCCGCGCTCAAAGACAAGCCGCCGGCCGCCGGCACGCAGTGATTTAACCACAGAGACACAGAGGCACAGCTTGGAGCGTATAACTCAACAAGCTGTGCCTCTGTGTCTCTGTGGTTAACTTCTCTACCATCACAGACTCTCCCGTCGTTTGAAGAAAACGGCGCGAGCCTTTATCCTGTGCTGTCCAAAAGTCAGCCGAACAAGGTCGCCGCCGTTTCCCGTCATGAACTCTGAAACCATCACCCCGGAAGTCATCGCCGCACACAACCTCACTTCGGAAGAGTTCGAGCGCATCAGGGAGCTGCTCGGGCGCGAGCCGACCTTCGTCGAGCTGGGCGTCTTCTCGGTGATGTGGTCGGAGCACTGCTCCTACAAGTCCTCGCGCACGCACCTCAAGCGACTCCCCACGACGGGCGAGCGCGTCATCGTCCCGCCGGGCGAGAACGCTGGCATCGTGGACGTGGGCGACGGCTGGTGCGCGGCCTTCAAGGTCGAGTCGCACAACCACCCTTCCTTCATCGAGCCGTTTCAAGGGGCGGCCACCGGCGTCGGCGGCATCCTCCGCGACATCTTCACGATGGGCGCGCGCCCGGTCGCCGCGATGAACTCCCTGCGCTTCGGCCGGCTCGAAGACCCGAAGCACGGCCGGCGCAACCGCGCGCTGCTCGCGGGCGTGGTCGCGGGGATAGCGCATTACGGCAACGCCTTCGGCGTGCCGACCGTGGGCGGCGAGGTGGTCTTCGACGACGCGTACGCTTTCAACCCGCTCGTCAACGCCTTCGCCTTGGGGCTCGTCCGGCACGACCAGATCTTCTTCGGGAAGGCGGCAGGGGTAGGGAACCCCGTGCTCTACGTCGGCGCGAAGACCGGGCGCGACGGCATCCACGGCGCGACGATGGCGTCGGCCGAGTTCGACGAAGAGGCCCTGGAGAAACGTCCGACCGTGCAGGTCGGCGACCCGTTCCTGGAGAAGTTGTTACTCGAAGCCTGCCTCGAAGCGATGCGCGCGGGCGCGGTCGCGGGGATTCAGGACATGGGCGCGGCGGGCCTCACGTCTTCTTCGTGCGAGATGGCGGCGCGCGCGGGCAACGGCGTCGAGCTCGACCTCTCGCTCGTCCCGCAGCGCGAGGAGGGCATGACGGCCTACGAGATCATGCTCTCGGAGTCGCAGGAGCGCATGCTCATCGTCGCGCACAGCGGCCGCGAGCGGCAGGTCATAGACATCTTCCGCAAGTGGGACCTGGACGCCGTCGTCATCGGCCGCGTCACGGACACGGGCAGCGTCGTCTGTATCCACGAAGGCCGGAAGCTCGCCGACATCCCTTCGAAGTATTTGACCGACGAAGCCCCGCGCTACGAGCGCCCGATGAAGGCGAGGACGAAGGATGAGGGTGTCGCGGTCGGCGGCGGCCCGGACATCGTCTCGCCCGCGCCCCCGACCGCGCCGGCTCTCAACCCGGAACCCAGAACCCAGAACCCAGAACCTAACGAAGCGTTGCGTCGTCTGCTCGCGTCGCCGAACCTCTCTTCGAAGTCGTGGGTCTACCGGCAGTACGACCACATGGTGCGGACGAACACGGCCGTGCTGCCCGGCGCGGACGCGGCCGTCGTGCGCATCAAGGAGACGCGCCGCGCGCTCGCCATGTCGCTCGACGGCAACGGCCGCTACTGCGCCGTGAGCCCGCGCGAGGGCGCGAGGTTAATCGTCGCCGAAGGCGCGCGCAACGTCGTCTGCGTCGGCGCGCGCCCCCTCGCCATCACCAACTGTCTCAACTTCGCCTCGCCCGAAAGGCCCGAGGTGATGTGGTCTTTCTCCGAAGTCATCGACGGCATGGCCGAGGCCTGCGAGGCACTGAAGACGCCGGTCGTCTCCGGCAACGTCTCCTTCTACAACGAGACCGAGGGGCGCGGCATCCACCCGACGCCCGTCATCGGCATGGTCGGCCTCGTCGAAGACGTGCGCCGCGTCGTCACCCAGGGGTTCAAGCGCGAGGGGCACCTCGTCGCGCTCGTCGGTGAGAGCCGCGAAGACCTCGAGGCCACCGAGTACGAGGCGTCGATTCTCGGGCGCACGGTCGAAGAGATGATCGCCGCGGGCGCGCGCGTCCCCGCGCTCGACCTCGGACGCGAGGCGGCCGTGCAGCGCGCGGTGCTGCTCGCCGCCGAGGAGGGGCTGCTGCAGTCCGCGCACGACTGCTCGGACGGCGGACTCGCGGTCGCGCTCGCCGAGTCATGTTTCTCCTCGCTCGGCCGCGACGCCCTCGGCGCGACCGTCACGCTCGGCGAAGGAACTTCCGTACCCGCTTCTCTCTTCGGCGAAACGCCCTCGCGCGTCCTCGTCAGCTTCGAAGAGTCGCAGCGCACGCGCCTGGAGCGCATCGTCGCGCAGGCCGGCGCCCCGCTCAAAGTCATCGGCCGCGTGGGCGGCCGCAGCCTCCGCATCAACGTCGGCACGGCCGAACAAATCTCACAGCCGGTCTCCGAACTCGAAGCCGTCTGGCGCGACTCGCTCGGTAATCGCCTCCAGGCCGAAGTCATCGCGACGGCGGCGGAGTGAATGTGGCAGAAGCCCGACCGTGAGGGAGGGCGTGTGGGTAACGTAAAGGAGGGATGGTGAGAGACTCGCAGTCTTTCATCATCCCTCCTTTTGCGTTTGGCCGACGCCCTCCCTCACGGTCGGGCTTCTGTCTTGGTCGCGACGATGTCGAAGGAGACTTGCAGCGTGTCGCGGACGCGGACGGTGCCGTGGAAGGCGGAGGTGGCGGGGACTTTGAAGTCGCCGCGCTTGATACTGAACTCGCCGCGGGCTCTTAAGTCCTGACCTTCGAGCGTGACCTCGGCCGGTATCGAGACGTGGCGCGTGATGCCGCGGAGCGTGAGGTCGCCGCCGAGCTTAACGCGGAAGACGCCGCCGCGCGGCTCGACCGTAACGTCCGTGCTCCTGAAGGTGATGTCGGGGTACTTGTCGGGTTGGAGGACGATGTCGCGCAGCTCGCCGTCGATGATCTTCTTCTGCTGCTCCGTGAAGACCTCGCGCGTCTCGGCGAGCGAGGCGGCGCGCACTTCGAGCGTGAGCGAGGCGGGGGCGACCGAGCCGGGCGTGAGCCGCGCCTCGCCGTTGAAGTCGCGCGCCCGGACGAAATGGTCGTGCCCTTTGAACCAGAGCACGCCGCCCGCGAAGGCGCGAATCATGAACTTGCTGCGCGCGGGGTCGAGCCGGTAGACGGCCGCCGCCTGTCGCCCCGGCGCACGTCTGGCGACGGCCGCGCCGCCCGCGGTCTCGGATGAAAGCGCCGTCAGCGCGGCGAGCGCGAACGTCGAAAGCTTGCCAAGTCTCATCTCCGTGAACCTCCTTACCCTTCACCTCAATCGTGGGGAGCTTCACTGTCAGGTGCGAGCCAGTCGCAGAGTTGTCGGGTCAGCATCTCGCCCGCGACGCGGTGGCCTTCCTCGTTCCAGTGGCCGTTGCCGCGCTGCGCGCCGAAGCCGTGGAGGAAGACGCCCGTGCGGTCGGCGTAAGCCTGTAGGTCGGGCGCGAGGTTGTAGACGGGGAAGCCCTCGCGCTCGCCCAGGGCCTTGAAGCGGCGCTCGGCGTAGAAGAGGTCTTGGGCGCCGGCGCGGCGGGCGAAGGCCTCGCGCGCGGCGGCGTCCGGGAAAACCTGTATGCCGTTGCTGAGCGTGACGACGTAGAGGCGCGCGCCGTGCGCTTTGACCTCCGCGTTCATCTCGGCGACGAGCTTTTCGGTGACGAGCCAAGCGTCGCGCCACACGTCGTCCGAAGGCTCGCGGTAGATGGCGTTGGCCGTGCCGAGTTCGTCCGCGGGGCCGGCGGCGGCGTCCGCCTGTGCGCCGTTAATCTTCGCCGCCTCGGCCGCGGGCGCGTTAGCCTGCCCCTTCTCTTTCTCTAAACGTCGCCGCTCGCGCCACGCGTCGAGGCGCGACTTGATGGCGCCCTGCCCTTCGTGTATGGCCTGGACGAAACGCAGGTGCTCGCGCAGCCAGCGGCCCAGGCGGTTGAGCGCGGAGTTGCGCAGGCGGAAGGCGGCCGTGCCCTTGAAAGAGTCGTCGAGCGTGAGCTGGTCGCCCTTCATGACGAAGTAGGGAATCTCGTCGGTCAGCTTCAGCGCGCGCGAGTTGTCGAGCACGTCGTTGTTCGTCGTCACGGCCAGGAGCACCACGTCCGGCGCATAACCCCAGACCTTCTCGCGCAGGGTGAGAAGCTCCTGCGCCGTGCCGTAGCCGGAGACGCCGAAGTTGATGACCTCGACCTCGCGCCCCTTGAGCGCGGGGCACTCCCGCAGCTTCGCCTCCAGCACCGACCAGAAGGCCTGCTCGCGCTCGACCTGAAACGCCTCGGCGTACGAGTCGCCGACGACGGCGATGCGGAACGTGTTCGCGGGCTTGCTTCTGGCGTGCTCGCGGTCGCGCAGGCCGTCGGAGTTGATCCGGACGTGCGCGCTCCCCTCGCGCCGGTAGCGCCCCTCGACGCCCGGCCAGAGGGAGTAGCCGCGCACCTCGTCCGGCTGGTAGAAGACCGGGTAGGTGTAGCCGACCGCGCGCAGGAAGACCTCGAAGACGAGCAGCGCGAAGACGACGCTCATGAAGATGACCGCGAGCCTCACGCGCAGCGGCGGCTTCGATCTTTTCTCCGAAGTGCTTTCGTGGTTTGCCATGTCCGCGATTGTGCGAGGGGTATTTAACCACAGAGACACAGAGACACAGCTTTGCCTTTAGCTGTCTACGAGCTGTGTCTCTGTGGTTAATCGCCTGACGCCCCGGTTGCTCGATACCAGAAGATACAACAGGAGCGGCGGCGCAAAAAGTTAACAAAACCCGCGGGCGTTCGTGTATGCTGCCGCGGCGCTGAGGACGCATCACTCCCGAGATGCACCTGCACGTCATTCTCAACCGCCGCCTGCTCGAAACGAGGCGCGCGCGCCTGCACGCCGTCACGTCGGCGGCGCTCTACGGGCGCGGCGTCTTCACGACCGTCGCCGTGCACAGGGGCCGGCCCTTCCTCTGGGACGAGCACTGGGCGCGGCTGCTCGCCCACGCGCAGAGGGCGGGCGTCGAGTGCGACTACGGCGACAACGAGGCCGCGCTCCTCCTCTCGCGTCTCATCGAGGCCAACGGCGTCGAGGAGGGGCGCGCGCGCGTCCACCTGCTCGCGCGCGCCGTGCGCGGGCGCTGGAAGCTGGGGCGCGAAGGGCGCGCCTCCGACCTCCTGATGATGACGGCCGACGCGTGGGCCGTGCCCGAAGCCTTGGCGCTCACCGTCTCGCCCTACCGCGTCAACACCTGCTCGCCGCTCGTCGGCGTCAAGACCGTCAACCGGCTCGAACAGATCATGGCGTGGGAGGAGGCCAAGTCGAGAGACTTCGACGAGGCGGTCGTCTGCAACGAGCGCGGCGAGGTCGCCTGCGCGACGACGGCGAACCTCTTCTGGGTCAAGCAGGGCGCGGTGCACACGCCCGCGCTCGCCACCGGCGCCGTGGCCGGGACGACCCGCGCGCGCGTCATCGAGCTGGCGGCGGAGCTGGCCGTCCCCGTCTCCGAGGGCACGCACACCCTGCACGACATGGCCGACGCCGACGAGGTCTTCCTCACCTCGGCCGCGCTCGGCGTCGCGCTCGTCACAGTCTTCGACTACCACCGCTACACCGTCCCCTTCGGCAGCCCCGCGCTGCGCCTGCGCGAAGCTTACCGCCAGCTCACGCTCAACCCGGAAGCGTCCGCCCCCGTACCCGAGCAGAGCCGCGTGCCCGAGTAAGACGGCGCGCAAATGGAGGTTGACAGGATTTTCGGCGCGTGTATGATACCGGCGTTGACAGCTAAGCAACGTAGTACACCTTACCTCGTCCACCGTTCACTCCAGCGACCCAGCGGTCAATTCGCCGTCCGAGGAATCTCGCCTCTCGGCTGGTATATGTAACCTCTATCGCGCCGGCTCGTATCCACCGCCCGGCGTGATCCCCCTTCACGACCGCAAAATTCAATAAAGGAGTACCCACCATGAGCAAGCGTCTGCTGAGCCTCGCGCTTCTGTCTACCCTCGTGCTCGCCGCGGCCCCCCCGGCGCGGGTCATCCAGGCTTCCCCCTCCAAAGGACAACGGCAGGCCACCGCCTTAGACGAGCGCGCGCTCCGCGAAGCGAGTAAGAACGCCGTCTACGACCGGGCGGGTCGCGTCTCGAAACTGACCCTCCCCGTCTCCGACAAGGAGAAGGTCAGCTTCACCTTCATCTACGACGGGCAGGGCCGCCTTCAGTCCCTCGTCCAGCAGAACGGGGTCAAGATGCGACTCCAGTACGACGCCGCCGGCCAGTGGCAGGGCTTCACCTTCGACGACGGCGGCCGCGTAACGGTGGAGAGGGATGGCAGCGGTAAGGTCACGGGCACCCGCACGGAGCGGCCCGCCCCCAGCAGGCCGTCACGGCTCAAAGGCGCGCGCACCCGCAAGGTGTTGGTGACGGACGCCTGCCAGGACGCTACGGACAAGGCGGTGGAGGCCGTCATCGCTATGGGCGTCGCCTGTTTAGGCGGCCCGAGCATCGCGTGCGCCGGCGCGACCGCCTTCGCGGCCTACAGGACGTACCAGGCATACGTGGCGTGTAAGCAGGACGGCCCCGCGGCCGAGGAGTCTGCGGCTTAAAGACCTCTAACCCGGCCCGGCGGCGGGCGCCGCTCTGCGCTTCAAGCCCGCCGCCGGTTTTACCGGTCACGACATCTTCGACGATTAGAGGTTAGGTGGTGTTATGAGCTTCATGCATAGAGCGACGGTCGGTCTCATTCTGTCCTTGACACTAGGGCTGGCGGCCCCGGCTCGGGGCGTTCAGAGGACGAAGGGTGCGCGGGGGAGGCAGACGCAGCCGTCAAAAAATGTCGTCCCGCTGACACCCGACCAGCAGAGCGCACTCGCGCTGCTCGAACAGTTGTTCGAGGCGGCCCGGGGTTTCGACGACGAGACTTTGAAAATCAGGACGCTGGCGCGCGTCGCCGACACGTTGTGGCCCTACGACGAGTCGCGCGCGCGGCGACAGTTCGAAGAGTCGTTCCGCGCCGCGATGTCGGCCGGGGCCGCCGGGGGGGGCGGCCTCGCCTCGCTGACGGCGGCCTTCATGCCGCCCTCCCAGCCCACAGAGTTGCAGACGGAAGTCCTCGCCCTGATCTCGCGCCGGGACGCAGACCTCGCCGAAAAGCTCATCAAATCCGTCGCGGGCGATTCGCCGGGTAAGGAAGGCGGCGGGACACAGGCGCGGGCGGGCGCGGAGGAGAAGGCCCGCCAAGACCTCTACCTTCAGGCCGCGCTCAGCCTCACCGAGAGTAACCCCGCGCGGTCGGCGCAGTTGGCGAAAGCCGGACTCGGCGGCGAGATCAATCCCGAGATATTGAAAATCCTCTTCGCGCTGCGCTCGTCCAACCCTCCGGCGGCGGACGAGTTGTTCAGAGCGGCGCTGGCCGCGGCGCGTCGTGCCGGCGGGCGCTCTTCGGTGAACGTCGCGACCCTTGCGCCCTACGCCCTGCCGGAATTTACAACCTTCGGCGCGGGGCCCGGCCCCACCCAAGAGACGCCGGACGCCTCTCCCGTTGCGAGAGAGTTCCTGGACTTCGCCTACGACACCTTCCTACAACTCTCGGGCGTCGCGGCGCAGTTGGGGCTGCCCGGCGCCGACTACCGCCCCTTCACGCCGAGCCCGATGGACTACATGACGGGACAGCGGCTGCTGCCCTCTTTCGTCCGCCGTCTGCCCGACAGGGCCGCCAACTTCAAACAGGCCGTGGACGCCGTCGCCCGCAACGTGCAGCAGGTGAACGGCGCCGACACGGTGGGCAAGATGTTACAGGCGGGCGGCGCGGACGAGTTGGTCGAGCAGGCGCAGGCGGAGCGGAATAAATTACTGAAAGACTTGCTCTACACGCGCGCGGCGATGTCGGCCATGACGGGCGGAGACTTCGACCGGGCGCTCTCCATCGCCGAAAAGCTCGGCGACGAAGACCGCCGCGTAAGCCTCGGCTCCGTCATTAGGTTACAGGCGGCATCGGCGGCCCTGAAGAAAGAGGAGGTGGACACGGCCCTGCGTTACGCGGCGGGGGTGTCCGACCTGCGACAGCGCGCGTTCCTCTACGGCTCCATCGCCCGCGCCCTGTCCGACAAAAACGATAGCGTCCGTGCCGCCGGGGTGCTCGCCGACGCCGAAAGAGACATCGAGAAGGCCGAAGACGACGCGGTGAAGGCGAACGCGCTGCTCATCATCGCCGAGGTCAAGACACGCCTTGACCCGGCACAGGGCTTCGACGCGGTCGGCGTCGCGGTCAAGGCTTTCAACCGCGCCGACTCTAAGGGGGAGGCTGGCCGCGCGCCGGCGGCGGGCGGCGGTTCGGCCCTCTCGGCCGTCCTCAACGCTTCGCTCAAGCTCGACACCCCGAATTTCGAGCCCGCCTTTGTCAGGCTGGCCCGGGTCGATTTCAATCGCGCGGCACACCTGGCGCGGATGCTCGAAAGAAATGATAGGTCTGTGTCAGCGCAACTCGCCGCCTGCCGCGGCGCACTCGCAGCACGACCGGAGAAGAAAACGCAGACCGCCGAGATGAAGTGAGGCGTCGCGGGGCACGCCCGGGTGGAGGGGAGGGCGGCTCGCGTCTTATGATCGGCTCCCTCGGGACACAGGCCGCCGGGTCAAGGTAGCCTTTGCGCCCGTTGGTGGAGCCGATGCGCGAGAAGGAACTGCATCAGTCCCACCGTGAAGCAGCCCGCGCTGCCGGCTACGGCCCACCCGTTCCCCCGCGCGCCTCGGAAAAGGTTCAGTGCGCCCAGTGAAGTTACCGCGACGCCTAACAGGACGCATCGCTGGGAGTATCTTTCCAGTTCGTCTTTCGACATGACTCACCTCCGAAGCTGAACGCGACAACTCTTCCCCTCAAAGGTACGTTGCCTGCCCCCGTGTGAATCTTGACGCCAACCCGCGCGAGTGTAGCATAAGCAGGGCGGGCGTCGCGCGCGGAGGAATTGAGGAAGTAAGGCGCGCCCGGCCGTCTTTAAGAATCTTGCGCCGGGCGGGCGGGTTCTGTGCTAATCTCGCGCGCGCAACCCTAGAGCACGCAGTTCATCCTGAAAAAATTTCGGAGGATTGAGATGTTCGACGCAACCTTGCATCTTCCCGTCAGCCTCGCGGTGTTCCAGGACATCTTCCACGCGCCTTCGGGGCAGGAGATCGTGCGCATCCTCTTCCGCTGGGCACACTTCGTCGGCGGCATCACCTGGATCGGGATGCTCTACTTCTTCAACCTCGTCAACGTCAACTTCATGAAGGCGCTCGACAAGCCGACCAAGCAGGTCGTCGTCCCGAACCTGATGCCGAAGGCGCTCTGGTACTTCCGCTGGGGCGCGGTCGTCACGGTGCTGGCGGGCCTCGGCTACTACGCGATGTACATCCTGCGCGGCGACGTCATCAACGCCAACAGCGACGGCGCGGGCGCGAGCACCTGGCTCATCCTCCTCCTCTGGCTCGTCATCGCGGGCGCGGGCTGGGCCGTCTACGCCTACGTGCTGCTGCCGAACCTGCACAAGGACGGGAAGATTCTGGCGGCGGCGACCGCGGGGCTCGTCATCGCGCTGGCGGTGGCGCTCGTCTGGCTCCTCGACTCGCAGTTGACGGGCCGCCGCGACCACTGGGCCAGCAACAAGACGCTCTCCATCGGCATCGGCGGCGCGCTGGGGCTCATCATGCTCCTCAACGTGTGGGGCATCATCTGGCCGGCGCAGAAGCGGATCATCGCGGCGACCGCCGCCGGCGAGACGCCCGACGCCGCCCTCGCCCGCAAAGCCTTCCTCGCCTCGCGCACCAACGCGTGGCTCTCTCTGCCGATGCTCTTCTTCATGGGCACCTCGCACGGCGACTACGTCATCTTCGGCCGCAACGCCGTCTGAGCGGGGGTGTTGGGTGCTGGGTGCTGGGTGCTGGTAAGAAATTAACCCAGCACCCAGCACCCAGCACCCAGCACCCTTCCCCTTTACCCTTGTTCGCACTTCTGTTCTATAATCCTCCCAAGTTTAAGCCGAAGCGACAACCCGGATTTATGGAAGCCCGCGCCGTGCGTGTGAGCCGCGCGGGCTGGCCGCCTCGCTTTTGCGAGTTGCCGCAGTCATAACGAGGAGGAACGAATGGCAGACGTGAAGCTTTACACGGCGAAGCAGTTCGACCTGAGCGGGCTGAACGGGATTTCCGACCAGACCCTTGAGATGCACTTCAAGCTCTACGAGGGCTACGTCACCAACACCAACACGCTCACCACCAAGATCACCGAGATACTCTCGGACGGCAAGGTCGACCAGGAGGAGATGCCGGCCTACTCCGAGCTGACCCGCCGGATGGGGTTCGAGTACAACGGCATGGTCTTGCACGAGTGGTACTTCGGCAACATGCGCAAGGGCTCGACGACGACCGACCCGGAGAAGAACTCGAACTTCTACCAGCTGGCCGAGGAGTCTTTCGGCTCGTACGACATCTGGAAGGCGGACTTCGTCTCGGTGGGCAAGATGCGCGGCGTGGGCTGGGCGGTCTGCTACCAAGACCCCGTCAACAGCCGGCTCTCGAACCACTGGATCACCCTGCACGAGGTCGGCAACGTCGCGGGCTTCGTCCCCGTCCTCGTCATGGACGTGTGGGAGCACGCCTTCCTGCTCGACTACAAGCCGGCCGAGCGGCCGAAGTACATCGAGGCGTTCTTCTCCAACATCGACTGGGCGTCCTGCGAGCAGCGCCTGCAGCAGGGCGTCAGCTCGCGCCCCGCGGCCGCCGCGGCGGCCAAGAGCGAATAGAAAGGGTGAAGGCGGAAGGATGAAGGATGAAGGTCAGACAGTTCTTACTTCATCCTTCATCCTTCCGCCTTCACCCTTCACATCAAAACCGGAGGCTCTCGGATGAAACTCTCTCGACTCCTGCTCGTCTCGTGCGTGGTGGTGCTCGCGGCGTCTTTCGCGGGCTGCTCTTCGGACATGAACGCGAACACGGGCGTTGCCAACGCGAACGCCAACACGGCCGCGTCGCCTTCGCCGACCGCGCAGGCGCTCAACGTCGTCGAGCGCCCGCAGAAGATTAAAGACCAGATGTCGCAGCGCGGCGAGCAGGACGAGGCCAAGCCCGCGCTCACCATCGTCGAGCCGAAGGAGGGCGCGACCGTCCAGGGGGCGACCGTCAAGCTGAGCCTCAAGCTCGCGGGCGACCTCAAGGGCTACCAGCCGCACAAAGACCCTTCGACGGGGATGGGCAACCACGTCCACGTCATCCTCGACAACCAGCCCTACGAGGCCTACTACGAGATCGGCCAGCCCTTCGAGCTGCGCAACGTCTCCGAGGGGCCGCACACCATCCGCGCCTTCCCCTCGCGCCCGTGGCACGAGAGCTACAAGAACGACGGCGCGTTCCAGATGGTCTCGTTCACGGTGAAGGGCGGCGGCGACGCCTCCAAGCCGACGACGACGAATACGGGTCAGAAGATGGCCGACAACGCGAACGCCGCGAAGCCGGCCGCATCGCCGTCCGCTTCGCCCGCGGCCTCGCCCTCGCCGACCTCCGAAGGGAAAGACTACGCGCAGTCACCTTCCCCGAGCGGGACGGTTGACCGCACGAAGCCGCTTTTGACCTACAGCCGACCGAAGGGCGAGTACAAGAACGCGGACGCCGACGCCATCATGCTCGACTTCTGGCTCTCGAACGCGAAGCTGCAGGGCGACGGCGGCGACTACCGCGTCCGCTACACGGTGGACGGCGGCGAGCCGAAGTACCTCGACAAGTGGGAGCCCATCTGGCTCGCCGGCTGGGCGGCCGGCAAACACACTGTCAAACTCGAACTCGTCGACAAGTCCGGCAACCCCGTCGACAACGGCGGCTACAACTCGACCTCGCGCGACATCACCGTGACGAAGTAGGCTGTGGGCAGATGGCAGTAGGCAGTTAAGACCAGCAACACCGAGCGGCGTAAAACGAATCAGGGGCGGCGAGATTGCGACTCGCCGCCCCTGATTCTTTCAGTCACTTTCGCAAACGGCAAACTGCCTACTGCCTACTGCCATCTGCCTACTGGCTCCCCAGCTTCTTCTTCTCGGCGGCGGCCTCCTGGTAGAAGCGGTCGGCGGGCTTGGTGGCGTTGAGGACGGAGTCGAACTCGCGCAAAGCCTCTTCGCGCCGTTCGAGGTGCGCGAGGATGCGGCCGCTGGAGAGGTGCGCGCGCATGACGACCGAGGGGTCTGTGTCGGCCGTCGCGAAGAGTAGCGCCTGGCGGAAGTGGCCGAGCGCGGCGTTGAGCCGCTCGGCCTGCACCGCCTCGTCAATGGCCTCCTGCGCCGCGAGGCTCGCCGCCTGCCCCAGCGTGAAGTAGACGAGCGGCTCTTCCGCGTACTCGCCCTTCAGCGCGTTGAGGCGCGCGTTCGCCTCCTCGTAGTTGCGCAGGCGCAGAAGCTCGCCCACGTCGTTGAGGCTCTTGATGAGGGCCGCGCGTCTCTCGTCCGTCGGCTGCGGCTCGGCGGCCACCTCCGCCGCCGGGGCCGCGGCGCGGCGCGCACGCGCGCGCGCGACCGCCTCCGCGTACTCGGCGGGGCGCTTTAGCTCGCGCGCGACCGCGAAGGCCGCGACCATGTCGGGCATGAAGTTGGACACGTCGAAGCCCGCGCCCTCGAAGCCGCGGAGCTGGTCTGCGAAGTGGAACGAGAGCACCGCGCCGCGCTCGTAAGCCTCGGCCAGCTGCGCCGTCGTCGAGTCCTGGATCGCCGCCTCGCGCTCCTTCGACTTCTTAAGGACGGCGTCCTTCGCGGCCTGGCCGGAGGCGGCCTGCAACCTCTGGCTCGTGTCGATCTGCAGGGCGCGCAGGCGCACGCGCTCGTCCATGCGCGCGTCGGCCGCCGCGACCATCGAGCGCGCCACGGCGAGGAAGACGTCCGCGCCGAACGTGCGCCCCTTGCGCGACTGCTCGGCTTCGAGGAGCTGCTTGATCTCGGGCCGGCGCGCGGCGATCTCGCGGCTGAAGCGCGCGACCAGGGGGTCTACGACGAACTGCAGGTACGCGCGCCGCGTCTCGGAGAGGCGCGGGTCTGTGTCGGGCGGGACGATGACGAAGTAGTCGTCGCCGACGGCGCGCAGGTTGATGGCGCCGGTCGCGCCCAGGAGGTCGGGCACGACGCGGAAGTGGCGCACGTGCTCGCGCAGGACGGTGGTCGTCCTTGGCTGCTCCTTCTTCTTCTGCGCGCCGGGCGTGGGCACGGTGACGCGCTCGTTGATGATCGTCTCGGGGCGCGTGTTGAGGTAGGCGAGGACGCCGCGCGCCATGTCGAGCGTCTGCTGGCGCAGCTTGTCGCCCGCGGCGCGGTGCATCGCCGTGTAGTTCGGGAGCCGCGCGTCGAGTCCCGAAGACTTGTAGAACTCGCGCAGGAGCGGCACGAAGTCGAGGACTTCGAGCACGCCCGCGGGCAGGTCTTCGGAGCGGGCCGGGGCCTCGAAGTCGGGCGGCGGGCCGAGCGTGTAGGCGAGCGAGATGTAGCGCGCGGCCTGGTCGGCCGGCGTCACGCCCTCTTCCTTAAGGGCGTTGCGCGTGTAGAAGTCCTGCAGTCGCCGGCGCAGGGCTGAGTCGAGGCCCGCCTGCTCGCGCCGCACGAGCTCCCGGAAGACGGAGGGGCGCGCCCCCGCGGGCGTCGGGTCCCAGCCGGCGGCGTCGAGCGCGGCCATCATCACGATGAGCCGCGCGTCGGGCGCGACCTCGATGCCGTAGTCGGTCAGGCCGAGCGTGCCGGCGGCCGCGGGGCGTTGCGGCTGGGCGGGCGTGGGCGTCGCCTGCGCCGCGGTCTTCTGCCGGGCCGGGGCGGCCTGCGCGCACAGGAGCGCGGCCAAGGGGACAGTCAGGAACAACTTCTTCATCGAAAACCTTCTAAAATTAGACGGTAGTTAGTAGTCAGTAGAAAAACTAAGGTCAGCGCACGCTAAGCGGGAGCCTACTGATTACTGTCCTTAGACTCCGGATTTCCCGCGTGGGTTGGCGCAGAGGTGCAAGGTTAACAGGGCAGGCGGCCGGCGAACAAACGGCCTTTGACGAGGGCGCGCGGGCAGGAGACACCTCGCCGGGGCGGAAGGGGGAAGGGTGAAGTGATAGGTAATAAGTGATG
>Ga0213876_10000280_pt1 | contig 46817 bp, 37 predicted proteins | sample BarmaccomBMRX_R9_FD_160113 | JGI IMG/M metagenome (GOLD analysis project Ga0213876, IMG submission 160113) | Root-associated microbial communities from Barbacenia macrantha in rupestrian grasslands, the National Park of Serra do Cipo, Brazil - RX_R9 | ecosystem: Host-associated > Plants > Roots...
TCGCTGCCGACGATGCCGCGCGGCATGCCGATGAGCTTCTCGATGCCGATGGTGCCGTCCTGGTACTCGGACATGTCGATGCGCACCATCTTCTCCTCGTCGCCGAACATGAACTCGGCGACGGCCTTCGCCAGCTCGGTCTTGCCGACGCCGGTCGGGCCGAGGAAGAGGAGCACGCCGTCGGGCTTGTAGTGCGACTCCTTGAGCGGCCCCTTGTTCAGACGCAGGCGCTGCGCGACGGCGCGGATGGCCTCCTTCTGGCCGATGACGCGCTTCCCAAGTTCCTCCTCCATCGTGGAGAAGCGGTCGTTGGTGTCGCGGTAGATCATGTCGCGCGGGATGCGCGACTCCTGCGAGATGACGTCGATGATGTGCTCGGGCCTGACGACCAGCGTGTCCGGCTCGTTGATCTCGACCTTGACGGCCGCCGTGTCGAGCCAGCCGATGGCCTTGTCCGGCAGGTGCAGGTTGCGGATGTACTTCGGGGCCATCTCCAGCGCCGTGTTGATGGCGTCGTCCGAGATGGTGACCGAGTAGTTGCGCTCAAGCCTCGGCCGGAGGCCGAAGAGAATCTCGCGCGTCTCGGCGAGCGAAGGCTCGTCAACTTTCACGAGGCGGAAGCGGCGCGCGAGCGCCTCGTCCTCGCCGATGTACTCCTTGTACTCGGTGATGGTCGTCGCGCCGACGATGCGCATCTCGCCGCGGGCGAGCGCGGTCTTGAACATGTTCGCGGCGTCGCTTGATGTGCCGAGCGCGGCGCCGGCGCCGATGATGGTGTGGGCCTCGTCGATGAAGAGGATGAGGTTGTCGCGCTCCTTCACCTCGTCGATGATGCCCTTGATGCGCTCCTCGAACATGCCGCGCAGCATCGTCCCCGCCACGAGGCCGCCCATCTGGAGCTGGACGACGTGCGTGTTGCGCAGGCGCGCCGGAACCTTCTCCGGTTCGAGTTCAATTAAACGGGCGAGCCCCTCGACCACCGCCGTCTTGCCGACGCCCGGCTCGCCGACGAGCATCGGCGAGTTGGCGCGCTCGCGGTGGCAGAGGATTTCGATCATCTGCTGTATCTCGCGCTCGCGGCCGATGGTCGGCGGCAGCTTGTCGGCGCGCGCGAGCCGGTTCAGGGAGACGCCGAAGTGCTTGAGGTAGGGGGGCAGCTCGAACTTCTTCTTGTACTCCTCCTCCTGCTGCTCGCGCGTGCGGACGCGTGCGCGCACCTGCTCGACGACGGTCTCGGGGTTCGCGCCCAAAGAGCGCAGCACGCCCATCAGCGCGCTGTTCTCGTCCTGCGAGAAGGCCATGAAGAGGTCTGTCGCCTCGATGGTCTTTCTTCCTTGCGCGCGCGCGCGCTCCATCGAGCGCTTGAACAGCTCGATGGTCTCGGGCGCGATACGGATGCCCTTGTTGACGTTCTGATAGCGTGCATTCTCAAGACGCTTTTCAATCAGCACCTTGACCGAGCGCGGGTCGAGCGAGAGGTCGCGCATCGTCTGGTTGAACAGCTCACCCTCTTCGGCCGCGAGGCCGTTGAGAATGTGTTCTACCGCGATGTAGTTTTGGTCACGGCGGCGCGACTCCTGCACGGCGTGTTCGAGGACGCGCTGCCCGGTCTCGGCGAAACGGTCTTTGTAAGTACCCAGGTCTATCATCTCTTTTCCTTCTGGCGAGCCGCGGGGGAGTCTAACGAGGCGACCTCCGCAGGGGCTCGAAAACATCAGCCTAAAAAAAATCTGGACGGCGGGCGGCGCGAGTTCTTCGGAGCATTCAATCCCGAAACAGATTCGCCAAACTATGCCCGTCGTCCGGCCTTTGTTAGATGCCTGGCTCGGATGGCCCGTTGCGCTTTGTCGCGCTTCCGGACATCTGAACTATAGCACACCGCCGGACTGCAATTGCTCTGCCATCAAAAAAGCTGTGAACTGTAAACCGTGAACCGTGACAGGAAGGGCTCGGCCCCTCCTGTCACGGTTCACGGTTCACGGTTCACGGTTTTTAGAAGTCGCCGTAGTCTTCGCCCCCGGGCATCGGCGGCGCGCCCGCCTTCTTCGGCTCGGGCGCGTCGGTGACGGCGGCGTCCGTGGTGAGCAGGAGGCCCGCGATAGACGCGGCGTTCTGCAAGGCCGTCCGCACCACCTTCGTCGGGTCGATGATGCCCGATTTGACGAGGTCTTCGAACTCGCCGGTCGCGGCGTTGTAGCCGACCGCGCCCTTCGAATCCTCGATCTTGCCGATGACGACGGCGCCGTCCATGCCGGCGTTCTCCGCGATGCGGCGCAGGGGCTCCTGCATCGCGCGCTGGATGAGCCGGACGCCCGTCAGCGTGTCGCCCTCCGCCTCCAGCTTGTCGAGCGCCTTCGACGCGCGCACGAGCGCGACGCCGCCGCCGGGCACGATGCCCTCCTGCGCCGCGGCGCGCGTCGCGTTGACGGCGTCCTCGACGCGCATCTTCTTCTCCTTCATCTCGGTCTCGGTCGCGGCGCCGACGCGGATCACCGCGACGCCGCCCGCGAGCTTGGCGAGGCGCTCCTGCAACTTCTCGCGGTCGTAGTCCGAGGTCGTCTCCTCGATCTGATGACGGATAGTCGCGACGCGCCCCTCGATGGCCTTGCGCTCGCCCGCGCCCTCGACGATGGTCGTGTTCTCCTTGTCCACGATGATGCGCTTGGCGCGACCCAAATCTTCGAGCGTGACCGATTCGAGCTTGATGCCGAGGTCTTCCGTGATGACGCGCCCGCCCGTGAGCGTCGCGACGTCTTCGAGGATGGCCTTGCGGCGGTCGCCGAACGCGGGCGCCTTCACGGCGCAGACCTTGATGGTGCCGCGCAGGCGGTTGACGACGAGCGTGGCGAGCGCGTCGCCCTCCACGTCCTCGGCGATGATGAGGAGCTGGCGCCCCTGGTTGGCGACCTGTTCGAGCAGCGGCAGGAGGTCGCGCATCGCCGAAATCTTCTTCTCGTGGATGAGGATGACGGGCTCTTCGAGCACCGACTCCATGCGGTCGGGGTTGGTGACGAAGTAGGGCGAGAGGTAGCCGCGGTCGAACTGCATGCCTTCGACCAAGTCCAGCTCGGTCTGCATCGACTTCGACTCCTCGACCGTGACGACGCCGTCCTTGCCGACCCTGTCCATCGCCTCCGAAATCAGCTCGCCGATCTCGCGGTCGTTGTTGGCGGAGACGGCGGCGACGTTCGCCAGCTCGTCCTTGCCCTTGACCTTCTTCGAGAGCTTCTCCAACTCGGCCGTGGCGGCCTCGACGCCGAGCTGGATGCCGCGCTGCAAGGACATCGGGTTGGCGCCGGCCGTGACGTTCTTGACGCCCTCGCGGAAGATGGCCTGCGCGAGCACGGTCGCGGTGGTGGTGCCGTCGCCCGCGATGTCGTTGGTCTTGGTGGCGACCTCCTTGACCATCTGCGCGCCCATGTTCTCGTACTTGTCTTTCAGCTCGATCTCTTTGGCGACCGTCACGCCGTCCTTCGTGATGAGGGGCGAGCCGAACTTCTTGCCGAGCACGACGTTCCGCCCTTTAGGCCCGAGCGTGACGCGCACCGCGTTCGCCAGGACGTTCACGCCCTTCAGCATCGCGCTCCGCGCCTCTTCCCTGAACTTCAAATCCTTCGCTGCCACTTTTGATTCTCCTTGATGTCTTCTATACGGCCGTCGGTTCATTTGGCCGCCGCGCCGACGGACGTAGCCTGGTCGGCGCGTTCCGGCACCTTTCTGAGCGCGGCCGGCGGGAAGTAGTCGGTGTGAACGCTACTCCCCTCGAACCACTTACAAGTTAGTGAATTGGCCCCGGTGGCTTTGGTGACCGTCATCACGGGGCCGCCGGACTTCAACTGCACCAAATCGCCTTCGTTAAATTGCTCGGACGACATTTTTCGCTCCCCCGTCCCGGTATCTCTCTATTCCGCCGCCCGACTCGCTTCCGCCCTGGCGCGGCCGACCTGCACGCGCGCGGGGCGGAGCAGCTGGTTGCCCAGACGGTAGCCGCGGTCGTACTGCGCGACGACCTGGCCGTCGAGCTCGGGCTCGACTTCGGCCGTGTCAACCGCCTCGTGCAACTCCGGGTCGAAGGGCTGGGCCAATGCTTCAATCGGCTCCGCGCCGATCTGCGTGAGCACGTTCTCGAAGCCGCTGATGGTGCCGCGCAGGCCGTCCAGAAGTGCCTCCTGCGTGCCGCCCGCTTCGGCCGCCTCGACGGCGCGTTGCAGGTTGTCGATGACGGGCAGCAGCGACGAGATGAACGCGGCCTTCTCGCGCGCGACGCGGTCGTCGGCGTTGCGCGCGAGGCGCTGGCGCAGCTCGTCCGTCTCGCGCTTGAGGTCGGCCCGCACCTGTTCGAATCGTGCCTGCACGTCCAAAACCTTCTGCTCCGCCTCGCGCGTGCGCGCCTCAAGCTCCTCGACGTAAGAGGGCTTGACGCTCGGCGCCTCTGCCGCGGCCGGCTGTTCGCCCTCGCCCTCCTCTTCGCCGAGGCGGATGCGGCGGCGGTCGTTGAAGCGCACCTGCGGCGCGCCCTCCTCTTCGGTGCCCAACTCCTCCGGCCAGTCCTTCTCGGCCGAATCCTTCTCTGCCATATCTCGCTTCTTGCTCCCCCTGCGAAATAGTCTCATGCTCGTGAACCGTGGATGGGTTTCGTCGTCTTCTGGCGAAAGCTTAACACCCGAAGGCCGGTTGCGCCCAACCCCTTGCACGGCCCGCCGCCTCACCTCACGTCGATCTTCAGGCGGCGCCCCTGCCGCTCGTCACGCTTGGGCAGGTGGAGCAGGAGGACGCCGTCCTTGTAGTCGGCCGAGATGGCCGCGCGGTCAACGGCGTCGGGCAGGGAGAAGGTGCGCACGAAGCGCCCCTGCGGCCGCTCGGTGCGGCGCGCGTTCAAGCCCTCGGGCCCCCTGCGCTCGCCGCGGATGGCGAGGCGGCCGTCGTCCAGACTCACGTCCAGCGTCTCGCGTTCGATGCCGGGCAGGTCGAGGGCGAGCAGGTACTCGCGCTCGTCCTCATACACGTCGGCCGCCGGAATCCAGTCGGCGCGCTCGATCTCTGCCTCCCCCTCGCGCGCGCCCTCGCGCCGGTCGGCCGCCTCCTCGAAGAGGCGGTTCATCCTGTCTTGCAAAGTGAAGAGGTCGCGCGGGTCGAACCTGTGATGTCTCATTCGATTCCTCCTACGGTTTTGTGTCGAACGGGGAGCACCGAACGGCACACCGAAAACTCTTACCTTACACTTCATCGTTCGGCGTTCCCTTTCGTCGTCAGGCTTTCGCCGCCTCGGTCGCGGCGGCGTCGCCGCCGTCGGCCGTGAACTGCATCTGGTCGCCGTCGGCCGAGACGCGCACGGTCTGGCCGGGCAGAATCTCGCCGCGCAGGAGCTTCGACGCGAGCGGGTTCTGGATGAGCGTCTGGATCGCGCGCTTCAAGGGGCGCGCGCCGTAGAGCGGGTCGTAGCCCTCGCGCGAGAGCAGAGCCCTGGCCGACTCGTCCAGCTCCAGATGCATGTCGCGCTCCGCGAGCAGGCGGCGCAGCCGTTCGAGCTGTATCTCGATGATGTCGCCGATCTGCTCGCGCGTTAGCTGGTGGAAGATGACGATGTCGTCCACGCGGTTCAAAAACTCCGGCTTGAAGTTCTCGCGCAGCACTTCCAGGACAGCCTCGCGCACCTGCTTCTCGTCGTCCGCGACGGCCTGCATCTCGCGGCTGCCGAGGTTCGAGGTCATAATCAACACGGTGTTCTTGAAGTCCACCGTGCGGCCCTTCGAGTCGGTCAGACGGCCGTCGTCGAGAATCTGCAAGAGGATGTTGAAAACGTCCGGGTGCGCCTTCTCGATCTCGTCGAAGAGGATGACGCTGTACGGGCGGCGCCTCACGGCCTCGGTCAACTGCCCGCCCTCCTCGTAGCCGACGTAGCCCGGCGGCGCACCGATCATGCGCGCGACCGCGTGCTTCTCCATGTACTCCGACATGTCGAGGCGGATCATCGACCGCTCGTCGTCGAACAGAAACTCCGCCAGCGCGCGCGCCGTCTCGGTCTTGCCGACGCCCGTCGGCCCGAGGAAGATGAAGGAGCCGACGGGGCGGTTCGGGTCTTGCAGCCCCGCGCGCGCGCGGCGCACCGCGTTCGCCACGGCCGCGAGCGCCTCGTCCTGCCCGATGACGCGCTTGTTCAGACGCTCCTCCATCGTGACGAGCTTCTGCATCTCGCCCTCCAACATCTTCGAGACGGGCACGCCCGTCCACTTGGCGACGACCTGCGCCACGTCCTCCTCGTCAACCTCTTCTTTTAAGAAGACTCCTTCTTTCTGCGCCTCCTGGAGCTTCGCCTGGTCGGCTTCGAGCTGCTGCTGCAACCCGACCAGGCGGCCGTAGCGCAGCTCCGCGACCTTGTTGTAGTCGCCGGCGCGCTCGTACTGCTCGGCCTGAATCTTGGTCTGCTCGACCTCCTCCTTGGCCTTGCGGATGCGCTCGATGATCTCCTTCTCGGCCTGCCACTTCGCCTTCATGCCGGAAGAACGCTCCTTGAGGTCTGCGACGCGCTGCTCGATTTCATGAAGCCGCGCCTTCGAGCGCTCGTCCGTCTCGCGCTGCAAAGCCTGCCGCTCGATTTCGAGCTGCATGATCTCGCGCTCAAGCTCGTCGATCTCGACGGGCAGCGAGTCAATCTCAATGCGCAGCCGCGAGGCCGCCTCGTCGATGAGGTCGATGGCCTTGTCGGGCAGGAAGCGGTCGGTGATGTAGCGGTTCGAGAGCGTCGCCGCCGCGACGATGGCCGAGTCCTTGATGCGGACGCCGTGGTGCACCTCGTAGCGCTCCTTCAGCCCGCGCAGGATGGCGATGGTGTCCTCCACGGTCGGCTCGCCGACGAAGACCTGCTGGAAGCGGCGCTCCAACGCCGCGTCCTTCTCGATGTACTTCTTGTACTCGTTCAGCGTCGTCGCGCCGACGCACCGCAACTCGCCGCGCGCGAGCGCCGGCTTCAACATGTTCGAGGCGTCAATCGCGCCCTCGGCCGCGCCCGCGCCGACCAGCGTGTGCAACTCGTCGATGAAGAGGACGATGTGGCCCTGCGCGTTCTCGATCTCTTTGAGCACCGCCTTCAGACGGTCTTCGAACTCGCCGCGGTACTTCGCGCCGGCGAGCATCGAGCCGAGGTCGAGGCTGACGAGCCGCTTGTTGCGCAGAGTCTCCGGCACGTCGCCCGAGACGATGCGCTGCGCCAGACCTTCCACGATGGCGGTCTTGCCGACGCCGGGCTCGCCGATGAGCACCGGATTGTTCTTCGTCCTTCTACTTAAGACCTGCACGGTGCGGCGGATTTCGTCGTCGCGGCCGATGACGGGGTCGAGCTTGCCCTGGCGGGCGAGTTCCGTCAGGTCTTTCGCGTACTTCGAGAGCGCCTGGTAGTTGGCCTCGGCGTTCTGGTCTGTGACGCGGACGCCGCCGCGCGTCTGCTCGATGACCTTGAAGAGGTCTTCGCGGTTGACGCCGTGCTGGCGCAGGATGCGACCCGCGGCGCCGTCCTTCTCTGACGCGACGGCGAGGAGCAGGTGCTCGGTCGAGACGTACTCGTCCTGCATCTGCTCGGCCTCCTTCTGGGCCGCCTGGAAGACCTGCGTGGTGCGCGGGCTGAAATACTGCGAGCCGCCCTGCACTTTGGGCAGGCGGCCGATGGCGGCCTGCAAGTCGTTCAGGACGACCTGCAAGTTCGCGCCGAGCTTGCCGAGCAGCGGGCGGACGACGCCCTCGGGCTGTTCGAGCATGGCGAGCAGGAGGTGCTCGGGCTCGACCTGCTGGTGCTGGTTGCGCTCGGCCGCCTCGATGGCCGACTGGATGGCCTCCTGGCCGCGCAGTGTGAAACGTTCTAGACGCATGATTGCCTCTGGGAAAATCCTGGCCGACTACTTCTCAAAAAAATGCTTCGGCCAACCTTGTCCTAAACCTTTAGCGGCCAGCCGCGGCGGGGGGCGGCCACGGGAGACGAAACGTCCGTGGCTCCTGACCGTCGGGCTGGCCGCCGGAGGTCTCCTGCGGGGGTTAGGCGTTGGCCTTGTTCGCCTGGCCCTGGGCCGAGGGCTTCTGCCCCTCGGCCCTCGCCTCGATGGTCTGCGGGGTCTGGCCTTCGGCCGGCTCGCCCTTGATCTCGATGCGGCGGGCCTTCACCTCCTCGCGCTTGCGGAGCACGACGCGCAGGACGCCGTTCTTATACTCGGCCGTCGCGTTCTCGGGCGAGACCGTCTGCGGCAGCGTGAACGAGCGCGTGAAGGAGCCGTAGGCGCGCTCGACACGGTGGTAGTTGTCGGCCTCGTCCTTCTTCTCGAAACGGCGCTCGCCGCGCAGCGTCAGGACGTTGTTCTCGATGGTCAGCTCGAAGTCCTCGCGGTTCATGCCGGGGAGTTCGGCTTCGAGGACGATCTCGTCCTTGTTCTCGAAGATGTCCACGTTCGGCGTCCAGGCGCCGCGGGCGATGCCCTCGTCGCCGAAGCCGCGCGAGAAGTTGGTGGAGAAGAGGCGGTTGACCTCGTCCTGCAAGGTCTTCAGGTCACGGAAAGGGTCGTAACGTGTGATGCTCATGATTTTTAACCTCCCGAGAGAATTTTTACTGCCCCCGGCGGCCTCCAACTCAGGGGCGCCGGGGCGATCCTCAATGCGTGAGCACGAAGGAATAATAAATATTGAGTCCCCTCTTGTCAAGTCTATGGATGAACGGGGAAATTTCCGGGTTGCCCCATCTGAGCGGGAATAGCCGTCGCCGCTTTTATTGTCCTATAAAAAGTATTTTGCAGAATATTCATTGACGGAAGGCAACATACACCGTATAATGAACGGCAATTCAATATTTATACCGAATCTGACGGAACGCGGTGGCTCGGAGATTCGTAAGGGGGCAGGGTGGCTGCAATATTTGACGAGAAGGACGCGAAGATTCTGGAGATTCTCCAGAAGGACGGGCGGACGACCAACGTGGAGCTGGCCCGCGCGGTCGAGTTGACCCCTTCGGCCACCCTTGAGCGTGTGCGCAAGCTGGAGGAGCGCGGCCTGATTAAGGGCTACACGGCGATTCTCGACCCGCAGGCGCTGGGGCTGGGGCTCGTGGCCTTTATCTTCCTGCGCGTGGAAGACCCGGAGGATCTGGTCGGGCGCGCGGAAGGGACGGGCGAGGAGCTGGCGGCGCTGCCGTCGGTGCTGGAACTGCACCACCTCGCGGGCGAGGACTGTTTTCTGTTGAAGGTGCGCGCGCGCGATACGGACGACCTCTACCGGTTTCTGCGCGACGAGCTTGGGCGTTTTAAGGCCATCAGGAGCACGCGGACGACGATTGTTTTGAAGACGGTCAAGGAGTCTACGGGGCTGCCTTTGGAGAGGGAAAGGGCGGGTGAGTGATGCAGGGCAGGGAGAAGCTGGGGGCGTACGGCGCCTGGGCGGCGGTCTGTTTCTTCTGGGGGACGACGTATCTGGCGATTGCCATCGGGCTGGAGAGTTTTCAACCGGCGCTCTTCGCGGGGATTCGGTTCATCGTCGCCGGCGGCGTGCTCTTCTTCGTCATGAGCCGGCAGCGGGGGGCGCGTCTGCCCATCGGGCGCGAGTGGTTCGATTTGGGCGTGGTGGGCCTGATGCTGCTCGGCGTGGGGAACGGCGCGGTGGTGTGGGCCGAGCAGTGGGTGCCGAGCGGGATGGCGGCGCTGCTGGTCGCGACCTCGCCCTTCTGGGCGGCGGCGCTTGAGCGTTTGCAGAAGGACGGCGAGCGCGTCGGCGTGAGGGGTCTGCTCGGGATGGCCGTGGGCTTCGGCGGCCTGGCGCTGCTCGTGGGGCCGCAGCTCTTCGGGGCGGAGTTGAACGGCAAGTACGTCCTCGGCGTCGTCATCATACAGGTCGGGAGTTTCTTCTGGCAGGCGGGTTCGGTCTACTCGAAGCGGCGGCCGGTGGGGGTCTCGCCGCTGATGTCTTCGGCCGTGCAGATGATCTGGGCGGGCCTGGCGCTGACGATTCTCGGGACGCTTCTGGGCGAGTGGTCAGTGATGCGTTTCAGCGCGCGGAGCGCGGGCGCGCTCCTGTACCTGATCGTGTTCGGGTCGATTGTGGCCTACAGCGCGTACATGTACGCGATACAGAAGCTGCCGCTGCCGCTGGTCTCGACCTATTCGTACGTGAACCCTCTGGTGGCGCTCGTGCTCGGGTGGCTCATTCTGTCGGAGCCGCTCGGCTGGCGCGAGGCCGGCGCGGCGCTCGTCATCCTGCTCGGCGTGGCCCTGATGAAGACCTCGCCGAAGGAGGTGGCGCTGCTCCTCGCACGCGTGCGTCGGCGGAGGAGAATGTCATCCCCCGACGACCGTCAAATTCACGTCACGCGGAGCGCGGCCTGAAGTAAAGGCAAAAGTTAAGAGGTGAAGACGGCGCGGCCCTCATCAAACAATGATGAGGGCCGCGCCGTCCTTCGTCCTCACCGTTGCCTTTCCGTGTTCGCGTCAAAGTGGAAGAGGACTGCGCCGCGCGTCGTGCCGGAGACGTGTCTCTGTCTGGACTGCGGGCCGAGCTGGTCGGGCGGTTGGAACTTGCTCCCGACAGCGGGTATCACGTCGAGGAGGGCGATGCCGGTCTCGGGGAGGTCGAGGATGCCGTCGCGGCCGTCCTTCGGTTTGAAAACGCCGAGATAAGAATCGGGCGACTCGTTGATGAGAGTGATGCTGCCCGCCGTCGTCTCAAACGCGGCCCAGCGCCACCCGTCGAAATAGCCCTTGAACTCGGGGTAGACCCAGCTCTCGCCGGGCGTCGTGTCGTTGTGGCCCCTCTCCCACACATCGAGCCGCGTGCCGCGCGTGCGGTTCTGCCAGACGCGATACGGCCCGCGCCCGAGCCAGCGCACGGCACGCATCTCGTGCTCGGGCGCGTCGAACTGCACGCCGAGCAGGTCAACGTCCCCGTCGAACGTGTAGCTGTATTCGAGCCTGACCGCGCCGCCGGGCGAGACGCGCCAGCGCGTCTGCCTGAGCGCCCCGTTGTAGTGAGCTTCGACTATAAGGTCGCCGCCCTCGGTGTGCGGCTCGAAGAACGTGAGGTCGCTCGGGCCGGAGGTGTCCACGTACTTCCGTCCGTCGCGGCGGAAGGCGAGGAAGCGCGGGCCGTCGCCGAACGGAATCAGCCTTCCGCCGTCGCGGACTTCAGCGAGCAGTCCCGTCCGTTTGTCGAAGCGCAGTTGAAGCGCCCCCGTCTGTACGAAGAGCGAGCCCCCAACGTCCCTCGTCGAAACTTCGCCTTCGACCGCGCGCGCAGACGTGCGGGCCGACGCCGGCGCGCGTTTCAACTCCCTCGACCAAGTCCAAAGCTCGCGCCCCGCGGGGTCTTTCGCGGTGAGGTAGAGCACGTCGGCCGTCTTCCAGACCGGCGGCAGGTCTATCTTCAACTCGCCCGCGCCGTGCGGCGCGACGCGCGGCCCCTTCAAACTTCCCGCGGCGACGTTGACGTGACCCGATCTCTTCTCGAAAGGGGAAGGGAAGCGCGCGAGTTGCCATTCGAAGCCGCACTCGGCGAGGTCGGTGAAGTCGAAGCGGTTCTCTAAAGCGAAAGAGACGCGAGAGTCGTTCGGCAACTCTTGCGGCCCGACAACCTGCACCGGCGACCAGATTTCGCGGACGGCGTAGAAGCTGCCCTCGCGCTCGCGGTGCGGGCCGAGGACGCCGTCCGGGGCCTGGTTGCCGGAGCAATCAAGTTTCCCGCCCATGTCCGTGCGCGCGACGCACTCGTCCAGGAGAGCCCAGATGAAGCCGCCGCCGCCGAACCTGCTCTTGCGCATCACCTCCCAGTAGTCCCAGAGCCCCGCGCCCCCGCCGCCGTCGTAGAGCGCGTGCAGGAACTCCGTCGGCATGTAGACGTTCGGCCCCGCGGTGAGGTGCGCGTGGCTCTCGTAAGCTTCGTAGTGGTTCGTGTCCACGCCGCCGTGGAGTTCCCAGGGGTGGAGCACCTGCCGCCCCTGCGGGTCGTACTTGGCGAACTCGCCGTCGTTCTCGCGGTTCCAGCCGCCCTCGTTGCCGTTGTCCCAGAAGAGGATCGAGGGGTGGTTCACGTCGCGCCTGACCATCTCGCCGATCAGCTTCCGCCCCGTCTCCGTGTCGTAACTGCGCTGCCAGCCGCCCAGCTCGTCCAGGACGTAGAGACCCAGCTCGTCGCACGCTTCGAGGAAGTGCGCGTCGGGCGGGTAGTGCGACATGCGCACGGCGTTGTTGTTCATCTCCTTGAGCAGCCGCACGTCGCTGTAGCTGAGTTCTCTACTGGTCGTGCGCCCCGACTCGGGCCAGAAGGAGTGCCGGTTCGTGCCCTTCAAAAGGATGCGCTGCCCGTTCAGGTAGAGCCCGTCGCCCGGCCGCACCTCGAACGTGCGGAAGCCGAAACGCTCGGCGACGGTGTGCGTGCCCTTCCCGCCTTGCCTGAGCGTGAGTTGAACGCGGTAGAGGTTGGGCGTCTCGGCCGTCCAGAGCCTGGGCGCGGCGACCCTCGTTTCGAGCCTGATGACTTTCACCCCGGGGCCTACGTCCGCGCCGAATCGCGCGCCGACCGGACGCCCGCGCACGTCGAGGATTTGCGCGAAGACCGCGCCGTAGGACGTGCCCTCGCCGAGGTGCACGTCCACGCTGAACCTGCCGTCGGCGCGCGCGTCAACCGCCGTCCAGTCGATGAAGGCGGCGGGCAGCGCTTCGAGGTAGACGGGGCGGAAGATGCCGCCGAAGACCCAGTAGTCCGAGCCGAAGCGCTCGGCGCGGTTCACGCTCTCGTTGGCGGAGACTTTGCTGACGTTGACTTCGAGGAGGTTCGGCGCGCCGTACTTGAGGAGCGGGGTGATGTCGTACTTGAAGCGGTAGAAGGAGCCCTGGTGGACGGGGCCGGCGGACTGACCGTTGACGAGAACTTCCGCGTCGGTCATCACGCCGTCGAAGACGATGCGGACGACCTTGCCTTTCCAGCCCGCGGGGACGTTAAAGCTCAGCCGGTACTTGCCCTGCTCGCGCGCGCCCGGGTTCTTCTTCTCGTCGTACGGCCGCCCGAAGTTGTATGCGCCGAAGCCTTGCAGCTCCCAGTTCGAGGGCACGGGAATCTTCGACCAGGCGCCGCTGCGCCGCCCCGCGGTGCAGTAGAAGTCCCACGGGACGCCGTCGTCCTTCCCCGTGCCCGAGAGATATTTGAACTGCGTCCGCGTGTCGCCGCGCGCGGCGGCGGTCTGCGCACGGACGCCGGCGACGCCGAGCAGGAGGCAGGCGGCGAGGCATAAGAGTCTGTTCGTCTTCATCTCTTCAGTCGAGCCCGAAGAAGCGCCTGATCCTGGAGAGGAGGCCGTCGTGTGTCTCTTCGTCGCCGGCAGGGGCCGCGGCCGAGGCGAGGAGGCCGGCGCGGCGCTCGTTGATGGTGTGGCTCAGGGCCTCGACGAGGTCGGGGTTGGTCTGGAAGAGGCTGCGCATCGCGTCGTGGCCGATCTCGAGCACCTCGGTCTCCTCGGCGGCGACGACGCTGGCCGTGCGCGGCTCGCCGGTGAAGAGCGCCATCTCGCCGAAGAAGGCGCCCTCGCCGAGCCGGTTGATGGTGCGCGACGTGCCGTTCGAGTCCACGCGCACGTCCACGCCCCCGCGGCTGACGACGAACATCGAGTCGCCGTCGTCGCCCGCGCGGATGATCGTTTCGCCCGGTGCGAAGACGTGGTTCGCGGAGCCGGCCGCCAGCGCGTTCAGCTCCCCGGCCGTGAGCGGCGAGAAGATGTCCACGGCCGAGAGCAGCCCGGCCAGAGTCTCGGTGTCGCGCCCGTCGCCGTTCTGCGCGGCGGCCTCCTCCATGAGGACGGTGCGCGTGGGGAAGGGGAAGGTGAAGCCGCTGCGGCGGAAGGCGTACCAGATGCGCTGGCGGACGAGCGCGTCCGTGTCGTTGTAGCGCGAGTAGTCGGAGAGCCAATATTTAACTTCGTAATCGACGCCCGATTCGCCGAGGCCGCGGATGCGAACGACCGGCGTGATGTAGCGCAGGACGTTGTCGGCCTCGCGCACGGCCTCGCGCACGGCGTGGATGACCTTGACGGGCGAGTCGTCGTAGGCCGCGCTGAAGAGGACGATGCGCGCGTTCTGCCCGTTCTGCGGGCAGACCTCGATGGACTCCTTGGCGATGACGCTGTTGCTGACGAGGACGACGTGGTTCGAGAAGGTCTTGATCTTGACGGCGCGCCAGGTGATCGCCATGACGGCGCCGGTGTGCTTGCCGACCGTGATCACGTCGCCCACCTGGAAGGGCTTGTCGGCGTGGAGCGAGATGCCCGAGAAGAGGTTGCCGAGCGTGTCCTGCAAGGCGAGGCCGAGGACGATGCCGAGCAGGGCCGAGCCCGGCAGCAGCGCCGCGAACGAGAGGTCGAGCGTGTACTTGAGGATGACCGCGCCGGCCGTCACGTAGAGGACGAGCGAGAAGAGGTCGCGCATCAGGCTCGGCGCCTCGTAGCCCTTGCGCTTGCGGAAGACGAAGAAGGCCAGCTCGTTGAGCGCGCGCGCGGCCACCAGCGCCACGCTCATCCAGAAGGCGATCTGGACGAGCGTGACCGCCCACTCGTTCGCCGCGTGCGCCATCCGCTGCTGCTCGCTCGCGCCCGCGGGCAGCTCCGGCACGAACCGCGAGAGCACGTACCACGCCGTCCCGAAGACCGCCGCCAGCACGAGCGGCACCGCGACCTGCTTTTTGAGCGGAGGACGAGTCATGGGAAGAGAGTAGGCAGTAGGCAGATGGCAGTAGGCAGTTCGCCCCGCGTCTTTCAGTTTGAAAGATAAATTCAGAGTTCTCGACGGCGGAGGCTTTCAACTGCCCACTGCCATCTGCCTACTGCCTACTTGAAATCGAAAAGCCGGGTCGCGATAAAGAGAAGCGACAGGGCGGAGACGACCAGCACGGTCAGCCACGAGGCGGCATTATAGACCCGCCCGTTCGCGTGCGCACCCATCAATTCGCGGTCGGAGGCGAGCCGCAGCACCGAGACTAAGAGCACCGGGAGCAGCAGGCCGTTGATGACCTGCGTCGCGAGCAGCACCTGGAAGAGGGGCACGCCGGGGAGCATCGCCACCACCCCGCCGACCACGATCAGGAAGGTGAAGATGCCGAGGAAGATCGGGGCCTCGCGGAACGTGCGCGAGACGCCCTTCTCGAACCCGAGCGCCTCGCTGATCGAGTAAGCCGTCGAGAGCGGCAGCACCGCCGCCGCCAGCATCGACGCGCCGAAGAGGCCGACGCCGAAGAGCGTCTTGGCGTACGTCCCCGCCAACGGTTCGAGCGCGCGCGCGGCCTCCTCGGCCGACTCGATGCGGACGCCGCTGCCGTGGAGCGTCGCGGCCGTCGCCACCGTGATGAAGAAGGCGACGGCGATGGCGAAGACCGTCCCCGTCCACACGTCCACGCGCGTGAGCGGGTAGTCCTCCTCGTCCACGCCCTTCTCGACGACGGACGACTGGACGAAGACCTGCATGTAGGGCGAGATGGTCGTGCCGATGAGCGCGACGACCGTGAAGAGGTAGCCCGCGTTGAAATCCATCCGCGGCCGCGCGAAGCCGCGCGCGACCTCGCCCCAATCGGGGCGCGCGAGGAAGGCCGAGACGACGTAGCCGAGGAAGACGAGCGACATCAGAAGGAAGACGCGCTCGACCCGGCGGTAAGAGCCCTTCACCACCAGCCACCAGACGGCGAAGGCCGCGAGCGGCACCGAGACGAAGCGCGGGACGCCGAACAGCTCGGTCGCCGCGGCGATGCCGACGAACTCCGAGACGGTCACGCCGCCGTTGGCGACGAGGAGCGCCAGCATCACCAGGATCGTCCAGCGCACGCCGAACTGCTCGCGGATGAGGTCGGAGAGCCCCTTGCCCGTCACCGCGCCCATCCGCGCGCACGTCTCCTGCACGATGCCCAGGGCTAAGACCAGAGGGATTAAAGTCCAGAGGAGGTTGTAGCCGTAGTCGGCCCCGGCCGAGGCGTAGGTGGCGATGCCGCCCGCGTCGTTACCCGCGTTGGCGGCGATCATCCCCGGCCCGATGACCGCGAGGTAGGCGAAGAGCCCCCGCCGCCGCGCCACCGCGCGCTGCACGCGCCGGCCGCCGCGCCGCCACAAACGGCGACCCGCGTCCCGCACACTCTCTGCGCGCGTCGAAGCCACTCGGAGGTTCCCCGTCAGCAGTCATAGAAAACTCGTCAGCCCTCGTCCGCCGACTCCCGGGCGCGGCGCCGCAGCCCCTCGTTCTCGCCCCGGCTCTCCTTAATCTCCCGACTCAACTCCTGCAAGCGCCGGACGATCTCGACCTTCTCCTCGTAAGGGAGCTTCGCCAGCCGCCGCCTGCGCGCGGCCTTCTGCTCAAGTATCTCTGAGATGTCTATCTCTTCGCTCATGTCCCGGGTTCACTTGAGAACTCGCGCCATTTGTCGGTCAGCCCGTGTCGCGACAGGATGTCCGTCAGTCGCTCGACGTTGACCACGCCCTCCTCCAGAAATCTCGCCACGCGGGCGTAGTCCTTCTCCCTGCCGGTTTGCAGCATGATAGCGACGAGGTGCTCGGCGCTCAACACGCGCGTCGGCGTACCCTTGAATTTAATCCCGACTGCTTGCTCGACCGCTTCGGCGACGAGCGGATTATAGGTCGGGATAAATTGCACGGGCCAGCCTTCGATGTTTACGGCCTCGCCTGTCGCCTCGTAGCCCGCGGTCGCTAGGTACTCGTAGACCGGCGTCATCGTCACCAGGCCGCCTGACAGATTCAGGGCGAAGAAGATGTCGAGGTCGAAGGTCGCGAAGGGCTCGACGTAAAAGACGGCGGCCATCGCGCCGCCGATGGCGTACCGCCCGATGACGCCATCTGTCTCCATGCGGTTAATAATTTCAAGCGTCTTCTCCACGACTGCTTACCCGAACACGCGCGGGAGGCGGGGGCGCCAGTCTTTGGGGAGGAGGTACTCCATGGCGTCGTCCACGGTGACGATGCCGGCGATGTCCCCGGCGTCGTCCACGACGGGCAGCGCGAGGAGGTTGTACTCGGCGATGGTCTCGGCCACCTCGCGCGCGGGGTCTTTGGGGTGCGCGAACTGGAACTCGTCGCGCATGACCTCGGAGAGCGGGGCGGAGGGGTCGGCGAGGATCAGGTTGCGCAGCGCGATGACGCCCGAGAGCCTCCAGGAGTCCTCCTCATCGACGACGTAGAGGTAGTAGATCATGTTCGGCGTCTCGGCCATCTCCCGGAGCCGCGCCAGCGCCTCGCCCGCCGTCAGGTGCTTGGGGAGGACGACGAACTCGGTCGTCATTAAGCCCCCGGCCTCGTCGTCGTCGTAGGGGAGCAGCTCCTGCACGTCGGCCTTCTCCTCGTGCTCCATGAGTTCGAGCAGGTCTTCGGCCTTCTCCTCGGGCAAGTCCCCCAGCACGTCCGCCGCCTCGTCGGGCGACATGTGTTCGAGGATGTCGGCGGCGCGCCCCTCCTCCATGTCGCCGATGATGCGCGCCTGGTCTTCGGCGTGCATCTCTTCCAGGGTCTCGGCGGCCGTCTCGTCGTCGAGCGCCTCGATGACTTCGAAGCCGTGCTGGCGCGAGAGTGCCTCGGCGAGGCGCGCGATCTCGACGGGGTGGAGGCGCGCGAGCTTGTCGCGCGAGGACTTCAACTGGACGGTGGCGGCGTCGGTCGCCAGATACCCCACGTCGGCCCAGTCGATGACCTCGACCGCGCGGTTGGTGCCGACGAAGTTGTGCGGCGTGAGCCGGCGCCAGAGCCCCGCGAGCGTCACGTCCGCGCCCGTCACGAGCCACTCGCCGCCCGACTCGATGAGCTGCACGTCGTTGACGCGCACGACGCGCTTGCCGTCCACGTCGATGAGCTGCTTGTCGAGCACGTCGCGGGCGAGCAGGACTTCGCCCTCGCGCCGCGCGAAGCGGCGCAGGTCGAGCGTGTCCGAGTTGAGCCGGACGCCGCCCGAGTCGATGCTGGCGACGCGCGCGCGCGGGACGAAGAAGTCGCGGCGGCGGTAGCGCGCCACGAGCCCCGTCACCGGCGGGTGGTCGGAGCCTAACCGGACGATCACGTCCTTGAGCGTCGCCACCCGCTCGCCCTCGACTTCGCGGATGGGCCGGCCGAGTACCTGCGAGAGATAGAGCATGTGAAATTATCGCTTCCCCGGGACGGCCGCATCATAGCACGCGCGGGAAGCTTGAGGGGAAAGAGTCGCCCCTTTGAAGGCCGCCCGGGGGCGCGCTTGACGGTCGGACGGCGGGGGTATATCGTACCGCCGCTTTCGACTGTTACGGGTAGTCACGCGGCCTGACGCCGACGCGCCAAGCTCACTGCGCGGCCCTTTCTGTAACCTCGCCTGCCGGGCTCCGCCGGCGGCACCCTCCAGAACGTTCTCGGGAGTATGCACATGAAAAGACCTTCCCACATCTATCTCTCCGTCTCCATGTCCCTGGTTCTACTCGCCGCCCTCGCGGGCGGCGCCGGCACCTTCTCGCACGCCTCGGCCCAGGCGGGCACGAAGCGCTGGGTCATCATCTACCACCAGCAGAACGCCGTGCCCCCGGACGCCGACCGCAGCGTCTCGAAGGCCGGCGGCACCATCACGGCGCGGCTGCCCGAGGTCGGCGCGGCCGTGGCCGAGTCGAGCAACCCCAACTTCGTCGCCGACATGAGCCGCGACCCGAAGGTCTCGGACGTGGCCGAGGACATCCAGATACAGATGATCCCTAACTGGGAGCAACTGCACGGCCAGGTTCTGAACGACAGCGACGTGGCCGCGGCGGCCGCCGCCGAGCCGGCGGGCAGCGACGCGCAGACCGGCCCCGACACCTTCTACAACGCCTTCCAGTGGGACAAGAAGCGCATGCGCGCGTCGAACCAGGGCTCCTACGCGGTGCAGCAGGGCCGGCCCGACGTGACCGTCGCCGTGCTCGACACGGGCGCGGACATCCTGCCCGTCCCGCACGTGGACATCGCCAACCCGGCGACGGGGACTAACTTCGACGTCGCGCGCAGCCGCTCCTTCATCCCCGTGCAGCCGACCTCGAACGGCGACCCGAACCCGGCCGCCTGGGACGACAAGAACGGCCACGGCTCCTGGTGCCTGAGCGCGGTCGGCGCGCCCATCAACAACATCGGCATCGTCGGCGTCGCGCCCAAGGTCAGGCTGGTCGCGGTGAAGGTGCTCGCCGACGACGGCACGGGCAGCTACGTCTCGCTGGCGCAGGGGTTGATTTACGCGGGCCTGAACAAGTTCGACGTGGCCTCGATGAGCCTCGGCGGCTACCTGCGGCGCTCCGACCAGGGCACGCACGTCCTCATCAAGCTCGTGCAGCGGGCCATCAACTTCGCGCGCGAGAACGGCGTGACGCCCGTCGCCGCCCTCGGCAACGAGAGCTTCAACATCAGCGACGGCAGCTTCATGCAGGACTTCATGGACATCCCGGCCGAGATCGACGGCGTGATCGGCGTCTCCGCCACCGGCTACTTCAACCTCAAGGCTTCCTACAGCAACTACGGCATGGGCAAGACGGACGTGAGCGCGCCGGGCGGCGACTTCGCCGTGCAGACGCCGACCAACCCGACGCCGCTGCACGAAGGCGATGTGCTCGGCGCGTGGGCGGCCGAGTCGTGCGGGTTCCCGAACTGCTACGTCTTCGTCAGCGGCACCTCGATGGCGACGCCGAACGCGGCGGGCGTCGCGGCGCTCATCATCTCGCAGTACGGCGACTTCACGCCCGGCGGCAACGGGAAGAAACTGCACATGTCGCCGCAGCGCGTCGAGTCCTACCTGCAACAGTCGGCCAACAACCAGCCGTGCCCGGAGCCGAACCCGGTCAACTACGTGCTCGCCATCCCGGTCGGCCCCTTCCCGGCCGGCTCCCCCGTGCCGGGCGTGCAGCCCGACCAGCGGTGCCAGGGCGACACCGGCTACAACAACTTCTACGGCAAGGGCATCGTTGACGCCTTCAAGGCCGTCACGCAGGCCCCGGGCCAGTAGCGACCGCGGGCACGACGCCGCCTTAAACAGAGGGGCGCGCGTGCGCGGCCGGACACCTTCCGGCCGCGCACGCGCGCCTTTATCATTTCGACTCCGATGCCCGCCCCGAGCCTCACTTCGTCTCGACGGTGTAGGTGACGGTCGTCTTGCCGCCGGCCGGGACGCGGACTCTCATCTGGAAGGCGTCGGCCGCGAGGCGCTCGGCCGGGGTCGAAGGGTTGATGACCGTCCACTGGTTGTCGCCGAAGGGCTCGACGCCCTCGCGGACGAACGCCTCCGCTTCGAGCGCGCCGCGGTTGGTCAGGACGACCTCGATCTTCGTGACGAGCTTCTGGTGCGTGTCGCCGTCCTGGCCCCTGTACTCGACCTGCCGCCGTTCGAGCACGCGGCGCGTGCCGAAGAGCGTCGAGGAGCGGCCCTGCGTGACGCTGAACTCGCCGCCCGGCGGCGTCAGGGGCACGCGGTCTTGCCCGACGACCTGCGCGACGGCGCCGTCGCGCGCGTAGATGGTGACCTGGCCCGCGGGCATCGGCACCTGGGTCGGGTTCTTCGAGACGAGCCGCACCTCCAGCCCGCGCGGCACGACGACGAAGCCGCCGCGCGCGAGCGTCTGCGCGTTGTACTCGTTCTCGAAGACGTTGCGCTGCGTGACCGAGAGGCGCGCGCCCTGGAAGAGCGGCAGGCGGCTGACGGGCGCGTTCGCGTTCAGGGCCACGTCGCGCCCGAGGCGGAAGCGGCTGAAGGCGCTCAAGGATGCCGCCTCGGCCGAAGGAGCGGGCGCCGGCTCCTCGTTCTCCGAGCTGCTGCTAATCTGAGCCGTGTTGCGCGCCATCTCGTCGTAGTCGCGCCGGTAGGCGCCGTCGCCCGCGAGCAGCGCGACCTCGCCCGCGACGAGGTCAACCGTCCCGCCGCGCACGTCCGTCCCCGTGTTGTTGTAGAGCGAGACCCACGAGTCGAGCACCCCGGCCGCCGGGGGCGCGCCGTTCTGCGTCGGTTCGAGGACGAGCGAGTAGTCGCCGCGCCAGCTGATGTCGGGCGCGAGGTAATCGACCTGCACGCGGCGCGTGCCGGCGCGCCCGCGGTTCTGGATGGAGAGGTGGAGGACGGGCGAGCGCTGGCCGCGCACCTCGACGCCGTCGTTGGTCACGTCCACGCGCACGACCTCGGCGTCCTCGGCCGTGACGCGCAGCGTGCGCGCGTTGGCCTTGGGCATGAGGCTGCGCCACTCGACTTGATTAAGGCCGGGCTGTAGCTCGACGGCGCGCTCTTCGAGGAGTTCGGCGACGCCCGCGTCGTAGACCGTCAGGTGCAAGGCCGCGCCCTGCGTCTGCGCGAACGTTTGGGATGGCAAAGACAAAAGGGCAAGGAGTAGGGCGGGGAAGAGTCGGTGCGGCTTCGGCATGTTCGGTTCTCCTCTTGAAAGTGTTGCTGGTTGAGACTGAAATTAGAACGGCGCGCGCCGCCGCGGCTTGCGCCCGCGGGCAAGAAGGGTGTTGCAAAGGGGCGGCTCTTATCCTATCCTCGCACGCGTTCAGACCGGACACCGCCGCTCTTGTCGTTCTAACTCCAAGCCATGTTGACAGTCGGGACGGAATGGCTCATCGAGGCGTCGGGCTGCGACGCCGAGGCGCTGCGCGACGTGGGACGTTTGCGCTCGGTCTTCGCGCGCGCGGTCGCGGAGCTGGGCCTGCGCGTCGTCGGCGAGCAGCTCTGGCACAAGTTCCCCGGCGAGGGCGGCGCGACCGGGCTCGCCCTGCTGACCGAGTCGCACCTCGCCTGCCACACCTACCCCGAGTTCGGCGTCGCCACCTTCAACCTCTACTGCTGCCGCGAGCGGCCCGAGTGGCCCTGGGCCGAGCGCCTGCGCGAGATGCTCGGCGCGGCCGAGGTCTACGTGCGCAGCGTCAGCCGCGCGGGCGGGGGTGAAGCCTGATGGCGCTGCGCGCGAACTGCCCCGCGTGCGGCGCGGAGGTTCTGTTCAAGACGGGCTCGTCCGTCGTGGTCGTCTGCGAGTTCTGCCGCTCGGTCGTGGCGCGCACCGACCGCGGCATCGAAGACCTCGGCAAAGTCTCTGACGTGGCCGAGTCGGGCTCGCCGCTCGAAGTGGGCCTGCGCGGCGTCTACCTCGGCGTCGCCTTCGAGCTGACGGGGCGCGCGCAGTTGCAGCACGCGGCCGGCGGCTTCTGGGACGAGTGGTACGCGGCCTTCTCCGACGGCCGCTGGGGCTGGCTCGCGGAGGCCCAAGGGCGCTTCTACCTCACCTTCCAGATTCAAGTCCCTTCGCCGAACGCGCTCCCCTCGTTCGACTCGCTCCAACTCGGCCAGCAGGTCTGGGCCATCCCGGCGCAGTCGCCGCCCGTGGTCGCCGAGAAGGGCACGGCGCGGATGCTCGGCGCGAAGGGGGAGATTCCGTACCTGCTCACGCCGGGCGAGACCTACGCTTACGCAGACCTCTCGGGCGCGGGCGGCACGTTCGGCACGCTCGACTTCGGCGAGCAGCCGCCGCTCGTCTTCGTCGGGCGCGAGACGACCTTGGACGAGCTGGGGCTCGCGCACGCGCAGCGCACGGAGGAGCGCGAGGCGCGCGCGGTGACGGCCACGCAGGTCAGTTGTCCCAACTGCGGCGGGCCGCTTGAGCTGCGCGCGCCGGACAGGACGGAGCGCGTCGGGTGCCCGAACTGCGGCTCCCTGCTCGACGCGAACCGGGGGAGCCTGCGCTACCTCAAGCAGCTCGAACAGAAAGGCTGGGGCAAGTCGATTCCCCTGGGCGGCACGGCCGAATTCGAGGGGCGGCCGTTCACCGTCATCGGCTTCATGGTTAGGAGCGTCGAGTTCGAGGGCGTGCGCTACTTCTGGCAGGAGTATCTTCTCTATAACCCGGCCGTCGGCTTCCGCTGGCTGGTCGAGTCGGACGGGCATTGGAGCTACGTGACTTCGGTGCCGCCGGGCGAAGTCTTCGAGTCGGGCTCGCGCGCCACGCACGCCGGCCGCAGCTTCAAGAGGTTTCAGGACGCGGTCGCGCGCGTCGAGTACGTCGAGGGTGAGTTCTACTGGAAGGTCGAGGCGGGCGAGCTGGCCCGCGCCACCGACTACGTCAACGCGCCGCTCATGCTCTCGAAGGAAGTCCCGGTCGCCGCGGGCCGCCGCCGCGGGCAAATCTCCGCCGAGGAGGTCAACTGGTCGCTCGGCACGTACACCCCGATTAAGGAGATTGAGAAGAAGTTCGGCGTCGATCTTCCCTCGCCGAACACGGTCGCGCCGAACCAGCCGTGGCCGCACAAGAAGATTTACAAGTACTGGGGGCTGCTCCTGCTGGCCGCGCTCGCGCTCGGCCTCTTCACTTTGGTGACGGCGCCGCGCAAGACCGTCTTCGAGCAGACCTACACCTTGCAGGTGACGCCCACGCCTTCGCCCTCGCCCGGGGCCGCGCCGGCCGCGCCCGACCCGGACGCCGGCAACGAGAAGACGCAGGTCATCTTCACCGACCCGATCCAGTTGACCGGCGGGCGCAACCTGCGCGTGACGGGGCACGCGCTGAACGTGGACAACAACTGGCTCTACGTCGCGGGCGACTTCATCGACGAGGAGACGGGGCTCGTCCAACAGTTCGACCTGCCGATGGAGTACTACCACGGCGTCGAGGACGGCGAGTCCTGGAGCGAGGGCGACCCCGAGCAGGCGGCCTACCTGCCGGCGGTGCCCGAGGGGCGCTACACGCTGCGGCTCGAAGCGCAGTGGGAGAACTGGAACCAGCCGACGCCGCCGCAGATGTCCGTGCGCGTCGAGCAGGGCGTGCCGCGGCTGGCGAATCTTCTGCTGCTGCTCATCGCGCTCTCGGTGATCCCGGTGCTCTTCGCGTGGCGGCACTTCAGCTTCGAGCGGCGGCGCTGGGCCGACAGCGCCTTCAACCCCTACCAGTCAGGCGGTGACGACAGCAGCGATGACTGACGACAGACGTTCGACGCTCCGCGCGGCGGCCTGCGCCGCACTGCTCTGCTTAACCTTCGCCGCCGACGCGCGCGCGCAGGCGGGCGGGGGCGACGGCGAGACTCTGCCGACGAAGTCGGGCACGCTCGGCATCTTTCGCGTCGGCGACGAGGCAGACCTCAAGTGGGAGCTGCGTCTGGGGAAGAAGACCGTCTTGCAGCACGAGGGCTCGTCCTTCGTCCACTTCGAGGCGTTCTTCCCGAACCTCTCGCAGGGCGAGGTGGCAATCGTCTCCTTCAACTCCGGCGGTCAGGCTTGCCCGGCGCAGTTCCGCGTCGTCCGCGTCGTCTCGGCGGACAAGGTCGAGGTGAGCGAAGAGTTCGGCGACTGCTCCGACTCGCCGACCGTCACACTCAAGCAGCTCCCCGAGGAGGAGCTGACCTTCGGCTTCCCCGGCTACTACCAGCTCTGGCAGTCGCAGGAGCCGGGCTTTCGCCGCCCGCCCCCGACGACCTGGGTCTACCGAAAGGGCGTGCTCCGCGAGTTGAAGCCCGCGGCGACGAAGAAGAGATAAGGGTCAAAGACGTGCTCAGCAAAATCTACCTGTTACTCGGCGGCGGACTCCTCCTGCTCTACGTCTTCGCGGCGTGGAGCGGGTGGGAGTTGACGACTTCGCCGCGGCAGTTCGTCCCGGCCGACGTGCGTAACTCGCCGGGCGGCTACCGCTCTTTCCACTTCTGGCATTCCGGCTACCACGGAGGAAAATGATGCTCAACCTGTCAACGCCGGCCCGCGCCCTCGGCCTGGTGGTGAAGTTCGAGGAGCTGGCGCCCGTGCTCGTCACCACCGCCATCTTCACCGCCTTCGGCCTGCTCGTCTTCGGCATCGCCTACTTCATCATCCTCAAGGCCACGCCCTTCTCCATCCGCAAGGAGATCGAGGAGGATCAGAACGTCGCGCTCGCCGTCGTCATCGGCGCCGTCATCATCGGCATCTCCCTCATCATCGCCGCGGCGATCCAAGGGTCGTAGGCAGTAGGCAGTAGGCAGCAGGCAGTTGAAAGCCGCCGTGTCTCAAACTCTGATGTACCCTCTCAACGTGCGTGGCGCGGAGCGACTGCCTACTGCCTACTGAGCTATGAACCGAACTCCCATACTGTTCCTCAACGTCCTGGTCATCGCGACCTGCGGGCTCGTGTATGAGCTTCTGGCGGGGACGCTGGCGTCGTACGTGCTCGGCGACTCGGTGACGCAGTTCTCGCTTATCATCGGCATCTATCTGTCGGCGCTCGGGGTGGGCTCGTGGCTCTCGCGGTTCGTGGAGAGGGAGCTGGCGCGGCGGTTCGTGGACGTGGAGCTGGCCGTGGCCGTGGTGGGCGGGGCTTCGGCGCCGCTGCTCTTTTTGAGCTTCGCGCACCTGAGCTACTTCCACGTCGTGCTCTACGCGCTCGTCTTCTTCATCGGCGTGCTGGTGGGCTTAGAGATTCCGCTGCTGATGCGGATTATGAAAGACCACCTCGACTTTAAGGAGCTGGTCGCGCGCGTGCTCGCCTTCGACTACGCGGGCGCGCTCATCGCGTCGCTCCTCTTTCCCATCTTCCTCGTGCCCAAGCTCGGGCTCGTGCGCACGTCGCTCCTCTTCGGCTTCCTCAACGCGGGGGTGGGCTTGTGGGCGACGTGGCTCATGCGCCCCATCATCGGGGGCGGCGTGACGCGGCTGCGGGCGCAGGCGTGCGTGGTGCTGGCGCTGCTGGCCGTCGCCTTCGTCAAGGCCGACGCGCTGACCTCGCTCGCCGAGGACGCGATGTTCGCCGACGACATCGTCTACACGAAGACGACGCACTACCAGCGCATCGTCGTCACGCGCAACCGCGCCGGCTTCCAGCTCTTCTTAAACGGCAACCTGCAATTCTCCTCGGCCGACGAGTACCGCTACCACGAGGCGCTCGTCCACCCCGCGCTGGCGCTCGCCGCCGAGGGCGGGAGGGAGGTGCGGCGCGTCCTCGTGCTCGGCGGCGGGGACGGCCTCGCGCTCCGCGAAATCTTAAAGTACCCGTCCGTCCGGGAGGTCGTGCTCGTAGACCTCGACCCGGACATGACGGAGCTTTCCCGCCGCTTCCCGCCGCTCGCGCGGCTCAACCAGAACTCCTTCGAAGACCCGCGCGTGCGCGTCGTCAACGAGGACGCGATGATCTGGCTGGAGCGCGACGAGCCGCCCTTCGACGCGGCCATCGTTGACTTCCCCGACCCGAACAGCTTCGCCCTCGGCAAGCTCTACACGACGCGCTTCTACCGCCTGCTCAAAGAGCGCCTCGCGCCCGAGGCGGCCGTGAGCGTGCAGTCCACGTCGCCGCTCTTCGCGCGCAACTCCTACTGGTGCATCGTGCGCACGCTCGAAGCCGCGGGCTTCCAGGTGCGGCCCTACTACACGGCCGTGCCCTCGTTCGGCGTCTGGGGCTTCGCGCTCGCGCGCCGCACCCCTTTCGAAGTGCCCGCGCACGCGCCGCAGGTCGCCTTGAAGTTCTTAGACGACGCGTCGCTCCCCGCGATGTTCATGCTCTCGGCCGACCTCGGGCCGGTGCCCGTGGAGGTCAACCGTCTCGACAACCAGTCGCTCGTCCGCTACTACGAGGCCGAGTGGCGCCGCTACGAATGAGAAAGGGGGCGGGGATGAAGACGCAGGAGCGCGAGAAGGGCGCGGCCGGGGAGCCGCGTTGGTACGAGTCGGCCGCGCGCCCTTCGCCGCCGGGTCAGATGACGCAGGCGGAGCCCGCCGACCTCGCGGGGGCGGAGCCCGAGAAGAGCACGGGCGCGGGCGTGAGCATGAGGAAGGTGCGCTGGATCGTCGGCATCTACGTCGTCGTCGCCACCGCCGAGGTGGCTCTGGGGCGTTGGTTCGACTCGATCTACTGGGCCTCCGTCGCCTTCTTCTTCGCCGTCTCTTTGCAGCCCCGCGAGCGCGTCCCGAAGCCCCTCCGTTACTTCGCCCTCGCCGCCATGTTGGCACTCACGGTCGTCAAGGTCGTCCTGGTGCTTCTTGAACTGAAGATGCTCTGAGGGCGAGGGCTTCGCGCGGACTCTATGGCAGGACGAGGGCTCACGAGAAGGGAACTGCTGGCGGCCTTCCTCGGCGCGCCGTTCGCGCTCGCGGCGTGCGGGCAGAGGGAGGCCGCGCCGCCCCTGCCGGAGGGCGAGGTCGTCGGCGCGTCGGACGGCATCGGGCACCTCATCCGCGACGGGCTGCGGCCGGAGCCGGAGACCTGGGAGCGTGCGGGCGTCGTCATCGTCGGCGGCGGCGTGGCCGGGCTCGCGGCTGCCTGGAGGTTTTTGCACGCGGGCTTCGAGGACTTCGTGCTGCTCGAACTCGAAGCGGCGCCGGGCGGGACGGCGCGCTCGGGCGAAGAGCACGGCGTGGTTCCATACCCCTGGGGCGCGCACTACCTCCCGGCGCCGATGAAGGAGAACCGCGCGCTCGTCACCCTGCTGGACGAGCTGGGCGTGCTCGAAGGCTCGGACGCCGCGGGCGAGCCGGTCGTCGCCGAGCAGTTCATCTGCCGCGACCCCGAGGAGCGCGTCTACTACCGCGGGCGCTGGTACGAGGGGCTCTACCTGCACGCGGGGGCGAATGATGAGGACGCCCGTCAGCTCCAGCTCTTCAACGCGGAGGTTGACCGCTGGGCCGCCTGGCGCGACAAGCAGGGGCGGCGGGCGTTTGCCATCCCCGTCTCGCTCTGTTCGGACGACGCGGAGGTGACGGCGCTCGACCGCCTCTCGATGGGCGAGTGGATGCGCGCTCGGGGCTTCACTTCGGAGCGCCTGCGCTGGCTGGTCGATTACGGGTGCCGCGACGACTACGGGCTCGGCGTCGAGCAGGCGAGCGCGTGGGCCGGCCTCTTCTACTTCGCCTCGCGCATGAAGGCGCCGGGCGCGGAGTCGCAGCCGCTCATCACCTGGCCCGAAGGCAACGGCCGCCTCGTGCGGCACCTTTACGAGAAGGCGCGGAGCCACGTCCGCCTCGGGTTAGCCGTCGCCGACGTGCGGACGGTCGTTGATGAAAGTCGTCGGGTCGGAACTCCCGCAGCGGGAGGCGTCGAGGTGGTCGCCGTCGGGCGCGACGGGCGCGGGGCTCTGGGGTTCCGTGCGGAGCACGTCGTCTTCGCGGCCCCGCAGTTCTTGACGAAGTACCTCTTGAAGTCTTACCGCGAAGGCGCGTGCCCTTCGCACGTCGCGGAGTTCGAGTACGGCGCGTGGATGGTCGCGAACCTCTTCCTCTCCGCCCGCCCGCGCGCGGGGCTCGGCTTCCCCGCGGCGTGGGACAACGTGCTCTACGAGAGCCCCTCGCTCGGCTACGTCACGGCCACGCACCAGCGCGGGCTTGAGCGCGGCCCGACCGTCTTCACCTACTACTATCCGCTCACCGAACCGAACCCGCGCGACGCACGCGCCCGCCTCCTCTCGGCCGGCCGCGACGAGTGGGCCGAGGTCGCGCTCTCCGATTTACAACGCGCCCACCGGGACATACGCACACTCACCCGACGCCTCGACGTGATGCGCTGGGGCCACGCCATGATCCGCCCCCGCGTCGGCTTCCAATGGGGCGGCGCGAGAGTCAAAGCCCGACAGCCCTTCGGCCCCGTCCACTTCGCCCACACAGACCTCTCCGGCGTCCCCCTCTTCGAAGAAGCCTTTGACCACGGCCTCCGCGCCGCCGAAGAAATCCTCGCCGCCCGCGGCCTCCCCTCCGAAACTATGCGCTAACCCGTGCTGTGACGAACCGGCGAGCTGCGGGCCGTGCAAAGTCCAGCTTCATTCCAATCCTGCTTCACAACTCCGCGGGCGGGTTCAGCAGGTAAGTCTTTACCGCCCGGGCTTCCGGCATGGAGAAGCTAGGAAACGTCTCGCGCTTATGGTCTATCCACGACAGGGCGTGTCGAACCGCCTCCCCGTCTTTTATTAATTGGGAGAGTCGAATCTTATACCTTGCGGGCAGTTCTGCCCGTCGGGATTTATCAGCCAACTCCGCCAAAAGCGCTCCTGCCACCTCCGCCGGGCCGGCGTTCACCACCTGAGCGACTAGGGACGGCACGAACTTGATTCTGGACGGGTACTTGATCCTTCGCTCAAGAGCGGTCGCCTGGCCTATCGCCCCCCCGACCCAGGTTTCTTCCGGATTCGTCACCAGAGAGTCGGCGAGTGCTTTCCTCTTAACAGACAGGCTTTCATACTGCATCAGCATCGTGGCTAAAGCCTCATACTGAATAAAGCCCTGGCACGACAGTAAAAACTCCAGCTTATCTTCCGGCAGCTCGTAGTACGGGAAATAGCTGACGAAAATCTTTACCATCCTGGCGATGACCGGGTGGTCGTCCATCGTGATGAAGGACTCGAAATCGTCCTGGGGCAGTTTCGCCCACGGGCCGCTCATGTTCTTCAGTCTCGTAGGCAGCAGGACTAACTCCTCTATCAAAGAGACCAGGTTGTCGTCGTTTGTAATGTAAGACTGGAAGTGCCGGAACAACTCCGACAGAAATCCCCACGCCCGCAGCCACTTGTTGTCACTGACAAGGCTGTCCCCACCCATCAGATGATCTCGGGTTATCATTTCAGCCACAGTCCGCACCAATTCTGCCTGGTCGAACAGGAGGGCCGGCACTACGTTGACGACGGCAAGAGGGAGGCGTTCGAAACGCTCTTCGACAAGTTCGAGTAACCTTAACTTGACCTCCCTGTTGTACGTCGAAGTGATTGATGTCAGGCAGCGGGCGAACTGCGGGAGGGCGGCGAACTCGTCGGGGCGTTCGAGCATGCGCTCGAAGGCGATGATTTGCTCTTCAGGGTCGTTGCTGTCGGCGGAAAGGAGGAGGAGGCGGTCGAGGTCGCGGTCGATGGTGCCGTAGCGCTCGATCATGCGGAGTTGGACGAGGTCGGGTTTGTTGGCGAAGTCTTTGAAGATGTCGGCGACATCGGATTGCATGAGTTGCCACCAGCGGGCGAGGGCTTGGTGGTGGCGGACGGCGTGCCAGAAGGCTTCGTGGTAGGAGGGGTGAACGAAGTCGAGGCGGGCGGGGCTTGTGTCGTCGTCGCGGCGCTCGACGAGGATTTGGTCGAACTTGGCGCGGGCGCTCCCAAACGAATTCGTGGGGATGCCGGGGAGGTGTTTGCGCTTGAAGAGGTAGGCGAGCGTCTCCATGTAGGCGGCCTCCACGTCCATCGACGCGGCGGGCGTGTCGGGGAAGAGCGTGGCGGCCGAGGCGGCGATTTCGACGAGGAGGAGGAAGACCTGCTCGGGCGGCGGGAGGTGGCCCATCCAGTCGGCCAGCGCCTTGACCATCTCCTTCGACTCCTCGACGTGGCGGAGCACTTCGTCAAGAGTAGTTAAAGACTCCGACGTGCGGACGAAGAACTCGATGTTGTGCGGGGCGGGCAGCAGCGCCGGCAACTGCTCATCGAGCGCCGTCACTATCTCTGCGTCGGACGCCCAGCGCGGCCGGTAGAAGTTCGTGTAGCGGTGGAGGATGTCGAGCAGCGTCTCCGGCCTGTAGGACGTGTGGACGCGGATGCTCTTCTCCAACTCGTTGAGGCGCGCGTCGCCGCGCGTCTCGCCGACCGCCTCGCGGAAGATGTTCAGTCGCGTCGTGACGACGACGCGGACGTGCTCGTAGTCGCGCGCGAGCTTGAGGAACGTCTCAAGCTCGCGCGCGAAGACGTTGGTGCGCTCGGTGCGCCGCTCCATCGTCTCGCCGAAGGGGTCGTCGAAGTGCACGACGCGCGGCACGTTCCCCTCGCCGACGAAGACCTGCGCCAGCAGCTTCTTCAAATCGTCCTCGTGCTGGTGGAGCAGCGCGACGAGGCGGTCGTGCCGTATGTGCACGGGCTCGTAGCCCTCGCGGTAATACTCCCAGAGCAGGTGGAAGGCCGTGTAGGTCTTGCCGAGGTGTGGCTCGCCGATGATGAAGACGACGTGCTCGCGTTCGAGCTTCCGGCGGATGGCTTCGTACTCGGTCGGCCTGACGTAGAGCGCGGGCAGGTTCTTGTAGCGGCTGCGCGGCGCCTTCAGCTCGTGCTCGTACCCGATGCTTTTCAGAAAGCCTTCGATGGAGGGTGAGGAGTCCGCGGCGGCAGTCCCGCCCCCGCGGCCGGCTTCGAGGTGTGAGCGCAGCTCGCGGAAGAAGTCGTCGAAACGCGCCTCGTCGCCCGAGATGATGCTGCCGTAGCCGCGCACCTTGAGCACGCTGTCTACGCGGCTGCCCGGCTCGGGCGGCGCGGGGTTGACGTAGTGTATCTCGCCGCCCTCCTTCTCGAAGAGCACGTCGATGTCCCTGTCCTGGACGCTGTGGCCGACGACGAGCAGGCCGCGGTTGAGGTAGCGCGCCAGCACCGGTCTGATCGCCTCCTCGAACCTGAAAATCTCGTCCGGGGTGAAGGCGTAGCTGCCCGGCGAGGCCAAGGTGCCGTGCAGCTTGACGAGCTTGAAGGGCGGGCGCGAAGACTCCAACTGGTAACGCACGTCCTCGGGCTTGTCCCGGCCGTTGACCGAGACGACGAAGTGCTCCGGCTCGCGCCAGCCCGCGTCGCCCAGCGCGCGCTCCAGGAGGTTGTCGAGGTTCGTCGAGAGCGCCAGCCCGAAGTAGCCGTTTGCGATGAGGTGCGCGAGGTCTGTGTACCCTTCGGACGGCGCCGTGTTTTGCAAAAGGTGCCGGCTCAGGATCGAGAATTTCGTGTCGTGGTCGAGCCGCGCCCAGCGCTCGTAGAAGGCTTCGAGCTTGAGGCGTGCGACCTCGCGGGCCTTCAGCTCGCCGAACTCCGGGCTGAGCGAGGCGGCCGCCTGAACGGACGCCTGCCACCCTTCGAACCGCTCGCGCTCGTAGCTCTGCAAAACGTCGTCGGCGAGCCGCGCCGTCGGGGGGCAGCCCGAGCCGATGGACGCGCCCGCGCCGACGAGGAGGACGAACGGCTCGACCCCCGCGCTTTTTCTCTGGGCGATGCCGGCGGCGAGCGCCCTGATCTTATCCGTCATGGTCGGTCACCTGACGCTCGGCTATTAGCTCATAGAGCGCGTTCTTGAAGAAGAGGCGTTTGAGGCGGTCGCCGGCGTGGCGCGGGGGTCGTTGGCGCGCGGCGCGGCGGGCGTCGGAGAGGTTGCCGCTCTCGCTGACGACGCGCAGCGGGAGGCCGTCGAAGAGCGCGCGCGCGGCCGAGTAGGTGAGGTGGACGGTGTGGTCGGCGAAGGGGCCGATCTCGAAGCGCAGCCCGGCGGCGTTCCAGGCGGAGTGCGCGGCGGCGGCGGCCGAGTAGACGGCGTGGTGAAAGTTGACCGTGAAGTAGAGGAGCCCGCCGGGGGTGAGCACGCGCGCGAGTTCCCGCGCGATGCGCGCGGGGTCTGCGGCGTGGTCTACGACGTTGTCGCAGAGCACCACGTCGAAGGAGGCGTCGGCGAAGGGCAGGCGCTCGCCCGCGGCGGCGATTGTTCGCGCGCGGTGCTGCCAGGCGGGGAAGAGCGCGGCGTAGTCGCAGGCCAGAGGGTCTACGCCCACGCCGCGCGTCGTGCCGAAGAAGAAGACGAGCCCGTGCGCGCCGCTCCCGACTTCAAGCACGCGCGCGTCCGGCGCGATGGCGCGCACGCGCTCCAACTTCTCGCGCACGCGCTCCGAGCGCCGCCGCATCGCCTCGACGTAATCCTGTTCGTGCCCGCGCGCCCGCGCCGCCTTCGCGCGCTGGTAGTCCAACTGCCTTTCGAGCGCCCGGCGCGCGCGCCGCTGCTTCGCCGTCTCGGCGTGTCCGTTCCGTTCGGTCATCAGTCTCTAAGAGAGCCCAAAAAAATTCTTCCGGGCGGGGCGGGCACAGTATAAACTCAGCCGCGCCGCGCGCGTATGTCCGCCGAACCCTTAAACAGCATCGAAGCAGTCCCGGCCGCCGACTCCTTGTCGGCCGCGCGGGGGGATTCGTGGTGGCTCTTCTCGCCGCGGGTGGACGTGTGCGTGTTCGGCGGGAGCGCGCTGGTCTCTTTGTTGTTGCTGTGGGTCGGGGCGCGCGCGGGCGTGTTGGAGTCGGATTCGCCGGAGTGGGCGTGGGTGCCGGCGGTGCTTTTGGTGGACGTGGCGCACGTCTACGCGACGGCCTTCCGCGTCTACTTCGACCGGGAAGAGTTGAGGCGGCGGCTGTCGCTCTACGTGCTGGCGCCGTCGATTGCGCTGGCGCTGTCGGTGGCGCTCTACTCGGAAGGCGAGGCGCTGTTCTGGCGGGCGCTGGCGTACCTCGCGGTCTTCCACTTCGTGAGGCAGCAGTACGGCTGGGTGGCGCTCTACCGCGCGCGCGCGGGCGAGCGCGGGCGCGCCGGGTGGTGTGTGGACGCGGCGGCCGTCTACATGGCGACCCTCTACCCGCTCGCGTACTGGCACGCGCACCTGCCGCGCCGCTTCTGGTGGTTCCTGCCGGGCGACTTCGCGGGACTCCCCGCGTGGGTCGAGTCGCTCGCGTTCGTGCTCTACTGTCTCGCGCTCGGCGCCTACGCGCTCCGCTCGGCGGACGCGTGGCTCGTCAAGGGGCGGGGCAATCCGGGTAAAGACCTGGTCGTCCTGACGACGGCCGTCTGCTGGTACGCGGGCATCGTCGCGTTCGATTCCGACTACGCCTTCACGGTGACGAACGTCGTCATCCACGGCGTGCCTTACATGGCGCTCGTCTGGTGGTACGCCCGCAGCCGCGCGCCGCGGGCGGGGAAGGTCTACCGGAACCTCGCGCGCTGGCCGCTCTTCCTCGCGACGCTGTGGGTGCTGGCCTACGCCGAAGAGCTCCTCTGGGATCGGGGCGTCTGGCACGACCGCGCGTGGCTCTTCGGCGCGGCCTGGGACTGGGGCTCGTTCAAGCTCTTCCTCGTCCCGCTGCTCGCCCTCCCGCAGGCGACGCACTACATCCTCGACGGCTTCGTCTGGCGCCGCCGCAGCAACCCGCAACTCTCAATCATTAATCAGTAGACACATGCAGCAACAGACAGTCCCCCGACAGAAAGTCCGACGCTTCCGCTGCCCCGGGTGCGGGGCCGACTTGGAGTTCGCGCCGGAGGCCGGGAACTTGACCTGCCCTTACTGCGGCCGGCAGGAGCGCATCGAGCCGACGGGCGCCGCGGTCGAGGAGCGCTCCTACGAGCAGTACCTGCAAACGCACGCCGACCAGTTGGGCACGCTCGCCGAGGGCGCGCTCGAAGTCGCCTGCCAGACGTGCGGCGCCACCGTCACCTTCACGCCGCCGTTGGTCGCGGGCGAGTGCGACTTCTGCGGGAGCCCCTTGGTCGCGCAGCCGCGCTCGGCCGACCCCGTCGTCGCGCCCGAGGGGGTGCTGCCCTTCCGCGTGACGCGGGACGCGGCCACAGGCTTCGTCGGCGGGTGGGTCAGCTCGCGCTGGTTCGCGCCGAACGCCCTCAAGAAGCTCGCCGCGCACGAGGGGCTGGGCGGCGTCTACATCCCCTTCTGGACTTACGACGCCTACACCGTGAGCCGCTACACGGGCGAGCGCGGCGAGCACTACTACACGACCGAGACTTACACCGAGCGCGACGCGCAGGGGAACGAGGTGCAGCGCACGCGCCAGGTGCAGCACACGCGCTGGCACAACGCCTCGGGCACGGTCGAGCGCTGGTTCGACGACATCCTCGTCCCCGCGACCAAGTCCCTGCCGCCCCAGCGCCTCACGGCGCTTGAGCCCTGGGACTTGCAGGAGCTGACCGCGTACGACCCGGCCTACCTCTCCGGCTACAAGGCGCAGCGCTACCAGGTGAACCTCGCCGAGGGCTTCGAGCTGGCGAAGCAGGCGGCCGCGCCCGCCATCGACGCGGACGTGCGCCGCGACATCGGCGGCGACGAGCAGCGCGTCTCGAACGTCTCGACGCAGTACTCGGCCGTCACCTTCAAGCACCTCCTGCTCCCCGTCTACGTCGGCGCCTACCGTTTTCAGGACAAGGTCTACCAGGTCGTCGTCAACGGCCGCACCGGCGAGGTGCAGGGCGAGCGCCCCTACAGCTTCTGGAAGATCGCCCTCCTCGTCCTCTCCATCCTCTTCGCCCTCTTCCTCATCCTCCTCGTCTTCGGCAGGCGTTGAGGGGCACGGTCGGGTAACGGTAGCGCGCGGCACGAAGGGGCGCGGGCATCCTGCCCGCGCCCCTTCGTGCTCATCCGTACGGTCTCTCCCCGCGAATTGTTTTATTAGAATTCTTAATTCGCGACGTGCGCTAATTATCATACCCAAATTTTGAATAAGCGCTTGCCCGGCGCGGAAAAAAGTAGTATCACTAGGGCACCGAAGCAGTTTTTAAGTTTGGTGGTGCAAGCCGAAGGGCTACGCGGAAGCGTGCTTTCCTCTGTCGGACGGAAGGCCGCAGGCACATAACGCGCGGGTCAGCGCGCCGATTCCACAGGCGCGACGCCCATGTCGGCGGTGTGTCTCTCCCCGCGGTGACGCGCCCGGCCGGAGTTCGAGGGATTTACCCCGCCGGGCTAGTTCCAAGAGTCACAAGAGGACGGTCGGGTCAGAGCATGCAGATTTTCCACCACAGCACCAACACCATCGCCAAGGTCAGCATCTTCGGCGGCGTCTTCCTCGTCGCCGCCTCGCTCTGGGTGCTCGCCGAGATCAACCGCTCCTCCTACAACACGGGCCAGTACATCGAGGTGCAGCAGCCCGTCCAGTTCTCGCACAAGCACCACGTCGGCGACGACGGCATCGACTGCCGCTACTGCCACACCTCGGTCGAGGTCTCGAACACCGCCGGGATGCCGCCGACCAAGACCTGCATGAACTGCCACTCGCAGATCTGGAACGAGAGCCCGTACCTGGAGATCGTCCGCGCCAGCTACCGCGAGAACAAGCCCATCGAGTGGGCGCGCGTCCACGACCTGCCCGACTTCGTCTACTTCAACCACTCGATCCACGTCAACAAGGGCGTGGGCTGCGCCTCCTGCCACGGGCGCGTGGACACGATGCCGGCCGTCTACCAGGCCGCCCCGCTCCAGATGGAATGGTGCCTCGCCTGCCACCGCGAGCCCGAGCGGTACCTCCGGCCGAAGGACAAGATCACCGACATGCACTGGAACATCGACGACGAGGGCGTGACGACCAACTCCGAGAACCGCCTCGCCGAGAACCTTTCCGACGAGCGGCGCAAGCTCGGCCTCCAGCTCAAGCGCGACAACCGCGTCCGCGACGCGGCCACCATCACGAGCTGCTCGACGTGCCACAGGTAGGGCGCTCAGGATAAGCAGGATGCACATCAAAGACACTTTCCCCGAGCTGTACCAGATTCGCAAACGCCCCGTCTCGATCGAGGGCGTGCGCGCGAAGCTCCAGGAGAAGCGCGGGCGCGAGTACTGGCAGAGCCTCGAAGAGCTGGCCGGGTCGGAGGAGTTCGAGGAACTCCTCCACCGCGAGTTCCCGCAGCACGCCGCGGAGTGGGACGACTCGACCGACCGCCGCACGTTCCTGAAGCTGATGGGCGCGTCGCTGGCGCTCGCCGGGCTCGCGGGCTGCTCGTACCAGCCGCCCGAGTCCATCGTCCCGTACGTCCGCCAGCCCGAAGACCTCGTCCCCGGCAAGGCGCTCTACTTCGCCACCGCGATGCCGTTCACGGGCGGCTGCGCGCCGCTGCTCGTGCGCAGCTACATGGGGCGACCCATCAAAGTCGAAGGGAACGACCTCCACCCGGCCAGCTTAGGCGCGGCCGACGTCTTCGCGCAGGCTTCCATCCTCGGGCTCTACGACCCCGACCGCTCGCAGAACCTCATCAACCGCGGCGAGGTGCGCACCTACTCGGGCTTCCTCGGCGAGCTTCTGACCGCGCTCGAAGGGCAGCGCGGCAAGCAGGGCGCGGGGCTCCGCTTCCTGTCCGAGACGGTCACTTCGCCGACGGTCGGCGCGCTGATGCGCGACATCAAGCGCCGCTGGCCCGGCTCGCAGTGGTATCAGTGGGAGCCCGCGGGCGGCAACAACGGAAGCCTGGGCGTGCGGCAGGCCGCGGGCGGGTTCGCGACGCCCGTCTACAACTTCGCCGCGGCCGACCGCGTGCTTTCGCTCGACTCGAACTTCCTCGAATGCGGCCCGGGCGCCCTGCGCTACGCGCGCGACCTCGCCTCCCGCCGCCGCGCCAACGACGGCGACACGCGGGAGATTTGCCGGCTGTACGCCGTCGAGACGACGCCGACCAACACCGGCTTCTTCGCGGACAACCGCGTCGCGCTCAAGCCCAGCCAGTTCGCCGCTTACGTGCGCGGCCTCGCCGCGGCCGTGGGCGCGTCGAGCCCCGCGCTCGCGGGCGGCACCGCCACGTCGGACGAACAGCTCAACAAGATCGCCGCCGACCTGAAGGCGCACGCGGGCGCGTGCCTCGTCATCGCGGGCGACGAGGCGGCGCCGGAGATTCACGCCCTCGCGCACGCGATGAACACGGCGCTCGGCTCGGTCGGCAAGACCGTCACGTACGTCGAGCCGATAGAGGAGAACCCGACCGACCAGTTGAACGACCTGCGCACGCTCGTAGGCGAGATCGACGCGGGCGCCGTGGACATCCTCGTCATCATCGGCGGCAACCCCGTCTACACGACGCCGGCCGACCTCAAGCTCGACGAGGCGCGGATGAAGAAGGTGCGCCTCGCCGCCCACCTCTCGCCCTACGACGACGAGACCTCGGAGCTGTGCCACTGGCACATCCCGCAGACGCACTTCCTCGAAGAGTGGGGCGACACGCGCGCCTTCGACGGCACCGTCACCATCCAGCAGCCGCTCATCACGCCGCTCTACAACGGCAAGAGCGCGTGCGAGCTGCTCGCGGCGTTCACCGACAACCCAGACCGCCGCGGCTACGACATCGTCCGCCAGTACTGGCTGACCGAGGGGCGCGCCGCACTGCTCGGCGGCGCCGCGGCCGCCGGTGCGTCCGGGCTCGCCATCCCGGGCGCTTCAGGCACGACCCCTTCGGCAACCGCGGCGCCTTCGTCAACTCCGGCGCAAGCCGGCGCGAACGGCGGCGGCAACCCTCCGCTGGGCGGCGGCGCGGCGGCCCCGACTTCGAACACTGCGACGGGCTCGAACGGCGCCGCGCCTTCGACCGGCGCGGCCACGCCGGACGCCGCGTTCGAGCGCGCGTGGCGCAGGGCTCTCAACGACGGCTTCGTCGCCAACTCCGCGAAGAGACCCGCGGGGGGCGGCGGCGCGGGCGCGGCCCCGAACGCGGGCGCCGCTCAAGGCGCGACGACCACGCCGCCGGCCACGGCCCAACCCGCCGCGCCCGCGGCCGCGGGCGCCTACGAGATCGTCTTCCGCACCGACCCGTCCGTCCACGACGGGCGCTTCTCGAACAACGGCTGGTTGCAGGAGCTGCCCAAGCCCTTGACGAAGCTGACGTGGGACAACGTCGCCATCATCAGCCCGGTGACCGCCGAGAAGCTCGGCGTCGGCATGGCGCCCGACGGCGCGGTCGAGGCCGGCGGCCCGCGCCGCGTCAACCGCCTCAACTATAAGGGCGGCGAGGTCGAGGCCGAGACGCTGCGGCTCACCTACCGCGGGCGCGTCTTCCCCGACAAGAACAACAAGATGCACGAGGAGATGGTCGTCCCCGTCTTCATTCTGCCGGGGCAGCCCGACGACGTGGTGACCGTGCAGCTCGGCTACGGCCGCTGGCGCTCGGGGCGCGTCGGCGGGAATCTGCGCGAAGGCCGCCGCGGCTTCAACGCCTACGACCTGCGCACGTCCGACGCGATGTGGTCGGGGACGGGCCTCGGCGTCGAGGCGACGGGCGACAGCTACAACCTCGCCTGCACGCAGATTCACTTCCGCATGGAGGGGCGCGAGATCGTCCGCGCCGGCACCTTCGCCGAATGGAAGCGCGACCCGACCCTCGCGCCCGAGCGCGAGCGGAAGAAGGAGCCGCCGCAGCCCGCGGGCGAGAACCGCGAGCCCGAAGGCGGCGAGACGATGTACCCGCCGTACGACTACTCGGAGCACGAGGAGGTCGGCCGGCGCGGCTACAAGTGGGGGATGGCGATTGATGTGGCGACTTGCGTCGGCTGCAACGCCTGCGTCGTCGCCTGCCAGGCCGAGAACAACATCCCGGTCGTCGGCAAGGAGCAGGTCTCGCGCTCGCGCGAGATGCACTGGCTCAGGGTGGACGCCTACTTCCGCGGCGCGACCGAGGGGCCGGACGGCGTCTACTTCATGCCCGTGCCCTGCCAGCAGTGCGAGAACGCGCCGTGCGAGGCTGTCTGCCCCGTCCACGCCACCGTGCACTCGGCCGAGGGCTTGAACGACATGGTCTACAACCGCTGCGTCGGCACGCGGTACTGCTCGAACAACTGCCCGTACAAGGTGCGCCGCTTCAACTTCCTGCTCTTCCAGGACTGGGACACGCCTTCCTTGAAGATGATGCGGAACCCGGAGGTCTCTGTGCGCTCGCGCGGCGTGATGGAGAAGTGCACCTACTGCGTCCAGCGCATCGAGTACGCGAAGATGGAGGCCGAGAAGGAGTCGCGCAAAGTCCGCGACGGCGAGATCAAGACCGCCTGCCAGGCGACCTGCCCGACCGAGGCGATCATCTTCGGCGACCTGAACGACCCGAACAGCCGCGTGGCGAAGCTGCACGCGCAGAAGCGCCGGTACGACCTGCTGGCCGACCTGAACACGCGCCCGCGGACGGCCTACCTCGGCTCGGTGCGCAACCCGAACGAGGATATCGGGACGGGCGGCGCGGGGCGCGGCGAGAGCGGCAACAACGCGCACGGGGAGGCGTAGGGGGCTTATGTCAGAAAGATACGATTACGAGCAGGAGGACGTGGGCATCCACACCACGCCCGTCGTCATCGAGCCCGGCCACACATTCGGGACGGTGACGGACAAGATCAGCTCCATCGTGCTCCGCAAGCGCACGCCCGTCGCGTGGTGGATCGGGCTCGCCCTCTCCTTCATGCTGGCGAACATGATGTTCGGCACGGTCGTCTACCTCGTGCTGACCGGCATCGGCATCTGGGGCAACAACCAGCCGGTCGGCTGGGCCTTCGACATCATCAACTTCGTCTGGTGGATCGGCATCGGCCACGCCGGCACGCTCATCTCTGCGATCCTGCTGCTCTTAAGACAGACCTGGCGCACGTCCATCAACCGCTTCGCGGAGGCGATGACGCTCTTCGCCGTGGCCTGCGCGGGACTCTTCCCGCTTTTGCACACGGGCAGGCCGTGGCTCGCCTACTGGCTCTTCCCGTACCCGAACACGATGGGCATCCAGCCGCAGTTCCGCAGCCCCCTGATGTGGGACGTGTTCGCGGTCTCGACCTACGCCACCGTCTCGGCGCTCTTCTGGTACACGGGGCTCATCCCGGACTTGGCGACCTTGAGAGACCGCGCGCGGAGCCGCTTCGGGCAGATCGTCTACGGCATGGCCTCCCTGGGCTGGCGCGGGAGCGCGCGCCACTGGGCGAGGTACGAGGTGGTCTACCTGCTGCTCGCGGGCATCTCGACGCCGCTCGTGCTCTCGGTGCACACCATCGTCAGCTTCGACTTCGCCATCGGCATCATCCCGGGCTGGCACACGCCGATCTTCCCGCCCTACTTCGTCGCGGGGGCCATTTACGCGGGCTTCGCGATGGTCTTGACGCTGGTCATCCCGCTCAGGAAGTTCTACGGGCTCGAAGACTTCATCACCGAGCGCCACCTGCGGAACTCCGCCAAGGTCATGCTGGCGACGGGGCTTTTGGTCGCCTACGGCTACATGTGCGAGGCGTTCGTCGCGTGGTACAGCGCGAACACGTACGAGCAGTTCATGATGATGAACCGGTTCGTCGGCCCCTACGCCTTCTTCTACTGGCTGCTCATCTTCTGCAACGTCGTCGCGCCGCAGGTCATCTGGATCAGGCGCGTGCGCCACTCGAACATCTGGCTCTTCGTCGTCGCCATGTTCGTCAACCTCGGGATGTGGCTGGAGCGCTTCATCATCATCCCGGTCAGCCTGCACCGAGACTTCCTCCCCTCGTCGTGGGGCATGTACCGGCCGACCATCTTCGACTTCACGATGTTCTTCGGCACCATCGGGTTCTTCTTCTTCCTGATGTTCCTGTTCCTGCGCTTCCTGCCCGTCATCTCCATCTTCGAGATGCGGACGATGGTGCCCGAGGCGCAGATTAAGGAGGAGGAGGCGTAATGGCTGGGAAGCGTAAAGTGAGGCCGGCCGTCTACGGGCTGATGGCCGAGTTCGACAACCCCTCGGACGCGGTCGCCGCGGCGCGGCGCGTCCACGAGGAGGGCTACCGGCGCGTGGACGCCTTCTCGCCCTACCCCGTCGAGGAGCTGTCCGAGGCCATCCACGCGCACACGACGAAGATGCCGCTCATCGTCCTCATCGGGGGCATCCTGGGCGGGATGGGCGGCTTCCTGTTGCAGTTCTACATAGCTACCATCTACTACCCGATCAACGTCGGCGGCAAGCCTCTGTACAGTTGGCCGGCCTTCATCCCCGTGACCTTCGAGTGCACGGTGCTCGGGGCGGCGCTCTTCGCCGTCTTCGGGATGCTCGCGCTGAACGGCCTGCCCGAGCCGTACCACCCGGTCTTCAACGCGCCGAACTTCGCGCTCGCCTCGCGCGACCGCTTCTTCGTGCTCGTCGAATCGGCCGACCCCAAGTTCGACCGCGAGCGCACGGCGGAGTTCCTCCGCACGCTCGGGCCCCGCGAGGTGACAGATGTCGAACACTGATTTCGGGAAGGGGAGACGGGGAGACTTGGAGACGGGGCGAGTCAATCGTCCCCCCGTCGCCCCGTCTGCCCGTCGCCCCGTCTTCTTCTGCCTGCTGCTGACAGTCATCTGCCTGCTCGCGACGGGCTGCCGCATGGATATGCAGGATCAGCCGAAGTACAAGTATTTCAGGGCGGGCGACAAGAAATTCTTCCCCGACGGCTCGTCTTCGCGCCCGCCGGTCGAGGGGACGGTGGCGCGCCAGCCGGGCGGGCCGGGCGCCTACCGCGACCGCGAGGACTACTTCTACACGGGCAAGGCGGCGGGCGGCGGCGCGGCGGCCGCGGGCCAGCCCGCCGCGGGCGGCGTCGGCGCGGCCGTGCCGGCAATGCAGACGAACCTGGCCGCGGGGGCGCAGGCCGGCGCGAGCACGCTCGTGCGCGGTAACGTCTCGGGCGGCGTGCCCGGCGCGCGCGAGGCGACGGAGACGGGCGGGCCGGACGTGTTTCCCATCACGATTGACAAGGCGGCGTTGGAGAGCGGGCGCCAGCGCTTCGAGATTTACTGCATTGTTTGCCACGGCAAGACCGGCGAGGGCGACGGGATGGTCGTCCGGCGCGGCTTTCAGAAGCCGCCCTCCTACTACGACGACCGGCTCCAGGAGGGGCGCACGCCCGCGTCGCACTTCTTCGACGTAATCACGAACGGCTGGGGCGCGATGCCCGACTACTCGGCGCAGATCTCGCCGGAAGACCGCTGGAAGATCATCGCGTACGTGCGCGCGCTCCAGCTCAGCCGGAAGCTCAAGCTCGAAGAGCTTTCGCCCGAAGAGCAGAACAAGGTGCGGACGCCCGCGCCGCCGGCCGAGGGCGAGCACGGCGAGGGCGGCACGCCTTTGCAGTCGCAGCGCGGGGGGGAGCAGCACTAGGATGGAAGCGGCCACCACACACACTTTCGACGCCCCCGCCGAACTCGGGCGCTACCGCACGCGCGCACTCCTGGTCGGCGCGGTCTTCCTCGTCGTCGGCGCCGCGCTCGCCTTCCTGATGGGGCAGACGGCCGGCTACGGCGGGCTCGTCCACGTCCTGCGCTCCTACCTCGTCGGCTTCTTCTTCGTGACGGGCGTCTCGGTCGGGAGTCTGGCCTGGCTCTGCCTCGGCCACATGACGGGCGGCGCGTGGGCCATCACCAGCCGGCGCCTCTTCGAGGCGGCGACGCGCTGCATCCCGCTCTGCGCCGTGCTCTTCATCCCGGTCGTCGTCTCGCTCTTCGTCCACGACCACGGGCACTCGGTCTACGAGTGGTCTGACCCGTCGATAGTCGCCGGCGACGAGGCGCTCAAGCACAAGAGCCTCTACCTGAACCCGCTCTTCTTCATCATCCGCGCCGTCGTCTACTTCGGGGTCTGGTTCGCCTTCGCCTTCATTTTGAGCCGCTGGTCGGCGGAGCAGGACAGGTCGGCCGACCCGCGCCTGCGCCGGAAGATGCAGGACATCTCGGGGCCGGGCATCCTGCTCTTCGGGCTGACGGTGACGTTCGCGGCCATCGACTGGGGGATGTCTCTGGAGCCGCACTGGTTCTCGACCATCTACGGCCTCATCATCATGGCCGGGTGGGGGCTGTCGGCTTTGGCCTTCATCATCACGGTGGCGACCTGGCTCGGCGCGCGCGAGCCGATGGAGCACGCCTACCAGCCTTTGCACTTCCACGACTGGGGCAAGCTCCTGCTCGCGCTCGTGATGCTCTACGCCTACTTCGCCTTCTCGCAGTTCCTCATTACGTGGGCGGGGAATCTGCCGGAGGAGATTCCGTTCTACCTGCGGCGCCTGCGCGGCGGGTGGCAGTTCATCGGGCTTACGATCATCCTCTTCCACTTCGCGCTCCCCTTCGTGCTGCTCCTCTCCCGGCACCGCAAGCGCGTGCCGCGAAGCTTAAGGCGCATCGCGCTCCTGATGCTCTTCATGCGCGTGGTCGATCTGGTCTTCTTCTTCGCCCCCTCGGTGCACCAGGGCGGCGAGCCCGAGTGGCACGCGTCCGACCTCGCGCGCAGCTTCCTGCCGATGCTGGCGATGGCCGTGGGCCTCGGCGGCATCTGGCTCTGGTACTACTTCGGGCAGCTCGCCAGCCGCCCGCTGCTCCCGCTCGGCGAACGAGACCTCGAAAAGGCCATCGCGCCGGCGGAGGGACACCACTGAGGAGATGATGAGTGATAAATGCGGAATGATGAATTAAGAAATTTCAAGCAGCGCCGTATTCATCACTCAGCATTCAGCATTCAGCATTAGAGGTTCTATGGCTCACGGCAAGCGCAGACGGGACAGCATTCACGAGACGCCGGACGTGTCTTACATCACGAACCCGGACGTGGCGCACGAGGAGTCGGACGTGGCGGTGCGCCCGCTCCTGTGGTTCGTGGGCGGGCTGACGTTCTTCACGATCATCACCTGCATAGCGATGCTGCTGCTCTTCAAGTTCTTCCAGGGGCGCGAGGAGTCGCAGGAGTTGGCCCCTTCGCCGCTCGCGCGCCAGGGGACGGAGCGCCTGCCGCCCGAGCCGCGGCTCCAGCTCGCGCCCGGCTGGGAGGTGACGAACGACGAGGGGAAGCGGCAAGACCTCTCCTACGGCACGCAGAGCAACTACGTGCCGCAGCCCTGGTCGGAGTGGATTCTGGTCAACCGGGAGTGGCAGCACGAGCTGAAGGAGTACGGCTGGGCCGACCAGCAGGCGGGCACCGCGCGCATTCCCGTCGAGCGCGCCATGGATCTCTACCTCGAGCGCCGGGCCAAACAGCAGCAGCCGCCGCCGGCGAAGTGAGCGGTGAGCAGTAAGCGGTGAGCAGTTTCAGGAAGTGAGAGCTTTTGTGAGAAGTAGTTTCAAAGCCGAGTTCGTGAGGCGCGCGGTGACGGCGGTCGGGCTTTTACTGCTCACCGCTTACTGCTCGCCGCTCACGGTTCAAGCGCAGTACGCGCAGCCGCCGGTGGGGCCGGTGCCGACGGGCAAGTCCAACGAGGTCTTGAAGCAGGTCAACATCGAGCAGAAGCTCGGCAGCCAGATCCCGCTCGACCTCAAGTTCCGCGACGAGACGGGGCGCGAGGTGCGGCTCGGCGAATACTTCGGGAAGGGCCGGCCGGTCGCCCTCACCCTCGTCTACTACGAGTGCCCGATGCTCTGCAACCAGGTCTTGAACGGCGCGGTCGGCGCGTTCCAGGCGCTCAGTTTCACGGCGGGCAAGGAGTTCGAGGTCGTGACCGTCAGCTTCGACCCGCGCGAAGGCCCCGACCTCGCCGCGGAGAAGAAGGAGACCTACCTCAGGCGCTACAAGCGCGAGGGGGCCGAAGAGGGCTGGCACTTCCTGACCGGCGACGAGGCTTCGATCAAGGCCCTGGCCGACGCGGTCGGCTTCCGTTACGCGTGGGACGATGAGTCGCAGCAGTTCGCGCACGCCTCGGCCTTGATGGTGGCGACGCCCGGCGGGAAGCTGTCGCACTACTTCTACGGCATCGACTACGCGCCGAGGGATTTGCGGCTCGCGTTCGTCGAGGCGTCCGAGGGCAAGGTCGGGTCGCCGGTCGATTCGCTCCTGCTCTTCTGCTACCACTACGACCCGGCGGTCGGCCGCTTCGCGCCGGTGATGGGGGCGCTGCGCGTGGCGGGCGTGCTGACGGTCTTGGGCCTCGTCGCGCTCATCCTCTACCTGCGGCGGGTGACGAGGCGGCGCGAGGAGGAATGGGAGCAGGAGTTGAGCGTGGGCGGGCCGGTCTGATGCGAACAGGGGGCCGCCAGAGTACCGACCCTTCGGGGGAAGGGGAGTCCGAGTGAACCTGATGCAGTCGATTCCGATACCGAATGTAAGCCTGCCGGTGCCGTTCTCGCCCGAGCAGGCCTCGACGTTCGCGCCGCACGTGGACGCGCTCTACGTCTACCTCGTGACGCTGACGGCCTTCCTGACGCTGGCGGTCTCGGCGGCCATCGTCTTCTTCGCCGTCAAGTACCGGCGGCGGCAGCCGGACGAGCTGCCGCGCCCCATCGCCGGCTCGATGGTGCTGGAGCTGACGTGGACGATCATCCCGCTCATGGTCGCCATGACCATCTTCATCTGGGGGGCGTCGATCTACTTCAAGGCGTACCGCGCGCCGCAGCAGGCGATGGAGGTCTACGTCGTCGCCAAGCAGTGGATGTGGAAGTTCCAGCACCAGACGGGGCAGCGCGAGATCAACGAGCTGCACATCCCGGTCGGCGCGCGCGTCAAGCTGACGATGACGACCGAGGACGTCATCCACAGCTTCTACGTCCCGGCCTTCCGCATCAAGCAGGACGTGGTGCCGGGCCGCTACCTCCAGACCTGGTTCGAGGCGACGAAGACCGGCAAGTTCTACCTCTTCTGCGCGGAGTACTGCGGCACGAACCATTCGGGGATGGGCGGCTACATCTACGTCATGGAGCCGGCGGCCTACCAGCAGTGGCTCGCGGGCGGCTCGGGGGCGGAGTCGGCGGCCTCGCAGGGGCAGAAGCTCTTCCAGCAGCGCGGCTGCGCCTCCTGCCACCAGGTCGAGGCCGGCGGGCAGCAGGGGCGCGGCCCCACGCTCTACGGCATCTTCGGCCGCCAGCAGCAGATCGAGGGCGACGGCGCCGTGACCGTGGACGAGTCCTACATCCGCGAGTCGATCCTCAACCCGCAGGCGAAGACCGCCGCGGGCTTCCAGAACATCATGCCGACCTTCCAGGGTCAGCTCTCCGAGGAGCAGATCCTCCAGCTCGTCGCCTACGTCCGCTCGCTGGCGCCCGCGGGGCAGCAGCCGGGCGCCGCCGCGGCGGGCACGCAGACGACTTCGGGGCCGACGACCGGCGGCGTCCCGCCGTCGCAGCAGCGCAGCAACCCGCTCGCGCCGACCGGCGAGCGGCAGGGGAGCCCCGCCCCGCAGGCGCCGCCCGCCGGCAACACCGGCACCACCGGCAACGCGAACCGCCGGCCGTGAGCGGGCGCGCGCAAGGGTCGAGGAGTAAGGGCAAGGCAGTTTTAGGGAAGACGCATTTATGAGCACGAACACGACAGCGGCGGCGGGGCGCGAGTGGCGCAGCCGCTTCCCGACGGTCAACTACCTGAACGCCGACTACGGCATCAAGTCGTGGCTGCTGACGAAGGATCACAAGAGGATCGCCATCCTCTACCTGATCTCCGTGACCTTCTTCTTCGCCATCGGCGGCGCCT
>Ga0213876_10000281_pt1 | contig 46798 bp, 33 predicted proteins | sample BarmaccomBMRX_R9_FD_160113 | JGI IMG/M metagenome (GOLD analysis project Ga0213876, IMG submission 160113) | Root-associated microbial communities from Barbacenia macrantha in rupestrian grasslands, the National Park of Serra do Cipo, Brazil - RX_R9 | ecosystem: Host-associated > Plants > Roots...
GGCCAACGGCTCGGCCTATCGCGTGACGATCAGCCAGTCCGCCCATGCGACGACGCAGGCGCTGGCGCTCAGGCAGCCGGCCGGCACGGCGATCCAAGTCGGCAACGCCGTCTCGGTGGTCGGCGTCGACACGATCGCAGCCGACGACACCGCCGGCGCGATCCTCACCTACAACGTCCTCGTCGAGGACTCGACCGGGCCGGTCTACGAGGCCGGCGGGCTCGGCATCCACCCGAAGCACCCGCGCTACATCGCGACCGTGATGGGCGCGAAGCCGCCCGTGGCCGGCGACGCCCTGACCAACCCGGTGGCGATCGATATCGGGGCCAGTGCGAGCGCCGCCGACGTCGCCGCGGCCCTCATGAATGGAGCCAACGACCAGAATGTCCGCACGATCACGCTGACCGGCGGCAGCGACGGCGCGGCGCCGTCGACCGCCGATTACCAGGCCGCTCTCGATTCGCTGCTCGCGCTCGAGGACGTCTCGATCGTCGCCGCGCCCGGCGCGTCGACCTTCGGCGACACGGTCGCCGCCGCCGTCAACCAGGCGCTGATCGGCCATGCCGAAGCGCGCCGGGCCTACCGCATCGCCGTGCTCGACCCGCCGCCCAACGCCGACATCGCCGGCGTCCGCGCGCTCAAGAGCAAGATCGACAGCAAATATGCCGCGCTCTACTATCCGTGGATCACCATCGCCAATCCGGCGGCGGCGGTCGACGCGACGCTGCCGGGCACGGTGGACGTCCCGCCGTCGGGCGCCGTCTGCGGCATCTATGCCCGCACCGACGTCCAGCGCGGGGTCTGGAAGGCGCCGGCCAACGAGACCGTCACCGGCGCCCTCGCCCTGCAGCGCGACGTGCGCTTCGGCGAGCAGGAGGTGCTGAACCCGCTCGGCATCAACTGCATCCGCGCCCTCCCCAATCGCGGCATCCGCGTCTGGGGCGCCCGCACGATCAGCTCCGACCCGGAGTGGAAGTACGTCAACATCCGCCGCTACTTCCTCTATCTCGAGGCGTCGATCGACCGCGGCACGCAGTGGGCGGTGTTCGAGCCGAACGGCGAGGCGCTGTGGGCGAACGTCCGCACCACCGTCTCCGACTTCCTCTACAACGAGTGGGTGAGCGGCGCCCTGCTCGGCGGCACGCCCAAGGAGGCGTTCTTCGTGCGCTGCGACCGCACGACGATGACCCAGAACGACCTCGATAACGGCCGCCTCATCTGCCTCGTCGGCGTCGCCGCGCTGAAACCCGCCGAATTCGTCATCTTCCGCATCGGCCAGAAGACCGCCGACGCGCGCTCATGAGGGAGTGAAGCACCATGCCACGCGACACGCCGTACGGCGCCTATAACTTCATCGTCGAGTTCGACGGCAACGACCCGGCCACCTCCGCCCTCGGCGGCTTCTCCGACGTCTCGGGGATCGGCACCGAGATCACGCTGATGGAATACCGCCAGGGCAACGACAAGGAGAACCACGTCCGCAAGATCCCCGGCATGCACAAGGCCGGCGACGTGACGCTGAAGCGCGGCATCATGGGCCAGCGCAACTTCTGGGAATGGATCTCGGCGACCCGCACCGATCCGACTCTTACCCGCACCGTCGTCATCACGCTGCAGGACGAGCAGCGCAATCCGGTGATGCGCTGGCTGCTGCGCAACGCGCGGCCGATGAAGTGGACCGGCCCCACCCTCGCCGCGAAGGGCGGCTCCGACGTGGCGATGGAGGAGCTCGTCATCGCCGCCGAAGGCTTCGAGTTCGGCGATCCGGCCTGAGCCGATGTTCGTCCCCGGCGTCACCTTCACCACCCGGCAGCCGCATGCGGCGGCGCTCGGCACGCGCGCCGACGTGGCGATGTTCGTCGGCTGCGTCGGCCGCCGCGCCGCGCCGCTGCCGGCGCCGGTGCGGGAGACGCTCATCGCCGGAGGGTGGAGCCCCAACGGCCTCTTCGCCACGCCAGAAGCGCGGCTCGACTCGCTCCTCGGCGTGCCGGTGCCGGTGACGAGTTGGTCCGCCTTCGACGCGCTCTACGCCTGGGACGAGCGGCCGGCCGCGGCCGGCTCCGCCGAACGGCTGCCGACTGCGCTCGGCCTCGCCGTAAAGAGCTTCTTCGAGGAAGGCGGCGCCAAGGCCTATGTCGTGCGGACCGGCGACCCGCTTGCGCTCGTCGGCGCCACCGCGGCGGCAGCGGCCGCGGCGAGCCGCGCGCTCCTGTCCTGGCCCGCCGCCGCCCCGCCCGAGGACGGTCCGCGGGTCCCGATCCTGCCCGGCTTCCAGGGGCGCGGCGACGCGGCCGATCCGGGAGATCCCGCGACGTGGACCGGCGCCGCCGCCGTCTATGCGGTCGACGACGCGGCGATGCTGCTCCTTCCGGACCTTCCCGACATCGCCGCCGGCGCGCCGCGACCGGCGCCGCCTCTCGAGGAGCCGCCGGGGCCGCCCGAGGACTTCCTGCCCTGCGCGCGGCCGGTGCCGCCGCCGGAGCCGGAGCCACGGCCGGCGCGGCCGGACTATCTGGCGCCGCGCCTGGACGCCGACGGCTACGCCTTGTGGGGCGCGGCGCTGCGCCACGCGCTCGACCTGCTCGGGCGGCCGAAGGGCCCCGCCCACCGCCGCGACGTCATGCTGGTCTCGGCGCTGCCGCTCCCACTCGACGACGGCGGATTTACCGCCGCCGAGGAGAATTGGCCGCTGGCGATCCTGGCGCGACCCGGTCTCGGCGGACCCAAGACGCCGCTGCTCGGCGATGCCGCGATCGGCAGCGCGCGCCTGCAGCTCGCCTATCCGTGGGTCGAGACGGCGGCGTCCGCCATTCTCCCCGAAGGTCTCCAGAGTCCCGAAGGGATGCTCGCCGGACTCATCGCGTCCCGTGCCCTCGCCGACGGCGCCTTCCGCAGCGCCGCCGGCCAGCCGCTGCGCAGCGCCCGCCGCATCCAGCCCGATCTCGCCGAGAGCGACATCGCCCGCGGCTTCGCCCCCTATGCCGACTGGCTCGGCGAGCGCCTCTGCCTGATCGCCACGCGCCGCGGCCGCATCGGCCTGGTCAGCGACGCGACGATGGCGGAGGAGCGCAAATGGCGCGCGGGCGGCGTCTCGCGGCTGATGGATACCGTGCTGCGCGCCGCGCGCCAGCTCGGCGACGAGCTGGTCTTCGAGCCGTCCGGCCCGCTGCTGTGGGCACGGGTCCGGGCGGCGATGGAGGGGTTCCTCGCCCGCCTCGCCGCCCGCGGCGCCCTCGATGTCTCCGCCGCCGGCCCCGGCTATTCGGTGCGCTGCGACGAGACGGTGATGACCCAGGCCGACATCGACAACGGCCGCGTCATCTGCCGGGTCGAATTCACCGCCGCCTATCCGATCGAGCATGTCGAGGTGAGCCTGTTGCTGCTCGAACCGGCCGGCGGCGCCGCCGTGCGGGAGGCGGCCTGATGCCCGACGGCGGCTACCCGATCCCCTCCGGCGAGACGATCGAGACTCCCTATGGGAGCTTCGCCTTCCACGTCGCCTTCGAGGCGGGGGGCGGGGGCTTCGGGCCGTTCGGATCGGTCGATCCCGGTATCGTCGGCGGCTTTTCCGACGTCTCGGGGCTCGAGGCAATGATGGAGCATAAGGTCATCAAGGTCGGCGGGCGCAATTACGGCCCGCAGCTGCGGGCGGGCCCGGTGACCTTCGGTACCGTGATCCTCAAGCGCGGCATCGTCCGCGCGCAGCCGCTCTGGGCCTGGTGGTCCCTGTTCGCGGGCGCCGACGGGAAGAGCGACGGGCTGCCGACGCCCGCGAACCGGTGCAACCTCGTCATCGCCCTGATCGACCCGTCGCCGGCGAAGGCGCGAACCGCCGCCGTCGCCTGGCGGCTGCGCAACGCCATGCCGGTCAAGTTCCGCATCGGCGACCTCAACGCCAAGGGCGGCGAGGTCGCGGTCGAGGAGATCCACCTCGTCCACGAAGGCCTCGATCTCGTCGGAGCGGCGGGATGACCGCGCCGCCGCCCCCCGCCCCGCCGGCCGGCGATCCGCCCCCAGGCCGCGCCTATTTCCAGCTCGCCGGCGGCAAGGGCGACAAGATCGCGGTGGACTTCAACCCGGCGTCGCTCCGCATCACGCTGTCGAACCAGTTCGGCGAAGACCCGCCCGAGCAGCATGCCCGCGCGACCAGCGCGAAGCTCGACGTCGAGCTCGTCTTCGACACGACCGAGACCGGCGACGACGTCCGTCAGAAGACCCAGAAGCTCCACGACCTCACCATCGCCACCGCCACCGCCAAGCAGCAGAGCACGGGCGGCAAGAGCGGCGGCGGCGCGCAGAAGGAGCCCAATTGCAGCGTCTCCAAGGTGAGCTTCTTCTGGGGCACGTCGAGCTATACCGGCATCATCGAGACGCTGACCGAGACGCTCGATTACTGGTCCTCCGACGGCGTGCCGCTGCGCGCGTCGCTGCAGATCGCGATGAAGGGCGCGGGCGGCGAGCACGCCACCTACGCGTCCGGCGCGCAGCGCTACAAGAAACCCGATCCGGCGCCGGCGCCGCCCCAGTCCACCGCCGTCACGGCGCCACCGGACGGCGCCGGCGCCACCGGCGCGGCAAGCGAAGCGGGCGACCCCGACGCCGGCCGCTACCTCGCCGCCAGCAACGGCCTCGAGAACATGCGCGCGCCCGCCGGCGCGGAACTGGACGCGTCGGCTTCGATCAACCTCTCCGCCGCCGCGAGCTTCCAGGTCAGCGGCGGCGTCAGCGCGGGGATCGGCATTTCCGCGGGCGTCTCGATCGGATTCGGCGCCGGCGCCAGCATCGGCGCCAGCGCCGCGGCGGGGCTCTCGGCCAGCGTCGGCATCGGCATGTCCGCCGGCGCAGGATTCGGCGCATCGGCGGGCGCCGCTTTCGGAGCCTCGGCCGGCGCAGGCTTTGGCGCCTCGGCGGGCGCCGCTTTCGGCGCATCGGCCGGTGCGGGATTCGGCGCGTCGGCGGCGGCCGGCTTCCGCGCCGCCGCCGGCGCCAGCATCGGCGCCTCGGCCGTCGCGAACGCGGCGATGGTTGCCCGAAGCCCGGCGGGCGGCACCGCCTCGGTGACGATCGTCGCGGTCGATTCCGGACGTGCCAGCGCCGGCGTCGCGGCGAGCGCGGGGGCGTTCGCGGGGCTCGGCGCGTCGAAGACGGTGCTGCCGTCGGCGGCCTTCGACCCGGCGCGGCTGCTGCCGCCGCCGCGTCCCGCCGTCGGCATTGAAACGCGCTTCGACGAGACCGGCCGCATCGTCTCCGCGGACGGGCAGGTAGCCGCCAGTTGGGCCGCCGGCGGCGTGACGTTTTTCTAGGAGGGAGGGAAAATGGCGGTCGTCATCGACGAGATCAGCAGCGAAGTCGCTCCCGAGGCCCAGGCCTCGCGCGGCAGCGGCGGCGGCAGCGGCGGGGGCGGCGCGGGCGGCGGCGCCGAGCCCGATCTCGACAAGCTCGACTATCAGATCCGCCGCGCCCTGCAGCGCCGCGCCAGGCTGTTCGCCGACTGATGGCCCTCGCCGACCCCCCCAAGCTGCTCAGCACCTCGCCGATGATCGAGATCGACGGCCAGAGCTATCCCGTCGTCGCGCGCAACCTCGAGCGGATGCGGATGAGCGAGGCACTGGGCGGCCTCTCCAGCCTCGAGCTCGTGCTGACCGACGCCGTGACCCGCGACGACGGCAGCGCCGATTTCGCCTCGGGCGCTTCCTCGCCGCTGAAGCTCGGCGCGGGCGTGCGGGTCTTCGCCGGCTCGGCCGAGGTCGACGCCAAGGAGATATTCGACGGCCAGGTGACCGGCATCGAAGCCGAGGTGCGGGACGCCGGCGCCCCGCTCTTCACCATCCTTGCCGAGGATCGGCTGTTCCCGGCGCGCCGCAAGCGGCGGACGCGCGTTTTCGAGGACAAGAGCCTCGAGGACGTGATCCGGCAGGTCGCGTCCGACTACGGCCTCACGCCGGAAGTCCGCGACGGCATCGACACGACGGCGCGGACCTGGCTGCAGACCGACGAGACCGACCTCGCCTTCCTGCGGCGCATCCTCGCCACATCCGACGCCGACATGCAGGTAGTCGGCGTCAAGCTGCAGGTCGGCCGCATCGGCCAGGACCGGCGCACGCTCGTCCCCCTCGCCCCGGGCGTCGGCCTCAAATATGCGCGCATGACCGCCGACATCGCCGACCAGGTGAGCAAGATCCGCCTCGCCGCCTGGGACCCGAAGCAGGGCAGCGCGGTCGACGCGAGCAAGGACGCAGCGGGGTTCGGGCCGGGCAGCGGCAAGACCGGCAAGGACGTCCTTGCCCAAAGCTTCTCGGAGGTGACGATGCATGTCGGGCGGCTCGGCCCGATGTCGGACGCCGAGGCCCAGAAGCGGGCGCAATACGAAGCCGACCGCCGCGCCCGCGCCTTCGTCGCCGTCACCGGGACCGCGATCGGCAATGGCGACCTGCGCGTCGGCAGCTGGATCGAGCTCTCCTCGGTGAGCCCGCAATTCGCCAACCAATATGCCGTCACCCGCGCCGTCCACCGCTGGGACCGCAAGGACGGCTATCTCACCGACTTCGACGCGCAGTCGGCCTATCTGGGGGCCGGCCAATGATGACGGACGCCATCGGCCGCTTCCCCGCCCCGGCGCGCTGGCTGGAAGGCATCCACCTCGCCCGCGTCAAGTCGGTCCAGGATCCCGATGCCAAGGGCCGCGTCCAGGTCCAGCTGCTCGGCCCGGACCCGGACGGCGACGCGCTGATCTGGGCGCGGGTGGCGGTGCCCTATGCGGGCGACCATTTCGGCGCCTTCCTGCTTCCCGACGTCGGCCAGGAGGTGATCGTCGCCTTTCCGTCCGGCGACACCGCCTCGCCGATCGTCGTCGGCGCCCTGTGGAACGGCGCGACCGCGCTTCCCGAGACGCTCGGCGGCGATCATGTGGACCGCTGGTCGCTGACCGGCAAGAACGGCACCCGCATCGCCATCGTCGAGGAATCGAACGGCCAGGAGAAAGTCGAGATTTCGACTCCGGCCGGCGCCAAGGCGACGCTGACCGACGCGTCCGGCGGCGAGATGAAGATCGAGGTGGCCGGCAACACGGTGAAGCTGAACCCCTCCGGGGTCTCGATCGAGACGCCCGGCAAGTGCGACGTCCAGGCCTCCCAGGTCAGCGTCACCGCCAGCACGGTCAGCGTCAGCGCCGCGATGTCGACCTTCAGCGGTATCGTGAAGTGCGACACCTTGATCACCAACAGCGTCATCTCGTCGAGCTACACGCCCGGCGCCGGGAACGTCTGGTGATGCGCGCCGCCCTCCACCCCGCCGAGCGGCGCCGGATCGAGGCGATGATGCCGCCCGAGGCGCCGCACGACGTCGTGCTGCGGCCGCTCGGCGGCGGCGATGGGCGCACGATCATCGTCACCAGCACCGCCCAGAATTTCGTCGATGCGCTGTTCGAGACGCTGCGCGCACCGGACTGGCGGACCCGTCTCGCGGCGATGCGCCGCCGGCGCAGCGACCGCGCCGACACGCTCCAGCTCGGTCTGCCGACCCACCAGCAATTCCAGATCGCCCTCTTCGAAGCGGCGTGCCGCGCGCCCGGCCGTCCGCGCCTCGATCCGGCGAAGATCGCCTCGCGGGGCCTCGTGCTGCGGCGGCTTGCGGGCGGCGCGGTGCAAGGCTGGATGAAGGCGGGGAGCAGCATCGCCGGCTGGCAGGCGACTGCCGAGCGCGACGATCCCGACCCGGCCCGCCGCGGGCCCCAGCATGGCGCCAATGCCGCGGTGCGCGCGATCCTCGCCGGTCGCCGGCGGACGCAGCCGCTCGCCGAGGACGTGCTGCCGCTGTTCGTCGCCCCGCGCGACGTCTGCGAGGCGTGCGGCCGCACGATCCTCTTCGCCCCCATCCCGGTGGTGAGCAGCGAGCGCAGCGACGGCGCGCCCGAGCGGCTCGATTATGCCGCGCTTCCCAACGAGGACCGGGCCGAGCTCGCCGCCCATTTCTCCTCCTATCTCGGCGCGCGTCCGGCGGCCTCGCTCCCCTATCCCGGCACGCCGCTCGACCCGACGATCAACGCGCTGGGCGAGAAGTTCAGCACCGACGTCGACCGCGGCCGCCTCTTTCTCGTCGCGCAATTCGTCCAGCAGGTGGTCGTCGAGCTCGGCGGGCTCGAGGCGAAGCCGTCGGCGCGGCAGCTGATGAACTTGCTGGACGGGATCGTGCTTCCCCTGCCCGGCAACCGAGCCACCACCGCCGCCCGCTTCGTGCGCGAGGCATCGCCGATCCTGCTCGAGGCCCAGCCCAATGCGGGCGGCGTGCTGATGCCGCTGTCCTGGCCGCGGGTCGACGAGGCGACCGGCACGCGGTTGTTCGAGTCCGCCCTCGCCTGCCTCTCCGACCAGCACGCCCGCCTCACCGCCGCGCCGGGCAAGTTCGATGGCCGCGACGACCTCTTCCAGGTCCGCGCCTTCGTGCGGGTCGCCGGCCACGACGGCTGCCCGGACACCCTGGTCTGGTCCGACCCTGCGAGCGAGCCCTTCCGCATCCTGCCCTGGTGGGACGGCGACGGCCCGCCGATCCGCATCGCCCTCCCGGACCTCTCGCAGATCGGCAAGGTCAAGCCGAGCGTCGCCTTCGAGATGCCGCCCGCGCTCGCCAATCTGCTCGCCAAGGACCCGAAGCAGCTCAAGGACGGCGGCGGCGACACGTCGGGGCTGCAGCTCGGCTGGCTGTGCAGCTTCTCGATCCCGATCATCACGCTGTGCGCCTTCATCGTCCTCAACATCTTCCTCGGGCTGTTCGACCTCGTGCTGAGGTGGATGATCCTGCTCAAGATCTGCATCCCTATTCCGGTGAAGAAGTGATGGCGGGCCCGGTCCTCTCCTCCTCGCGCGCGCCGGCCGCCCGGCCGCCGCTCTGCTGGCCGCTGCTGCCGGTCCCGGACGCCGACGGACGGCTGCTCTTCCCGGACCTCGAAACGTCGATCCGGCAGCGGATCGAGACCGTGCTGCGCACCAGCCCCGGCGAGCAGTTGATGCGGCCGGGCTTCGGCGGCGGGCTCGAGCGGCTGATCCACCAGCCCAACACCGTCGAGACGCGGGCGCGGACCCAGGAGGCGCTGGTCCAGCACGTCAGGACCTACGAGCCGCGTATCCTGCTCGACCGGGTCGAGGTGAAGGCCGGGGACGACCCGCGCGAGCTGCTCGTCACCATCGCCTACCGAATCCGCGCGACCGGCGCCGCCGGCGCCGTCTCCGCCCGAGTTCCGGTGGGAGCCGCCTGATGCCGATCCGTCCGCCCGCCCTCGACGACCGCTCGTTCGACGACCTCGTCGCCGATCTCGTCCGCCGCATCCCCGCCCACACGCCCGAATGGACCGACGCGCGCGAAGGCGATCCGGGGCGCACGCTCATCGACCTGTTCGCTTGGCTCGGCGACACCATCCTGTACCGCGCCAACCTCATCCCCGAGCGCCAGCGGCTCGCCTTCCTGCGGCTGCTCGGCCAGCAGATGCGGCCGGCGCTGCCGGCGCGGGGGCTGATCCAGGTGTCGATCGACAACCCGGCCGTCACCGATCCGGTGACGCTGCCGGCGCGGTCCGCCATCGCCAAGCCGGTGTGGTTCGAGACGGAGACCGAGCTCAGTATCGAGCCGGTCGAGAGCCGCGCGTTCCTGAAGCGGCGGCCGACGACGGCGGAAGCGTTGCAGCTGCGCGACCTGCTGTTCGATCTCCAGCAGCTTTACGGGGTCTCCTCGGGCAACGGCTACGTCGCCACCCCCGCCTTCGTGGGAGGCGCCGCCGAACCCGAGGGCCGCGACTTCGTCGCCGATTCGATCGACCACTGCCTGTGGCTGGCTCTGCTCGCGCCGACGCCGGAGCCGGCGACGGTGGCGGCGGTGGCGAAAACGCTCGGCGGCGGGACGTCGAACCGCCGCGTGGCGCTCTCCGTGGGCCTCGTCCCCGCCTTCGACGCGCCGGCGCCCCTCGAGGCGGTGACCGCCCGCGCGCCGATTCCCTATGCCTGGGAAATCTGCACCGGGCGCGGCGCGGGCGACGAATATCTGCCGCTCGAGCTGCTCGCGGACGGCACCGGCGGGCTCGCCCGCGCCGGCATCTGCCGGCTGCTGCTCCCGGGCGCGGACGATTTCGGCGTGCCCGGCAACGACGTCGTGCGCGACTATCGCGCCGGCACCGGCGGACGGCCGCCCCGAATCGACGATCCGGTGACGGCGGCGCGGCTCGTCGCCTGGCTCCGCCTGCGGCCGCTGCCGGAAGCGAAGCTCAGCTCGTTCAAGCTCGCCTGGGCCGGCGTCAACGCGGTCGCGATCGAGCAGCGCCGCACCCTCGGCCGCCAACAGATCGGCCGCGGTACCGGCGCCTCGGGCCAGTCACTCCCGCTCGGCACCGCCGGCGTCGACCCGGCGACTCTGATCGTCGAGGTCGAGGAGGAAGAGGGGCTGCGCGCCTGGCGGCAGGTCGGCGACGTCGCCGCCGCGGCGCGGGGCGAGCGGGTCTACAGCCTCGACAGCGAGGCTGGGACGATCGCGTTCGGCGACGGGGTGCGCGGCGCGGTGCCGCAGCCCGGCCGGGCGATCCAGGTCGCCTACATGCGGGCCGGCGGCGGCGTGGCCGGCAACCTTGCCCCCGGGGCCATCCGTGCCGTCGAGGCGCCCGCCGGGGCCCCGAAGCTCAAGGTGCTGCAGCCCCTCCCGACCACCGGCGGCGTCGACGCCGAGGCGCTCGCCGATGCCGAGGCGCGCATTCCCGCCGCGATCCGCAACGGCAGCCGTGCCGTCACCCGCGGCGACGTCAGGGAGCTGGCGCTCCGCACCCCCGGCCTCGCCGTCGGCCGCGTCGAAGTGCTCGAGCGGTTCAAGCCGCAGCAGCGCCGTTTCGACATTCCGGGCGTCGTCTCGGTGATGGTGATCCCCGCCCGCGCCGGCACGCTGAAGCCGGCCCCGCGCGCCGACCGGCCGATGCTCGAGACCGTCTACGGCTGGCTCGACCAGCGCCGGCCCCTCGCCACCGAATTGTACGTGATCGCGCCCGATTACGTGCCGATCGGCGTCTCCGCCGCGGTCGAGCTCAGCGACCCCGACCAGCGCGACGCGGTGCTCGACCTCGTCTCCGACGCAATCCGCCTGCATCTCTGGCCGCTCGCGCCGGGCGGGCCGGACGGGCAGGGCTGGCCGCTCGGCCGCGCCGTCGATGATCGGCTGATCGAGACGGCGGTGGCGCGGGTGCCCGGGGTGCGCACCGTGGCGCCGGTGCGGCTGTTCACCCGCCGGCCCGGCGGGGCGGGCGGCTGGGTGCCGGTGGCGGAGGCGAACGGCCGCCGCACCATCGCGGTCCAGCCGTGGCAGCTTCCGGAGCTCGCCATGCTCGCCGTCGGGGTCGGCGCAGATGCCGCGGCGAGCCTGCCGCCCGGGGGGGCGGGCGACGGCGGCCTCGCCATTCCGGTCGTGCCGGAGCTCTGCTGATGGACGTCAACGGCCTCCCCTTCTGGCAGATCGCCGGCCGCGCCGCCTTCGGCCTGTCGCCGGCGAGCGCCCCGCCCAACGTCGCCACCGGCCTCCACTTCAAGGACGAGGCCGGCCATGTCCTCCTCGCGCGGGCGCTGGAGGCGCCGGCGATCGCCGAGGACGAGACCTTCGCCCGACTCCTCGCGGCCGCGCCGTCGCCGGTGGCGGACGGCATGGGCGGCGTCGCCTGGTGGGACGCGGGCGAGCGGCAGCTCAAGGCGTCCGGCTTCCTGCCCGGGGCGGTCGACCTCCCGCTCCCCGTGCCGGACCCGCCGAGCGTCGTCGCGCCGACCGATTTCGCGCTGGGGCCGGACTCGGTCCTCTACGCCGCCCGCGACGGCGCCGTGGTGATGAAGGATCTGCGCGGCCGATGGCCCGCCGGCGAGGCGAAGCGCGACGGCTTCCGCGCCGACCTCGTCGCGCCGCGGGCCGCGGGCGGCGCCTGGGCTTTCGACAAGACGACCCGCCGCCTCGCCCGTGTCGCCGGGCGCCCGCTCCGCGTCCAGGGGCTGTCGGAGCCGGAGCCGAGCCGCTTCGCGCCGGTCGACCCGAACCGCGACCCGCCCCGCCTGATCCTCGCGCGCGGCGGCCGGCTGCCGGCGCGGTTCGACGCCGTCGCCCTCGCCGCCTCGCTGCGGGGGCGGCTCGCTCTCCTTGCCTGGGAAGCCGGTGCCGACGCCGCCTTGTTCACGCTCGAGGAAGCGGGGCTCGTGCTCCGTTTCCGGCTCGCCGGGCTGCGCTTCCCGGTCTCGGTGGCGTGGATCGGCGAGGCGGAGGCGGCAGTCCTGGCGACCGACGGCAAGACGCTCGCGCCGCAGGCCTTCGTCTACCCGTTGGACCTCGCGCCCCAGGCCGACGCCCACCTTCTGCCGGACGGACGGGTCCACCCGCTGATCGGCGCCCTGCCCGGCAAGTTCTGCAATGCCCCGGCGCCGCAGCCGCTCTACCGCGCCGGCGAATCCCTGCTGCCGCTGCGCGGCCTCTCCGGCGGTCGTTACGGCCGGGAGGGGACCGTGCTCGTCGGACCGATCGACAGCGGCATGGTCGGCTGCGTCTGGCATCGCCTCTACGTCGAGGCGGCGGTGCCGGCGCACGGGACGATCGAGATCGCCGCGTGCGCCCGCGACGATCGCGCGGTGCCGCCGCTGCCCGGCGCGAAGGATGCGCCCGACTGGGCGCCGCACCGCGTCGGGGCCGCGCCGCAACCCGACGGCGTGCCCCGCGCCGCCTGGTGCGACGCCCCCTCGGAAATTGCCTTCGCGCCGCCGCTGCTCGCCTGCGCGCCCCAGGCGGACCGGGCCGGGCTGTTCACGCTCCTCCTCCAGCGCGGCGGGACGAAGGTACGGCGCGTCACCGGCCGTTACCTCTGGCTCCATGTCCGGCTCACCGGCGACAGTCAGGCGTCGCCGGAGCTGGCCGCGATGCGCGCCTATGCCCGGCGCTTCTCCTACCGCGACCGCTACCTCCCCGCTTTCTATCGCGAGCCGCTCGGCGGGAGCGACGCGCTCGCCCCGGGCGCCGCCACTCCGCACGACTTCATGGAACGCTTCCTCGGGCTGTTCGAGGGTGCACTCACCGAGGCCGAAGGGAGGATCGCCCGCGCCTTCCTGCTGACCGATCCGGCCGCGGCGCCGGACGCGGCCCTGCCGTGGCTAGGCCAGTGGATCGGGGTCGCCGCCCAGCCGCACGACAGCCCCGCCCGCCTGCGCCAGGCCCTCCTCGCGGCGCCCTACACGGCGGGATTGAACGGCACGCTCGGCGGCCTCGCCGCCGCGCTCGAGCTGGCGACGGGAGGCCTGTTCGTCACCGGCGGCACCGCCGCGCCCGGCCACACGCCGCCGCGCCCCGGAACCGCCGCCCTCGCCCGCATGGGCGGCGCGACGCTGCGTGCGCTGGCGCTGGGCGCCGACACGTCGGGAGCGCTTGCCCTCCTCGCCGGCGGCGCGGTGACGCGCGGCGACATCGTCATCGTCGAAGGCTTCCGCCTGCGCCGCACCTTCGCCACCATTCTCGGCGCCGACCTGTCCGACGAGCAGGACCCGCTCACCCTCGGCCTGTCGGCGTCCGGCAACAGCTTCGTCGGCGACACCCTGATCCTCGGCGACCAGGCCCGCGACGAGCTGTTCGCCCTCTATCGGCCCGAGATCGACCGCGGCCGCGCCGACACCGAGGCGGTCATCCGCTTCTACGCCCGCCTCGCCCACAGCGTCCTGATCCTCGTCCGCGGCATCGACGATCCCGCCGAGATGCGCCGGCTCCAGGATGTCGTTGCGGAGGCGATTCCCGCCCATGTCGAGCCCCATCTGCTGCAGGCGCGCGATCCGCTCATCGTCGGCGCCTCCGCCCTGGTCGGCGTCGATTCCTGGCTCGGCGAGACGGCGCCGATACGGCCCGTCCGGGTAGGCCGGACGGTCGTCGGGCGCGGCGACCAGGTGATGGGCTCCGGCGGTCTCGACCCGCGCGCCGACGGCCCGGCGGCCGCGCGTCCCATCGCCCGCGCCGACGGTCCGCCCCAGGCCTGGAGCGGCACCGGCTTCACCATCAGCGCGCTCCGCTCGCGCGCCGCCGAGGGGCGGCGGGTCGAGCGCCACATCTGGACCTGGGAGTGACGGCGATGGCCGCGAAGGAGACGAACCATGGCTGAGTTCAAGGTCAACGTGCCGGTGGTCCAGGCGGACCCGACGGTCACCGTCGACGTCACCGCCGCCAACCCGCTGCCGCTCGGCAAGCACATGTTCCAGCTGGTTGTGGTCGACGATTCCGGTAACATCTCCGACCCCGCCTTCCTGTCGGTGACCATCGTCGACACGGAGAAGCCGACGGCGGTGCTCGAGGTGGTCGACCGGGCGGGCAAGGTGCTCGACGCCAAGGTGCCGTTCGGTCAGCCCTTCATCCTCTCCGGCATCCACTCGACCGACAACCCGCCGGGCAAGGTCAAGGAATATCGCTTCACTTTGCTCGACCGGGGATGACGATGCCGGTGCTGACGCCTGGACAGCCCTTCGCGAGTGCCTCGCCGGCCTTGCTGGTCGAGAACCGGCTCGCCCCCGGCTCTTACCGGTTCGAGCTCGTCGTGGTCGACGATTCGGACAATGCGAGCGTCCCCGCGCAGCTCCTGGTCACCGTTCTGAACCCGCCGCCGCCGCCGCCACCGCCGAACCAACCGCCGCCGCCGCCGCCCCCCGGCGGGGGTCGCTTCGGCATCGACAAGACGGTCGTCCTCGATCCGAACCTCCTCAACCGTCTCCGCACCCGAACCAATGGATGAGCCCATGGCCAGCGCTCCCGCCCCGACCGTCCCCGATCCCCTTGCCGCCGCCGGGCTGCGCGCGGAGCGGGTCAATTACGCGACCGGCGTGCTCCTCCAGGCTGAGGATTTCCAGGACGAGCAGACCTATCATCGCGGCCGCCTCGCCATGGCGCTGCGCCACCTGGTCGGCTTCGGAACCATCGCGGGGCTGCGCGTCCGCGCGCCGGCCGAGAAGGACGCGCAGCTGGAGATCCACGTCGACCCGGGCCTTGCGCTGGACCGGCTGGGGCGGCTGATCCAGATCGACGAGCCCTATTGCCTCCGCCTCGCCCGCTGGTTCGCGGCGCAGGACACGGCGTTGCTGCGGTCCGCCATCCAGCGCAAGCCGCGCACGCCGCTCGACGTGGCGGTGGTCGCCGACGTCTTCCTCTCCGCCGCGGATTGCGGCCGCGGCAAGACGCCGAGCTTCGCCAGCGGTCCGTTCGACGCGCTCGACGCTCTCGTCCCCGCGCGCCTCGCCGAACAGCCCCAGCTCACCCTGGTGCCGCGCGCCGAGGGCGGGCCCGGGGACATCCCGTCCCCGGCCAATTTCTGGCCGGCCCCCAATGCCAAGGCCGAGGACAAGCTCGCGGCCGTGCTCGGCGCCTTCGACACCGGCGTCGCCGGCGGCGCCAATGACGGTCCGCAGCCGCTCCAGGAGCATGTCGAGGGCAACGATCTCAGCGCCGTCCTCCTCGCCCGCGTCGCGATCCCCGTCACCCTCGCCGCCGACGCGCCGACCGGCACCCGCCCGGTGCTCGACCTCACCAAGCGGACCCGCGTCGACAACGGCCTCAGGCCTTTCATCTACCTCCCCGGCAAGTGGCTCGGCCTCGCGCCCGCCGCCGCACCGCTCGTCGAACCCTAGAGGAATGCGTCCATGAACGACCTCTCCAGCCCCGCCGACCGCATCGCCATCGAGGTGATGGACGAAGCCGAGATCGCCCGCGCCGCCGGCCGCGCCGTCGACATGGTCGCCCGCGGGACCATCGAGGACCAGCTCTCCACGGGGCCGCTGATCCTCGACGGCCTGCGCAGCCGGCCGCGTTACTTCGACGGCCGCTTCCTCACCGGCGCCGACCTGACGCGCGACCAGGATTATGTCCGGCAGCGCCAGGCCGACATGGCGCGCGCCGCGGGCACCGGCATCATCGAGGGGCTCGAGGTCAGGACCATGCCGCTGGCGCGCGGCCAGACCATCCGCATCCAGCCGGGCCTCGGCCTCACTCCTTCGGGCGACCTCGTCATGGTCTCGACGGTGCGCGACGTGCCGCTGATGGACCTGCCCTCGACGCGCCAGCTCGACGCCGCGCTCGGCCTCAGCGAGGAGCCGCGCGTGCCGGTCGGCCGCCACACCGGCCTGTTCATCCTGGCGCTGCGCTCGGTCGAGTTCACGGCCAACCCGATCGCCTCCTATCCGCGGACGCTGAGCGGCCAGCGCACGTTCGAGGACGGCGACATCATCGAGGCGACCGCCGTCACGCTCATCCCCTACCCCGAGCATCGCGGCTCGGCGAACCTCGGCGAGGCGCGGCGCCACGCCGCGCGCGACATCTTCCTGCAGCGCGGCGGCGGGCGCGGCGTCCCGCAGGACGCGCTGCCGCTGGCGATGATCGCCCTCGAGCGCGGCGCCGTCCGCTGGATCGACGTCGACATGGTCCGCCGCCGCAGCGCCGGCAGCGCCGTCGTCGACGCCGGCTTCGCGGCCCGGCCCCGCAGCCTCGCCGAAGCCCATATCGCCCAGCATCGGGCGCATCTCGTCGACCTGCTCGTCGACATGCAGGCGCGGGGGCCGGCGCCGGTCTTCCCGGCGGCCCGGCAGTTCGGGCTGCTCCCGCCCGCCGGCCAGATGCCGGCGGCCGCCGTGCAGCCGGACCCGCTGGGCTTCCGGCAGATCTACTTCCCGCCGACCGTGGCCGTGGACCTCGCCTTCGTCCCGACCGACGAGATCGGGGCGGTCGTCGAGGAGTCGCTCGCGCTGCCGCCGGTCGACCTCGACGCCGGCGCGGACGCGCTGCAGGGGACCGGGATCCTGATCCTCGTGCCGGTCACGCGCGCGCGCTACCAGCGCTTCGCGGCCTCGCTGCCGGGAGACACCATGCCCGTGCCGGCCAATCCCGGCGCGCCGGGCGCGCAGCCCGCCCTCGACCTCCTCGCCCGCATCTCCGACCGCCGCATCAAGGCGGCCGAGGCGGCGGAGCGCGACGCCGAGGCGCAGCGCCAGGCCGACGCCGAAGCGCTGAAGACCAATGCCTGGCACGCCGCATTCCAGGAAGCGGTCGCGGCGCTCCCCCACGGCGAGGGGCAGCCGCCGCTGGTCTGGTACAGCCGCCGGCGCGCCGTCGCCTATCGCAGCCGTGGCATCGGCGCGGCCGTGGCGCTCGCCGGCGACGACATCGTCACCGGCAACATCGTCGCCGCCAATCTCGACCGGCTCGGCCTCACCAAGCGGGTCGCGGCGGTCGACGGGAAGGCGACCCCGCAGGCGGCGGCGCGGGCGCTCGCGTTGCTGGGCGCGCCGCAGGTCGCGGAGTCGGACATCCTCACGGCGGCGGTGGTCAGCGATCTCGAGCGCGCCGCCGCCCCCGAAGCCACGGCGGCGCCCGCCACCCTCCCTGCGGGCAATACCGGCATCGTCCCGCCCAGCCTTGCGGCGGCGCGGATCGGCCTCACCCGCATCGCGCTGGCGACGGCGCTCGGCGCCTCCACCGCCGGCCGCGAGGACACGCCGCTCGGGCTCAGCACCGCCGAGGTGCTCGACATCGCCGAGGATTATTCCGGCCCGCATCTCGGCGAGGGCCTCGCTCGGGCCCGCCAGTCCCTCGGCAAGGACTGGCCGAGCGTCAAGGACGCAGTGTGGCTCGGCGGCACCGGCCGGGCGCTCGACCTCGACGCGGCCTTCCGCGCCATACCCGGGGAGCAGGCGGACGATTTCGCCGCTCTTCTCAAGGACGCGGCCGGCAAACAGGACGCGGGCGCGCTTGATGCGCTCATCGGCAAGATGCGCTGAGGCGCAAGGGGAGAGGCCCGATGGAGGTCACCGGCAAGATCAGGCGGTCCTTCGCCGACGAGCATGTCCTCGCGGTCGACCCGCCGCTCCGTCCCGACGTTTCCGGCGTCTGGCGGCGTCGCATCCATGCCTTCGCCGGACGCGCCGTCTCGGACCGGGCGCTCACCGCGGAGCAGGACGTCCGCTCCGGCCTGCAGCGGCTGCGCGGGCTCGGCCTCGCTCCGGGCACCGTCGAGGGTCTGCAGATATTTCTCGACCGCAAGGCGATCGGCGCGGCGGCGGAGGCCGCTTATTTCGAGCTCGGCGCCGGGCTCGGCATCACCCGTTCCGGCGAGGACGTGACGCTCCCCGCCGGCCGCCGGCTCGCCTTCGGCGCGCTTCCGGTCATCCTCCGCGCCGACCAGGCCGATGCGCTCGCCGGCGGCAAGGCGCCGCCGCCCCTGCCCGCGCCGGGCGTCGGCGGGAGCGAGAGCGATGGCGACGGGGCCGGCATGGCCGCCCGCCTCCGCCCCGCCCTGCCGCGAGGGATGGGTCCCGTTCTGGCGGACATCGCGGCGAACAAGGCCGGTGCCGGCCTCGCCCGCGTCGCCGTTCTGCTCGCCCAACCGGTGACCGCCACCATCTCCGGCCGCGCGCCGGACCCGTGCGGGCCCGATCCCCGCGACGATCCCTATGCCGACCTGCGCCGCGTCGACGGCTGCCGCCTCGCCCTCTACCTCTGGCCCTCGGAAATGGCCGCGATCGGCGACGGCCCCGATTACAGCATGCCGCCGGACGACGACGCTTTGCGCAATCGCTTGGCCTACCGAGTCTTCGACAATGAGAAGATTCAGATGGCGGGCGAGATGCACCCGTGGGAGGAATGGGGCTTACCCCTCGGCCTCGTCGCCTTCGACGACGGCTGGAAGCTGAGATTCGTCGACCGCGCCGCCGTCGCCCGCATCGGCGGCACCCACCGCGGCGCCGGCGCGCCCGTGCCGCTCAGCGGCGAGCCGCGGCTGTGGCAGGCGCGGATCGACCAGTTCGTCGGCCAGCTGATCGACATGAAGGATCTCGACGAAGCGTCTCTCCGCACGGCGTTCCTGCGCCTGCCGCCGGTCGGCCTGCTCCCGAAGGCGATGTTCGACCCGCTGCTGCGCCGCCAGCATTTCTTCCCCGGCAGCTACGCCGTCTCGGCGGTGCCGATCCCGCGCAGCAACGTCGAACTCGCCGTGCGCGAGGCGGCGCCGCTCGCCAGCTTCAACCGCGGCGCGCCGGACCTCGTGGACCTGCTCGTGCCGGTGCCGGACAGCGCCTACGATCCGCGGCTGCTCCAGACCGAGGTGGAGGATCCGCGCTTCGTCCAGGCGATCAAGGCCGCGCGGGCCGACCGCGCCGGCTGGCTGGTGCGGCGCGAGGCGGCAAGGCGGCGTTACGACCGGCTGCTCGAAAGCGTCTCCGGCATCGCCGTCGGCTGGCCCGACCGCGACCTCCCGCTCGACGAGATCAGCCCGCCGCCGCGCACCGCAACGCCGGTCGACGTCACGCGCACCCGCCGCTTCGACGAGCAGAGCGCGTCCCGCACCCACGCGATCATGGGCGCGCATGCCAGCCTGCCGGTCGCCGCCGGGGATACTTTGTGGTTCTGGGTCCGCATCCACTCGAACGCGCAGATGACCGGCCTCGCGCTCCGCGTCGGCCGCGGCACCGGCACGGCGCCGGACAAGGGCGACGTCTATGGCGGCGTCTATTGGGGCGCGCCGGACGTCACCCCGCTCGCCGGCGACACCGGCGCGCGCAAGATGGGCGAGCTTCCGGAAGCCGGCGTCTGGCAGCGCCTCGAAATCCCCGCCTCGAATGCCTGGATGGCGGATGGCGGCGGCCTCGACGGCTTCGCGATCAACGCGGTCGAGTTCACGCAGCGGGGCGGCCAGGTCGAATGGGGCTCGTTCGGCAAGCGCGACGCCACGGGCATGACCTATACCTACATCGCCGACGACGCGCCGGCCGGGGCCGCGCTCAGCGTCTCTGGGCAGAAGGACGCCGGCTGGCCGTGGGCGCCGGTGGCCGGGCGCGAGGACGTCGCCGTCCCCGCCTTCGGCACGATCGAAGACAAGGGCGTCCGCCGCGCCGGCGCGCTCGACGACTTTCGCGCGCAATGGACCCAGCCCTTCCTCGCCGACGAGCTCGCCCGCGTCGACGACGACGGCCTCGCCGCCTTCTGCCAGCATGTCGACGCCCGCCTCAAGGCGACGAACGACGCGATCGACCTGGGTTTCGTGCGCGCCCGCGCCGATATCTACCGCGTCCGCCAGATCATGCTGGGCGCCGACGCCGCCTCGCGCCTCGTCACCTCGCCCTCCCTCGCCGATCTCGCCGTCCGCGACGAAGGGGCGCGCGCGACCGCCAAGGGCATCGCCGACTTCCTGCTCGACGCCAAGGCGCGCGACACCAAGCCGGTGCCGCCCGCGCCCGCGGCGCCGCCGGTCTTTGCGGTGCCCGCGCCGCCGCCGCGCGTCGCCGCGCCGAGCCGCGTCTTCCAGCCGCAATTCATGACGCTCAACATGACGGGGCCCTCGGTGCTCCGGCCGATTTCGCAGCCGGCGCCGCCGGCGCGGACGTTGGTGCGTACACCCCTGATCGCCACGGCCGTGCAGACCCAGGCCGTTCTCCCGGGGGTGCGGTCGCTGCCCCTGACGGTGATGCCGGCGATCCTGCCGGCGACGATCGTCCGGCCGGTCCAGGCGCCGGCGCTGTCCGTCAACGCCTCCCAGCTCGCGCTCGACCGCTTCGGCCGCCGCGACATCCAGGCGCAGCTGCCGATCGCCGGTCTCGTCGAACGCACCGTCAGCGTCGCGGAGCGCCTGACGCCGTCCGCCGCCGTCCAGGCGCTCAATTATGCGATCGCGAGCAAGGCGGCGATCCTCGACACGCTCGGCCGCCTCTCCGGCGCCGACGGCGGCCGTCCCGCAGGGGTCGCGCTCGGCGACCTCCTCGTCCCCGGCTTCCAGAAGCGCGGCGCGGCGGCGGGCGACACCACGTTGCCGACGCTGGCGCAACTGCTGGAGGATCGCGCCAAGCCGATCTCCGCGCAGGTCTGGATCGACGCCGACCAGATCCCGGACCAGCAGGACAAGCACGAATCCGATTATTTCACCAACGCCGTCCAGGCGATCGACAACAGCATCGCCCTGATGCGGCTGGTCGAGGGCCGCGTCGCCCTGTTCGACCAGCTCGGCCAGAGCCTGCGCGACCTGCGCGCCGCGATCGACGCCAGCGCGGACGAGGCGGCCGCGTGGCTGCGCCAGGTCGCGGTCGAGCTCGAGGAGGCGCGGCACGACCTCGCCACGGCCGAGCGGCTGCGCGCGGAGGAGGATGCCCGCGTCGCGGCGGTCAACGCGCGGCGCGCGGCGATCCTCGACAGCCAGGTCGACGCGATCGTCTGGCGCCGGGTGCGCACCGCCGGGACCGCCCGCCCGGGACCCACGATGGAGGTGGCCTCGGGGCTCGCCGTCGATCCGGTCGTCGCCTGCCGCCGCGAGCATCCCGACGTGCCCGACGAGATCCTCGATTATGTCGAGCTGCTGCGCGAGGCGCCCGCCAAATGGTTCCCGGCGGTCGACGCCGCCGTGCTGCGAGTCGAGCGGCTCGAGGCGGCGCGGGCGGCGATCGCCCACATCGTCGAGCGCGCGGGCCGCGGCATCGTCCAGCCGCGCACCTTGCGGCTCCAGGTGACGCCGAAGCTGCTGCGCGGCGTGCAGACGGCGATGGGCGGCCAGCACCAGCATATCGCCGAGCAGCGCGCCGCCGTCGCCCAGGTCAATCTCGCCGGCCTCGCCGCTTTGTCGCTCGCCCAGGCGCACGTCCAGATCCGCGAGACGTCGAGCCTCGGCGATCTCATCTCGGCCCCGCACCGCCAGCCGGCGCTGGCGCGGCTCGCCCAGGACGAGATCGAGGGGATCGGCCAGATCGCCGGCTGCCTCCACGCCGGCTTCGCCGAGGTGCCGCCGGGGGTGCGGCTCGGCTGGGCCGAGACTCTGTCGGAGTTCGACCGACCCGCGCCTCTGCGCAACCTGGCGGGCCTGCCCGGCTGGGCGGAGCTGACGATGACGCTGCGCCGCACGCTGCAGGAGTTCGTCGACTGGCTGTTCGCCCGCATCGATCCGAGCCAGGCGACGGCGGTCGACGCGGTCAACGAGCTGGTCCGCATCTGCCTCCTGATGGCGGCGGACTCGCCGGTCGACCGGCTGATCCCCGCCCATCTCGTCGCGCCGGCGCCGGCCAAGATCGGCAGCCGCTTCCTCCTCGCGCTCGACATCACGCGGGTGCGGCGCGGCATGACCGCCGTCGTGCGCGATGCCGGCGACCGCATCGTCTCCCGGGCGATCGTCGACGATATCATCGACGCGCATGCGGCGCTGGTGATCACGCACAACCTCGCCAACGTCGCGACGATTTCGGCCGACATGCGCTTCCACCTCGTCAGCGGCCTCGGCTGAGATGGCGGACGTCGCGGTCCGGCGGCTGCGGGTGACGGGGCCGGCGGCCCGGCGAGCGCTTGCCGCCTTCCGCATCGAGGACGGCTGCCGCACCGCCATTCCCGACGAGGAGAGGCTCGTCCTCCTCCGTCGCCTGCGCCTTCCGCCCGATGCGACGGCGGCGCATCCGCGGCGGCGGGAGCGCGCGATCGGCGCCGCGTGGCGGAGCGCGACCGCCGGCGCGCGCCACGGCTCCGCCGACCGCGCGGCCGAGAGCGACTGCGTCTGGTTCGCGAGTCGCGAAGAGGCGCGGCGCCTGCTCCTCGCCTTGCTGCTGGCCGGCCGCGTCCCGCAGGGCTGGTTCTGGCGCCTGGCGGTGCCGGAGTGGGGCGGAGCGCCGCTCGCACCCTATGTGCGCACGCTCATGCGCGAGGCGCTGCGCACGGCGGACGCGCAGGCCCTGCCGCCCCTGGCGCTGCAGCTCGTCGAAGCGGGACGCGCGCAGCTTCTCGTCGAGGCGCTCGCCGAGGCGGGCGGCATGGGCTCCGGTCCAGGCGAAGCGGAATGGCGGCCGCGGCAGCCTCGGCCGTTGGCGCAGGTGCCCGCGGACGCCCGCTCCGACCCGCTCCCGGAAGGGTTCGTGGCTGCGCGGCTGGAGGCGCTTCGGGCGCGACTTCCGGACGTATTCCGCGCGGCGGTGGAGACGATCGCGCGTCGCCTCCCCAACGCGCCGCTTGCGCGCCGCCGGCTGATCGAGGCGGCGCTGCTGTGCGCCAGCCCCGACCTGCGGCTGGCGCCGGCGACGCTCGCGACCCTGGCCGAGGCCTATGCGTTTCGCTTGGACGCTCCGGGCAGTCGTCGGGCAGCACTCGCGAGCATCGCATCGTCGGTAACGCCGCCGCCGGCCAAACCGACGCCGGCGCCGTCCAGGCCCGCGCTTGCTGCGGACGATCGCGCCCACTCCCCCGCCCAGGCTGGTCCGGCCGCCGGATCGTCCAGCCGCGAGCCGGTCGTCGCCGAAGCGGGTTCCTTCCCGATCCCGGCGCCATGTGCCAGCGCGTTCAGCGCCGCCGCCGGCCTCTGGCTGGTCCTGCCGGCGCTGATCCGGCTCGGCTGGCGCGATTGGCTGCTCGCGCGGCCGGCGCTGATCGGCACCGACCCCGGGCGCACTTTGCTGGCCGCGATCGCGGCGCATCACCGCGTCGCCTGGTCCGACCCGGCGCTGGCGCCGCTCGGCTTCGACAACCCGCCGCCGATGCCGGCCTGGGCCGAGGCGTGGCGGCGTGCGCTGTCTCGCCACCTGCGCCGGACGAGCCGGCTCAGCCTGCACGCGCTGGTCTGGAGGAGCGGCCGCATCGCCTGCGACGAGGAGCGGCTGGTCGTGGGTTTCCCCATCACCGCCATCGACCTCAGGCTGCGGCGGCGCGCGCTCGACGCCGATCCCGGCTGGGTCGACTGGCTCGGCCTCTCCGTCCGCTATCGTTTCGGCGGGGAGAGCGACCGGTGAACGCGCCGTTCGCGCCGCCGCTGGAGAGCCTGCGCGGCCTCGCCCTCGCGGCGCTCCGCGCGCTGTGCGACCAAGGGGCGATGCCGCCGCTGCCGGCCGACGGGCTGCACCTGCGCGATCCCCCGCCGGAAGAAGCGCGGCTGATCGCCCTCGCCGCGGAATTCGGCCTGAGCGGGGGCGAGCTGCTCGCTGCCGCCCTCTGCCTCGCGGTCGAAACCGATCCGCAGGCGGCGCGGCTGGTCGCGGCCGCGCAGGCGCCGGTGGGCGGGGCGCGACCGCTCGCCGGCCTGCTCGCGACCTTGTTCGCCGCCGCCGGGCTGGACACGATCGGCCTCGTCAGCGGCCCGGCGTGCCGGGCCGGGCTGCTCGTCCTCGGCGACGAGGCGCAGCCGCTTCCCGAGCGGTCCGTGGCGATGCCCCCCGCCGTCGTCGCCGCCCTGTGCGGACGCAGCCTCGCGCCCGACGGCGTCACGATCCTCGCCGAACCCTATGTGCGCCTCCCCGAGCGGCTCCTCGCCGAGGCGCGGCTGTGGGCGGAGCGGCTGGCCGCCGGCGACGGCGTCGCCGCGCTGGTGATCCGCACCGCCTGCGCCGCCGAAGCCGAGGCGACGGCCGTCGCCGTGGCCGCCGCGCTGGACCGCAAGGCCGCCGACCTCGGCGTGGCCACCCTTGCCGCGCACGGCTGCTGGCTCGCGGCGGCGGGCATGGTTCCCCTGATCCGGGCAAGCCTCGGCCCCGGCGATACGCTGCGCCTCGCCGCACCCTCGCCATGGCGCGGCGCGATGCTCGTCCTCGCGGGGGGCGAGGGGGTCGTCGAGGCGCCCTTCCCGGTGCTCGACTGGCCGCTCGCCCTTCCGTCCGAGCAGGAACGCGCGGATCTCTGGCGCCGCGCCGGGCTCGCCCAAGCCGCGGCGGTCCGCGCCGCCGCCACCTACCGCCAGGGTGCCGGCCGCATTGCCGAAATCGCCGCGCGGCTGCCATTACCGGAGCCGGGCCGCGAGGCGGACGACTGGCAGCGGCTGGCGACCGCCGTCGACTCGGGCACCGGCCGCCTCGACACGCTCGCCCGCCGCTCGCGCGCCACGGTCGGGCGCCGCGATCTCGTCCTGCCGGGCGCGCTCGGCGACCAGCTCGACCTCCTCGTCCGCCGCATCGCCGATCGGGGCGGCCTGGCCGACGATCTCGGCGCCGCGCTGCGCGCCCGCTACCGCCCCGGCGTGCGCGCCCTCTTCACCGGCGAATCGGGCACCGGCAAGACCCTCGCCGCCCACCTGATCGCCTGCGAGACCGGCCTGCCGCTCTACCGCGTCGACCTCGCGGCGATGACCAGCAAGTGGATCGGCGAGACCGAAAAGAACGTCTCGACGGTGCTCGACGCGGCCCAGCATGCCGACGTCGTCTTGTTCTTCGACGAGGCCGATTCGCTGTTCGGCGCGCGCACCGACGTCGCCGACTCGCACGACCGCTTCGCCAATGCCCAGACCAACTACCTCCTCCAGCGGATCGAGGATTTCGAAGGCGTCGCCATCCTCGCCACCAACAGCCGCGACCGGTTCGACCCGGCGTTCGCGCGGCGGCTCGACTTCATCCTGTCCTTTCCGCTTCCCGACGCCGCCGCGCGCCGGGCCTTGTGGTGCGCGCACCTGGGCGAGGCGCACGCGCTCGCGCCGGCCGAGCTCGACGCGCTCGCCCTCTCGCTCGACCTCGCCGGCGGGCATATCCGCAACATCGTGCTGGCGGCGGCGGTGCGGGCGCGAAGCGCGGGGCGGCCGCTCGCCTTCGCCGACCTCGCCGCCGCGGCCGCCGAGGAATATGCGAAGCTCGGCCGGTCGCCGCCGCCGCTCGCACCGTGAGCGTCGGCGCGCTGCAGCGGCGCGAGGAGGCGACGCCGGACCAGCAAGCCGGCCCGCGCCGCGATGCCACCCCCGCCCGGCGGGTCGGCGGCGGCACGCCGGCCTATCTGAAGCCGCCTTCGAAGCCGGTGAGCCCGCCCGACCCGCCGAAGGATAAGCAGGCCCCCATCAAGAAGGACGGGGCCGCGTCGGACGCCGGCAAGGACAAGAAGGACGACGACAAGAAGGCCCAGGCCGCCGCGCGCGCGCGGGCCGCGGGGGGCGCCGCCGACGAGCAGCGCAAGCAGGGCGAGAAGCCGCCCGCGCGCGGCGGCGGCGGCAAGGGCGGCGCCGAGAAGGAGGAGCGCGAGGGCGGCAAGGTCGCCGAGCTGGTCTTCACCCACCAGCCGCTCGAGCCGGTCACCGGCACGGCCTCGCTCGACCGTGAGGCGCTCCGGATCCTCGTCGACATCCCCGCTTTCGCGGCGCCGCTCACCCTCCCCTTCGCCCCGAAGCGGGACGAGAAGGCCGGCGGCGGCGGCGCGGCCCCCGTGGGCGACTATCGCGCGCTGTTCGCCGACGCGGCCGCGGCGAGCCTCGCCCTCTATCGCGATCTGGGCGACGCCGCCCGCCGCATCGCCGGCGAAGCCGAGGCGCTCGCCGGGGACCTGGCCTCGCGCCATGCCGCCAGCCTCAACGCGAGCCTCGTCCGCCTCGACGACGACCTCGCCAATGCCCGCGGCCGCCTCGCCGTCGGTCGCGACGCGACGCTGCGGCGGCTCCACGACGGCGCCGGGGTCGCTCGCTCGAAAGTGTGGGCCGCGACCGAATCCTCGCTCGGGCAGCTCGACAGCCTCTACCACAAATATCTCGGCGCGATGGGCAAGCCCTGGCAGACGCGCGCTGCGGTCGAGAAGACGTCGCACAGCGCCGCGAGCCGGCTCGGCAAGGCCAAGGACGGCGCGCTCGCCTCGCTGAACAAGCTCAAGACCGATCCCAAGCCGCTGCACGGCGACAGCGGCCCGTGGAAGGACCCGATCGACGAAGCGGTCGACGCGAAGCTGCCGCAGAAGGTCGACTTCGAGGTCAAGGCGCTCACCCAGCAGTTCGACGGGGCGCTCAAGCCGTTGCAGGCGTTCGACGCGTGCCTGCCGTGCAAGATGAACCAGGCTTTCGCGGACCTGCAGGGCCGGGTCACCCGCGTCCATGTCGCGGGGCCGCAGGCGGTGCGCGCGGCGCGCGACGCCGGCCTCACGTCGATCGCCAATACCGAGGTGCAGGTCGAGGACCTGGTGCAGCGCAGCGTCGCCAACACCGACGACAATCTCGTCCGCCAGCACGACATGGCCCGCGCCCGCCATGCCGAGGGCGCCCGCGCCAGCCTCGCCGGCGAGCGGGCGCGGCTCGAGGCGGCGACGCGGATGCAGGTGCGCACGCTCGCCGCCCAGGCGGAAGCGCAGCCGCGGTCGCTGCAGGGCGTGGTCGACCGGCTGGGCGAGGCGAAGACGCGGACCGAATCGCAGTTCGCGCCGATGGTGGCGTCCTCGGCGGAGCGGCTGCGGGCCGGCACCAGCGGCACGGCGGCGCGGCAGCCCGGCACCGCGAAGCTGGCCGTTTCCCTCGCCCGGGCGAGCGTCGAGCAGCAGGCCGAGCGGGCCGGCGCCGCGACCGAGCGCGCGGTGGCCGAAGGCGGCCGCGGCGGCGAGGAGATGGTCTCGACCGCGACCGCGTCCAACGACGCGGAAGTCGACAAGGGGATCGTCGGCCTGGAGCCGGTGCCGGCTTCCGTCACCGATGCGACCGAGGCCTATCTCGACCCGACCGGCACCTCCTATCTCGGCGCGGCCAAGTCGCTCGGCGACCATGTCAACGGCCTCAAGACCGAGCTGGACGGCATCCTCGCCGGCGGCGGCGGCAAAGGCGGCGGCGAGGCGAAGGAGGGCGAGGAGGCCGGCGAGACCGAAGGCGGCGGCCAGGGGGACAAGGGCAAGGCGGCCGGACCCAAAGGCGCCCAGGCCGGCAAGCGGCCGCCCGACAAGGAAAAGCTCGCGGCGTCCCCGTCCTCGCCGAAGGCCGCGGCCACGCCGGCTTCGAAAAGACCTCCTGGCAAGGCCGGCGAGGGGGGCGGCGCGGCCGACGCGAAGGCGGGCGGCTGCGGCGATTGCGCCGGGGACAAGGGCAAGGGCAAGGACGCGGGCAAGGGGGGCGCCGATGCCGCGCCGGCGGGCAAGGGCGACGCGGCCGGCAAGGGCGGCGGCGCGGACGGCAAGGGCGCCGCGGCGCCGGCCAAGGCTCCCGCGCCGGGCGGTGGCGACAAGGCTCCCGCCGGCAAGAAGGCCGACGCCAAAGCGCCGACTTCGGCTGCGGACAAGCCCAGGAGCGTCGAGGAGCTGATCACGCTCGGCGAGGACATCGCCAAGGACCCGCTCGCGCACGAGCCGCTCAAGGCCTGGCGCGAATCCTCGCACAAGGCGGTCATCGCCAATCTCGAGCCCCGGGCGAAGGGGATCGACACCGAGCTGAGCTCGTTCATCGTCAGCTGCGAAAAGGTGGTCACCGCCACCCACGGCCTGACGGCGCGCCAGGGCAACGCCTTCCGCCATTACGACACGATGCGCGGCAGCTACGGCTCGCTCGACGAGCGGATCGACGACCGCCTCTGGTATCACAGCACCTCGTGGCGCTCGACCAAATATGCGAGCATCGACGCCGCGATCGCCAATCTCAACGGCCGCAACGGCGAAGCGGCCTTCAAGGAGCTGATCGCCTCCTTCGTCGGCAGCGACCAGATCCAGCGCGCGGAGCAGGCGCTGCTCGCTTTGTCCCCCGCCGAGCTCGCCAACATGCGCAAGGCGCACAAGAGCGAGCTGCAGAAGATGGCCGCCGACCTCGACGGCGCCGACCGCAAGCGGTTCGAGGCTTTGGTCGGGCTCGGCGAATACGATCCGGGAGACGATAGCAAGTTCGACCCGACCCAGTCGGCCGCCAATTACAACGCCCTGAAGCTCCAGGAAGACATCGCCAAGGGCCGCGCCACCGAGGGCGAGAAGGGCTGGAACGAGACCGGCGACAAGATCGCCACCGCCAGCAAGAGCGCCGGCGCGTCCCGCCTGTCCGGCAACGACGACCCGTTCGGCCTCGATACGCCCGACGTCGCCAAGGCCCAGTCCCAGCGCGAGTGGGAGAAGACCCAGATCGCCTACGGCAAGCTCGAGGGCGCGGTGAAGGGCGCCAAGAGCGACAGCGTCAGGATCGTCAACCAGAAGGGCCGCGAGGAAACCGACGCCGAGCGCAAGGACGAGACCGCCGACCGCAAGAGCGCGAAGTTCGTCGACGACGAGCAGCTCAAGGCGGCGCAGAAGGCGCTCGTCGACAAGGCCACGAAGACGATCGAGCATCACCACGTCGTCTACGTCGACGGCGTCGCGATGGAGTGGGACACGACCGACAAGGTCGGCGACGACCACAAATTGTGGATCCAGCGCATCGTCGAGACCGGCGCCGACTCCACCGCGACCAAGGCGGCGCGGCTCGCCATCGAGGTCAACAAGACCGGCAAGCCGGACCGCGACCGGCTCGATTCCTCGATGCATTTCGGCTCGGCCGACGCCGTCGAGGGCGGCCATTATGACGAGAAGGCCCGGGCAAAGGGCCTCGCCGCCGCCAAGGAGGACCAGGACAAGGTCCTCAAGCTCTACGCCCGCGACGAAGCGGTGCGCGCGGGCAAGGACCCCGACAGCGCCGAGCAGGATCCGGAGAAGATCCGCGCCGGCATCCAGGGCAAGCTCGCCGCGAAGTTCGGCGACGACAAGAAAGGCGCCGCCGATGCGCTCGCCATCACCGCGGCGCCAGGCAAGGACAATGCCGGTAAGGGCGCGCTCGCCGCGATGGAGCTCGCGATCTCCAAGGAGAACAAGGACATCGCGATCAAGCAGTTGCAGCGCATGGACGCCAAGGAGATCGAGAAGCTCAAGGAGGATTATCGCGCCGCCCACCCGCCGCCGCAGAAGGGGCTCGAGGAGCAGCTGGGCATCAACGGCAACCACTGGACCTGGGACAATTGGAACGGCGCCACCTTCAGCGGCGATGACGCCAACGCGATCGAGGTCGCCTTCATGGGCGTGCCGCAGAATCCGAAGGAGCGCGGCGAGGTCGCGCTCAGGATCATGCAGCAGCAGATCGACCAGGCCGGCTGGATGGGCAAGCTGCTCGCCAACGACGAGTGGAAGACGCTGAACCGGAATGCGCAGGCGCTGCGCGACCTGATGGGGGCCGGTGAGGGGCAGATCGACAGCCGCGGCCGGATCATCGCCAAGACCGACCCGCAGACCGGCAAGCCCCTCGCCTACGGCCATTTCACGGAGAACGGCGAGCTCGACGCCACCCACGCCGGCGACGGCGACGCCTTCGAACGGATGGTCGCCCTGTCACGGGTGTCGGCCGACAATTACACCCAGTCGGTCGAGAAGATCGCGACCTTCATCACCACGTCGCTCGTCGTCGTCGCGGCGATCGTCACCACCGTGCTGACCGGCGGCGCCGCCGCGTCGATCTGGATTCCCGTCCTCGTCACCGCCGCCGCCGGCGTCGTCGGCATGGGCGTCAACATGGCGATGAAGGGCGGTCGCTACGGGCGGGACGAGATGGTCCGCGACATCGTCTCGACGATCGTCCAGGCGGCGACCGCCGGCATCGGCGCGGCGGCCGGCGCGGGCCTGCGCGGCGGCAGCGCGGCCGTGAAGGGCCTCGCCGGATCGCTGCGGATGAGTGAAGCGAAGCTGGCAGAGATGGCCGGTAAGACGGTGGCGCTGCGCGCCCTCAGTCTCGGCGAGGAAGTCGCGATCGGCGCGGGCACCAGCGCGCTCGCCAGCGGCGCCACGACCGCACTCGATCCCGCCACCCGCCGCGGCGACAATTACTGGTCGGACGTGCTGCACGCCATCGGCCGCGGCGCCGCGGGCGGCGCCCTCGGGGCCGTCGGCGCGCGGCTCGGCAGCAAGGGCTTCGAGCTCGCCGCGCAGAAGCTGGGCGGCGGCGTGTCGCGCGCGGCGATGGCGGCCGCGCGCGCGGCCGGCAAGAGCGAGGCGGAGGTCGTCAAGGCCGGCGAGAAGGCGCTCGCCGAGCACATCGTCGTGGAAGTCGGGACTCGCGCCTTCGCCTCGGGAACCAGTGGCGCCCTCTCGCGCGGCGGCGAGATGCTCTACGACAAGGAGGTTCGCGGGCAGGAGACCGACTGGGGCGAAATCCTCCACGAAATGGGCGCGGCCGCATTCCAGAACTTCGTCCAGGGATTGGGCGAGGGCGTGGCGGATCGGGGGATGCGGGCGATGAGCGCCAGCCGCCGCGAGGAGCATGAATGGGTCCAGGCCCATCCCCACGATCCGCACGCACCGCCGCTCACGCGCGACGGCGACCCGGGCGCGGAGGAGGCGACCGCCCTCGCTGCCCGCTCCCGCAAATCCTCCGCGCCCCAAGAGGAGGCACGCGCCGCTCCGGCCGAAGCCGGTACCCCGCCCCCGCACGGGGAGGAGCCGCGCGCGGCGCAGAAGCCGGAGGCAAAGCGCGCACCGGCCGCCTCGCCGGAGCCCGAGGAAGCGGTTCCTCATGCGATCGCCAAGGGAAGCGGCGCGGTCGAGAAGCTGATCGAGGCCGCCAACGACAACGGGCCGACCCAGCGCCGCATCGCGCTCTCCGCCACCAACATGATCGAGCTCGGGCCGATCGCCGAAGGCACGGTGTTCGTGCACCCCAACTCCACCAGTCGCGAGGCGGCGAACGACAATTTCGGGCGCATGGTGCTTGCCGACCCGAAGCGCGAGGTTGCCGTCTACCGCAACCCGATCACCGGCGAGCATATCGTCATCCAGGGCGGCGCAACGGTGGTCGGCGCGATCAACGCCGAGGGCAAGCTGATCGGCAAGGGCAGCGACGGCCGCGCCTACGCCTGGCAGTCGGTGCTCGACAGCAAGGGCGGCCACTGGGTGCTGGAGCACCATTACCACCCGAACCAGCCGGGCGAGTTCGGCACCCACATCTCGCGCCGGCTGCCGAGCGGCGCGGGCGCCGACTTCAGCGTCGTCATCCGCGAGGTCACCGACCTCGGCCATGAATCGCGCTCGTCCCGGATCTACTTCATCGACGAGGGCAAGCTGTCCTTCACCGATTTCGGCGTCGACACGAAGAACCCGAAGAAGCCGTTCTGGATCAGCTTCCCCGATCCGGAGACGGGCGTCCGCGCCCGCCACGAATTCGCGTCGCTCGAGGAATATCACGGCTTCGTCGGCACGAAGATCGGCGAGCCCTATCCCCTGCCCAAGGGCTTCGTGGAACCCACCCTCGCCACGATCAAGGTCGGCGAGGCCTCACGGGCGCTCGCGGCGGGATCGACCCATAAGACGCTCGGCGCCGAGGACATCGCGGCGGTCCACTCGGTGGTCGCGGCCGCCGCGCACGGCCCGCCCGAAGAGGCGCATGCCGCGATCCGCGCGCTTGGACTCGTCGCCGAACCCGATTCGATGGCGAGGCTGCATCTCATCGTCAACGAGCCCTCCATCCCCGTCGACACCCGCAAGCAGCTCGCTGCCATGGTGCTGGAGGCGAACCGCGCGCATCTGGTTTCGGTCGGGCTTCTCGCTCCCGATGAGCCGCTTCATGTCATGTTCCACGGCGCGCCCGCGGAGCGCAGCGCCTCGATCCGAAAAGACGGCATCGATCTGTCCAGGGTGAAGGGCGGAAGCGCCGACGATTTCGGGCGCGGCCTGTATTTCGGACGCGAGCTCGAGACCGGCATCGTCTACGCGGCGCGAGACGGCGGCAAGGGCGAGATCTTTCCGTTCCTGCTCCGCGAGAGCGAGCTCGGCCACCTCGTCGACGTGCGCACCGGCGGGCGTCACCGGGGGGCGTGGGACGCCTTCCTCGACCGCGAACCCGCGGCCTATCCCCCGTTCACCGGCGGCCTCGCCAAGACCGCGCGCGAGTGGATCACCGGCAACGCCAACTTCCGGCAGAAGGAGCCGGTCCGCGGCGAGGTGTTCGAAGCCTTCCTGAAGGAGCAGCAGCTGACGTCGGCCGCGGTGATCCACGGCGACCTCGGCAAGGACGCGCTCACCGCCGGCATCGGCCAGGGCGAGCAATTCTCGATCCGCTCGCAGCGCGTCGCCGAGCTCATGAACGAGCAGATGGGTTTCCGCCGGGCCGGCGGCACGCCCGCGATCGAGGAGGCCGTGCCGCACGCGATTGCGGGCGGCAAGAAGCAGGGCGGCGCGACGGGCGGCGCGCCTCAGATCCAGCCCGCGCACGAAGACGCCGTGCTCGCGGAGCTCGCGAAGATGCGCCGGGGCCCGGCCGCGGTGAAGGCGATCAAGGAGATGATCGCGCTCGACCGTCCCGCGGCGATGGCCGTGCTGCACGCCGACGACGCAAAGGCCCCGGCCGCGCTCGCCGCCTTCCGCGACGCCCTGGTGAAGCAGGGGATGCCGCTCGAGAAGGCGACGCTGCGGATGAAGCGGCTCGATCTCGCGCGCGCCACGCTCGGCTCCCGCTTCCGGATCGAAACCGAGTTCGCCGCCGGTCTGACCAAGATTTCGACGAAGGGCCTGTCGGAAAAGCTCTCACGGTGGGTCCAGGAATCGGCCGCGCTGCAGTGGTTGCACAGCCGGGATCCTGCCCTGTTCCTCAAGTTCCACGAGGACTTCGTCGCGCTCGATTCCCAGGCGGGGGGCCGCAACCGCGCCCGCTTCTTCACCTCGTACGTCGTGGCCAGGCTCTCGCGTACCCACCACCCGCTCTTCGAGCACCTCGGCATCCTCAAGCTCGACGACGCCGTGGTGCGAATGGCCGTCCGCACCCACCAGCTCCAGTCGCAGACGGATCCGGTGGCGCCGGCGGCCCCGGGGAAGCTCCGGCCGAACTCCCACAGCGGCCCGAAAGTGACGGATCCCGCGACGGTCGAGCCGGGCATGCGCGTCGACCACCCCACGGCGGGACGCGGCACCGTCAAGGCCGTCTCGAAGGACGGCGTCGCCCGCATCCGCCTCGACCCGCCCAACCCGCGCACGATCCGCGTCGACATCGAAACCGGCCAGTTGCGGGCGGCGCGCGAGCCGGACGCGCGGTTCGACAAGGAGCCCCCCGTCCACCGCAACAAGAGCGAGCAGCAGGCGGAGTTCGCCGAAATCGCGAACTATCGGAAGGAAGCGGCCTATCCCAAGTTCGTGCGCAACGACAGCGAGACCGGAACCGTCGCTCGCCTCTCGCTGCGCGGGGAAACCTTCTACGGCACCAACAGCACGCTCGACCCGGGGGTCTACAGCCTGCCGAAGGGCACCCGCCGGGAGCTGCTCGAGCAGATCCGCAAGAGTGCCGGGCTCAAGGCCAAGAATCTCGCCCAGGCCCAGTTCGTCAGCCATGCCGAGGCGGAGGCGCTGATCCAGGCCTATCGCCGCTTCGGCGCGCTCCCCGAGGTGGTCGAGTTGTTCGTCGACCGCCAGACCTGCCCCAGCTGCAGCCGCGAGCTGATCCGCCTCGCCCGCATGCTGGGCATCAAGGAGCTGCGCATCTATTATCCCGGCCAGAGCAACCCGCCGTTGGTGAGAAACTGACCGTGCCGCGCCGTCTCACCTGGGTCGATCCGCTCGCCGGGGAGCTCGAAGGCTTTCCGTTCGAGCGGATCGCCGAAGCGATCCGACGCGCCGACGGCGGCTACTGGAATTCGGGCGGCGGCGGCGGCCTCCTCTACTACGGGCCGGTCGAGGACGATCGCGCGATCGAAGTCTATCTGGTGCCGGGCGACGGGTTCCACCTCGTCTATGCGGGTCCCGACGTCAGCGAGCCGCTTGCCGCGACCCGCGGCGCGGCGCCGCCCGGACCGGCGCGCGCGACGATCAACGTCGGCGGCGATCCGAGGGCCGTCAGCCGCCGGCAGTGCCTGCCCCCGGCGGAGGCCGAAGCCGTGCTCCGCCATTTCGCGCGAACCGGCAGGCGCTCGGCCGATGTCGCGTGGCTGCCGCAAGAGTGAGGGCTGCCCTTCGGTGTCGCGGCGGTGCGTTCACTCGGCCGCGGCCTGCGTCTCGACCATCTCGCCGCCGCAGGCTTCGTGGAGGATGAAGCCTTCGGTCGGGTCGGACGGGGCGTCCCAAGGCGCCTGCTCCAGCGTCTCCAGCGTGTGGCGATAACCGGCCTCGCGGCGGCGGGCGATGCCTTCGGGGCTGAAGTCGATGTCCTTGGCATGGTCCTCGTAATCGAGGGTCGGGGCGAGCAGACGGACGACGTGCATGCGGGTGAGGCAGCCGTAGCGCGCCATCTCCGCCACGGCCGGCTCGCGGCGGCGCGCTTCCGGCAGCAGCGCCGCCAGCTCGGCGACGATGTGGCGGAGGCGGTGGAGCTGGCGCTGGCGCTTGATCTGGGTGACGGCACGGGAGGAATATTGAACGTCCTTCTGGCGGTTCATCACTTCCCAGATGCTGGTCGGCTCCGGTCCGTGCGGATTCCAGATGTGGACGGCGAAGACGAGGCTGTTGCGGCGCGGGTTGTCGTCGAACACCACCTCGACCGGCGTGTTGGAGAGGATACCGCCGTCCCAGTAGAGCTCGCCGTCGATGCGGACGGCGGGGAAGGCAGGCGGCAGCGCGCCCGAAGCGAGGACGTGGTCGAGGGACAGCGGCATGTCGCGGCTGTCGAAATAGCGCATCTCGCTGGTGCGGACGTTGGAGGCGCCGACCGTGATCCGGGTCGGGCCGCGGTTGAGCTGATCGAGGTCGACGAGCTCGGCCAGCGTGTCGCGCAGCGGCGCGACCGAATAATAGCCCGCCTCTTCCGGTCCGAGCGGGGCATGGGGGCTGAGGAACGCCCAGGGAATGGGCCGGAAGAAGGCGGGGATCCCCGCCGTCACCGCCGCCGCGTTGCGCATCGCCGCGCCGGCCCAGGCGGGCAGCGGGGCGTCGAGGAGGCGGCCGTGCTCGACGCGGCGCCAGAAGGCCTCCAGCCGGTCCATCCGCTCGGCGGGCGGGGCGCCGGCGATGAGCGCGGCGTTGATCGCCCCGATCGACGTGCCGATCACCCAGTCGGGCTCGATTCCGGCCTCGTGCAGGGCCTGGTAGACGCCGACCTGATAGGCGCCGAGGGCGCCGCCGCCCTGAAGGACGAGGACGGTCTGGCCGAGATGCTTGACGTCGGTGGGCATGGCAGATCCTCTCAGGCCGCCTCGCGGGCGGCGCCATCGGTTAGGACATCGGGCGCGATGTCGCCGGTGATGAGCCGGGCGGCGCGCTGGAAGGTGAAATAGTTCCAGGCCCAGGTCAGGCCGACGCTGAGGCGGCTCCTGAAGCCGACCAGGAACCAGATGTGGGCAACGCACCAGAGCAGCCAGGCGGGAAAGCCGGCCAGCTGCACGCGGCCGAAGTCGGCGACGGCGCGGCGGCGGCCGATCGTCGCCATCGACCCATAGTCCCGGTAGCGGAACGGCGCCGCGGTGCGGCCGAGGATGCGCCGGGCGACGTAGCGGCCCTGCTGCTTGGCGACCGGCGCGATGCCCGGGAGCGGCCGGGCGGCCGCGCCGAGGCAGGCGGCGGTGTCGCCGATCGCGAACACCCTGTCCTCGCCGGGAACGAGCAGGTCGCCGCCGACGACGATGCGGCCGGCGCGGTCGCACGGCGCGTGCAGCCAGGTGGCGGCCGGGCTCGCCTGGACGCCGGCGGCCCAGACGATGGTGTGCGCCGCGATCCGCTCCTCGCCGACGAGGACATGGCTGCGGCCGAGACCGGCAACGGGGGCGCCGAGCCTCAGCTCGACGCCGAGTTGCTCCACGGCCCTGCGCGCCTTGGCCGCGAGCCGTTCCGGGAAGGCACCGAGCAGCCGCGGCGCCGCCTCGACGAGGAGGACGCGCGAGCAATGCGGCGTGATCGAGCGGAAGTCGCGGGATACCGACTTGCGCGCAAGCTCGGCGATGGCACCCGCCATCTCGACTCCGGTCGGGCCGCCGCCGATGACGACGAAGGTGAGCAGTGCCTGGCGCCGCGCCGGGTCGGTTTCCGTCTCGGCGCGCTCGAGGGCGAGCAGGACCCGGTGGCGGATCGCGGTCGCGTCCTCGATCGTCTTGAGCCCTGGCGCGAGCGCGGCCCAATCGTCGCGGCCGAAATAGGAATGGCGGGCGCCGGTCGCGACGACCAGCCAGTCATAGGCAAGCTCCGCACCGCTGGCGAGCAGCACCCGCCGGCGGCCGGCCTGGATGCCGGTGACCTTGTCGAGGAGCACGCGGACGTTCCGGGCGCCGGCGAGGATCGAGCGGACCGGCGCCGCGATGTCGGCGGGCGAGAGCGCGGCCGTCGCCACCTGGTAGAGCAGAGGCTGGAACAGGTGGTGGTTGCGCCGGTCGACGACCGTCACGTCGACGTCGCGGTTCGCGAGCGCCTTGGCCGCGGCGAGGCCGCCGAAGCCGGCGCCGAGGATGACCACATGGGGCCGGCTCATTGCGGCCTCCCGTGCGACGCCAGCTCGGCGAGGATGCCGCTCGAGCTCCCCTCCCTGGAAGGGAGGGGCTGGGGGTGGGTAGGCGCGCGAAGCGAGCCCAAAACCGTCGGGCCACGAACCGCCTGCGGCGCTACCCACCCCTTGCCGTTCCCTTGCAGGGACGGGGATCGGCAGAGGAACATCGCCGCAAGATCGGGCCTAAGGCCGCACGAGGGAACTTGCGTCGCCATCTCAGTGCGCCGTCCAGCCGCCATCGACCGGCAGCGCGGTTCCGGTGATCGAGCGGCCGCCGGGGCCGCAGAGGAAGACGGCGAGCGCGCCCAGTTCCTCGACCTCGGCGAAGCGCTTGTTCGGCTGGGCGGCCAGAAGCACGTCGCGGATCACCGCCTCGCGCGTGATGCCGCGCGCCTTGGCCGTGTCGCCGATCTGGTTCTCGACCAGCGGCGTCCAGACATAGCCCGGGCAGATCGCGTTGCAGGTGACGTTATGCTCGGCGCCTTCGAGCGCCACCACCTTGGTGAGGCCGACGATGCCGTGCTTGGCCGCGACATAGGCGCTCTTGAACGGCGAGGCGACGAGGCCGTGGGCGGAGGCGACGTTGACGATGCGGCCGAATCCCGCCGCCTTCATCGGCCCGAAGGCCGCGCGGATGGTGTGGAAGGCGGCAGAGAGGTTGAGCGCGATGATCGCGTCGTAGCGCTCCGGCGGAAAGCCCTCGATCGGCGCGACATGCTGGATGCCGGCATTGTTGACGAGGATGTCGATCCTGCCGAAGTCCGCGATCGTCTCCTCGACCAGTGCGCGTGCCTCGTCCGGCCGCATCAGGTTGGCGGCATTGTAGGCGACGCGGGTCGAGCAACCGTGCTGAAGATCGGCGCAGACGAAGTCGATCTCGTCCCGCGCGCCGAGGCCGTTCACCACCACATCGGCCCCGGCCTGGGCGAAGGCCCGGGCGATGCCGAGACCGATCCCGCTGGTCGAGCCGGTGACGACGGCGACCCGGCCGGCGAGCGGCCTCGCCGCGTCGATTTTCTCCAAGACCTGCACGTCCATGTGTCCGCTCCTGTGGGTGATGTGCGGCAAGGATGCGGGAAGCGCGCCGCGCGCTGAAATGCCGGCTGTGCATCGACTCCATGCCGGGATGCGATTTCCCCGCGGCGGGGGGCATCCGTACGATTGGGGCTGCGTCACGGGGCCGGTCCGGCACCAGGATGGCGGCGGATGAGAAAGGGAAATCCCCGCGTCGAAGCCTCGCCGGCCCCGTGACGCCCCGAATTCCCCCTCAAGGAGAAGGCAATGTTGAACCTCAGCAAGATCCGGGCGGCGGCGATCCTTGCCGCGGCCGCGTTCGGCGGCCTCGCCGCCGCGCCCGCTTTCGCCGGTACCTGCCCCGCCGGGCAGACGGCGGAGAATCCGCTCGCCGCGCGCCTCACCATGCCCAAGGCCGTGACCGACGACGTGCTCGGCGCGATCGACCTCGGCAAGGAGATCGGCGTCGACGGCCGCGACCTGCGCCTTCGGCGCCTCGTCGTCCAGCCCGGCGGCGTCGTGCCCTATCACAGCCATGCCGGGCGCCCCGCGCTGATCATCACGATCAGCGGCGAGATCACCGAATATCGCTCATCCTGCGCGGTGCCGATCACCCACAAGGCCGGCGATCTCGCCCGGGAGGCCGACGGGATCGGCCATTATTGGGTGAACAACGGCCGCGTCCCGGCGGTCCTGCTCTCCGCCGACGTCAAGGCCGCCGACTGACCAGCCCCTCGCGCCGGCCCCGACCCGCCCCCTCGCCGGCCGGCGCACCAATGCGGCGTCCCGCTCTCCTCCGGGCGGGGCGCCGCACCCCCGGATGCGAAGGATGCCCGATGACCGACGTCCGCTCCCTGCCGCCGCCGCTGGAGGCGATGGCCGCGCCGCGGCTGACGACGCCGGCGGCGATCGGCCTCATCGGCTTCCTGACCCTCGTCGACCTGTTCGCCGCGCAGGCGATCCTGCCGAGCCTGGCGAAGCATTACGGCGTCAGCGCCTCGCAGATCGGCGTCGCGGCGAACGCCTCGACGCTCGGCATGGCCGTGGCGGGCCTGGTCGCAGGCGCGTTCGGCGCCCGCCTCGAGCGGCGCCGCGCGATCTGGCTGAGCCTCGCTGTGCTGGCCGTGCCCACCGCGCTCCTGGCCTTGGCGCCGAACCTTGCCGTCTTCGCGGCGCTGCGGGTCGTGCAAGGCATGTTCATGGCGGGGGCCTTCACTCTGACGCTCGCCTATCTCGCCGAGCGCTGCTCCATGGCCGCCGCCCCCGGCGCGCTCGCCGCCTATGTGACGGGGGGCGTCGCGAGCAACCTCGTCGGCCGCCTCAGCGCCGCCTTCGTGGCGAGCCTGGTCGGACCGGAAGCGAGCTTTCTCTTCTTCGCGACGCTCAACCTCGCCGGCGCCGCGCTCGTCGCCGCGACGCTCAACCGCAACCGGCCGTCGCACGCCGGCGGCGGGGCGCCGCCCGTCTTCTGGGCGGCCTGGCGGGCGCATCTCGCCGAGCCGCGGCTGCGGCGCGCCTTCGCGATCGGGTTCCTGATCCTGTTCGGCTTCATCGGCACCTTCACCTATGTCGGCTTCGTGCTGATGGCGCCGCCGCTGTCGCTCGGCATGCGCGCGCTCGGCCTCGACTTCCTGGTCTTCGCGCCGTCGATGGTCACGACGCCGCTCGCCGGCCGCGCCGCCCGCCGGTTCGGCGCGGGACGCACGTTGTTCCTGTCGCTCTCGCTGGCCCTCGGCGGGCTCCTCCTGATGCTGCCGCGGAGTCTCACCCCGATCCTCGCCGGGATGGTGCTCGTCGGCATCGGTACCTTCTTCGCCCAGGCCGCCGCGACCGGCTATGTCGGGCGCACCGCCACGACGAATCGCGCGGCGGCGAGCGGCCTCTATCTCGCCGCTTATTATGCCGGCGGGCTCGCCGGAGCGGCGGCGATCGGCCAGCTGTTCGACCGCTTCGGGTGGAACGCCGCGCTCGCCGGTAGCTTCGCCGCCCTCGCGGCCGCCGCCCTGCTAGGGCTGGGGCTCAAGGAGCGGCCCGCATGAACGCGCGCTACCTCAGGGGCGTCGAGATCTTGGAGGCGGTTACCGGCAACCCCGCCGAGCAGCTCACGAACCGCGTCGCCGAGGTCGCGCCGGACTTCGCGCGGATGACGATCGAATTCCCGTTCGGCGACCTCTATGCCCGCGACGCGCTCGACCTCAGGGCGCGGGAGATCGCCGCCATCGCCGCCCTCGCCGCCCTCGGCTCCGCCGCGCCGCAGCTGCGCGTCCACGTCGCCGCCGCCCTCCACCTCGGCATGACGCGGACCGAGATCGTCGAGATCCTGATGCAGACGGCGATCTATGCCGGCTTCCCCGCCGCCCTTAACGCGTTGGCGGCGTGCCATGACCTGCTCGTCGACGAGCCTGCCTGCGCACCTTGTCAGGCCGCCAGCCGCGTCGCGGGCCACGGATAGCGGCGCGCTTCCTGGACGAACGCGCCGACCGACGGCGAATGGGGGCGGCCTCGTACGGTCGCGAGGTAGATGGTGCGGCTGAAGCTCGGCTCGACCAAGGGGCGGACGACGAGATCGGGGTCGGTCACGCAGAATTCGGGGAAGAAGCCGAGGCCGAGACCGGCCTTGATCATCCCCTGCACCCAGTCGTCGCGGGGCGAGCTGAACACCTGCCGCATGGCGATGCCGCGGGCGAGCAAGGCCTGGCGCACCGGCTCGAACACCTCGCAATTGGAGCGCGAGACATAGGGCTCCTTGTCGAGATCGGCGGCGTGGACCGGATTCTTCGCCGTCAGACGGTGATTGGGCGGGAGGAGGATGACGAAGTGCTCCTCGAAGATCGGCAGCTGGTGGAAGCTCTCTGGCAATTCCTCGGGCACGCCGACGATCGCGATCTCGAGCTCACCTTTCTCCAGCTTGGCGATCATCGAGGGGGCGCCGCCGTCGATGACGCTGACCTCCACCTCCGGATGCGCCGCCTGGAAACGCACCATCAGTTCGGCGACGAGCTGCGGCCCGATCGTGCACATCGCGCCGATCTTGAGCGTCGCCCGCTCGAGCTTCCTGACCGCCCGCGCCTGCTCGCGCGCCGCGCGGGCGGACTGCTCCACCGTCTCCAGATAGGGGAGCATCATCCGGCCGAGCTCGGAGAGATGGGTGTTGCCGCGCTCGCGGTGGAAGAGCGGTCCGCCGAGCTCGTGCTCGAGCTGCTGGATCGCCCGGGTCAGCGCCGGCTGGCTGACGTTGCACCGCTCCGCCGCGCGGGTGAAGTTGAGCGTCCCCGCCAAAGCGACGAAATAGCGGACCTGCTGCATTTCCATGCCGGCACCCTCCCCCGCCCTCCTTACACGGCGGGCCGGAAAGCGCCCATAGCGTCTCGTTATCGAAACCATGCCGGCTCGGCCTGAGACGCGCGGCCGCGCCTCTGGGACAATGGCGCCGCACCTCAAGGACGGTGCGGGACAGCTTCTGCAAGGAGACACGACAGATGAAAGCCACTTCGATGGCGGTGACCGCCGCCGCCCTCGCCGCCATGTCCGGCGCCGCGCTCGCCCACCCGGTCGCGCCGCAGCCGAACAGCGAGAAATGCTTCGGCATCGCGCTCGCCGGCAAGAACGACTGCGCCGCCGGCCCGGGCACGAGCTGCGCCGGCACCGCCCGGCGCGCCTATCAGGGCAATGCCTGGAAGTATGTCGCCAAGGGCACCTGCACGCGCATCAAGACCCCCAAGGGCGCCGGCTCGCTGAGCCCCGTCGCCCGCTAGGAGCGCCCGCCATGGTCCCGACCGCCGGACTGAGCTTCAGGCCCGTCCATTTCGGGGCGGCGCTCGCCGCGCCGGCGGTCGGCCTGTGGTTCGAGGTGCATGCCGAGAATTACATGGTCGCCGGCGGGCCGCGCCTCGCCATGCTCGAAGCGCTGCGGCGCGAGAAGCCGCTGTCGCTCCACGGCGTCGGCCTCAGCCTCGCCGGCGCCGACGATCCGGATGCGGAGCATCTCGCGGCGCTCAGGGCGCTGTGCCGGCGTTTCGAGCCCTTCCTCGTCTCGGAGCATCTCGCCTGGTCGCGGAGCGGCGGTGTCGCCTTTCCCGACCTGCTCCCCTTCCCGCGGTCGACCGAAGCGCTTCACCGCGTCGCCCGCAACATCGACATCGCCCAGCACGCGCTCGGGCGGCAGATCCTCATCGAGAATCCATCCCTCTACCTCGCCCTCGACGGGCACGCGTGGAGCGAGACCGATTTTCTCGCCGAGCTGGTGCGACGGACCGGATGCCGGCTGCTCGTCGACGTCAACAACGTCTTCGTGAGCGCCCGCAACCTCGGCTTCGCGCCGGAAGCGTATCTGGACGCGCTGCCGGTCGAGGCGATCGGCGAAATCCACCTCGCCGGCCACAAGCCGGACCCGGTGCATGGCGCCGCTCTCCTCATCGACAGCCACGACGCACCCGTCGCGGAGGCGGTGTGGGACCTCTACGCACGGCTCCTCGGGCGCATGGCGCCGCTGCCCGCGCCGACGCTGATCGAGCGCGACGGCGACATCCCGTCCTTCGACGTGCTGATGGCCGAGCGCAACCGCGCCGCTTCGCTGATGCGCCACCCGGGCAAGGTGCCGGCGCATGCCTGACCTCGCCGTCTTCCAGGACGCCTTCGCCGAAGCCCTGCTCGCGCCGGAGCCGCACGGGCGCCTCGCCCGCGCGCCCGGATTCGCGGTCTACCGCAACACCTGCGCCCACGGCATCGTCGAAGCGCTCCGCGCCGCCTTTCCGACCGTCGGCTGCCTGCTCGGCGAGGAAGGCTTCACCGGCGCCGCCCTGGCCTTCCGCGACGCGCAGCCGCCGGCGAGCCCCATCCTCTCCCGTTACGGCAGCGGCTTCGCCGGCTTCCTCGCCCGCCAGCCGTGGACGAGCGGGCTGCCCTACCTGGCCGATGTCGCTCTGCTCGACTGGCTGTGGCTGGACGCGCACCTCGCCGCCGACCGCGCGGCGCGGCGGGCACCGGGCGTCGGCGCCGACTGCTTCCAGCCGCTCCGCCTCACCCTTCACCCGGCGGCGCGATTCGCCTGGCTGGACAGTCCGGCGGTGACGATCTGGCTCGCGCACCGGTGCCCCGGAGGATTCGAGGAGCTCGCCCCCGAGTGGCGGCCGGAAGGGGCGCTCGTCACGCGCGCCGGCGGCGGGGCGATGCTGCAGCCGATCGGCCGCGCCGAGCACCGCCTCCTCGCCGCCGTCGCGGCCGGCGCCCCGGTGCGATCGCTCGAGCGGGCGGTCGGCGCCGGGGCCGACCTCCCGACCCTCATCGCGCGCCTCATCGCCTGCGGCGCCCTGCTTCCCGTCTGATCCAGAGAAAGGACACGATCATGGCCACTCTCGCTCCGCCCCTGGCCTCGCCGTCCCGCGGCGGGCCCTATGTGCTCTTCGCCCGCGCGGCCGAAAAGGTGCTGCGCCCCTCGCTCATCCTGCTCGTCCAGCGCGTCGGCATCGGGGCCGTCTTCTTCCAATCCGGCCGGACCAAGGTCGAGGGGCTGTTCACGGTGCCGCAGACGACGTTCGACCTGTTCGCCACCGAGTATAAGCTGCCGCTGCTCGACCCGCACACGGCCGCCTACGCCGCCGCCACGGCCGAGCACGTCTTCCCGATCCTGCTCTTCCTCGGGCTGTTCACCCGTGCTTCCGCGCTGGCCCTGCTCGGCATGACGGCGGTGATCGAGATCTTCGTCTATCCCGACGCCTGGCCGACTCATCTCAGCTGGGCGGCGGTCTTCCTCCCGCTCATCGCCTTCGGCGGTGGCCGGCTCTCGCTCGACCGCCTGCTGCGGCTGCCCTGAACGACGTCGCCGCTCCTAGCGGACGCCGTTCAGCAGGCCGTGCATGCCGAGCCAGGCCACGAACGCGTCGAACCAGCCGGTGCTCGTGGTCTCTTTGCGGTACATGCCGAAGCCGTGGCCGCCGCGCTCGTAGAGGTGGAACTCGACGGGTCGGTGGGCCGCCGTCCAGCTGTCGATCAGCCCGAAGCCGCTGCCGCCGAACAGCGGGTCGTCGGCGGCGAGCGCGACGAACAAAGGCGGCGCGTCGGCGGGGACCCTCACCGGCGCGAGCGGCCCGTAGACGGAGCCGATGAAGGCCGGCCTGGCGCCGCCGCCGGAGAGGACAGTCGCCATCGTCAGCATCGCCCCCGCGGAGAAGCCGATCATACCGACGCGGGCGGGATCGACATGCCATTCCCGGGCGCGGCGGCGGACCAGCGCGAAGGCCGCATCGGCGTCCGCCAGCTGCGGCGCGAGCGCGGCAAGCCCGCTCCCAGCGGGCTGCGGCGGACGCGCGGCGCCGCTGAACATCGCCGCCATCGAGCGCTGGAAGGCGCCCATGTCGGCCGGGGTCTGGATCAGGCGATATTTGAGCACGAACGCCGCGACGCCGCGCGCGGCGAGCGCCTTCGCGACCTCGGCGCCTTCATTGTCCATCGACAGCGTCCGAAAGCCGCCGCCGGGAGCGACGATGATCGCGGTGCCGGTCTCCTTCCCCGGCTCGGGCAGATACGGGGTGAGCGTCGCGACGGTGACGTTGCGCGCGAAGGCGCTGCCATATTGCCGGTGCCAGCTTTCCGGTACCGCGGCCCCCGGCAGCGACCCGGTGCCGAGCGCGATGGCGCCGGGCTGCGCCGGGACCGCGATCGGGGTCATCCTGTCATCCTGTGCCCGCGCCGGCGCCGCGAGAGGAGGGATGGCGAGGAGCGCGGCGGCGACGGCGAACCTCATCCTCGTCTCCCTCATCGCACCTGCACCACGGCAATGGACTTGGGCGGCAGCTCGAAGCGGAGCCCGCCCGCCTCGGCGCGGCCCGCGAAGGGACGCGGCGCCACTTCGCCCGGCCGGTCGAAGCCGTTGTGGGAATCGACGGCAGCCGCGGTCAGCAGCTCGCCCGCCGCCGCCCGCGGCCTCACGCCCGCGAGGGCCGCGGCGACCGATGCCGGCCGCTCCGGGTCGACATTGACGAGCGCGAGCCAGATTCCGCCCGCCGCATCCCGCGCCGCGACCGCGTCGACCCGCGGCAGCGTGATCTCGCCATGCCGGTACGATCCCGCGTCGAACCGGACCGGCAGCAAGCTCGCATCCTGGAAGGGCACGTACATGCGGTAGACGTGGTAGGTGGGGGTCAGCACCATCCTTGGGCCGTCCGTCAGGATCATCGCCTGCAGGACGTTCACCATCTGGGCGATGTTGGCGCCGCGGACGCGCGCCGCATTGCGCATGAAGATGTCGAGGTTGAGGGCGGCGACGATGGCGTCGCGCAGCGTGTTCTGCTGCTGGAGAAAACCCGGGTTGGTGCCGGGCGTCGGATCGGTCCAGATCCCCCATTCGTCGACGTACAGGCCCACTTTCCGCTCGGGATCGTAGCGGTCCATGATCGCGCTCTGCCGCGCGACCCATTCCTTCATCCTGAGCGTCGCGGGGACGGATTTCGCATATTCGTCCTCGCCGAAGCCGACGCTGGGGCCCTTCCTCTCCCAGCTGTTGGGGATGGTGTAGCCGTGGAGCGAGACGCCCTCGATGTCCCAGCTCCAGACCTTCTCCTTCCACGCCTTCATCACCGTCTCGGTATAATCGCTGTTGCCGCTGTCCCAGCCGACGGCGATCCGCTTCATCGCGCCGGGGGCGGCCTGGGCCGGGTCGAGGTTGCGCGCATAATGGGCGTAGCGCTTCATCTCCTCGGCATAATGGTCGGCGGACATGGCGCCGCCGCAGCCCCAATTCTCGTTGCCGAGGCCGAGATATTTGATCCGGTAAGGCCCGGCGTGTCCATTCGCCGCCCGCGCCCGCGCCAGCGCCGTCGGCGCCTGCGCGGTGAGATATTCGAGCCAGTCGGCCGCTTCCTGGACGGTGCCGGAGCCGACGTTGACCGACAGGTAGGCGTCGGCGCCGATCTGCTCCGCGAAATCGAAGAATTCGTGGCTGCCGAAGCCGTTCGGCTCGATCACGCCGCCCCAGCTGGCATTGAGCCGCGCAGGCCTGAGGGCGGTCGGGCCGACGCCTTCGCGCCAATGATATTCGTCGGCGAAGCAGCCGCCCGGCCAGCGCACGTTGGGCACCTTGAGCGCGCGGAGCGCGGCGACGACGTCGCTGCGAATGCCGCGCACATTGGGGATCGGCGAGTCCGGACCGACCCATATGCCCCCGTAGATGCCGGTGCCGAGATGCTCGGCGAACTGGCCGAAGATGTCGCGTCCGATCCGCGGCCCCGCGGCTTCGGTTTCGATCGCGACGGCGACGGGGACGGCGCCCGGCGGCTGCGCGGCCGCCGCGGCCGGCACGAGGGCCAGGGCCGTCGCGGCCGCCCAGCCCGCCCCGCCCCGTCGGATCGCCTTCCAGCCCATGCGTGCGGCTCCTCTCGCCAACCGGTCGCAGGGCCTTTAGGGGCGGTGCGCGAAAAAGAGGAGACCCCCCGGACATCGGGAGCCGCGGTCGAGCACCGACGGAAGTCGCCGCAGCGTCGATTCACGGAGCCGGCAAGACGCAGCGGACGGCGCGGCGCGGCGGCCGAAAAGCCTGTTCCGACCGGGGACGATATGCGAAAGCCGGGCGATGAAGGCGGACGATATCCTCGAGGCCGTGTTCGAAGGGCGACGGCCGCGGCTGGACCGCGCGGTCGCCGCGACTCTCCGCCGCCGGCCGCCGCTCGCGCCGGGGGACCGGGACGAGGCCTTCCGGCGCCTGCCCGAGCGGCACCGGCGGCT
>Ga0213876_10000282_pt1 | contig 46388 bp, 42 predicted proteins | sample BarmaccomBMRX_R9_FD_160113 | JGI IMG/M metagenome (GOLD analysis project Ga0213876, IMG submission 160113) | Root-associated microbial communities from Barbacenia macrantha in rupestrian grasslands, the National Park of Serra do Cipo, Brazil - RX_R9 | ecosystem: Host-associated > Plants > Roots...
TAGTGGCCGAGGTCGAGGTCGGTCTCGGCGCCGTCGTCGGTGACGAAGACCTCGCCGTGCTGGAAGGGCGACATCGTGCCCGGGTCTACGTTGATGTACGGGTCGAGCTTGATGCAGGTCACGCTCAGGCCCCTCGCCTCAAGCAGGCACCCGATGCTCGACGCCGCCAGGCCCTTCCCCAGACTCGAAACCACGCCGCCCGTCACGAAAATGTATTTAGGCATCCCCTCCCCCTTCGCCTGTCGGCCCCAGACGTTTACTCCCGGCGTCAGGCCCGTCGCCCTCGCCCTTCTTCTCCTCGTCGTTGTAGAAGCCCGCCTTCAGGTCGCGCTGCACCTCTATCGCCTCGACCGCCTTCGGGTTGATCATCTTGTTGAGCGCGTTCATCCCGGCCAGAGCGGCGGCGCGCGTCGTTCCCTTCGCCTCCGCCACGCGCTGCTCGTACTCCTCCTCGGTCAGACGCTTCGGCTTCTTCCCCAGTTGGGACAAACCGACGAGCGCGCCGACAATGACGAGCACGAAGAGGCCGAGTCCGATCCAGTCGCCCATAGCTTTTTAAGTGATAAGTGATGAGTGATAAGTTATAAGAAAATACGTCTTCCTATCTTCTTCCTTATCACTTATCACTCATCACTTATCACCCCTCTCAAGCATTTCCCTCACGCGGCGCAGGTCGTCTTCCGTGTCCACTCCGATTGACGGGGAGGCCGCTTCGACCACACGTATCTGATACCCGCGTTCGAGGACGCGCAGTTGTTCGAGCGATTCGGCGCGTTCGAGCGCCGTCTGTGGCCAACCCGCGTATTCTAACAAAAAGCTCCGGCGGTAAACATAAAGCCCCGTGTGCTTGCGGAACGTGCCGAGCAAGGCGGGCTCGACTTCCAGCGCCGCGGCCAGAGAGCCGTACGCCCTGGCCGCCTCGCGCGGGTAGGGCACGGGCGAGCGCGAGAAGTAGAGCGCCCGCCCGCGCGCGTCCACCACGACCTTGACCACGTCCGCGCTCATGACGTCTTCGGCCGTCTCAATCGGCTCGGACGTAGTCGAGACCGAGGCCGCTTCGTCCTCCAGCAGAGCGCCGACGGCGACCTCGATGGTGTCCGGCGAAATCAGGGGCTCGTCGCCCTGCACGTTAACGACCACGTCGCACTCGATCCGCGCGGCGGCCTCGGCCAGGCGGTCGCTCCCCGAGGCGTGCTCGGGACTCGTCATCAGAGCCTCGTGGCCCGCGGCCGTGACGGCCTCGTAGATGCGCCCGTCGTCGGTCGCGACGACGGCGCGCGAAACGCAGGGGGCCGCGAGCGCGCGCTCCGCGACGTGGACGACCATCGGGCGGCCCTGTATTTCGAGAAGGGGTTTTCCCGGAAGCCGGCTCGAAGAGAACCGTGCGGGGATGATGGCGACGACCGTGGGATTCGGAACAGGTGAGCCCGTGTGATTCACGGGACTACAAGATAACCCAGACCGCGGCGGGTGACAAGAAGAAAGCGTGAAGCGTGAACCGTGACAAGAAGGATTGACTTCACCTTGTCACGGTTCACGGTTCACGCTTCTGTCACGGTTCACGGCTATGGCGGCCGGCTTTACCAGCGCCTTGGCTTTCAGTTTGTAGACGGCCGCGAGGGCGGCGATTCTGGCCGTGCGCTCCTTCAAAGTCTGCGCCGACTGGCGGGCGCGCGGCTCGTTCCTGGCGGCGAGAGCGTTGAAGGCGCCGGTCTCGATGGGGAGCCGGCCGAACTCCGCCTCGGCCAGACTGTTGGAGTTGGCCGCCGCCACCGCCTCGTCGAGCATGTCGAAGGCCAAGCCCTCGTTGAGCGGCGCGGCCGCTTCGGCCAGCCCCGCCAGCGCCGCGGCCGCCGAGGACGTGTCGGCGAGCCGCCGCAGCCGACCGGCGGCCCGGTTAGCCAGTTCGGTGACGCACTGCGCGTCTTTACGCTGGGCACACCTCCCCATCAAAGCAGCGTAGACGCGCAGGATGGACTCCGGCTTGTTCAACTCCTGGGCAAGCTTCTCTGCCCCCGCCTGGTCGCCCCCGGCCAACAGGCTGGAAGCCTCCTCGACGTTGACCCACTCGACAAACCCGGACTTCTTCTCCCCTTCGGGGAGCAGGTCGATCAGCTTGCGGGCGGCGGCGAAATCTTTCCGGCCCCCAGCGCGGCTGATCACTTCGTCGTCGGGGCGGCCGCTCTTGAGCGCCTGCTGTAGTTGGTCTTCGGCGCGCGCCTTCCGGGCCTCGGCCTCGTTGCTGTCGGGCTTTGGCAGACCGCCCGCCTCACCCGCCCTCCTGCTCAACTGCTCCAACGCGACGAACCGTGCGGTTAATTCCGGCGCGTACAACTGCAAAGGCGCCCACGCCGTCAGCAGGAAGGAGCGTAGTACCTGCAAGCCGTTCGGCTCGCTCTGGCCCAACGCCGTCATGCTCTCAACGACGTAGCTCACATAAGCCTTCCAAACGGCCGGCCCCGGCGGCGGCACCGGCTTTCCATCCTTACCAAGCTGGCCCGAACCCATCACGTTCTGCAGGGCGCTGTGCGCCCGCACGGCGCTCCCGTTAGACATTGAGAGCGGCGTGACCCTCAACTGCTCGATGAATTCAATAATCAACCTGTCCGCAGTCGCTCGGTCGAACCTGGCTATGTTAGGGATTATCACGAAAGCCGCTCCGCGTGTGGGGTCGGCCTTGATGGCTAAGGAGACGTATTTGCTGGCGACTTCCGCGTTACCGGCACTGAGCGCTTGGGAGGCAAGATTCCAATTTCGCCGTTCCTCCTCACCCCGCCCGAGTTCCTTCGCGCCCAGTTGACTCAGCTCGTCGGCGAAGGAGGCCGCACGGCGCGCGACGGCGAACACGCGATCCCGCATCTGTATGCGCGCCCAGTCCAGATCGGTGGGCGGCTTCACCCCTTCGCCGACCGCCTGCCGGCGCAACGCCTCGCGCTCCCCGTCGTCTGGAAAGGTCAACTCGTAGGCTTCTCGTAAAAGCTTCTTCGCCCACTCCCTGTCCAGTTCCCACGCGGTGTCTGCAATCTCGACCTTCACGCGTGAGCGCGCGAGCGGCTTTCTCAGCTCTGACGCCTCAGCATCCAGCGCCTTCAACTCAAAGAACAAGGCGTTGCGCTCCAACGCCCTCTCTTCCCCTTTCTCCCTGTCTCTCGGGGCGGCCGTTTGGGCGTAACAGAGGTTGGCCGTGAGGAGCGCCAGCGCCAACAGCGGTTGAAGTCGCCGCATCGTGAACAGCGTGAGAGTCACATTCCACCACCTTATAAGCATCCGAATAAGCATCCGACCCGTCATGCTATGTCGCAAGGGGCGGTCGGCCTTTTGACTCGCCGCCCCTTGCGCAGTCACTGTGGTGACAATTGTTACGCTATTGGCCCGACGCTACAGCCCTGTTCGCGCCCGTTGATGACGATGCCAGGGTCATACCCTGTGCAGGCGCCCCCGCCGGCCGGACAACGCCAGACTGTGTCCGGCCCCGAGCTACCGGTCGAATACCAATAGGTGTTACCACACTCGTCCGTGAACAGGTAATCGACGGAAGCGTGAGTGTACACGGTGTTGCCTAAAATACCCACCGCCATCACGCCGCTGAGGAACACTGTCTTTGCGAGCTTTTTGAGTGAAACTTTCATGTTGAGCTTCTCCTTCAGAGGGTTAGGGAAACAGCATTGAGGTTGGGCCGTAGCCACCGCGCCCCAGACAACGGCACCCCGACAGGGGGAGGCTGGGTGTAAGTCAACGCGCGGCGCCGCGAGCCGGTGCGCACTACTTCAAATAGTCTTCAGAATTGAGTGGGGCGTTTCGGCGAAGTCAGGAGGTTTGAGTCCCTGACTGACCAGAACGTGAGCGGGCGGAGTGTAGAAACGGCGCAGAAATGAAGTCAACAGATTTGTGTGTCGAGGTCGGTCGTTCTCTTCTCTTGCCGCTTGTCACCCGTCACTCCCTAAGCTACCATCGGGGCAGTTCCACTTACATGGCTAGTCCGTCACAAAGCATGAATGAAGGCAGGGGCAGGGCGCCGCTGAGGGCCGTGGAGAGCATCCTCGACCTCGTGGGCGGCACGCCCCTGCTGAGGCTCGCGCGGTTCGCGCCGCCGCCCGCGGCCGAAGTCTACGCCAAGCTCGAATACATGAACCCGGGCGGGTCTGTGAAAGACCGCGCGGCGCTCGGGATGATCCTCGACGCCGAGCGGCGCGGAGTCCTCGAAAAGGGTTCCACCATCATCGAGCCGACCGCCGGCAACACCGGCATCGGGCTCGCCCTCGTCGGCGCGGCGCGCGGCTATCGCGTGGTGCTCTGCGTCCCCGAGGGCTACTCGCGCGAGAAGATGAAGATCATGGAGGCGCTCGGCGGGCGCGTCGAGTACGTCCCGGCCGAGGAGGGGATGGAGGGGGCGGTGCGCCGCGCGCGCGAGCTGGCCGAGCAGACGCCCGGCAGCTTCATCCCGCAGCAGTTCGAGAACCCGGCCAACCCGCGCTTCCACCAGGAGACGACCGCGCGCGAGATCATCGAGCAGGCCGAAGGTAAGGTCGACGCGCTGGTCTTGGGCTGCGGCTCGGCCGGGACGTTCACGGGCATCACGCACGCCGTCAAGCAGTTCAACCCGGAGGTCTACTGCGTCCTCGTCGAGCCCGAAGGCTCGATCCTCGGCGGGGGCGAACCCGGCCCGTACAGGCTCGAAGGCATCGGCCAGCGCGAGTTCATCCCGCCGAACCTCGACCGCGACGCGGCCGACGAGGTCATCGCCATTTCAGACCTGGAGGCGTTCGCGACCGTCCGCGAACTGGCGCGCACCGAGGGCGTCCTGGGCGGCGGCTCGACCGGCGCGGCCGCCGCGGCGGCGAGAAAGGTCGCCGAACGTCTGGGCGCGGGTAAGCGCGTCGTCACGCTCTTCCCCGACGGCGCCGAGCGCTACATGAGCCAAGGCATTTTCGATTGATTCATCGGCTCATCGATTCATTGTTAATGTTCAATGAATCAATGACCCGATGAACAGATGAACAGGTCATCATGGGATTCTCCACGACAGCCATCCACGCCGGCAACGAGCCCGACCCGACGACGGGGGCGGTGACGGTGCCGATCTATCAGACCTCGACCTACCAGCAGGAGGGCCTGGGGAAGCCGCGCGGCGGGTACGAGTACGCGCGGACGCAGAACCCGACGCGGCTGGCGGTCGAGCGGAACATCGCGGCGCTCGAAGGCGCGCGCTTCGGCTACGCCTTCGCCTCGGGGATGGCGGCGATTGATTCGACGCTGAGGTTGATCAAGGCCGGCGAGCACGTCGTCGTCTCGGACAACACGTACGGCGGGACGTTCCGCCTCTTCAGCCGCGTGCTCGCCGACTACGGCATCGAGTTCTCGTACGTGGACACGACCGACCCGCTCAACGTCGAGGCGGCCCTGAAGCCGAACACGCGGATGGTCTTCGTCGAGACGCCGACGAACCCCGTCATGATGATCACAGACCTGAAGGCCGTCTCCGACATCGCGCACGCGGCGGGCGCGCGCGTCGTGTGCGACAACACCTTCATGTCGCCGTACCTGCAAAGGCCGATGGAGTTCGGCGTGGACATCGTCGTCCACTCGACGACGAAGTACCTCAACGGCCACTCGGACAGCGTGGGCGGCGTCGTGGTCTTGGACGACGAGCAGGACGCCGAGAAGCTGGCCTTCATCCAGAACGCGGTCGGCGCGATCCTCTCGCCGTTCGACTCGTGGCTCGTGCTGCGCGGGACGAAGACTCTGGCCGTGCGGATGGAGCAGCACGACGCGACCGGCAGGGCGGTGGCCGCTTTCCTGGAAGAGCACCCGAAAGTGCAGAAGCTCTACTACCCCGGCTCGCTTTCGCACACGCAGCACGAGCTGGCGAAGCGGCAGCAGAAGGGTTTCGGCGGGATGGTGGCCTTCGACGTCGGCTCGCTGGAAAACGCGCGCACTGTGTTAGAATCCGTCCGCCTCTGCACGCTGGCCGAAAGCCTCGGGGGCGTCGAGACGCTGATTTCGCACCCGGCGACGATGACGCACGCCTCGGTGCTCCCGGAAACGCGCGCGCGCCTCGGCATCACCGGCGGGCTCGTCCGCATCTCGGTCGGCCTCGAAGAGACCGAAGACATCATCGCTGATCTTGATCAGGCGCTCAGCAAAATTTAGTAAATGGTCAATAGTGAATAGTAAATGGTAAGGCGCAGGCGTCCCTTCTCTTCACCATTTACTCTTCACCATTTACTCTTCACCATCATATGTTCGTAGAGCTCTACGCCAAGACCAACGTGGGCCGTGTCCGCGCGGGCAACGAGGACAACTTCCTCGTGCTCGACCTGACGGGTCAGGGCGCGTGGACGGGTTCTGACGGCGAGGACATCCCCGAGCAGTTGGGGGGCTTCGAGGTCGGGCCGAAGGGCGTCGTCCTCGTCGTCTCCGACGGGATGGGCGGCGCGCTCGCCGGCGACGTGGCGAGCCGCATGGCCGTCGAGACCGTCCGCGAGATGCTCCTCGACGAAGACGAGGGCGAGGACGAAGAGGACGCGCCGCTCGTCGAGAGCCTGCGGAACGCGACCGACTACGCCAACTTCGCCATCCACCGCCGCAGCCAGGAAGACCCGCACTGCTCCGGCATGGGCGCCACGCTCACCGCCGCCGCCGTCGACGAGGACGGCGTCGGCCTCCTCCAGGTCGGCGACAGCCGCGGCTACATCATCCGCGGCCGATCCATCAAGCTCGCCACCAAAGACCAGTCGCTCGTCCAGCAGCTCGTGGACGTGGGCCAGATCAGCGAGCAGGAGGCCGAGACGCACATGTTCCGCAACGTCATCCTCCAGGCGCTCGGCGCGCAGCCGGAGCTTCAGCCGGTGACGGGGCGCGTCAAGGTCTGCCGCGGCGACCTCCTCCTCCTGTGCAGCGACGGCCTCTCGGGCAAGCTCCGCGGCGAGGACATGCTCCGCATCGTGCTGGAGTCCGGCGGGGATTTGAAGAGGGCCTGCGAGGCTCTGATTGACGAGGCGAACGAGCGCGGCGGCGAAGACAACATCACCGTCGTCCTCGCGCGCCTCACGGGCGATGACCTGCCCCCGCCCGACTCCGAACGCATCACCGTCGAGCTGCCCGCGCAGGAACCCGACGACACCATCGGCCACGACGACGACACGACGGAGCGTCTATGACGCGGCGGCTGTCGGCGTCCGCCCTCGCCGGCCTCGCGCTCGCGCTGCTGGCCGCGGGCGCGCTTCAGATGCGCGAGCAGCGGCGGCAGGACGAGTACGTTCGCGCCGTCACGCGCGAAGTCCTCGCCGGCGTCCCGGACGATTTCGACTCGAAGGTGATTGCGCTGCGCGACTACGTCCGCGCGCACGTTCGCAACGTGGAGTTTTGGAGGCTCTCGCGCCCGTTCCTGCGCGACACGGCGGCCGACACCCTCCGGACGGGCAAGGGGCGCTGCGGCGAGGCCTCGCGCGTCTTCGTCAACATGGCCCTGGCCGCCGGCATCGACGCGCAGCGCCTCTACCTCGAAGGCGAGAAGTCGCACGTCGTCAGCGTCGTCGGACGCAGCGACGGCTCCCGGCTCATCGTCGATTCCGCCACAGACCCGACCTACTTCCCCGACCTCGAACCGCTCGCGGCCTTCTCCACACACAAAGAGTTTGAGACCTACTCGACCTGGCGTCGCACGCGCGCGTTGCGCCGTCTGCCGCCCAACTTCGTCAGCCTCGGCCCGCTCGCGTACCTCTTCGAGAACCCGCACGCGCTCCTCGCCGGCCTCTGCTTCCTCGCCTCCGCTTCGCTGCTCGCGCTCGCCGCCTACGCCGCGCGCGTACTCCGACGCAGGAGTCCGCGGGCCGCCGGCAAGGTCTTCGGCGTGTCCGCCCCGCTCAAGGGTGACGCGGCCTGAGCCTCAACGCCCCTTCGGGTTGTTCTGCCTGTCCATTTGTAGTGTGAGGGTGAAAGGCACGCTCCCTCTCGGCACCTCAACCAGCCGGTCGGCCTTCAGACGGTGCTTGCCTTTCCGGTAGATTAAAAGCTCCACCTGCCAGGAGCCCTCGGGCAGTTCCATCACGAGCGAAGACTCATCTGACCGCACGGCCTTTTCGATATGAGACGCCGAAAGGGTTGTCTCCGAGACGTTCAATCCGCCCGCCGTCTTCAGCCTAACGTAGAGCCCGGCCCAGTCGTCGGCGGTCAGCAGCGGCCGCCCGTCGCGCCCGACGAACTTCAAAGTCACGGCCGTGAAGAACGCCTGTACGCGCACCTCCCCGAGTTCGAGGTCGCCCTTCCGCTTGCCCCGCACCGCCTGCCCCGCGTATGCCCTTCCCGCGCGCCCGCTGCGCAGGAAGGGGGCCGTGAACGGCGCGTAGTGGTCGAACGAAACAGGCGAGGTGACGTAGAGGGTCATGGACTCGGCCGGGAAAGGGCAGCGCTCCAGCTGGTAGCTGAAGTAGCCCTGCTCGTCCGCGTTGTCGACGATGATGAGGTCTTCCCAGCCCGCGGGCTGGCCGCCGTCCACCAGCACGGCCGCCTTCGGCACGGGGGCGCCCCTGTCGTCCACGGCCCGCCCGCGCACCGCGCACCCTTTCGGCCTCCCGCCCTGTGCGGCCGCAGTGTTCGCGAGTGCGCACGCGAAGAGGAGCAGTACGAGGGCCGGCCCGCTGACCTTCATCATCCCACCTCGCAGATGCAGTTCGACTCTCTCTCTGCTTACCGGCGCGTCTCGCCCTCGGGCAGCTCGCGCGCGCGCCAGTCGGGGACGGCCCCGGCGCGGCGGACGTAGATGGAAGCGCCTTGCAGGCGCTCGACGACGACGCGGTCGCCGGCTTCGAGCGGCGGCTCGCCCTCGGCCGGGTAGGCCGTCCAGACGGAGCCGAAGACCTTGACCGCGCCCTCGTTCAGGGCGCCCTGGCTCGAAGAGACGACCGTGCCGACCTGGCCCGGCAGCGCGGCCGCGCCCGTGCGCAAGCCTTCGGGTTCGTCGGGCCGCGTGAAGTAGTTGACGAAGATGGTGCGCGAGAGCGCGGTCAAGGCGGCCGAGATGGTGATGAACAGGATGAACTGCGCGGCCAGTCCCGCGCCGAGGAAGGCCGCGAGCGCCGCGGCCAGCGCGCCCACGCCGAACCAGAGCAGCACGAAGCCCGGCGTGAAGACCTCGGCGATGACGAGCACCACGCCGAGCACCGTCCACAGAACCCACGTCCAGCTCTCGTTCATATAAGGGCGGCCTCAGCCTTTGAGGAAGTTCTTCATCACGAACCAGACGTTGGCGGGGCGCTCCGCGAGCCGGCGCATGAAGTAGGGGTACCAGGTCTTCCCGTACGGCACGTAGACGCGCACGTTGTAGCCCTCGCGCGCCAGGCCCTCCTGCAAATCGCGCCGCACGCCGTAGAGCATCTGGAACTCAAACTTCTCCTTCCCGATGCCTTCGCGCGCGGCGAACTCCTTCGTCGCGCGGATCATGTTCTCGTCGTGCGTGGCGATGCCGTGGTAGACGCCGCTCTCGAGCAGCAGCTTCATGCAGCGGACGTAGTTCTCGTCCACGTCCTTCTTGTCGGGATAGGCGACCTCGGGCGGCTCGTTGTACGCGCCCTTGCAGAGCCGCACGCGCGCTGGGATAGAGACCGTGTCGCGCACGTCCTGTTCGGTGCGGCGCAGGTACGACTGCAGGACGATGCCGACGGTGTTCAGGTCGAACTCCGCGCGCAGGCGGCGGAAGATGTCGAGCGTGACCTGCGTGACCTGCGAGTCCTCCATGTCCACGCGGACGAAGTTGCCGCGGCGCGCGGCCTCCTCGACGATGGCGCGCGCGTTGCGGTAGGCCAGCTCAGGGTCGAAGGCGAGGCCGAACTGCGTGAGCTTGATCGAGACGTTCGACCTGATGCCGGCCTCGTCGATGGCGGCGAGCACGCGCTTGTACTCGCGCACCTCGCCCTCGGTCTCGGCGGCGCTCGTCACGCCCTCGTTGAGGTGGTCGAAGGTGGCCGTGCAGCCGCGCGCGTTCAGCTCGCGGATGGCACGGACTGCCGCGTCGATGTCGTCGCCGGCGACGAAGCGCTCGGTCATCCGGCGGAAGGGTTTGAAGCGGGTGGCGAAGTCCTTGAGGCCCTCGCGCCGCGAGAGAAAGAGGAGTGTGCTCCTGGCAACCATCGTTTCTGTGACTGTCCTGAACCCTGTCTGAACTTCCGACAAATTTAAGGCCGCCGCGGCGGCGCGCTGTGATATGCTTCCGCGCGTCTTAAGACCCTCGTCCGTGACCGCCCACGACCAACAAGGAATCTGAGAGAGTTGCGCTGGAAGCTGCTCATCGCCGCCTCGCTGCTGGCCGCCGCCGCGAGCGCCGCGACCCTCTACGCCGCCTGGTACTTCCTGCTCACACCCTGGGGCGGGAGGGCGGCCCCGCTCTGGGCGGCGGCCGCGAGCCTGCTCGCGCCGGTCGGGGCGATTGTCTACGCGGCGGTCTTCGTCTACCGCCACACGCCGCGGCGGCGCCAGCTCCAGGCGGCCGCGACGGCGCTGCTCGCCTCCCTGCTCACGCTCGCGGCGCTCTCGCTCGTGCCCCTGCTCACGGGCAGCCCCGGCCCCGAGCTGCTCCCCTCACCGCCCGCGAGAAACATCTGAACGTCTGAATCTCAGCATACCACGCAGGTAGGCGGTAGGCGGATGGCAGTAGGCAGTTTAAATCCACGTCATAACTCTTCGACGTTCGCAGCGCGGGGCGCACTGCCTACTGCCTACTGTCCCCCTTTCAGCCCGATCTGCTCCTGCACCGGCTTCAGCGCTTCGATGCAGAAGCGGACGTGCTCGTCCAGGTCGACGCCGAGTTCTTCGACGCCCTGCCGTATGTCTTCGCGGTTGACGGTGCGCGCGAACGCCTTGTCCTTCAGCTTCTTCCTGACCGAAGAGACTTCGAGGTCGTCGAGGCTCTTCGAAGGGCGCACGAGCGCGCAGGCGACGAGGAAGCCGCACAGCTCGTCGGTCGCGAAGAGAGCGCGCGCCATCGGCGTGTCGCGCGGGACGCCCGTGTAGGTGGCGTGCCCCATGATGGCGCGGATGACCCGGTCGGGGTAGCCGCGCCCGCAGAGGATGTTGGCGCCCTTGTAGGGGTGCTCCTCCATCGTCGGGAACATCTCGTAGTCGAAGTCGTGGAGCATCCCCGTGAGGCCCCACTCGTCCGCGTCCGCGTCAGTGCCGCCGTAGCGCGCGGCCGCGGCGCGCATCGCCGCCTCGACGGCCAGCGCGTGCTGGCGCAGGCTCTTCCCCTTCGTGTACTCGCAGAGCAGTTCCCAAGCCTCTTCGCGGGTCGGCATCAGAGTAACGCTCCCAAACGTTCTGAGCTGGAACTTCTTTTCGAGGGCTAGTTTCTCACGCGGCGCTGGCGCTTTCAAAGCCTTGCGGCCGGAGTTGCTTGGCCTTCCCCTGCCCCCTCCTTTACAATGGCCGCTGAGCGTCCCACGCGCCGCCCGGTTTAGCGATGAAACCTTATTTCTACGTGGTTCACTACGCGGCACTGGCGGGCTACGTCATCGCCGCCGTCCACGCCGTCCTGGCCTTCGTCGACAAGCGCCGAGCCGCCGAGCGGACGACCCTTTACGCGGTCGGCTTCGCCTTCGCCGCGCACACCGCGGCCATCGTCCTCGACTGGGCGAAGGACGGCCACTACCCCCTCTTCAGCACGACCGAGGCGCTCTCGTTCCTGGGCTGGACGCTGGTCATCGCCTACTTCCTCGTCACGTACCGCTACCCCCTGCGCGTCCTGGGGGCGTTCCTGCTGCCGGTCGTGACGCTGCTCGTGCTCGCCTCGCAGCTCGTCTCTTCGAACCCGGCCAAAGACCCGAGCGCCGTGACCGACGGCAGCGGCTCGTGGCTCTTCCCCGTCCACGTCACGCTGCTCATCTTCGGCTACGCGTCGTTCTTCGTCGCCTTCGCGGCGAGCGTGATGTACCTGTGGCAGGAGCGCGAGCTGAGGCTCAAGAAGTTCTCGGCCGTCTTCCACCGCCTGCCCTCCCTGACGACCGTGGACGACGTGGCCTCGACCGCCGCGAGCATCGGCTTCACGCTCCTGACGCTCGGCATCATCACCGGCGTCATCTGGTCGCGCGCGCGCAGCGTCCGCATGTTCCACAACGACCCGACCGAGTTCTTCGCCCTGCTGACGTGGGTCGTCTACCTCGCGCTCCTGCACTACCGCGTCCAGTGGCGCGGGCGCAAGGCCGCCTGGCTCGGCGTCGGCGGCTTCACCCTCGTCCTCTGCACCTTCGTCGGCGCCGTCGTCCTCGGCGGCTTCCACGTCTTCCGTTAAAGCTTATGCGCTTGCCCTCAACCGCTGCCCGTTCCGTCAACCCGAAAGGAGATGAAAGATGACCAACGAAGAATTCGAACGGGCGGTTGATTTTCTACTCAAGAGCCAGGCAACTCACGAGGCTCGCATGCAAGAGATCAGTGAGAGACAAGCGCGGACGGACGAGCAATTGTCTGTAACTGATACGCAGTTAGCTAAAAACACTGAACAGTTGGCTCAGACGAGCGAGCAGCTCAGGCAACTCTCCGAACGCGTGGAATCTTTTGCCGATACGCAGGCGAACATCATGCTGGTGATGAAGCAGAACCTTGAGACGGAAGGCAGAGTGCATGAGTCGCTCCGGGCGGCCGACGCAACTCAAGTCCGTTTAATTGAGTCCCTGGGTGAGACGCTCCGCGCATCGGAAGAGTCAAGACGCGCGTCGGAGGAGTTGCTTCGTGCCGCGATGGCTAAACTGGCTGCGCAGCAAGAACAAACGGAAACGACGGTAGATAGGCTCTCATTGAAGATCGAGGCGCTGGCGGAGCAAACGGCCGGCACCGACCGGAGGTTGGAGGCGCTGATTAACATTGTGGAGGAGGAGCGCAACCGCGGGCAGTAGAGGATGTCGATAGTTCTCGTCGGACTCAACCACAAGACCGCGCCGGTGGAGGTGCGCGAGCGGCTCGCGTTCAGCGACGAGGCGTGCGCCGCGAGCCTGCGCGCGCTCGTGGACGGCGAGGTCGTGCGCGAGGGCCTGATCGTCTCCACCTGCAACCGCGTCGAGATTCTGGCCGCCTCCGCGCGGCAGAAGGGCGATGACGCCGTCGGGCGTCTGAGCGACTTCCTGAGCGGCGAGCGCTCCGTCCCCGTCGAACTCTTCAGCGGCCACCTCTACACGCACGCCGACGAGGCCGCCGTCCGACACGTCTTCCGCGTCGCCTCCTCGCTCGACTCGATGGTCGTCGGCGAGCCGCAGGTCTTGGGTCAGGTCCGCCACGCCTACACGCTCGCCGTCGAGGCGGGCACGGCGGGGCGCGTCCTGCACAAGCTCGTCCACCACGCCCTGCGCGTCGCCAAGCGCGTCCGCACAGAGACCGGCATCGCCGCCTCGGCCGTCTCCATCAGCTTCACCGCCGTCGAGTTGGGGCGGAAGATTTTCGGCTCGCTCAAAGGCGCGACGGTGCTGCTCGTCGGCGCGGGCGAGATGGCGGAACTCGCCGCGCAACATCTGTCGGGCGCGGGCGCGGCGCGCGTGCTCGTCACGAACCGCACGTACGAGATGGCGCAGAAGCTCGCGGTCAAGTTCGGCGGCGAGGCCGTCGAGTTCGGCGCGCTCGAAGAGACTTTGGCGCAGGCGGACATCGTCATCTGCTCGACGGGCGCGCGCGAGTACATCATCACGCCCGAGATGGCCGAGCGGGCGCGCGCGAAGAGGAGGAACCGCCCGGCCTTCTTCATCGACATCAGCGTCCCGCGCAACGTAGACCCCGCCGTGGCGAAGCTCTCGAACCTCTTCGTCTTCGACGTGGACGACCTCGAAGCGGTCGTCCACTCGAACATCCGCGAGCGCGAGCGCGAGGCCGAGCGGGCCGAGCTGATCGTCGAGTCCGAGGTGACGCAGTTCCAGCAGGCGCTGCGCGCGCTCGACATCGGCCCGACGGTCGGCGCGCTCAAGGAGAAGCTGCGCCGGATCGCGCACGAAGAGTTCGAGCGCCAGCGCAACCGCCTGGGGCACCTGACGCCCGAGCAGGAGCAGGCCATCGAACAGATGCTCATGTCGGCCGTCAACAAGATTTCGCACCCGGTCATCCACCGCATGCGCCGCTCCTACGACGCGGGCGAAGAGACCGAGGTGCAGGCCTGGCGCGACATCTTCGGCCTGGAGGAGAACAGTAGTGAATAGTGAATGGTAAATGGTGAATGGTCGAAGACCGTTCCTTCTATTCACCATTTACCATTCACTATTGACCGCTCTGGTATGAAAGAGATCATCATCGGTTCGCGCGGGTCGAAGCTCGCGCTGTGGCAGTCGGAGTGGGTGAAGGCGCGGCTCGAAGCGCTCGACCCCGGCGTGAAGGTTCGCATCGAGATTTTCAAGACGCAGGGCGACGTGCGGACGGACGTGCCGCTCGCTTCCATCGGCGGGCAGGGCGTTTTCACGAAGGAGTTGGAGGTCGCGCTGTTAGACCGCCGCGTCGACGTGGCCGTCCACTCGCTCAAAGACCTGCCGACGATCACGCCCGAAGGACTCGCCATCACGGCCACGCCCGAGCGCGAAGACCCGCGCGACGCGCTCGTCCTGCGGGCCGGCGCGGGAGTTGAGGCGGACACCATCAGCGCGCTGGCCGAGGGCGCGGTCGTGGGCACTTCGAGCCTGCGGCGCATCGCGCAGCTCAGACACCTGCGGCCCGACGTGCGGATCAAAGACCTGCGCGGGAACGTGGACACGCGCCTGCGCAAGCTCGACGCGGGCGAGTACGACGCTCTGATACTCGCTTCCGCCGGCCTGCGTCGGCTCGGCTTCGGCGGGCGCATCAGCGCCGCCATCGGGCAGGACGAGATGATCTCGGCGGTCGGGCAAGGCTCGCTCGGCATCGAGACGCGCTCGGACGACGAGGAGACGAACGCGCTCGTGTCTCGACTCGACGACCCGCGGACGCGCGCCGCGGTGACGGCCGAGCGCGCGCTGCTGCGGAGTTTGGGCGGCGGCTGCCAGGTGCCCATCGCCGCGCACGCGACCGTGGGGGGCGGAAGGTTGAGCATCGCCGGGCTGGTCGCCGCGCTCGACGGCAGTCGGGTCTTGCGCGAGAGCCTTGAGGGCGACGCGGCTGACGCGAAGCGCGTCGGCGAGGATTTGGCCGCGAGACTTCTGGAACGCGGCGCCGGTGAGCTGCTCACCGAGTCGAACGCGCAGGTGCCGAGGGCCGATGGGCGCGGACAGATCTAAACCACTCGAAGGGCGCACGGTCATGATCACGCGCGCGCGCGAGCAGGCGGCCGAGTTCGCCGCCGCGCTCGAATCCTACGGCGCGCGCGTCGTCGCCTGCCCGACCATCGAGATCGTCCCGCCCGCCACGTACGCGCAGCTCGACGAGGCCATCGAAAACCTCTTCGGCTACGACTGGCTCGTCCTGACGAGCGCGAACGCCGTCGAGCACTTCCTCGCGCGCCTCTCGGCGGCGGGCAAAGACGTTAGCGAGCTGGACGAGCTGCACGTCTGCGCCATCGGAGAGGCGACGGCCGCGCGTCTGGTCGGGGCGCACGTCCACGTCGACGTCGTCCCCGAACACGCGCGCGCCGAGGGAGTCTTCGAAGCTCTCGAAGCCTACCTCGGCGGGCGCGAGCGGTTCGAGAACCTCAACTTCCTTCTGCCGCGCGCGGCCGTCGCGCGCGACTTCCTGCCGCGCGCTCTGGAAGCGGCCGGCGCGCGCTGCGACGTGGTCGAAGCCTACCGCACCGTCCGACCCGAGACGACCGACCGCGCGCGCGCGGAGGCCCTGCTCGTCGGCGGCGGCGTCGACTGCATCACCTTCACGAGTTCTTCGACCGTGCACAACTTCGCGCAGCTCTTCGACACGCGCGACCTGCGCCCTCTCCTCTCGGGCGTTCGCGTCGCCTGCATCGGCGCGGTCACGGCCGAGACCGCGGCCCGCTACGGCCTGCGCGCGGACGTCGTGCCCGCCGAGTCGAACGCGCCCGCGCTGGCGCGGGCCGTGGCCGACTACTATCGTGCTTCGTAGTTCCGCGCGTCCGACTGCGCCCCGAACCTTTTTCCTTTCGGGTTAACTTGCTACACTCATAGTCCTATGCCTAAGGGCCGTGTCCTCATCGTAGACGACGAACCCGTGATAGCCGAGTCCCTCAGCGAGATGCTGGCGGGCTGGGGCTACGAGACCGCCGTCGCGCCCGACGGCCTGCAAGGTCTCGCGAAGGTCGAGGAGTTCCGCCCGTCGGTCGTCGTCTCGGACGTCTACATGCCGCACCTCGACGGCTTCGGGCTGCTGCGCGAGATGCGCGAGCTGCACCCGGAGACGGCCGTCATCCTCCTCACCGGCCAGGGCACGGTCGAGATGGCCCTGCGCGCCATACAGGAGGAGGGCGCGTTCCACTACTTAGAGAAGCCCATCGACTTCGCCAAGCTCCGCCTCGTCGTCGAGCGCGCGGACGAGTACGCCGAGGCCCGGCGCGAGAACCTCGCGCTCCGGCTCCAACTGCGCGACCGCGGCGCCTTCGGCGAGCTGGTCGGCGCGAGCGAGCCGATGCGCCAGATTTACGCGCTCATCGAGCAGGTCGCGCCCTCGTCGGCCTCCGTGTTGTTGACGGGAGATTCCGGGACGGGCAAGGAACTCTGCGCGCGCACCATCCACAACCTGAGTCCGCGCAAGAACAACGCCTTCGTCGCCATCAACTGCTCGGCCATCCCAGAGACTCTGATGGAGTCGGAGCTGTTCGGCCACGAGCGCGGCGCGTTCACCGGCGCGGCCGCGCGGCGTCTGGGCTGCTTCGAGTTGGCGACCGGCGGGACGCTCTTCCTCGACGAAATCTCCGAGATGCCCGTCTCGCTTCAGGCGAAGCTCCTCCGCGTGCTCGAAGACAGGAGGATTCGCAGACTCGGCGGCTCGCAGGAACTGCCAGTGGACGTGCGCGTGCTGGCGGCGACGAACCGCGACCCGCAGGGGGCCGTCCGCGCGGGCACCTTCCGCGAAGACCTCCTCTACCGCCTCAACGTCATCACGGTCGAGCTGCCGCCGCTGCGCAAGCGCAAGGAGGACATCCCCCTGCTCGCGCAGCACCTCGTCGCGCAACTCGCCGAAAGGCACGGGCGGCCCGCGAAACTTTTAAGCCCGGCCGCGGTCGAGGCCCTACAATCGCACAACTGGCCCGGCAACGTCCGCGAGCTGCGCAACGTCATCGAGCGCGCCGTCATCATCTGCTCTTCGGAAATCATCGACCGCCACCACCTCGCCCCCTACCCGCTCGAACAGCGCTCGCAGAGCCGCGGCGAGGACACCATCACGCTCCCCGTCGGCACGCCCATCGACGAGGTCGAGCGGCGCATGATCCTGCGCACGCTCCAGAAGACCGAGAACAACAAGACGCGCGCCGCCGAGCTCCTCCAGATCAGCCTCAAGACCCTGCACAACAAGCTGCGCCTCTACCGCGAGCAGGGGCACCTGCCGCAGCGCGAAGAGGCCGGCCCGGTCGACACGCCCGCCGACCCCGAAGACGCCCTCAGCGCCGGCCGCGGCGACTGACCCGGCGGCCCGCCTGTTACGAGTCGGCGCTTTCCCGTGACGAAACGGAAAGAACTTTCGCGCGGCCGAGGATTGCTATCGACTTCCCCGCCGGGCTGCACTACTATTGCCCGTCGTACAGGGCCGTTCACACTTCTGCACCACACACGGGAGAGCGACATGCGTAAACTTTTACTGGCGCTGGCCTGCGTCACGGCGTTCGCCGCGCATGCCTCGGCGCAGACCGCCGACGAGATCGTCGACAAGTTCATCAAGACCGTCGGCGGCATGGAGAAGATACAGGCAGTCAAGTCCCTGCGCCGCACGGGCAAGTACATCGGCGACGGCGGCCTCGAGGCCGCGGTCGTCGAGGAGAACCGCCGCCCCAACCTCGTCCGCCAGGAGCTCAACATCCAGGGCATGGTCGGCGTCACCGCCTACGACGGCCGGACGGGCTGGAAGATCGAGCCCTGGAACGGCAAGAAGGACGCCGAGGCCCTGAGCGAGGAGGAGATGAAGGGCATCGTCGAGGACTCAGACCTCGACGGCCCGCTCGTCAACTACAAGCAGAAGGGCGTGAAGGTCGAGTACGTCGGGATGGACGAGGTCGAGGGCACCGACACGTACAAGCTCAAGGCGACCCTGCCGAGCGGCGACGTGCGCATCTACTACATGGACACCGACTACTTCGTGCCCATCAAGATCGACATCAAGCGCATGATCCGCGGCGCCGAGCGCGAGTACGAGACCATCCTCGGCGACTACAAGGAGGTCGGCGGCTGGTACCTGCCCTTCTCCGTCGAGAGCGGCCTCAAGGGCAACCCCGACCGCTCGAAGGTGACCTACGAGAAGATCGAGACCAACGTCCCCATCGAGGACTCGCGCTTCGCCAAGCCCGCGGTTGAGCCCGCACCGCCGTCCGCCCCCGACGCCTCATCCACCGCGCCCAAGCAGTCCGAAGAGAAGAAGGCCGCCGAGGCCGGAAAGCCCCCACAAAAATAAAGGATGAAGGATGAAGGATGAAGAGATGCGGGTCTGCCATTCATCCTTCATCCTTCCGCCTTCATCCTTACGAAGAGGATTCCCCAATCATGAAAACAATTCTTTCGCGCGGTCTCTCGGCAATCTTTCTCGGCCTGCTTCTCACCGCTTCACTGGACACCTCGGCGCAGACGCCGCGCCCCGCCGGGCCGCAGTCGAACGCGCCGGTCAAGGTCGATTCCCAGACCGTCTCGGGCCTCGGGGCGCGCAACATCGGCTCGGCGGTGATGTCGGGCCGCGTCGCCGCCGTCGACGCCGTGCAGGAGGGGCAGCGCCTGACCGTCTACGTCGGCTCGGCCTCGGGCGGCGTGTGGAAGTCCGTCAACGGCGGGACGACCTTCAAGCCCGTCTTCGACAAGCAGCCCGTCCAGTCCGTCGGCGCCGTCACCATCGACCCGAAGAACCCGAAGGTCGTCTGGGTCGGCACGGGCGAGGCCTGGACGCGCAACTCGGTCTCGGTCGGCGACGGCGTCTACAAGTCCACGGACGGCGGCGACAACTGGACGAACGTCGGACTCAAGGACTCCGAGCGCGTCGCGAAGATTCTGGTCGACCCTTCGAACACCGACACGGTCTACGTCTGCGCGCCCGGCAAACTCTGGAGCGACTCGGACGAGCGCGGCGTCTACAAGACGACCGACGGCGGGAAGACCTGGGCGAAGGTCTTGAAGGGCGCGAACCTCTCGACGGGGTGCTCGATGATGTCGATGGACGCGTCGAACCCGAAGACCATCTACGCGGGGCTCTGGGACTTCCGCCGCAAGGGCTGGACGTTCCGCTCGGGCGGCGAGACGCCCGAGTCCCCGAGCGCGAGCGGCCTCTACAAATCGACCGACGGCGGCGCGACGTGGGCGGAGCTGACCGAGTCGAGCGCGAAGGGCCTGCCGCCGAAGCCCTGGGGGCGCGTGGCCGTCGCAGTCGCGCCCTCGAAGCCGGACGTCGTCTACGCGGCCATCGAGGCGGTCATCCCGAAGGACGGGCTCTACCGCTCGGACGACGGCGGGAAGACCTGGGCGCAGCTCGACCGCAGCCAGAACATGATCTGGCGCGCCTTCTACTTCTCCGCCCTCATCGTCGACCCGAAGGACGAGAACAAGATCTATAAGCCCGGCGGCTCGCTCATCTTCAGCAACGACGGAGGCCGAAGCTTCTCGGACATCTCGGGCGGCGCGCACGGCGACTTCCACTGCGTGTGGGTCAACCCCAATAACACCGACCACGTCATCACCGGCGACGACGGCGGCCTCTGGTACTCGTACGACGGCGGCAACCGCTGGTGGAAGGCGCAGAACCTTCCCATCTCGCAGTTCTACCACGTGAGCCTGGACAACGAGCGGCCGTACCGGGTCTACGGCGGCCTGCAGGACAACTCCTCGTGGGTCGGGCAGTCTGAGTTTCCGGGCGGCATCGCCAACGCGCAGTGGGAGAACGTGTACGGCGGCGACGGCTTCTGGATGTTCGCAGACCCGGCCGACCCCGACTACATCTACGCCGAGTCGCAGGGCGGCTACATCGGCCGCGTCAACCGCAAGACGCACGAGACGCGCGACATCAAGCCGCTCCCCAACTACGGCGAGAAGAAGCTCCGCTTCAACTGGAACACGCCCATCCACCTCAGCCCGACGCAGAAGGGGACGATCTACATCGGCTCGCAGTTCCTCTTCCGCTCGCGCGACCGCGGGCAGACCTGGGAGCGCATCTCGCCTGACCTGACCACGAACGACCCCGAGAAGCAGAAGCAGGAGCAGTCGGGCGGCGTCACCGTGGACAACTCCGCGGCCGAGACGCACACGACCATCTACGCCATCTCGGAGTCGCCCAAGAACCCGAACGTCATCTGGGCCGGCACCGACGACGGCAACGTGCAGCTCACGCGCGACGGCGGCAAGACCTGGAATAACGTCGTCGGCAACGTCAGGGGCGTCCCGAAGAACGCGTGGGTCTCCTACATCGACGCCGGACACTTCGCGGAAGGCACGGCCTTCGTCACCTTCGACGCGCACACGTTCGGCGACCTGAAGCCCTACGTCTACAAGACCGAGGACTTCGGCAAGACCTGGACACCGCTCGTCCCCGAAGGCTCGCCCGTGCGCGGCTACGCGCACGTCGTGAGGCAAGACCTCGTCAACAACGCCCTGCTCTTCGTCGGCACCGAGTTCGGCCTGTGGGTCTCGCTCGACGGGGGCGGGCGCTGGGCGCAGTACAAGGGCGGCGACCTGCCCTCGGTCGCCGTGCGCGACATCAGTATCCACCCGCGCGACAACGACCTCGTCATCGCCACGCACGGCCGCGGCATCTGGATCGTGGACGACATCACCCCTCTGCGCGCGCTCACGCCCGACGCGCTGGCGAAGGACGCCTTCTTCATCGAAGGCCGCCCGACGGTGCAGTCCATCACGGGCAGCGGCGGCTGGCCCAACGGCGACGCCGAGTTCGTCGGCGCCAACCCGGACGGCGACGCCGTCATCACCTACTACCAGCGCCGCCGCCACATCTTCGGCGACCTGAAGATCGAGGTCTTCGACCCCGAGGGCAGGCTGCTGAAGGTCATCCCGAGCAGCAAGCGGCGGGGCCTGAGCCGCGTGACGTGGTCGATGCGGCTCGACCCGCCGAAGGTGCCGCCCGCGGCGACGCTCGCCGGCGGGGCCGCCTACGGGCCGAGGGTTCTGCCGGGCACGTACACGGTGAAGATGACGAAGGACAAGGAGGTCTACACGACGCAGCTCCGCGTGGCGCCCGACCCGCGCGCGACGCACACGGCCGGAGAACGCAAGGAGCAGTTCGACCTCGCCATGAAGCTGTACCGGCAGCTCGACGAGATGTCGTACGCCGTGGACAAGATCAACTCCTTGCGCCTCGCGCTCGACGACCGCGCCGCGCAGCTGCCCGAGGGCGACCCCTTACGCAAGCGCCTGCAGAATGCCTCGGCGCAGGTGGACGAGCTGCGCAAGAAGATCGTCGCCACCAAGGAGGGCGGCGCCATCACGGGCGAGGAGCGCCTGCGCGAGTTCCTGACGGAGCTTTATGCCAACGTCATCTTCTACGAGGGCCGCCCCTCGCAGACGCAAATCGAGCGCGCCGATGCCCTCGCCCGCGAGCTGGCCGACGTGGTCAAAGACTTCGACACCTGGACTTCGAAGGAGCTTTCGGGGCTGAACTCGGATCTGTCGTCGAAGAAGCTCGAGCCCGTGAAGACCCTCTCCCGCGAGGAGTGGGAGAAGGTCAGCGCCCGGCCCACGTCCGGCCCGTCGCCCTCCGCCATGCGGCGCGACCGCGACCAGTTCTAAAGCAGTTCACCACAGAGACACGGAGGCACGGCTCGTTGAGTTATGACTCAACGAGCCGTGCCTCCGTGTCTCTGTGGTTATTTCCGTCCTAACAACTCTTTCACCGCGGCGTCGAGCTGGGAATCCTTGCCCGTGTAGCTTTCGCCTATCGGCCTCTCGACGGGCACGTCCACGGGGCGCGGGTTGCGCTCCATGTTGACGCCTTCGGCCGTCTCGATGCGGACGAAGGGGAGGCGGAAGCCCGTCCCGTCGAGGAGCGAGACGTCGGAGGTGAAGATGATCCAGCCGGCCGTCGGCTCGCCCACCACCTTGCCCAGCTTCAGACTCCGGTAGCCCTCCGCAAAATCCTCCGCGTCCGAGAGCGAGTACTGGTCTGTGACGAGCACCGTCGGCAGCTCCAGCACGCGCTGTCCGAGGTAAGGCCGGGCCGGCGTCGCCGCGAAACCGCGAGGCGTCATGCGCATGTAGCTGCGGCGCGCGAGCACGTCCACGGCGTAGACGTTGACGAAGCCGCCGTTGTTGTGGCGCACGTCCACGACCACGCCCTCCTTCGACTGGTTCTCCACGTCGAGGTCTACGTAGAGCTGCGCGAGTGACGGCGAGGTCATGTCGTACATGTGCACGTAGCCGAGCCGGCCGCCGCTCACACGCTCGACGTAGGCCCGCCGCTCGTCCACCCACTTGCGGTAGCGCAGCCCCTTCTCCGTGTTCACGTTGACCGGCCGCACGTCGAGGTCTTTCCTGTCCGCGCCGTCCGCCGTGGAGGCGACCGTGAGCGTGACGCGGCGGCCGACCTTGTAGTTGAGCAGCTCGTCGAGGTTCGTCCGCGCGTCGACCGCGCGGCCGTCGACCGCGAGGACGTACTCGCCCTCCCTCAGCGGGCGCGTGCGGTCGGGCGCCGCGGTGTCGCGCGCGAGCGCCGCGGGGCCGAGCGGGATGACTTCGGCGACCTTGAGCCTGCCCGCGCGCTCGTACTCGGCGCGGTCGAAGTCGAGGCCGAGTCTGCCGGTCGTCGTCTGCGCGGCGCCCGGGGGGTTGCTGACGCCGAGGTGCGATGCGTTCAGCTCGCCGACCATCAGACGCATCAGCCGCCGCACCTCGTCGGGCGTGCGCGCGCCCGCGACGTAAGGCTCGAGTTCGGCCCGGACGGCGGGCCAGTCCGCGCCGTGGTACTGCGGGTCGTAGAAGTTGTCGCGCATCAGCTCCCAGCCCTGCCGGAAGACTTCCAACTTCTCGCGCGCGAAGTCCACGTCCATTTCGGCCGCGACCGCGAGCCCGCGCGGCGGCTGCCGCTGGTCGAGCGGCGCGATCTGGATGCGGCCGTTCTCGAGGTAGAAGACCTGCTGGCCGTCGAGCGAGAACTGCGCGTCGGACTTGAAGCCGGGCGTCGACGTGAGCTGGCGTGCGACCGCCGGCTCGCGCGAAAGCTCGTCGAGCGGGTAGAGGTAGATGTTGTTCTGACCGACCGCGCCCGCCAGCATCAGCAGGTACTTCCCGTCGGGACTCACCGTCTGGTAGTAAACGTCGACGTCGACGGGCAGCAGACTCAGCCTCCGGCGTATGCCCTCGAAGACGACCTCGACCGGCTTCTTCTCCGCGCCCGCCTGCCCCTTTCCCGCGGGGGCCGGGGTCGGCGTCTGCGCGGGCGTCGGGGTGGTGCCCGGCTCCGCGGGCGTCGGCGTCGGCGTCGGCGTGCCCGTCGGCGTCGGGGTCGGAGAGGGCGATGGCGTCGGGTTGTTCTCCTGACGGCGCAGCGAGGGCGAGACGGTCTTCGGCGTCTCCTCTTTGAAGAGGTCGCGGAACTGGTCTTCGCGGAAGCGCGGCGTGCGCGGGATGAGGTCGACGCGCGCGACCTGCCCCGACTCCGTACGCTGCCCCGTGTCGAAGAGGATGAAGGTGCCGTCCGCGCTCCAGGAGACGGTGTTGCTCCCCGCGTTGGCGAGGAAGCTGACGGGCCGGCCACGGCCGTCACCCTCGACCTCCGCGACGTAGACGTTGCGGAAGAGCTTCTGGCCGACGGGCATGTACGCGATCCACTTGCTGTCGGGCGAGAAGGCGAAGGGGCGATCCGGACTCAGGGGCGGGCGCGAGAAGCTGCCCGCGGCGACGAGCCTCTCCTGCTTCGTCTCGACGTTGAGCGCGCGCAGCTCGCGGCCGGCGCGCTGGAAGGCGAGCCACTTGCCGTCGGGCGAGAAGCGCGGCGTGTCGTCGGATTCGGCGGCGCTCGTCAACTGCGTCTCCGCGTTCGTCGCGAAGTCGTAGGCGAAGAGCTGCCCGTGCCCGTTGCGCCCCGAGACGTACGCGAGCCTTCGGCTGTCGGGCGACCAGACGGGCTGCGACTCGGGCGCGGGGCTGTTCGTCACGCGCACCGCGTCGCCGCCGTCCGAGGCCGAGGCCGCGAAGACCTCTCCGCGCGCGACGAAGGCGACCTTCTTGCCGTCGGGCGAGAGCGCCAAGTCCTGCAACTGCTCCGCCTGCCGCACGCGCTCGACGGCCGGCCCGGCGGGCGCGCCGCGCAGGGTGATGCGCACTTCGGACGCGCGCCCCGAGTCGGTCTCCATGCGCCAGATGCCGTAGCCGCGCTCGAAGACGACCGCGCGGCCGTCGTAAGAGATGTTCGGCCAGAGCACGCGCCCCGCGGTGAACTTCGTCAGCTGCGCCGGCCTCCCGCCCAGAGGAAGCTTCCAGATGTTCTCGGCCCCGCCGCGGTCGGAGACGTAGAAGAGGCTCTTGCCGCCCTCGCCCCACATCGGCCAGATCTCTTTCGCCGCGCCGTCGGTCAACGGTTCGTACTTCGGGGTCGCCTGGTCGCGCATGAGCGTGATGACCGAGGTGTCTATGTGCGCGTGGCCGTGGCGCCACCACTGCACGTAGCCGCGGCCGACGAAGGCAAGCGCGTTGCCGTCGGGCGCGGGGGCCGCCGCCCACTCGTTCGCGTAGCGGTCGGCCGAGACCCGCATCGGCGTGCCGCCCGCGGCGCTGACGCGGTACACGTCGTTGCTCGCGGCGATGTCGCGCGCCGTCGAGGAGAAGTAGAGCCACTTGCCGTCATACGACCAGGCGTCCAACTGTTCGGCCGCGTCGTCGAAGGTGACGCGCCGCACCTCGCCCGAGGCGAAGTCGAGCACGTAGATGTCTCCGTTGCCCGTGCGCGTCGAGACGAAGGCGAGCGAGCGGCCGTCCGGCGAGTAGAGCGGCCGCGACTCGTTGGCGGGGTGCGAGACGAGCAGGCGCGCCTCGCCGCCCTCGGCCGGCGCCGTCCACACGTCGCCGCCGGAGACGAAGGCGATCTCCTTCCGGTCGGGCGAGAGCGAAGGCTCGTATAGGTACGGCCGCGGCTCGACCTTCGGCGCGGCCTGCGCTCGGACGGGCGCGGCCCTCACACACGAGAACAGGAGCAGCGCGACCAGCAGGCAGACGCGGGGACTCTTCACAGTGAACATTCGACCTCCGAAGCTTTGGACGAAAATGAACGGGATGAACGTGCAGCTTTCAAACGTGCAGTGAATATACGTGCATCGGGCGTTTGAGTTCAAAGAGGAAAGTAGGCAGTAGGCAGATGGCAGATGGCAGATGGCAGATGGCAGTTGTCGTTACTGATGGTCGGGCCGAATAGCAGAAGTTAATTTCACCACAGAGACACAGCTTGGAGCCGAATATCTCAATGGGCTGAGCCTCTGTGTCTCTGTGGTGAAATCTCTCCCGGCCACACGCACCTTTGAATGATAGCAAGCCCGTCCGCCGCCCGAACTGCCAACTGCCATCTGCCTACCGCCCACTTCTGTTTGATATTTCAAATCTCAAATGCTACTTATCCAACTGATGCCGGTTCTGCTCATCTTCGTGGACGGCCTCGGCGTAGGCGTGCGGGGGCGTCACAACCCGCTCGACGTGCTCGGCGCGCGGGCCGCGCCGCTCGCCGTCTTCGAGGACGAGGAGCCGAGTCTTCCTTTCGGCGGCCTGCTCGCGCGCACGGACGCGCGGCTCGGCGTCGAGGGGCGGCCGCAGAGCGCCTCGGGCCAGACGACCATCCTGACGGGCGTCAACATCCCCCGACTGCTCGGCCACCACAAGCAGGGTTTCCCGAACGAGCGCATGCGCGAGGTGCTGCGCGAGCACTCGCTGTTCCTGCAACTGCAGAAGCTCGGCCACGGCCCCGACGTTTTCGTCAACGCCTACCACCCGCAGTTCTTCGCCAAGCGCCCGCGCTGGGTCGCGGCCACCACGGTCGCCGTCGAGGCCGCCGGGCTACCGTTTCGCACGTTCGAAGACTTGAAGGAGGGGCGCGCTGTCTTCCACGACTTCACCAACCGAGACCTCCTCAAGCGTGGCCTCGATGTTCCCGAACGCGCGCCCGAAGAGGCCGCCGCCGTTCTCGCGCGGCTCGCCGGCGAGCACCGCTTCACTCTCTACGAACACTTCGTCGCAGACCGCGCCGGCCACGACCAGGACGAAGCGGCCGCGCTCGACATCCTCGGGGGGCTGGCGCGCTTCGTCCGCGCGACCCTCTCGCTCTTAGACCTCGGGCGCACGACCGTCCTGCTCACGAGCGACCACGGCAACGTCGAAGACCTCTCGACGCGCAACCACACGCTCAACCAGGTGCCGACGCTCGCGTGGGGCCGGGGCAGAGAGAAGGTCGTCGGACGCGTCCGCACGCTCGCCGACATCACACCCACGATCTTGGAAATCCTGAAGGAAGAGGTCGCCGCGAATTGACCCACACACCAACCGCCGCCGAACTCGGGACGGACGGGCAGCCCGTCAACGACCCCCGTGAGATATTCGGCTGGATGCTCTACGACTGGGCCAACTCGGCCTTCTACACGACGGTCGTCGGCGCGCTGCTCGGCCCCTACCTCATCTCGCTCGCGCAGGCCCACGTCGGCAAGACGGGCGTCGTGCTCGACCTCGGGCCGCTCGGCGCGGTGACGGCGCAGTCCTTCTATCAGCTCTTCGTCGCCGTCGCCGTCGGCTCGCAGGTGCTCCTGCTGCCCATCGTCGGGGCCATCGCCGACTACTCGAATTTGAAGAAGCGTCTGATGGCCGCCTTCTGCTACACGGGCGTCGCGGCCACGTGCCTGCTCTTCTTCGTGACGGGGAAGCTCTACCTTATGGGCGGCGTCCTCTTCGTCGTCGCCAACCTCTGCTTCGGCGGGGCCATCGTCCTCTACAACTCCTTCCTGCCCGAGATCGCGACCGAAGAGAAGCGCGACGCCGTGTCGAGTCGAGGCTTCGCGCTCGGCTACCTCGGCGGCGGGCTCCTGCTCGCGCTCAACTTCCTGATGGTCGCCGTCGCGCCGAAGCTGCTCGCGCCCTACGGCTACACCGAAGGCGCGGCGCGCGGGCTCGCCGTGCGGCTCTCGCTCCTGTCGGCAGGGGTTTGGTGGGGCGTCTTCGCCTTCTTCTCCTTCCGGCGGTTGCGAGAGAGAGAGATGAGGAAGCAGTTGCCGCCGGGCAAGAGCTATTTGACGGCCGGCTTCGCGCAGCTCTCCGAGACGTTCCGGGAGTTGAAGCGGCTGCCGCACACGCTCAAGTTCCTCGTCGCTTACCTGCTCTACAACGACGGCATCCAGACGGTCATCGGCTCGGCCTCGGTCTTCATCGCCGCCGAGCTGTTCGAGGGCGGGCTCGACAACCCGGAGGCGCCGACCTTCGTCCTCAGCATCTTCCTCTTCGTGCAGTTCATGGGCATCGGAGGGGCGCTGCTCTTCGAGCGCATCGCGCGCTGGCTCGGGACGAAGCAGGCGATCATCGTCTCGCTCGTGATCTGGGCGGGGCTCGTCGTCTACGCCTTCTCGCTCTTCCACACGAAGGCGCAGGCGTGGGGGCTGGCGGCCGTGATCGCGGTCGTGCTCGGCGGGTCGCAGGCGCTCTCGCGCTCGCTCTTCTCGCAGATGATCCCGGCCGGGAGCGAGGCCTCCTTCTTCGGCATCTACGAGGTCTCGGAGCGCGGCACGTCGTGGATGGGGCCGCTCGTCTTCAGCATCGTCGTCGCGCACACGGGCTCGTTCCGCTACGCGCTCCTCTCGCTCATCGTCTTCTTCGTCTCCGGCCTCATCCTGCTCGCCTTCACGGACACCGCCCGCGCCATCCGCGAGGCGGGGAAAGAGGCAGGCAGCAGGCAGTAGGCAGTAGGCAGTTAAGGCAAACAAGTCCTCAACTACCTACTGCCTACTTTCCTACAGCGTGAAGTTGAACGTCAGGTAGCCGCTGACGCGGACGGGCAGGCCGTCGATCTGCGTGGGGTTGAACTTCCAGCGGCGGGCGGCCTCGATGGCGGCCGGCTGTAGCTGCTGCGGCCCTTCGGCGCGCATCACGGACTCGACCTCGCCCTTCTCGCCGACGATGAGGAAGACCGTCACGTTGCCGGCGACGCGGGCCGTGCGCGCGAGCGTCGGGTAGGAGGGCGCGACCCGCGACTTGGCCTTCGTCATGAGCGAGCCGACGGACACGGGCGCGTTGCCCGCCCCGGCGGGCGCGGCCGGCTGAGTCGCGCCCGCCGGAGCCGCGTTCGACGGAGCCGCCTTCATCGGCTGAGTCGCGGCGGGCGGCGGCGCCGCCTTCTTCGCGTTCGCGTTCGGCGCGGCGGCGGGCGCGGAAGACTTCGAAGCCGTCACGGTCGGCGGGGGCGCGGGGCGCGCGGCCGGAATCTCGCTGATGCTGGCGATGCGCGTCTCGGAGGAGAAGAGGTGCTGGCGCGCCTCGGAGACTTCCGACTGCCAGCGCGCGCGATCCTGGTCGTGGCGCGCGATGCGCATGCGCACCGTGGCCGCGTCTTCGAGCAGCGCCGCCGCGTCCAGCCCGCGCGAGCCGTCCGTGCCGCCCTTCAACTGCTCCGCGTGCAGAGCCCGCGCCTGCTCGACCACGCGTTCGAGCAGGCCGCGCAACTGATTCACGTCGCCCGCGGCGTCGGGCGCGAGTTCCGAGGCGTCCGCGACGTTGATGCCGAAGGAGCGGTAGCGTTCGAGGTGCGTGCGGACGGCGTTGACCGTCTGCCCGGCGAGCGCGAAGTAGAACTGCGTGGCGGCGTCGCCGGCCTGGTTCGCTTGGCGCGACTTGAAGGCGTCTTCCAGCAAGTCGGCCGCGCGCTGGTAGTCGGGCATCTCGACCAAGATCGCCATCAGGAGCAGCCGCGCCACGTCGCGCACCGACTCGTCCTTCGAGGTGGAGCGCACGCTCTCGAGCTCGGCGGCGGCGGCGGCGAGTTTGCCGATGGCCGCGAGCGCGCGCGCGCGGTTGAGGCGCTTCTGCGTGGCCTCGGCCTCGGCGGCGGCCGGGTCGGGCGGCGGCGTGGGCCGCGCGTCGGCGGCCTGGGTCGTGACCTGCGCCTCGGGCGCGGGCGGTTGGGTCTGTGCTTGAGCGAAGGGGGAGACGGCGAGGCTAAGAGACAGAACGATTACGATGCCGGCGAAAACGCGCAGGGGGTTTAAGGGCAGAGATGAATTCACTACAAATAACTCCGTAAATTCAAAAGCGAGCAACACGCTCGCCCGTTACCACACAACGATTTAGGTGCCCATTATGCCCCCTCGCGTTGCGCGGTTCAAGTAGGCAGTAGGCAGATGGCAGTAGGCAGTGCGCTCCGCGCGACGTGGGTTGAAAATTAATCTCGGCGGTTCGACGGCAGGTCTCTGAACTGCCTACCGCCTACTGCCTACTGCCTACTTCTCAACGAGGCTCCGGCTGATGCGCTCGCGGATGGCGCGCGCCTTCTGCTTGATGAGGGGTTCGTTGAGGGTGAGCAGGCGGCGTTCGCGCATGACGACCCGCCCCTCGATGACGACCGTGCGCACGTCCGAAGCCTTCGTCGCGTAGACGAGGTGCGAGTAGACGCTGTAGCGCGGCGTCTGGTGCAGAGAGTCCAGGCCGACGACGACGATGTCGGCGCGCTTCCCCTCTTCGAGCGAGCCGATCTCCGACTCCATGTGCAGGGCGCTGGCGCCGCCGATGGTCGCCATCGACAGGGCCTCCTCGGCCGTGACCACCTTGGGGTCGCCGGTCGAGAGCTTGTGCAGCTTGGCCGCGTAGTCCATCGCCTCCCACATGTCGAGGTCGTTGTTCGACGCCGCGCCGTCCGTGCCGAGCCCGAGCGCCACGCCCGCCCGGAGCATCTGCGGCACGGGCGCGACGCCGGACGCGAGCTTCATGTTCGACTCGGGGTTGTGGACGGAGCCGACGCCGTTCTGCTTGAGCAGATTGATCTCGTTTCCGGTCAGGTGGACGGTGTGCGCGAACACGTCGCGCGGGGAGAGGAAGCCGATGCGCGAGAGGTATTCGACCGGTGTAGCGCCGTGTTCGCGCGTGATGTCCTCGACCTCCTTGCGCGTCTCCGCGACGTGCGTGACGACGGGCGCGCCCGTCCGGTCGGAGAAGGCTTTGACCTCGCGCAGGTGCGCCTCGGAGACGGTGTAGGGCGCGTGCGGCGCGATGGCCGGCGTTACCAGCTTGTTCCCCTTCCAGCGCGCGACGAAGCGCTCGGCGTAGCGCATGGCGTCGGGCCAGGTCTTGTTGTCGGGGACGGGGAAGTCGATGACGGTCTCGCCGAGCAGCCCGCGCACGCCCGCGCGCTCGGTCTCCTCGGCGATGGCGTCCTCGAAGTAGTACATGTCGCAGTAGGTGGTCGTCCCGCCGCGGATCATCTCGGCGAGGCCGAGCTGCGCGCCGGCGCGGACGAACTCCTCCGTGACGTTCTTGGCCTCGGCCGGGAAGATGTACTTCGTCAGCCACTCGTTGAGGTCGAGGTCGTCGGCGATGCCGCGGAAGAGGGACATCGGGACGTGCGTGTGGCCGTTGATGAGTCCGGGGATGACGGCGGCGCCGCGCGCGTCTACGACCTCGCGCGCCGCGAAGCGCCCCAGCACTTCGGCCCGCGTCCCGACGGCGACGATGCGCCCGCCGGAGACCGCGACCGCGCCGTCCTCGATGACGCGGCGCCGCGCGTCCATCGTGACGACCGTCCCGCCGCTGACGATGAGGTCGACGCGCCGCTGCCTTTGGACGGCGGCGGCAGCGGCGGGCGCGCTAAGAAGGAACGTCTGCGCGACCAGGACGCAGGCGAAGAACAGTCGGAGTAGTTTGCGGCTCATGTCAGGGGTTTAAATTTTCTTCTTCTCGATCATGCGGCAGGCGGGGTCGAGGAGCTTCAGCATCATGTGCGTCCGCACCTCCTCCCATTCCTCGTCCCCCCTGGCCCTGTAGGAGTGGACGGCCCTGCCTTTCTCGTCGAGGTAGAGCGCTTCGGACAGGCGGTACTCGCGCTCCTTGCACTGTATCTCCAGGTCCTCGACGAGCGTCTTGTAATTAACGTCCGGCTTGCCGGGCAGCGGCCGCGGCTTGCGGAAGACCGTGCGGAATCTCACGCGCCCGAAGTTGCCGAACGAGAGCTGTATCTCCTCCATCTCGATGACGGAGTCGTCGAAGGTGTAGACGCGCACCCACTTGCTCTTCTGCCGCGCGGCGGCCCCGGCCGCCAGCGCGAGCGTCAGGAGGAGAACGCCGAATCGCATCACGACACCCGCCGCTCACTTCTGCTCGGCGCCGGTCTCTTCGAGGAAGCCCGCGTCGAAGGGGTGCGGGAGCAGCTCCTTCATCTGGAACGTCTCGGTGTCGCCGCGCAGGTTGGCGAGCACGACGGGGATGTCGCCGCAGAACTCCCAGATGACCTGGCGGCACGCGCCGCACGGCGGCGTCAGGCGCTCTGTGTCCACGACGACGCAGAGCCGTTTGAACTTTCGCTCCCCCTCCGACAGAGCCTTCCAGATGGCGACGCGCTCGGCGCAGATGGTCTGCTCGTAGGCCGCGCTCTCGACGTTGCAGCCGGTGTAGACCCCGCCCTCGGCTTCGAGCGCCGCGCCGACGCAGAAGTTCGAGTAGCGCGCCAGCGCGCACTGCCGCGCGTCGGTGGCGAGTTTGATGATCTCTTGTAAATCGTCCTTACTCACTTAACCTCCCTGCTCGACGCGCAGGCCCACGCCGACCGCGGCGGCCTCGGCGCGCTCGGCCCTCGCGTCGGCGAGCCTTTCGCGGATGCGCCCCGAGATGAGGCTGATGCTGACAAGGTTGTGCCCGCCCTCGGGGATGATGACGTCGGCGCAGCGCTTCGAAGGCTCGACGAACTGCATGTGCATGGGCCGGACGGTGGCGAGGTACTGCTCGATGACCGACTCGACGGTGCGGCCGCGCTCGGCCACGTCGCGGCGCAGCCGGCGGATGAAGCGGATGTCGTCGGGCGTGTCGACGTAGACCTTGATGTCCATCTCTTCGAGCAGGCGCTTCTCGGCGAAGATGAGGATGCCCTCGATGATGATGATCGGCTGCGGCTCGACGTGCAAGGTCTCCTCGCGGCGCGAGTGCGTCCTGAAGTCGTAGAGCGGCAACTCGACGGCCTGCCCCTGTTTGAGCGCGCGCAGGTGGCTGATGAGGAGGTCGTTGTCGATGGCGTCCGGGTGGTCGAAGTTGACGACCTTGCGGTAGTCGAGCGGGAGCTGGTCGAGGTTGCGGTAGTAAGAGTCCTGCTGCAGGAAGACGACCTCGTCCTTGCTCACCGACTCCAAAATCCGGTTCGCGACCGTCGTCTTCCCCGACCCCGTCCCGCCGCAGATGCCTATGATCATCGCTTCGCTCCGCTCCGCTCTTCAGTAGGCAGTAGGCAGATGGCAGTAGGCAGTCCGCTCCGCGCCCTGAAAGTCCGACGGTCAATCCAACGCCCCGACAGCGGCGCTTTCAACTGCCATCTGCCTACGGCCTACCGCCTACTGTAACTTCGGAATCACCCTCCTCAACAACTCCGCGAAGGTCTCGCGGACGCGCTCGCCGGTCTCGATGACCTCCTCGTGGTTGATGGGCTTGTCGAGGACGCCGGCCGCCATGTTGGTGATGCAGGAGAGGCCGAGGACGCGCAGGCCCATCTGGCGCGCGACGATGGCCTCGGGGACGGTGCTCATGCCGACGGCGTCGGCGCCGAGCAGGCGCAGCATGCGTATCTCCGCCGGCGTCTCGTAGGAGGGGCCGGAGAGGGCCGCGTAGATGCCGCGCTTCAGCTCGAGCCCCATCGCGCGCGCCTCCGCGATGGCCGCCTCCTGGTACTCGCGGTCGTAGACCTCGGTCATGTCGGGGAAGCGCGGGCCGAAGCGCGCGTCGTTCCTGCCGAGCAAGGGGTTCGTGCCCATCAGGTTCAGGTGGTCGCTGATGAGGATGAGCGCGCCCTGCTCGTAGGAGTTGTTCAGGCCGCCCGCGGCGTTCGTCAGCACGAGGCTCTTCGCGCCGAGCAGCCCGAGCGTGCGGATGGGGAACGTCACCTCTTCGAGCGTGTAGCCCTCGTAGAAGTGGAAGCGCCCCTGCATCGCCGCGACCGTCGCGCCGCCGACCCGCCCGACGACCAGACGCCCGGCGTGCCCCTCGACCGTGGGCCGGGCGAAGCCGGGAATCTCCGAATAGGGAATGGCCCGCGCGTCTTCGAGCTCGTCGGCGAAGGCGCCGAGTCCGCTCCCCAGGACGAGGGCCGCGCGCACCTCCTCGCCCGCGCGCGCGTGGATGAAGCGCGCGGCGTGCTCGGCGCGCTCGTAGAGTGTCTCGGGGTGCTGGCCTTCCTGTGGCGTCACTTGTCCGTCTCGCCTTTGTCCTTTTCGTCGAAGAACATGATGTTAATTACTAACACGACCGCGCCGACGGCCGCCAGCAGGAAGAAGATCATGGCGATGCCGGGGTAGCCGAGGATCGTCCAGCTCGACTCGACCCGCATCATCAGGGCCGCGCCGACGATGAGCGCCGCCAGCAGCAGGCCGACCGTGATGCGGTTCGCGATCTTGTGGAGGCTCGCCAGCAGCGCGTGCTCGTCCACCACGTCGGCGTTGATGCGGATGCCTTCGGAGGTCAGGGTGTCCACGAGCTGGTTGACGCGCGCGGGCATCTTGTCCACGAACTCCTTCAGCTCCAGGACAGTCCCGTAGAGGTTGCCGGCCGAGAGGCTCTTCTTGAACCGCCGCTCCATGATGACGTCGGCGTAGGCGCGGATGGCGAAGTTGGGGTCGAACTTCGGGTCGAGCGTGTGGACGACCTGGTCGAGGTTGAGGAGCGTCTTCGCGATCATCGTGAACTCGGACGGCAGGCGGAAGTTCGCCTCGCCCGCGATCTGCTGGATGCGCAGGACGACGCGGCCCGAGTCGAGGTTCTCGAGCTGCGCGTTCTGGTTCTCCAGCACGAGGTCGGCGACGTGCTTGCGGAACATCTTCTCGTCGAAGCCGGTCTTGGCCTCGCCCATCTTGATGGTGATGTCGGCCGCGTCGTCGCCCTTCCCCTCGCTGATGGCGAGCAGGAGCTGGATCAAGTTCTCCTGCGGGCGCGGCGCGACGCGCGCGACCATGCCGAGGTCGATGAGGGCGATGCGCCCGTCGTCGGTGAGGAAGACGTTGCCCGGGTGCGGGTCGGCGTGGAAGAAGCCGTCGATCAGAATCTGGTGCAGGTACGCCTGGAAGAGGTGCTGCGCGAGCTGGTAGCCGTCGAGTTCGATCTTGGCGAGCGGCGAGAGCTTCGTGATCTTCTTGCCGCTGATGTAGTCCATCGTCAGCACGCGCGAGGTGGTGTAGTCGTCGACGGGCTGCGGGACGACGATGTTGTCGAACTCGCGGAGGTTGTTGGCGAAGATGACGAGGTTGCGCGCCTCCAAGCGGTAGTCGAGCTCGCGCAGGAGGTTCTTGCGGAACTCTTCGAGGAGCGGCGTGAACTCGTACTTGCGCCCGGCCTCGGTGTGCGAGTCGAGGAAGGCGGCCATGTCGGAGAGCACGTCCATGTCCTTCGACATCTCCTCGCGGATGCCGGGGCGCTGCACCTTGACGACGACCTCGCGGCCGTCGCGCAGGGCGGCGCGGTGCACCTGGCCGAGCGAGGCGGCGGCGATGGGCTTCGACTCGAAGTGCGAGAACGCCTTCGAGATGCGCACGCCCAGCTCGCCCGCGACGATCTGCTCGACCTCGGTGAACGGGAACGGCTCGACCTTGTCCTGCAGGCGGGTGAGGGCGTCGATGTAGGGCTGCGGGAGGAGGTCTGCGCGCGTGGAGAGGAGCTGCGCGAGCTTGATGAAGGTCGGCCCCATCCGCTCCACGTCGGCGGCGAGGTTCTCGAGCTTCTCCGCGTCGACCTCGACGACGGGCTGCGAGCCCTCGATGGCCTCTTCGAGGCCGGCGCTGCGGACGAGGTCGGCGCGGCCGTAGCGGACGAGCAGCAGCGCCATGTCCTTATAGCGCTTGAGGTGTTCGGGCCTGAGCGAGAGAGCCATAGGTCAGTAGGCGGTGGGCAGATGGCAGTAGGCAGTTCGCTGTCTGCGATATGGCTGCTCTGCCGTCAGCCGGGCGTCGATGATGTCCGTAAAAATCAGATTTCAGATTTTCCGCGTGTGAATACTTTACTACTGCCCACTGCCATCTGCCTACCGCCTACTTCTCCTTCTGGTACGGGATGCCGAGGGCGCGCGGGGCGCGCGAGGTGCCGATGAAGCCGGCGAGGACGACGATGGTCAGCACGTAGGGGATGATCTGGACGAACTGCGTCGGTATCTCCTCGCCGCCGAAGCGGACGCCCTGGAGCTGGATGGCGACGGCCTCGGTGAAGCCGAAGAGCAGGCAGGCGAGCATCGTCTGGACGGGCCGCCACTTGCCGAAGATGAGCGCGGCGAGCGCGATGAAGCCGCGGCCCGCGCTCATGTTCCGCGTGAAGAGCGACGACTGGCCGATGGAGAGGTACGCGCCGCCGATGCCGGCGAGCGCGCCCGAGATGAGCACGGCCGCGTAGCGCATCAGGTTGACGCTCACGCCCGCGGCGTCGGCCGCCTCGGGGTTCTCGCCCACGGCGCGCAGCCGCAGGCCGAACGGCGTGTAGTAGAGCACGTAGTAGGTCAGCGGCACGAGCAGGCCGGCGATGACGATGGGCGTCCAGGGAATCAAATTCTCCTGCGGCACCTGCGGCGTCGAGCCCGAGGAGAGGAAGAAGGCGCCGCTCAAGAGTGCGGGCACGCCCGTCAGGAGGATGTTGATGGCCGTGCCCGAGACGACCTGGTCGGCGCGGTAGCGGATGCACGCGACGGCGTGGACGGCCGCGATCAAAGCCCCCGCCAGCACCGCCGAGACGAGCCCGACCCAGGGGCTGCCCGCGTACCACGTCACCGACGCGGCCGTGAACGCGCCCGCCAGCATCAGGCCTTCGAGCGCGATGTTGATGACGCCCGCGCGCTCCGAGAAGAGCCCGCCGAGCGCCGCCAAAAGCAGCGGCGTCGCCAGGCGCAGCGCCGACAGGAGAAGCCCGACGTTGAATATGTCGCTCATAGTTAGCTGTCAGCGGTCAGCTTTCAGCTCTCAGCCAATCCGTGCTCGGTAGAAATAACCCGACTCCAAACCGCAACCCTCGTCCGGCTGAAAGCTGAAAGCTGAGTGCTGAACGCTCCTTTAAACCTTCGAACGCTTCAACAGGCCGAAGCGGCTGAACGGGCCGCGGAAGAGGGCCTCGGCGGCGACGAAGAGGATGACGATGGCCTGTAGGACTTCGACCAGGTCTTTCGTGACGTGCTGGGAGAAGGCGTCGACGAAGATGCCGCCGCGGATGAGCATGCCGAACAGAATCGCCGCGAGGAAGACGCCGACCGGGTGGTTGCGCCCGAGCAGCGCCACGGCGATGCCGGTGAACCCGTAGCTGGCCGAGAACTCGTGGTAGTAGCGGTAGCGGTAGCCGAGCACCTCGTTGATGCCGACCATCCCCGCGAGCGCGCCCGAGACGGCCATCGCCAGGATGATCTGCTTGCGCACGTTGATGCCGCCGTACTCCGCCGCCGAGGGGTTCGCGCCCGTCGCGCGTATCTCGTAGCCCCACTTCGTCCGCCACAGGAAGACGTAGACGAGCACGCACGCCAGGATGGCGAGCAGGAACGCGACGTTCAGCGGCAGCCTTTCGGGGAGGCCGGGCACGAACGAGCCGAGGCGCGCGATGTGCGCCGACTCGCCGATGGGCACGCTCTCCATGATGGGGTCGCCGGGCGCCTTGTAGTAGTACTGCGTGAAGTAGCTGACGAGCGAGACGGCGATGAAGTTCATCATGATGGTCGTGATGACCTCGTGCGCCCCGAAACGCGCCTTGAGCCAGCCCGGCACCGCGCCCCACGCCCCGCCCACGACCATCGCCGCCGCCAGCGCGAGCGGGACGAGAAGCACGGCCGGCAGGCTCGCCCAGCCGTAGGCGATGGGGCTGCCGTCGAAGCCCTTGATGACCGTCCCGCCGAGTTTGATGGAGACCCACGCGCACGCGAACGCGGCGGCGTACAGCTGCCCCTCGGCGCCGATGTTCAGGAGGCCGCAGCGGAAGGCGACGGCCACCGCCAGCCCCGTGAAGATGAGCGGCGTCGCGTAGAAGAGCGTGTAGCCGATGCCGTCCGGCCACGTCAGCGCGCTCCCCAGCAGCAGCCCGTAGACCTCGAACGGGTTGTCGCCGATGACCCACACGATGACGCCGCCCACGACGAACGCCACCAGCACGGCGATGACGGGGAACAAGAGTTCGCGGAGAAGTTTCATAGTCGGAGTGATGAGTGATGAGCGATGAGTGATGAATATGAAGACGAGGCCATATTCATCACTCATCACTCATCATTCTGCATTTGCCTTCCCGCCTCCCGTCATCAGGAGGCCGATCTCTTCCTGCGTGGCCTGCCGCGGGTCTACCTCGCCGACGAGGCGGCCGTGGTAGATGACGAGCAGGCGGTCGGCGAGCGAGGTCACCTCTTCGAGTTCGGCCGAGACGAGGAGGATGGCGCAGCCCTCGTCGCGCAGCTCGACCAGCTTGCGGTGGATGAACTCGATGGCGCCGATGTCCACGCCGCGCGTCGGCTGCGAGATGAGCAGGAGCTTCGGGCCGAGGCCGAACTCGCGGCCGATGATGAGCTTCTGCTGGTTGCCGCCCGAGAGGGCGCGCGCCGGCAGGTCAGGGTTCGCGGGGCGCACGTCGAAGTCCTGTATCATCTCCAGAGCGCGCGCGCGTATCCCCGAGAGGTCGAGCAGCGGCCCCGCGCTCACGGCGGGCCTCCGGTAGTGCAGCCCGAGGATGGAGTTCTCCGACAAATCGAAGTCGAGCAGGAGGCCGCGCCGGTGCCTGTCCTCGGGGACGTGCGCGATCCCCAGCTCGTAGCGCTCGCGCGCGCTCGTCCGCGTGACGTCGCGCTCGCGGAAGCGGATTTCGCCCGAGACGCGCGCCGCGGGGACGAGGCCCGCGAGCGCCTCGATCAGCTCGGTCTGCCCGTTCCCCTCGACGCCCGCGACGCCGACGATCTCGCCCGCGCGCACCTGGAACGAGACGTCGCGCAGGCCGCGCTCGCCGCCGCCCGCCGTGACCGAGAGGCGCTGCACGCTGAGGACGGTCTCGCCCGGCCGCGCGTCCGGCTTCTCGACCCTGAGCAGCACGTCGCGGCCGACCATCATGCGCGCCAGCTCCGCCGCGTTCGTCTCCTTCGTCTTTACGCGCCCCACCACGCGGCCGTCGCGCATCACGGTCACGTCGTCCGAGATGGCGAGGACTTCCGAGAGCTTGTGCGTGATGATGATGACGGTCTTGCCCTGCTCGCGCATGCGCCGGAGGATGGCGAAGAACTCCTCGACCTCCTGCGGCGTCAGAACGGCCGTCGGCTCGTCGAGGATGAGCAGGCGCGCGCGGCGGTAGAGCGCCTTGAGCAGCTCCACGCGCTGCTGCTGCCCGACCGAGAGGTCGTGGATGACGGCGTTCGGGTCTACCGAGAGGCGGAACTCGTTCGAGAGCGCGCGTATCTCTCCCAGCGCCTTCGTCAGATCTATCGCGGCGGCCGAGCCGGGCTCCGCGCCGAGCACGATGTTCTCGGCGACCGTCATCGTGTCCACCAGCATGAAGTGCTGGTGGACCATCCCGATGCCGAGGCGGATGGCGTCGTGCGGCGTCTGTATCTGGCGCGGCTCGCCGTCCACGACAATCTCGCCCGAGTCGGCCGTGTAGAAGCCGTACGCGATGCGCATCGCCGTGGACTTCCCCGCCCCGTTCTCGCCCACGATGGCGTGAATCGTCCCCGGCTCGACCCTGATGTCGATGTGGTCGTTGGCGAGCACCTCGCCGAAACGTTTCGTGATGGCCCTTAGTTCAAGCATGGATGGGTGCTGGGTACTGGGTGCTAGGTTCTGGGTTTTAAGATGTCTGTGATCTCGCCAGCGAAATTCTCAGCGCGCGCAACTGTCGGCCTAGAGACTGTGCGGCGTTGAAGAGCCGATTGAATTGCTCATTCTGAATGTAGGCCAGGCGAAGCGAGATTTCCAACTGCGTCTCCAACTCCGCGAGCGACGCCTGAGCCATCGACAGATGATGCAGGTACTCCTTTATGTGCTCCCTCTCGTGCCCCTCCGCAATATTGGAAGGGATCGAGACGGCCGCCCGCTGCATCTGACTGGACAAGGCGTACACCTCCCGCTTCGGAAAGCTCCGGGTCATCTCGTAGACTTCCGTCACCAAGCCCATCGACGCCTGCCAAACCCTCAAGTCGCGATAACTTTTTACCACACGCGCCCCCTGCGGTCTGCAAGTGGCGGCTCGCGACAGTAGTTGCCCAGAACCCAGCACCCAGCACCCAGCACCCTTACTGCTTCATCGCGTCGGTGACTTTAACTTGGCCGGCGATTATCTTCTGCTTGGCCTGCTCAGCCTGCTGAAGCACGTCCGGGCCGATGAGTTGCTGATTGCACTTGTCCATCGAGTAGGCGACGCCGTCGGCCTCCAGCCCGTAGACGTGGAAGCCGCCCTTGAACTTCTTCTCGACCACGTCGGAGACGATCTGGTAGACGGCGTTGTCCACGCGCTTGACCATGCTGGTGAGGACGAAGCCGGGCTTGACGCAGTTCTGGTTCGAGTCCACGCCGATGACGAAGTGCGTCGCGCGCCCCGAAGAGTCTTTGCCCGCCTGCTCGACGGCGTCGAAGGCGCCGAGGCCCGAGTTGCCGGCGGCCGTGAAGATGACGTCGGCGCCCTTGCCGATCTGCGCCAGCGCCAGCTCCTTCCCCTTGCCCGGGTTGTTCCACGCGCCGTCGGTCACGCCGACGTAGTTGACCATCACCTCCGCGTCGGGGCGCGCGGCCTTCGCGCCCTCCTCGTAGCCCTTCGCGAAGCGGTGGATGAGTCCGATGTCCATCCCGCCGATGAAGCCGATCTTGCCGGTCTTCGACTCCTTCGCCGCGATCATGCCGACGAGGTAAGAGCCTTCGTGCTCCTTGAAGACGAGCGAGGCGACGTTCGGCAGTTCGCTCGCGCCGTCCACGATGGCGAAGTTGATGTTGGGGTAGTCCTTCGCCACGGTCTCCATGATGGGCGCCTGCGCGAAGCCGACGCCGATGATGAGGTCGTAGCCGCGCTCGGCGAACGCGCGCATCGCCGGCTCAATCGAAGTCGGGTTCCCCGGCTCCACGTCGCGCAGCATGATGCCCAGACTCGGCTTCTCGCAGGGCGTGCCGTCGGGGTGTCTGCCCGTCTCGGCGCACTTGACGCCGTCGTAGGCGGCGGCGTTGAACGAGCGGTCGTCCTTGCCGCCGATGTCGAAGACGATGCCGACGCGAATCTTCCCCTTCTCGTCCGCACGCGTCTCCTGTCGGCACGAAGTGCCCGCGACGAGGAGCGCGCACACGAGGGCGGCGGCCAAAAACATTCTTAACTTCATTGCGCGATTACTTCCTTGATGAGTTGCGGGACGTGATTCGGGGCCGCCTCGCCGACGGTGTAGGCGGCGCGGATGCGCGCGGCGGCCGCCGCGGCCTGCGCGCCCTTGCGGCAGTAGAGCAGGCCTAGGGGCTCGCCGGCGCTCACCTGCTGCCCCGTGCGCGCGTGCGCGATGTAGCCGACCGCGGGGTCTATACGATCCTCGACGCGCACGCGGCCGCCGCCCACCCCCGCCACCGCGCGGCCGACCTCCGCCGCGTCAATCGCCTCGACGTAGCCCGCGTGCACGGATTCTACTCTGACTTCCTCCACCGTCAAGTCCGTAAGTATTTGAGGGTCGTCGCACACGCGCGGGTTGCCGCCCTGCTCCTCGACGTTGCGCCGGAAGCGTTCGAGCGCCGCGCCCGAGTCGAGCGCGCGGTTGACCTGCTTGCGCGCCTCTTCGAGCGAGGCGGCGACGCCCGAGAGCGCGACCATCCGCGCCGACAGCTCGACGGAGAGTTCGCGCACGTCGCGCGCCTCCTCGCCCGAATCGCCGCGCATGATCCGGATGCACTCCTGCACCTCGTTCGCGTTGCCGACGGCCGCGCCGAGCGGCTGGCTCATGTCGGTGAGGAGCGCCTCCGTGTGGACGCCGCACGAGTGGCCCGTGCGGACGAGCGCGCGGGCGAGCGCCTTCGCCCGCCCCTCGTCGCGCATGAAGGCGCCGCTGCCGGTCTTCACGTCGAGGACGAGCGCGCCCAGACCAGCCGCGAGCTTCTTCGACATGATGGAGGCGACGATGAGCGGGATAGACTCGACCGTCTCGGTCGCGTCGCGCAGGGCGTAGAGCTTCTTGTCGGCGGGCGCGATCTCGGCCGTCTGACCCATCATCGCGTACCCGACGCCCCTCAAGATTTTCCTGAACTCGTCGAGGTCGAGGTGGACGCGGTAGCCCGGTATCGCTTCGAGCTTGTCGAGCGTGCCGCCCGTGTGCCCGAGGCCCCGGCCCGAAATCATCGGCACGGCCACGCCGCACGCGGCGACGAGCGGCGCGATGACGAGCGAAGTCTTGTCGCCGACGCCGCCCGTCGAATGCTTGTCGGCCTTGGGGAGTTCGATGTCGGAGAAGTCCAGGACTTCCCCCGACCCGAGCATCGCCTGCGTCAGCGCCTCCATCTCGACGGTCGTCATCCCCGTCAGGTAGACGGCCATCAGCAGAGCGGACGCCTGGTAGTCGGCCCACGAGCCGTCCACGACGCCCCCCACGAACGAGGCGACCTCCTCGCGCGAGAGCTCGCCGCCGTCGCGTTTCTTCCTGATGATCTCCTGTGGACGCATACTCAACAGTCTTCACTCCCGGCCGCCCAGAAATTCGAGGACGAGCCGGTTGAACTCTTCGGGCCGCTCCATGTTCGGCAGGTGCGCCGTCCCCTTGATGATTTCAAGCCTCGCGCCGTCGATGCCGTCTGCCAGCACGCCCGCGGCCTCAAGCGTCCGCGGCGTGTCGAGGTCGCCCACGACGACGAGCGCCGGGACACGAACCTCGCCCAATCTTCCGGCCGCGTCGACGCCCGACGGCAGCTCCTCGCCCGCGGTCGAAGTGAGCGCGGCGAGATTCATCTCGCGTACCAGCCCGCGCACGCCCTCGCCAACCTCTCCGGGCGAACGCCGCGGGCCGTCGACCCAGATTTGCAGCTCCAGCTCGTTGACGCGCCCGACGTCGCCCGCCGCGTCGGCCCGCTCTATCTCCTCGTACTGCGGCGGCGCCGCGGCCGCGTACTCGTACCCCGAGACGGCCGGGGCGACGAGCACCAGCGAGTCGACCGACTCGGGGTGCTTCAGCGCGAGGTCGAGCGCAGTCTTCGCGCCCTGCGAACAGCCGACGAGCGTCGCCGGCCCGAGGTTCAGATGACTCAAGAGCGCTCGCAAGTCTTCGACGTGCGAGAAGGCGTCCGGGCCCTGCGTGGTTTGGCCGAAGCCGCGCCGGTCGTAGCGCAGAACCTTTCGGGCCGCGGCGAACGCTTCGAACTGCCCGTCCCACATCCTGCCGTCGCAAATCCCCGCGTGCAGGAGCACGAGCGGGCGCCCTTCGCCGGCAAGCTCGTAGTGAAAGCCTGCGCCGTTGACCTCTGCCCTCCCCCACGTGCGGCTCATGCGCGTTCGAGGAGGACGACGGCCTGCACGGTCACGGCGCGCCACTCGCCGACGGCGTCGAGGCCCTCGCCCGACTTGGCCTTGACGCTGACGCAATCCAGCCCGACGCCGAGCACTTCGGCGAGTCTCGCCCTCATCTCGGGGACGTACGGGCGCAGCTTCGGGCGCTCGAGCAAAACGGTCGCGTCGGCGTTGACGACGCGATAGCCGCGCTCGCTCGCCAGCCACATCACGCGCGCCAGGAGCTGCATGCTGTCGGCGCCGCGCCACTTCGGGTCGTTGTCGGGGAAGTGCTGCCCGATGTCGCCCTCGCACATCGCGCCGAGCACCGCGTCGGTCAGGGCGTGCGCCAGGGCGTCCGCGTCCGAGTGCCCCTCGGCCCCGCGCTCCGACTCGACGCGGACGCCGCCCAGCACGAGCGGCCGCCCCTCCGCCAGCCTGTGCGTGTCGTGCCCGATGCCGATCCGGTACATGGGACTCAGTAGGCAGTAGGCAGATGGCAGTAGGCAGTACGCTCCGCGTTAAGGTGGTTGCCAGATTAAATCGGATTCCCGATTCAATGCTTCAACTGCCTACTGCCATCTGCCTACTGCCTACTTTTCAACAACACTTCCGCAATCGCGAAGTCGCGCGGGGTCGTGATCTTGATGTTGTCGGCGCCGCCTTCGACGACGTACACCGCTTCGCCGAGGCGTTCGACCAGGGCGCTGCAGTCGGTCACGTCCGGCAGAAGCGCGCCGGGCTGCCCGTAGGCGCGGCGCAGGAGTTCCGCGCGGAAGCACTGCGGCGTCTGCGCGTTCCACAGGCGCGCGCGTTCGGGCGTGCGCACGACGCGGCCGCCCTCGACCTCTTTCACCGTCTCGACCGCGGGCGCGGCCAGCAGCGCCGCGCCGTGTTCCTCAGCCGCGCGCACCGTGCGGTCGATCTCCGCGGGCGTGACGAAGGGGCGCACGCCGTCGTGCACGGCGACCACCTCCACGGCTTCACTCCCGAACGCCTGCAGCCCGCGCCAGACGGACTCGGCGCGCGTCTCGCCCCCCGCCACGGCGCGCCTGACCTTGCGCAAGCCGTGGCGCGCGGCGAGCGCTCGAAACTCTTCGCGCGCGCCCGCGGGCAGGACGACGATTGCCTCCTCGACCGTTTCGCACAGCTCGAAGCGCGCGAGGGTGTGGATGATGATTGGGATGCCGGAGATTTCCCGGAACTGCTTGGCCCGCGCGCCGCCCGCCCGGCTCCCCCGCCCGGCGGCGACGATGATCGCTACGTTCATACTTGGGTGTTGGGTACTGGGTGCTGGGTGCTGGGGAAGAACCGGGTTTTAAACCAACACCTAAAACCTAACACCCAAAACCTAAGACTGCCCGGGCTCCGCGCTGCGGATGGGGGCCTGCTGGGCCTGCTGCTGCTGCTGGCGCGGCTCGCGCTGCTGCTGGAAGGAGCGGCGCGGCGGGTTGGTCGTGTGTATGCCGCGCTGGTCGTCCCGGTGGTGCGCGCCGTTCTCGGCGTCCTCCCAGAGGCGGCCGAAGATCATCTTCCCGGCGGTCGTCTGCAGGACGCTCGTCACCGCGATGTCGGCGTTCTTGCCGATCATGCGGCGCGCGTTGTCCACCACCACCATCGTCCCGTCGTCGAGGTACGCGACGCCCTGGTTGTACTCCTTGCCCTCCTTCAGGATGAAGACGCGCATCGCCTCGCCGGGCAGCACGACGGGCTTGAGGGAGTTCGCCAGCTCGTTGATGTTCAAGACCTGTATGCCGTGGAGCTGCGCCACCTTGTTGAGGTTGAAGTCGTTCGTGACGACCACGCCGTCCATGCTCTTCGATAGCTCCAACAGCTTGAGGTCGACCTCCTTCACCGCGGGGAAGTCCGTGTCCACGACCTGGATGTCGAGCGAGGGGTTCGACTGGAGGCGGTTGAGCATGTCGAGACCGCGCCGCCCGCGCTGGCGCTTCGAAGAGTCGGGCGAGTCGGCCACCTGCTGCAGTTCGCGGAGGATGAACTGCGGGACGACGATGGTGCCCGAGAGGAAGCCGGTCTCGGACACGTCGGCGATGCGGCCGTCGATGATGACGGAGGTGTCGAGAATCTTCACGTCGCGGCGCGTGGCCTTGTCGCTGAAGATGCCGCCGAGGGCCGAGAGGTCGAGGTAGTCGCCCTTCGCGGCGCCGACCATCAGGCCGACGTAGGCCATGATGAAGGCGAGCGCGAGCGTCAGGAAGATTTTGGTCGGGGAGTGCGCGGCGTCCGACTCCTGCGAGGTGATGAGGAAGCCGATGAGGACGCCGCCGACGATGCCCATCATCGAGCCGATGCCGGCGCCGATCAGCGTCTTGAGGGACGCCTGCTGGATGCGCATCTCGAAGACGATCATGACGACGGCGAGCAGGAGGCCGAGGATGGCCGAGAGGAGCGGCGAAGGAATCCCGAGGAGCCTGACGGCCGTGTGCGGCGCGGCCGCCTGCGCGGCGGCGGCGGGGGCCGTCTGCGGGTTGGCCTCGGCCGGCCGCGCAGTGCCCTCGGCCGGCTTCTGCTCATGCGCCGCGGCCGCGTAGTAATGCGCGCCGATGGGGTCGAGGATGAACCCCGCAGCGCTGAGGATTCCTATGAAGATGAGCCGTATGAGAACCGTGTTCGTCCGCATGACGCCGGAGATATTAACACTTTATACGGCGTCTGTCTCTGACGAAAAACGGGTTTTACGGCGCGCCCGCCCCGGCCCCTGGCTGCCCGGCGGCGCTCATCTCGACCGCGCAGCGGCGATTCTGGAACCTGTTCCGCCTCGCCCAGGAGAGGCACTCCGTGCACACGTCACTGTCCGACTCCGGCGCGACGACCTCGTGCGCCTCCCGGAACTCGTAACCGCACACGGCCCCCGCCGCCGCGTACGCCTTGATTAACTCGTCCTGCCCCAAATCGTGAATGAAATGAACTGACATTTTCTAAACACTCGCCTTTTCAATTGAATCAGTAATTCACCACAGAGGCACAGAGGCACAGCTTGAAGAACATATCGTAACAAGCTGTGCCTCTGTGGTAAAACAACGCGCACATTACAGTCGACTATCTAAAACAACTCGTCCAAAGCCTCTTCGACCGAGCGCACGCCGACCACGCGGACGCCGAGGAGGCGTTCGAGCCCGGCGGTGTTCGAGGCCGGCAGGATGATCTTCTTGAAGCCGAGCGCCTGCGCCTCGCGCGCGCGGGCCTGCGCCTGCATGGCGCCGCGCACCTCGCCCGTCAGCCCCACCTCACCGAAGACGACCGTCTTCGGGTCGACCACGCTGTTCCGGTAGCTCGACACGATGGCGGCGATGACGCCGAGGTCTGCGGCCGGCTCGTCGACCTCGAAGCCGCCGACCACGTTGAGGAACACGTCCGACTTGAGCAGGCCCTCGACGCCCACCCGCTTCGCCAGCACGGCCAGCAGCAGCGCGAGGCGGTTCCGGTCGAAGCCCTGCGCGGTGCGCGCGGGGTTGTTGAGGGAGGAGTCGGACGCGAGCGCCTGCACCTCGACGAGCATCGGCCGCGTGCCCTCCATGCAGGCCGCGACGACCGAGCCCGAGACGTTCTCGGGCCGCCCGTGCAGGAACATCTCCGAGGGGTTGGCGACCGGCACGAGTCCGCCGCCCGTCATCTCGAAGACGCCCAGCTCGTTGGCCGCGCCGAAGCGGTTCTTCGTCGCGCGCACGATGCGGTGGTTGTGGTGGCGCTCGCCCTCGAAGTAGA
>Ga0213876_10000283_pt1 | contig 46166 bp, 34 predicted proteins | sample BarmaccomBMRX_R9_FD_160113 | JGI IMG/M metagenome (GOLD analysis project Ga0213876, IMG submission 160113) | Root-associated microbial communities from Barbacenia macrantha in rupestrian grasslands, the National Park of Serra do Cipo, Brazil - RX_R9 | ecosystem: Host-associated > Plants > Roots...
TTACCGACATGTTCTGCTTCTAGGTAAAGACAACGCACTGCGCACGATAGACCTTGGTATTGTGCATTCGAGCGCAGCGGACACCATTACACAACTTGTCCTTAACCGCTTACGCCAAGATGGAGAGCTTGAGGATTCCATCAGCCCTAATCTGCTCGCTCGCAAATGGCCGCCAGCCATTGGAGAGTGGAGCACGAAATCTGTCCGCGATGTGTTCTTCTCCTCGCCTGAATTCCCACGCATCTCAAACCCCGAAATCATCAAGACTACTATCGCAGGTGGCGTCACGAAAGGGGTATTCGCCTACGTGGAAAAAGCGGCGAGCGGGGGCTATTCTAGGTTTCACTTCAATGAAGTATTGTCAGTGCAAGAAGTCGAAATCTCTGAAGAGATGTTCATTGTTAAGAGGGAGACGGCTGAGGCATACCGACTGGCGAAAGAGTCTACAAAGTCGGGAGAATCGAAGCCTGCCTTCCCGACCGGCAATCTTCCTCAACCCCACATAGGACAGCCCGACTATGATCAAGGTCAAGTAGATGGGCGAGAGGGGGACGTTGATTTCGTTACTGTAAGCACCTCAGCGGCGGACGAATCTGCCACGAAGGTAGTCTGGTGGGGTGAAATAGCTTGGCAGAAATGGCACCAATTTTATTATAAGGTGCTAGCAAAGTTCGCAGGACAAGGGTTGGCGGTCACGGTAAAATTTGAGGTAAGAACTGAAGGTGGCATCTCGAAGCACAAGGTCGATGAGGTTCGGGCCGCGCTAAGGGAACTTGGACTCAGCGATAACATAGACATATTGACTGAAGAATCCGCGCAGAATTCAGACTAGCTGAGTGAGTTCTCAACCCTGTAGAGACAGCCGGACATGGGGTCGATTACGGAGAAATAGCGGCGGAGAGTTCTCAATTCTTTTTCACCGAAGGCGATCTGATGGAAGCGCCGAGGCGGAATTCGGAAGGCGACAAGGAAGGCTACCAGGAGGGAAAGCGGTAATGCTGCTATCCCTTTATAATTCTCAGGTCGGGCTAACTTCATGGACTAATCGCCCGGCTTCTTAGTCGGCAGCCCAAGAGAGTCTATCAGACCTGCGCCGGCACTCAGTTTGTTCTTTCTATCTGAGACCCGCTGTCGTACTAGTGCTTCAAGCTGCCCATTAAACTCTTCTGCCGATGGCCTCTGCCAGTCGAGGTACTGCTTTATTTCCTGCACAGTCTTCGTGTAGGCGTTCTTAATTGCTTCGGCGTTAGGCTCGGCCTGTGAATACGTAAGTCGAATCTCGTTTCCCACAATGTCAGCCGCCGGTCGAGTGGTCGTATACGTATTGGGTTGGACCTTAAAGAGTTCAGCATCTCCCTCAAAGGGGACCGCAATAGTCGTTTTAATGCCGTTCACGTAGAACGGTCTGCTTCGGTCAGAGATGTGTCGGTTGAAATCTCTACTCACGTCAACTTGTGCCTCTCTGTGCTCCGCGACATAAATCTTGTCGTCGTTAATCACCGGCACGTCAAGCCTGTACTCGTTAACTATCTGACGGACAACCTCTTCTTCGCTAACTCTCTGGAGATAGTTCGAGTCGATCTCCTGAACCCTTTTGGCCGCTTGCTGCTTCTGATGTTCAGTAACACTGAACATGTCTACTTGCGCGAACAGGTAGTTTGGTCTCATCCCCCTACTCGTCCTTTCCGCAGCACATTACTGCAACTAACCTAAACTAACTTGCTCCATCTGCACGTTTGGCACTAGGGCGATTCTTGGCAAGTTGAGCAGTCCTATCCGGCCCTATGATTTCTTGGAGGAGAATATCTGACCGTGTCCACACGTCATCTGGGGTGCATAGGCCAGCTCTGTAGAGCGCGAGGTACTCGCCGCGAGTTAGCGGCAGCGGAAGGGAAAGCAGCTCAAGCGCGTCAGCAGGTAGGCCGACCTCAAGTTGTTTAATGAGCGCTTCAACAGCCTCCTCGCTCGGCCCCTTGTCGATGAACATAACGGTAGCGATCTGATGTGCCGCCCGTAAGTGGAAGCGAGTGGCGTCGGCGCAACTCCGCACGTCACCGTACCCAACTGCGTTATAAGGATTCACGCTGTAGTTCTGTTCGATGTCCTCCATAGATACTCCCTGCGTCCACTCCCACAAGAGGAGTGCTCGTTTACAGCGCGCGTAGTAGTCAAAAAAGTCCCCGGCATTGCGCTGCAAGGTTGCAACAACGGCGTGTCCGTACCTTTGCGCCGCCTCCCGCGGCCAGCGGGTTTCTGATTGCGCAAGCTTCTTACCCGCTTTCGTGTTCGTCTTCATCATCGGCACGTAGACGCCGTCTAACTCCGGGAGCCCCTGTATGAGTGCCATGATGACTTCGGCGGTGAGATCACTATCCTGCACCGCCTTGAGCAGGTTGAGGAGCCGCATAACGGAGACGAAGGAAAGGGAGGAGCGCCCGCAGACCTGGCCGAGTAGGCTCAACTGAACGGAGCCAGCCTCCTCCTCAACGAGACCGAGCCGGATCATCTCTTGGAGGAGCAGCGTTAGACGCTGTTCCATACCGACCCGCCACTCCGGGTTCGATCTAACGGCCGAATAGCCGCCGTAGGTCCTAGCGAGCAGGCGGGCGACTTCCTGCTGTTCGACGCGGCCCACCTGCGCGAGTAAGCGGAGCACCCACGTCTCGACGTGCTGTGGGTCGAATGACGAGCGCAGGGAGGCGAGATCGCCCATTACGTAGCGGTTGAAGAGGGTCTCCCGCTCGTAAGTGTTATTCGCCAGAATGATCGCCTGCCCCTCCTCGTTGAAGCCTAACCGTCCCGCCCGGCCGGCCATGTTTTTGTACTCTGCCACAGTGAAAGGGCGACCATCCTCGCCGACGAACTGTTGCTCTGCCAAGATGACCGTGGATGCGGGAGTGTTAATGCCCGCCGCAACAGTGGTCGTTGCCGCTAACACCCGAACCTTACCCATAGGATTGCGGAAGGCGCGTTCGACGACTTCTTTTTCTTCGGGAAAGAGGTTCGTGTTGTGAAAAGCAGTTCCTCCTGCTAGGCATCGTCGCAGCCTCGCCGAAGAATTAGAGAGGTCATACATGGGTAGTGCCGCAAGAGCATCTTCGGCGGCGGGAAGAGCTAGTTCCTCGGCTAAATATGCAGCACAGCCTTCGGCGGGGCCGCGCCGATTCCTAAATACAATAATCTGCTCCTTCTCACTCTGCTGAATAAGCATCTTGGCAAGCGGGACGATCAAATCTTGCGAGCTTGGTTTGTCACGCCGCTGGCGAACTATGCCGGGGGGAAGCAGTTGGCGTACCCTGATCTCTCCGTAAACATCCAAGTATTGAAACGTGCCGCTCCGGTCAAGCACTCCTTCGACGAGCGGCACCGGGCGCTTGTCGGTGACGAGACTCCTGCACCCTAGCCAATCATCAAAGTTATTGACATCGCCGATCACCGCGGAGAGCGCAATGAGCTGTGGCGACACACCCCTCTCCCTTACTGCGAGCAGGTAAGTGAGCAACAGCTCTACCGTAATCCCTCTCTTCGGATCGGCGATGAACTGCGCCTCATCAAGTACCACTAACCCGATTTGATTGAGGAGCGATGCGTTACTGAGTACAAGGCCCAAGAACATCTCGTAGGTGAGCAGTGCGAGATCGTACTTGCCTCTTACGAAAGTGCCCACTGCATCAAGTCGGTCGCCCGTGCAGCGGATGACGCGGACACCGAGGCGTTCGCCGTACAGGCGCGAGAATTGATCAAATTTTTCGTTGACCAGTGCCTTGTACGGGAGCACAAAAGTAGCCTTACGTCCGTCAACGATTGCCCGCAAGGCTGCCAACTCACCGATAAACGTCTTGCCTGAACTGGTTGGGGCGACGACAAGAAGTGAGTTACCGTCGAGTACCCTGTACTCATTCACCGCTTGGAGTTGCAGATCGTTTAGACCGCCCTTGAACCAAGAAGACCATTCAGTGAGCACCTCCTGCGGCAGGCCGAACGCGGACAGTTCCTCGATTGCCCCGGTTACTCGTATACCCCGTACCTCGGGGAACGCGGCGAAAAACCGTTCGCCCGCGCGCAACGCCGGGATGGTAAATCCCCCCTCTACGTAGCCGAAAAGAACGGGGGTTTGCGTAACCCCTATTCTTGCGGCGTCCGCGCGCACCCGCTCCATGACCTGATCCATCGCGGCGGACAGCCCAACCGCTGACTCCGCCCCCTGCAATACGTCTATCAGCGCTTTGGTGAGTAGGCCGTGTCCGCTTCCGGGAGTCTCGTAGGCGACTTCGTCCACGTTGGCGGCAGAAATGAGAATGCGACCCTTACCTGCCAGCGTTTCGAGCGGGAAGCCGGGATCACGCGATATTGGGCTGTTTTCTAAAACCCGTGCTGGCGCGCCGCCGCTGAAACAGCAATCGAGGACGAAGAGCACCGCCTTAGCCCTTGATTCTTTGAACCGGATCGCCAGCTCTTCCATAGGGATGGTTGAGTCCGCGAGGGTATCTAGTGCAGTGTCGTGAGTGACGATGCGGTGGTCGTGAGTGCCGTGGCCCGAAAAGGAGAGGATAACTATGTCGTCAGGGCCTGCCGCGCCCAAAGTATCATCCAAGGCAGCACGAATCGCTACGGCCGTAGCAGCCTCGTCGGTGAGGAGTCTTGCCTCGATGTCAGGGATGGTGTCGTAGAACAGGGCCCAGAGCGCTTTGGCATCCCGCCGGGCACCGGTCAAGTCACGAATCCCGGCGTCCAGATGTTTATCGATGCCGATGAAGCTCGCTCGGAGCATAGCAGCGTCGCCCCCTAATGCTTTTTGTCTTTGGGCGGATTCGGGTCATTGCCGTAGCTGTCTTTATCCCGAATCCTGTTCTTGCGGTCATGAATGACAAGCTCGGATTTATTCGCCTTAGCCAAAGGCGTACCGGCTTTAATGGCAGCACCCTGTGTATTATGAAGACTAGATGCTTTCTTATCGCCTTCGCCTTTGACGGCCCAGTTGCCGTCCTTCCTATGTGTCACATGGATGTTTTTCTTGCCCATGATTTTCCTCTTCCTAAGTTTCCCTCAGTCGCTCGTATGATGCGTACTATACAACATTGACTTAACGTGTGCGACAAAATTTCACTCTTGGCACAAGGCTCGTAGGATAGTAGCTCAATCGCCTTCGTCCTTAGACCAGCCTTATGGTTAGTTAAATTCGTGAGGCAGCAATTACCAAAACCTCATCAGTGTGCATTCAGCAGTCTAGATTGCTGGAGACATATAAATCAGGTAGGAAAGTACGTGTTACGCCAACAACCATTTAAGGCGCAAACGAAAAGGACTCAGCATCGGGTAATGTTTGAAGCGATAGGCTAGTACCGTGACCGGCACAGATATTTTCTACATTGCTCCCAAAAGATCGCTAACTCTTTACATGGTATGCGCAACAATTTTTAACTTTAGCGATACCTTACATTAGACGTATGCCGACGTGTCGCGGCCGGGCATCCGAGCAATCTTGACAAAAAAGTCAGGTATAGCTAGGATGGGTCAGCGTCAAAGTCTTTACGGCTGTTTTTCGGGTGTTTTATGAAGGTCTCGGCACAGGAAGAGTACGGTCTGCGGTGCCTTTTGCAGCTTGCGCGCCTCGGCGCGGGCGAGGCGCTGACGCTCGGGCAGATCGCCGAGCGCGAGGGCATCTCGCAGGCCAACGCGGGCAAGGTTCTGTGGCTTTTGAACAAGGCGCGGCTCGTCAACTCGACCCGCGGGACGAAGGGCGGCTATCAGCTTTCGCGCCCCGCCGCCGAGATTCGCCTGAGCGAAATCATCAAAGTCCTGGACGAGGGCGAGGTGGACGGCCACTGCAAGACCTACCCGGGCGTGCTCGACTCGTGCGTCCACACGGGCGACTGCGGCATCCGCTCGGTCATCGTCAACGTCCACGAGGCGGTCGAGCGCGCGCTCTCGGCCATCACGCTCGCGCAGCTAATCGGCGACGAGCGCACCGTTGACACGACGCTCCACCAGATTCGGGGCCTGCGGCCTTCGACGGTCACGGCCGAGGGCGCGCAGTAAGTTTTTATAAGTCAGAAAGTCTTTCAGGGAAGCGACATCAGATGAGCACAATCGAGCTGCTGACAAACAAGGAGTACAAGTACGGCTTCGTCACCGACATCGAGTCGGACGTGATCCCGAAGGGTCTGAGCGAAGAGACCGTCCGCCTCATCTCCGCGAAGAAGGGCGAGCCGGAGTGGATGTTGGAGTTCCGCCTCAAGGCGTACCGCCAGTGGCTGAAGATGTCGGAGCCGAAGCACTGGCCGAACATCAACTACCCCGAGGTGGACTACCAGGACATCATCTACTACAGCGCGCCGAAGCAGAAGGCGACGAAGGCGAGCCTCGACGAGGTTGACCCGGAGCTGCTCCGCACGTTCGAGAAGCTGGGCATCCCCCTCAACGAGCAGAAGCAACTGGCGAACGTCGCCGTGGACGCCGTCTTCGACTCGGTCTCGGTGGCGACGACCTACAAGGAGAAGCTCAAGTCGCACGGCGTCGTCTTCTGCTCCTTCACGGAGGCCATCAGGGACTACCCCGAACTCGTCAGGAAGTACCTCGGGTCGGTCGTGCCGGTCGGCGACAACTACTTCGCGGCGCTCAACAGCGCGGTCTTCTCCGACGGCTCCTTCGTCTTCGTGCCGAAGGGCGTCCGCTGCCCGATGGAGCTTTCGACCTACTTCCGCATCAACAACCAGGAGTCGGGCCAGTTCGAGCGCACGCTCATCGTCGCCGAGGAGGGCGCCCACGTCTCCTACCTCGAAGGCTGCACCGCGCCGAAGTTCGACAAGAACCAGTTGCACGCGGCCGTCGTCGAGCTGGTCGCGCTCGACGACGCCGAGATTAAATACTCGACGGTGCAGAACTGGTACGCGGGCGACGAGGAGGGCAAGGGCGGCATTTACAACTTCGTCACGAAGCGCGGCGCGTGCCGCGGCCGCAACTCGAAGATTTCGTGGACGCAGGTCGAGACCGGCTCGGCGATTACCTGGAAGTACCCCTCGTGCATTTTGCAGGGCGACAACTCCATCGGCGAGTTCTACTCGGTGGCGCTGACGAACCACGCGCAGCAGGCCGACACCGGCACGAAGATGATTCACATCGGCAAGAACACGCGCAGCACCATCATCTCGAAGGGCATCTCGGCGGGCAAGTCGAACAACTCTTACCGCGGCCTCGTCAAGGTGCTGCCCGGCGCGGAGGGCGCGCGCAACTACACGCAGTGCGACTCGATGCTCATCGGCGGGCGCTCGGGCGCGAACACGTTCCCCTACATCGAGGTCATGAACAACACCGCGCGCGTCGAGCACGAGGCGACGACCTCGCGCATCTCGGAGGAGCAGCTCTTCTACCTCCAGCAGCGCGGCATCTCGCAGGAGGACGCCGTCTCGCTCATCATCAACGGCTTCTGCAAGGACGTGTTCAGAGAACTGCCGATGGAGTTCGCCGTCGAGGCGCAGCGCCTCTTAGGACTGAAGCTTGAGAACAGCGTCGGCTAAGGAGACCGTACCAGCCATGCAAATGCGTCTGACCATCGTTTACGAAGAGGCGGGAGACCTGGTACAGGCTTCGGTGGCGGAGTTGCCGGGCGCAATCTCTCTCGGTAAAACGCGTGAGGAGGCGAGGGCTAACCTGGAAGAGGCGATTGAAATGGTCTTGGAAGGGAATCGCCTCCTGGCGGGAGACGCAGCGGGTGAGCGCGAAGAAGTGGAATTCCGCACGGCATGAAGCTCCGCGACCTCATCCGGCACCTCGAAGAGCACGGCTGCGAGTTCGTCCGTGAAGGCAAAGAGCACACGCTTTATATCAACAGGCAGACCAGGAAGGCCGTCGCAGTGCCTCGCCACCGAGAGATACCGCCAGGGACGGCGCGTGCAATCTGCCGTGCGCTTGGCGTTCCCGACCCTTTCCTGAGAAGTTGAACTTGAGGAGTAGCAATAGGTGTTAGAGATTCGAGACTTGCACGCGACGGTTGACGGCAAAGAGATTTTGCGGGGCATCAACCTGTCGATCAAGAAGGGCGAGATTCACGCCATCATGGGGCCGAACGGTTCGGGGAAGTCCACGCTGGCGAAGATTCTCGCCGGCCACCCGGCCTACGAGGTGACGCAGGGCGAGGTTCTGTTCGAGGGCCGGAACCTGCTCGAACTCGAACCGGACGAGCGCGCGCGCGAGGGCGTCTTCCTCGCGTTCCAGTACCCGGTCGAGGTGCCGGGCGTCTCGAACGCGCAGTTCCTCCGCCTCGCCTACAACGAGAAGCGCAAGCACCTCGGCGAGGAGGAGCTTGACCCTCTGGAGTTCAAAGACCTCCTGGCGGAGCGCGCGAAGGTCGTCGAGATGGACGCCGGCCTGATGTCGCGCTCGGTCAACGAGGGCTTCTCGGGCGGCGAGAAGAAGCGCAACGAGATTTTGCAAATGGCCGTGCTCGAGCCGAAGCTCGCCGTGCTCGACGAGACCGACTCGGGGCTCGACATCGACGCGCTGCGCATCGTCTCCGAGGGCGTCAACAAGCTGCGCACGCCCGAGAACGCCGTCGTCCTCGTCACGCACTACCAGCGACTTCTCAACTACATTATCCCCGACCAGGTTCACGTCCTCTACAAGGGTCGCATCGTGCGCACGGGCGGCAAGGAGCTGGCGCTCGAACTCGAAGAGAAGGGCTACGACTGGATCAAGGAAGCCGCGGCCGGCGCTTAGCAGAAGAGTCAAAATTGATGTCACAGGCGGTCAAGGAAAAGAGCATTTACGCGGACGCGTTCCGCGAGTTCGCGGCGGCGCGCGCGGGCGAGCCCGCGTGGGTTGAGAGGCTGCGCGAGGGCGCGTTCGAGCGGTTCGAGGAGCTGGGCTTCCCGACGACGGACGAGGAGGACTGGAAGTACACGAACGTCGCGCCCATCGCGCGCAAGGCGTTCATGCCTGCGGCACCTGATCAGGTTGAAGTTGTCGGTGTCGAGACCTTCGTCTCGGCCGAGGCGCGGCGCAGCCGCCTCGTCTTCGTCAACGGCGTCTACAGCCCCGAGCACTCTGCGCGCGAGGCGATCCCGTCGAAGGTGCTGGTCGAAGAACTCGGCGCGGCGCTCACGGGCGAACACGGCGAAGTCCTGTGGAATCACCTCGGCCGTCTGTCGGGCGAGGGTGACGACGCCTTCGACGCTCTCAACACGGCTTTCCTCGGTAGCGGCGCGCTCATCCGCGTGCCCGCCGGCGTTGTGGTCGAAGCGCCGGTGCAGCTCCTCTTCCTGACGGCCCCAGGCGAGACGGAGTCCGCGACGTTCCCGCGCGTGCTGGTCGTCGCGGAGCGCGACAGCCGGCTCGACCTCATCGAGACGTACGCCGCCGTGGATGACTCCGAATATTTCACGGACGCCGTCGTCGAGGTCTTCGTCGGCGAGGGTGCGGGCGTGACGCACTACAAGGTGCAGGACGAGGCCGGCGGCGCCTACCACGTCGCCTCGACCCGCGCGGAGGTCTCGAAAGATGCCGTCTATGATTTGACGACCGTGACGCTCGGCGCGCGTCTCTCTCGACACGACATCGAGGTCGTGCTGACGAGCCCCGGCGCGTCCTGCCACGTGGACGGCCTCTACCTCGTCGGCGACGGGCAGCACACGGACACGCACTCGCTCATCGACCACCGCGAGCCGAACGGCGCGAGCCGCCAGAACTACAAGGGCATCCTCGACGGGAAGTCGCGCGCCGTCTTCAACGGCCGCGTCTACGTCCACGCGGGCGCGCACGGGACGGACGCCCAGCAGAGCAACAAGAACCTCCTGCTCTCGACGGACGCGCGCGTGGACACGAAGCCGCAGCTCGAAATCTACAACGACGACGTGAAGTGCGCGCACGGCGCGACCGTCGGGCAGCTCGAAGAGGAGGAGCTGTTCTACCTTCTGAGCCGCGGCCTGCACCGAGACCTCGCGCGCAACCTCCTGACCTACGGCTTCGCCGAGGAGATCGTCAAGAAGATCAAGTTCGACTCCATCCGCGCGCAGCTCGACGAGGCGATTCTTAATCGGCTGCACGCGCGGCTTGAGGCATAGAAGAGATGATCGCGACTGAGAAGACAATCGAAGAGAAGGGCTGGGACGTTGGGCGTATCCGGGAAGACTTCCCCGTGCTCGGGCAGACGGTGAACGGGAAGCCGCTCGTCTACCTCGACAACGCCGCGTCGGCGCAGGTGCCGCGCATCGTCATCGAGCGCGGGGCGAAGTACCTGCGCGAGGAGCACTCGAACATCCACCGCGGCGTCCACTACCTCTCGCAGCGCGCCACGTCGGCCTACGAGGGCGCGCGCGAGAAGGTCAAGCGCTTCATCAACGCGCGGGAGGCGCGCGAGTGCGTCTTCGTGCGCGGCGTGACCGAGGGCGTCAACCTCGTCATGCACGGCTACGGCCGCAAGCTCGTCGGCGAGGGCGACGAGATCGTCGTCTCCGAGATGGAGCACCACTCGAACCTCGTCCCCTGGCAGATGCTCTGCGAGGAGAAGGGCGCGCGGCTGCGCGTCCTCCCGATGAACGACGCGGGCGAGTTGATCCTCGACGAGTTCGACGCGCTGTTGAACGAAAGGACGAAGCTCGTCTGCGTCGGCCACGTCTCGAACTCGCTCGGCACGATCAATCCCGTGAAGGAGATCGTGGCGCGCGCACACAAGCAGGGCGTGCCCGTGCTCGTGGACGGGGCGCAGGGCGCGCCGCATTTGAAGGTGGACGTGCAAGACTTGGACTGCGACTTCTACGCCATCTCGGGCCACAAGATGTTCGCGCCGACGGGCAGCGGCGTCCTCTACGGCAAGGCCGAGCTGTTGGAGAAGATGAACCCGTTCCTCGGCGGCGGCTCGATGATCCGCACCGTGACGTTCGAGCGGAGCACCTACGCGGCCATCCCCGACAAGTTCGAGGCCGGCACGCCCGCCATCGCCTCGGCCATCGGTTTAGGGGCCGCTATCGATTACCTCAACAGCATCGACCGCGAGGCCGCGCACGCGCACGAGCGGGAGCTGCTCCGTTACGCGACGGAAAAGCTTTCAGGCATCGAGGGCGTCCGCATCATCGGCACGGCGCGCGAGAAGGCGAGCGTGCTCGGCTTCGTCATCGACGAGGTGCACCCGCACGACGTGGGCACCATCCTCGACCAGGAGGGCATCGCCATCCGCGCCGGCCACCACTGCGCGCAGCCCGTCATGCAGCACTTCGGCGTCCCCGCCACCGCCCGCGCCTCCTTCGCCTTCTACAACACGAAGGAGGAGGTCGAACGGCTGGCCGCCGCCGTCGAGAAAGTTATCGAGGTCTTCGCGTAGATGTCGGAACTGAGCGAACTGTATCAACAGGTCATTCTCGACCACAACAAGAAGCCGCGTAACTTCCAGAAGCTGGAAGGCGCGAACCGCGTCTCCGAGGGCTTCAACCCCCTGTGCGGCGACCAGCTCACCGTCTACATGCTGATGGACGAGGGCGTGGTGCGCGACCTGAGCTTCGTCGGGACGGGCTGCGCCATCTCGAAGGCGGCGGCGTCCATGATGACGCAGGCCGTGAAGGGCAAGACGCGCGAGGAGGCGCAGGTGCTCTTCGACGAGTTTCACCGGATGGTGACGGGCGAGCTGGACGAGGAGGCGGAGGAGAATCACCTCGGCCGCCTGACAATCTTCGCGGGCGTGCGCGACTACCCCGCGCGCGTCAAGTGCGCCAGCCTCCCCTGGCACACCATGCACGCCGCGCTCGAAGGCGAGGAGACGGCGACGACCGAGAACCTCGGCCCAGACCTCACGCAGGCCGCCGTCTCTGAGTGAAGGGCACGGCTGCACAAGTAGGTTTTAACCACAGAGACACGGCTTGTTGAGAACTGAAGTCAACAAGCCGTGTCTCTGTGGTGAATCCTTATGACCGCTTCCGGCCTGTTTTGAGTTCTCTCCGACTCGCGCTAAACTCTCCGGCATCGTCCGCACTTCGGAGACTTTGGCCCGCATGAACATCCGCACCGTCGAGCTGCGCGAGATACGCCTGCGCCTCGTACACTTCTTCGAGACAAGCTTCGGCCGCACCGTCGAGCGCCGCATCATGCTCGTCCGCGTCCTGGACGCGGACGGCGCAGAGGGCTGGGGCGAGTGCACGGCGGGCGAGGGGCCTTTCTACTGTGAGGAGTGGATTGATTCGGCCTGGGAGGTGACGCGCCTCTTCCTCGCGAAGATGGTTCTGGGTCAGGAGGTCGAGGGCGCGGCCGGGGTCGGCGCGTTGATGCGGCGCCCGCGCGGCAACCGCATGGCGAAGGCTTCGATCGAGACGGCCTGCTGGGATTTGGAGGCGAAGCGGCTCGGCGTCCCGCTCTGGCGCCACCTCGGCGGCGTCCGCCCCGAGATTCCCTGCGGCGTCTCCATCGGCATTCAGGACACGCCCGAACAGCTCCTCGAAAAGATCGAGAAGGAGCTGGCCGCGGGCTACCAGCGCATCAAGATTAAGATTAAGCCGGGCTGGGACAGGGAGGTCGTCGAGAAGGTGCGCGCGCGCTTCCCGGATATACAACTGATGGTTGACGCGAACTCCGCCTACACGCTCGCGGACGCGCCGCTCTTGCGCGCGCTCGACGAGTTCGACCTGATGATGATCGAGCAGCCGCTCGCCTACGACGACCGCGAAGACCACGCGAAGTTGCAGCGGCAGATAAAGACTTCCGTCTGCCTCGACGAGTCGGTGCGCTCGGCCGAGGACGCGCGCAAGGCGATTGAGCTGGGCGCGTGCCGCATCGTCAACGTCAAGCTCGGCCGCGTCGGGGGACATGCGGAGGCCGCGCGCGTCGAGGCCGTGTGCCGCGGGGCGAACGTGCCCGTCTGGTGCGGCGGGATGCTTGAGTCAGGCGTCGGCCGCGCGCACAACATCGCGATGGCGACGCTGCGCGGCTTCACACTGCCCGGCGACGTGTCGGCCAGCTCGCGCTACTGGGCCGAGGACATCATTGACCCGCCCGTCACGGTCACGCCGCGGGGCACCATCGTCGCGCCCGAACGCCCCGGCATCGGCTTCGAAATCAAACGCGACCTTATCGACAGATTGACCGTGCGAACTGAAACGCTCTCCGCGGACTGAGAAGAACGGATGACTTTCGAGCCGAACAGCTCCGACGCCGCGCGCCTGCGCCGCCACTTCGAAGAGCGGCGCGGCCGCGTCCTGTCGCTCACGCGAGCCCTCTGCGAGATTGAGTCGCCCTCGGGCGACGGCGAAGGGAGCGCCGCGGCCGTTAGTATTCTTGCTGACGCGGCGAAGTCCGTCGAAGGAGCCGCTTCGGTCGAGCGCATCAACGCGCCGGACGGTTACGGCGAGCACTTCATCCTCCGCGCCTTCGACAACCCTTCAAACGGCGAGCGGCCGCTGCTGCTCCTCGGCCACACCGACACCGTCCACCCGCGCGGGACGCTCGCCGCGCGGCCGTGGCGCGAGACGGAGGGGCGCATCTACGCGCCCGGCGTCTACGACATGAAGGCCGCGTGCTGTGTCGCGCTCGAAGCCGTCCGCGCGTGCGTTGAGTTGTCTCTGAAGCCGCGGCGGCCCGTGGTGCTGCTCCTGACGTGCGACGAAGAGTCCGGCAGCTACAGCGGGCGCGAGCTGGTCGAGCGCGAGGCGGGCCGCGCCGAGTACGTGCTCGTGCTCGAACCGCCCGCGTCCGGCGGTCGCGCGAAGACGGCGCGCAAGGGGACGGGCCTCTTCACGCTCGAAGTGGAGGGGCGCGCCGCGCACGCCGGGCTCGAACCGGAGAAGGGCGTCAACGCCGTCCTCGAAATCGCTCGGCAGATCGAGCGCGCGTCGGCGCTGGCGAAGCCGGAGCTGGGCACGACCGTCAACGTCGGCACCGTCTCGGGCGGCACGCACGCCAACGTCGTCCCCGCCGGGGCGCGCGCCGAGATCGACGTGCGCTTCAGCACGAACGCCGAGGCGCGCCGCGTGGAGGAGGCGATTCGGGGGTTGCAGTCGTTCGACGAGCGCGCGCGTCTCAAAGTCTCGGGCGGCATCAACCGCCCGCCGATGGAGCGCACCGACGCCGTGGCCGCGCTCTTCGAGAAGGCACGGCGCGTGGCCGCGTCGCTCGACGTGGAGCTGGGCGAGGCGAGCGTGGGCGGCGCCTCGGACGGTAACTTCGCCGCCGCGTGCTGTGCGGCCGTGCTCGACGGCCTGGGCGTGGACGGCGACGGCGCGCACGCGGAGCACGAGCACATACGGGCGGACGCGGTCGCGCGCCGCGGCGCCTTCCTCGCCGCGCTGGTCGCGAGTCTGTGAGGTGCGTGCGTGAGATTGGCCCGTGCCGAAACGGACGAGCAGGTCGAAGAGGCGCGCACGCTCTTCGAGGAGTATTCGGAAGCGACCGGAGTTGACCTCTGCTTCCAGAACTTCGGGCACGAGCTGGCGACGCTCCCGGGCGACTACGCGCCGCCGTCGGGCCGTCTGATACTGGCTTACGACGGGGAGGCGCCCGCGGGCTGCGTCGCGCTGCGAAAAGTTGACGACACGGTCTGCGAGATGAAACGGCTCTACGTCCGCCCGGCCTTCCGAGGCACCGGGCTCGGCCGCACGCTCGCGGAAAGAATCATCGAAGAGGGACGCGATATCGGCTACGAAAGGATGCGCCTCGACACGCTCCCGACGATGCGCTCGGCCATCGAACTCTACCGCTCGCTGGGCTTCAAAGAGATTGAAGCTTACAGGTACAACCCCGTCGAAGGCACGCTGTACATGGAACTGCAACTTCGCTGAAGAGGCTCAAACCATGACCGCCAAAAATGTTTCCGTCCGACTGCTTCTCGTCCTCCTCTTCTTCGTCTCGCCCGCGGCGCCGTTATTGAACGGCGGGGGCGTCGCCCGCGCCGCCTCGCGCGAGCCGGTGCGCGCGGCGCACGGCATGGTCGCTTCGACCAGCAGGCTCGCCTCGCAGGTCGGCGTGGACGTGTTGAAGCGCGGCGGGAACGCCGTGGACGCGGCCATCGCGGTCGCGTTCGCGCTGGCCGTGACCTACCCCGCGGCGGGGAACCTCGGCGGCGGCGGCTTCATGATGATTCGCCTGCGCGACGGGCGCACGACCGCCATCGACTACCGCGAGATGGCGCCGGCCGCCGCGAACCACGACGTGTACCTCGACGCCACCGGCCAGCCGAAGAAGGGCGAGGGCGGCTCGCTCGTCGGCTACCGCGCCTCGGGCGTGCCCGGCACGGTCGCGGGGATGGAGCTGGCCTTGAAGAAGTACGGCTCGGGCAGGCTCACCTGGGCGCAGCTCGTCGAGCCCGCGCGGCGCCTCGCGGCCGAAGGCTTCGCGCTGCCGTACGGCCTCGCGCGCTCGCTGAAGGGCAACGCGAAGGAGCTGGGCGCCTACCCCGAGTCGCAGAAGGTCTATCTCAAGGGCGGACAGTTCTTCGGGGAGGGCGAGGTCTGGCGGCAGCCCGAGCTGGCCGCGACCTTCGCGCGCCTTCAGCGCTCCGGCCCGCGCGAGTTCTACGAGGGGCGCACGGCGCAACTCATCGCCGAAGACATGCGCGCGCACGACGGACTCATCACGCTTGAGGACATGAAGAACTACGTCGCGAAGGAGCGCGTGCCTTTGCACACGACGTACCGCGGTTACGAGGTCATCTCGATGCCGCCGCCCTCTTCGGGCGGGGCCGTGCTCATCGAGATGCTCAACATCCTCGAAGGCTTCGACCTGCGCCACATGGGCGCCAACAGCTCCGAGCGCTACCACGTCGAGACCGAGGCCATGCGCCGCGCCTTCGCCGACCGCGCCGAGTACATGGGCGACGCCGACTTCGTCAGCGTCCCCGTCGCGGGCCTGATCGATAAGTCTTACGCCGAGAGTCTGCGGAAAGGCATCAAGATGGAGCGCGCCTCGACGAGCGCGGAGGTCAAGGCCGGGCGGCCCGCCGGTGCCGAGTCCGAAGATACGACGCACTTCACCGTCGTGGACGCGGAAGGGAACTGCGTGTCGAACACCTACACGCTGAACGACAGCTTCGGCTCGAAGGTGGTGATGAAGGGGACGGGCATCCTCATGAACGACGAGATGGACGACTTCGCGGCGAAGCCGGGCACGCCCAACGCCTACGGCCTCATCCAGGGCGAGCGCAACTCGGTCGCGCCGCGCAAGCGCCCGCTCTCGGCCATGACGCCGACCTTCGTGCTCCGGCCCGACGGCTCGCTCTGGTTCGCGGTCGGGAGCCCGGGCGGCCCCACCATCATCAACACCGTCCTGCAAGTCATCACCAACGTCATCGACTTCGACATGAACATCCAGCAGGCCATCGACGCGCCGCGCATCCATCACCAGTGGCTGCCGGACGAGATCGCCTACGAGCCCTTCGGGATGAGCGCCGACACCTTCCGCGCGCTCGAAGCGCGCGGCCACCGGCTCGTGGCAAAGCCCCGCTACATGGGCGACGCGCAGGGCATCATGATCGAAGAGAAGACCGGCGTCCGCCTCGGCGCCAGCGACCCCCGCAACTACGGCGAGCCGGTCGGCTACTGAAGGGGATGAAGTTCAGCGAACTCATACGCCTGCTTGAAAAGAACGGCTTCAGACTCGTGAAGGAGAAGGGGTCTATACGTTATTATGGAAAGCAGGGGCACGACAGGCTGATACGGGTCGATTACCACGGCTCGAAGGAGATTCCGACGGGGACGTGCCAGGCGATTCTAAAGGCGGCGGGCATCAAAGACAGGAACTGAGAACTCGATGCTTGAGCTGAAATACTCACTCGTCATCGAAGCGACCGAAGACCCGAGCTTCTTCGGCTTCTACTCGCCCGACCTCGAAGGGTTCACGGGCGTGGGCCATTCGGTTGAGGACTGCCTTTACAAGGCGCGCTGGGGGATGGAGGAGCACCTCGCGCTGCTCGCCGAGCAGAAGCTGCCCGTCCCGGAGCCGAACCCGAACCCGACGGTCGTCGTGCAGAACGAGAAGCGCCTTGAGCCCGCGGCCTAGCGCGTTATTACCGATTCCCATTCGACAATAGAAAGTTTTTCAAAGGGCCGGCCCGAGCCGGTGCCGCCCGGAGGTATCAAACAAGCCTTGAGAAGAAACAGATTGACCGCCTGGATGCTGACGGCTCTGGCATTACTTTTATCGTGCGCGGCCCTCCCGGCACCGTTCACGCGGGTCGGGGCCGCGGAGCCGCCGGTGATTCGCGAGGCGCCGGCGGCGCCCGAGTTCACGGAGGTGGAGCGGCACGCGGAGCTGCGCGCGCGGCGCGAGCGCGTGATGGCGAAGCTGGGGCCGAACTCGCTGCTCGTCCTCTTCAGCGCCGAGCCGCGCGTCTACACGAACGATGTGGACTACGAATTCCGGCAGGAGAATAACCTCTACTACCTGACGGCGCTCAGGCAGCGGGGCGCGACGCTCGTCATGCTGAGGGGCGCCGAGGCGCCCGCGCGCGAGATACTCTTCCTGCCGCGGCGCAACCCGGCCGCCGAGACCTGGACGGGCCACATGTACTCGCCCGAGGAGGCGCGTGCCCTCTCCGGCGTCGGCGAAATCTGGGACGCCAGGGAGTTCGAGCCCTTCATGCAGGCCGTCCGCACGCGCAACAGCTACAGGCCCGCGCCGCAGGCCGTCCTGCTCTCGACGCCGAGCGCGCAGCCCGCCCCGCCCGCAGACTTCCTCGCCGCGATGTCGAAGAACGAGGCCACGCTCTACCTGCTCCTGACGGGCGGCGAGCACAATCACGAGTACGAGCGCGAGCGCGCCTATTCGGTCGCTTGGGCCGCCAACTCGGGCGGGCTGAGCGTGCGTTCGGCGTGGGAGGTTTTCGCCGAGATGCGGCAGCGCAAGTCGCCGTACGAGCTGCGGCTGATGCAGCACGCCGTGGACATCAGCATCGAGGGGCACCAGCGCGCGCAGGCCGTCGCCTCGCGCGCGAAGTGGGAGTACGAGGTCGAGGCCGAACTGGACTACACGTACAAGCGGCGCAACGCAGACAACTGGGGCTACCCTTCAATCGTGGGCTGCGGCCCGAACGCGACGACGCTGCACTACGAGGAGTCGCAGGGTCGCGTCCGGCCCGGCGACCTGCTCCTGATGGACGCCGCGGCCGAGTACGAGCACTACAGCGCCGACGTGACGCGGACGTTCCCCGTCTCGGGCAAGTTCACGACGACGCAGGCCGAGGTCTACAACATCGTGCTCGCGGCGCAGGAGGCGGCCTTCCGCGCCGTCAAGCCCGGCGCGCGCCTCTCGGACGTGCACAACGCCGCGCTTGAGGTCATCAAGGACGGGCTGCTCCGCCTCGGGCTCATCACCGACCGGAACAGCTTGCAGTACCGCGTCTGGTTCATGCACGGCACCTCGCACTGGCTCGGGATGAACGTCCACGACGTGAGCGCGCGCGACGAGGGGAAGTTTGAAGAGGGGATGGTCTTCACGGTCGAGCCGGGCATCTACGTCCGGCCCGACGCGCTCGACAACCTGCCGAAGACGCCCGAGAACGAGAAGTTCATCGCGGCCGTCAGGCCCGCGTTCGAGAAGTACAAGGGCATCGGCGTGAGGATCGAGGACGATGTGGTCGTCACCGCCGACGGCTACCGCAACCTCTCGGCCGCGCTCCCGCGCACCATCAACGACATCGAAGCCTTCATGGCGCGCGCGCAGAGGGAGGTGCGCGTCGGCGAATAATCCGGGGCGGAAGCCCGACCGTCAGGGAGGGCGTCAGTCGAATGTAGAAGGAGGGGGTGACGAGAGGCCGCGCGTCTCTCGTCACCCCCTCCCTTTTCCGTTTCGGACGCAACGGGAAGCCGTTCCGCTCACGCCGGAACGTGTACAGAGGCCGCGGGACGCCGTGCAGACGCCGCCGGAAGTGGCGCAAATCAGACGGGAGCGTGTGCAGACAAGGCCGGAAGCCGGCGTCATTCGTAGCTCAGCGCGTCCACCGGGTCCTGGCGCGCGGCGCGCAGGGCGGGGTAGAGGGCGCCGAGCGTGCCGCCGAGCAGGCCGATGGCGAGCGCGGCGAGGAGCCAGCGCGGCTCGATGTCCACGGTGAGCGAGGTCGTGCGCATCACCACGAAGCGCGCGAGGAGCGTCAGCACCACGCCGAGCAGGACGCCGAGCACGCTCACGGCCAGAGCCTCCTGCTCGATGACCCACGCCACGCTTGCGTTCGACATCCCCAGGGACTTCAGGACGCCGATCTGGCGCGTGCGCTCGGTGACAGTCGTGTACATGGCGAGCAGGATGACGAGCATGCTGATGACGGCGGCGACGCCGACGACCACGTCGATGAACACGTCGAGCGCGGGCACGCTCGAAGCGTACAGCTCGGGCAGGTCGCGCGTGAAGATGATCTGGTCTTCGGGGAAGGCGTTGTGGATGCGCTCGGCCACCGCGTCCTGCTCGGCCGGGTTGCTGACCGAGACGAGCACGGTCGTGCAGAAGGCGCCGTCCTCGACGCCCGCCTGCTCCTGCATCGTCGAGAGCGGCACCTTGATGCGCGCCCCGCCGGGCGGCTCGTAGAAGCCGACGAGCTTGAAGTCGCGGCCGAAGAGCTTGACCGGGTCGCCGAGCTTCGCCTTGCGCTGCTCCTTCCAGACCTCGTCCACGACGGCCTCGTCGCCGCGCGCGAGCGCGCCGCCCTCGACGACGTGCAGGCCCGACATGCGCGCGTAGCAGTCGTAGTCGATGCCGTCGATGACGCGCATGCCGAAGCCGGAGTCGCTCGTGTCGGTGGTCTGCGCCGCCGGGCAGGCGACGCGCACGCCGGGGACGGCCTGCACCTCCGCGGCGCGCGAGACCGGCATGGCGAAGCGCTGCGCGCCGAAGCCGGTCGAGCCCGCGGCGCGCATCATGATCTCGGCGCCGACCTCGGACTCGCGCCGCCCGCGCTCGCGCAAGACGCCGTGCGCGAGCCCGACGGTGAAGGCGATCAGCAGCACGCCGACCGCCACGCCGAGGATGCTGACGAAGGTGCGCGCCGGGCGGTGCGTCATGTTCGAGAGAACCAGGTTGTCCATAACTTCTCGCAGTCGCGGGTTGCGCTCCATCGCCTTCCGCAGCGCCTCGGGCGCGGTGTGCCGGACGAGCATCACGAGCCCGACGAGCGCCCACACGATCATGCTCGCCTTGCGCACGATGCCGATGGTCAGCCCGGTCGCCACCATGTAGCCGAGCGTGTGCAGGATGAAGCCCGTGCCGCCCTCGTAGACGCCGATGGTCGCGGGCACGAAGCTGAAGACGAGGTTAATGACCTTCGTCAGCGAGTCGATAATGTACGACACGCCGACGGCGGGCTCAAAGCCGAGCATCCAGAGGACGGCCGCCACCTCGGCCACGGTCGTCGCGTGCGAGAGGAAGTCGCACGCGAGCATGGTGAAGAACGTGCGGGGGCGCTCCTTGTAGAAGTCGTAGACGTTCTGCTCGACCTCGTGGAAGTGGCCGCGCTTCGTCCCGAACCACTTCGCCTTCCACCCGCGCCGGATGAAAAAATCGACCGCCGCCGTCACCGGCATCACGTCCGAGACGACGGCCCACGCCACCAGCCCGATGACGAGCGCCATGCCGGCGGCGATGCCGAAGAGCGGCAGGCGCGCGCCGACGGGCAGGTCGTAGGTGAGCAGCATGACGAACGCGCCGCTGGCGATGAAGACGGCGACCGAGAGGTTGTAGAGCAGGTTGTCCACCGCCAGAGCCTGCACGGCCGCCTTCGTCGGGACGCGCTTGCGCAGGATCGCTGCCTTCGTCGCCTCGCCGAGGACGGGGCCGGTGAAGGTGAAGAAGCTGATGGTCTCGCCGGCGAGGCGCGTCGTGTAGGCCTGCCAGAAGCTGAAGCGGCGGTGCTGGCGCGGGACGGCGATGCGCATCGAGAAGGAGCGCAGCGCGTGGCGCGTGCCCGCGAGCGCGAGCAGGATGAAGAAGCCGTAGTGTATCTGGCCGAGCGCCTGGAAGATGGGCTCGACGCCGACGGCGCGGATGAGCAGGACGAGGAGCGTCGCGCCGAAGAGGAAGGCGAGGATGTGGACGTAGAAGAGCCAGCCGCGCCGCTTCCGTTCGGGGTCGCCCGTGTCGGCGGTGATGTGAATCTCCGCCTCGAAGAGGTCTTCGCGGCCGACCTCGTCCTGCCCGCGCGCGGCCGTCAACGCCTGACCTCCGGCCCCGTGGTGTCGGCGAAGGGGGCGGCGTCCGGCTGCCGTTCGAAGAGTTCGCGGACGACGCGGCCGGGGAACTGGCGGAAGCCCTGCCGCCAGAGGACTGGGACGGGGCGCTCGCCCTCTGCGAGCTGCCCCGTCAGCGCGAGCAGCGTCGGCGCCAGGGTCAGGGAGTCGTAAGGCTCTTCGACCGCGAGGCCGCGCGGGATGTGTGTCGAGTCCCCGCCCGCGAGCATGAACGTCGAGTGCGTCGAGACGCGGAAGAAGGAGCCGTGGTTGCCGCCGGGGTTGAAGCCGCGCACGTCGAAGTTCCAGTGGTCGTTGGCGAGGATGAGGAGGTCGGTCTCGACCAGCACGCGCTGGCGCAGGCGGTAGCGGCGGATGAGACGTTCGTCCGCCGAGAGGTTCGGCGCGTCAACGTCCGTGCCCTCGACGACGTGGCGGGCGAGTTGTTCGTGCAGGCCGACGACGGCGTTCGAGTAGTTCGTCAGGTGCGTGGCGCGCAGCCACTCGACGTCGGTGTGCCAGCCCGAGAGCCAGCGGCTTCGGTCTTCGCCCGCGGGCGGGGCGAGTCGCGCGTCCTCCCAGAGCTTGAGCGGCAATCGAGCGCGCCAGCCCGCGCGCTCGAAGGTGACGCGGCCGTCCGGAGACTGCCTGAGGTTCGAGACGGGGAGGTAGCGCAGTTTAAGCTGGCTGCCCTCCTCGCGCGCGAGGATGAGCGCCTGACGGTCGGGGTCGCCGTAGAGCCAGACGGCCTGGTCGGGCCGCTCGTCTGGTTGCAGCGCGCCGCGCAGCGACTCTTCGGGGACGCGGACGGCGACGAAATCGACGGGGCGGTTCTCGACGCCGGGCTGCACGTTGTTGCGGACGCTGATGTCGCCGAGGAGCGAGAAGTAGTTGACGCGGCGGAAGCTCTTCTCCATGTCGAGCGAGCCGTCGGGCGCGAGCACGAGGCCGCCCGGGGCGGGGCCGACGACGTAGTTCTGCAACTCGTGGAGCGTGTTGTGGTCGCCCATCGCGCCCTTCGGGATGAGGTTCTCGATCACGACGGCCGAAGGGTTCAGGCGCGCGGGGTCGAGCGTGAGGAGGTCGGCGAGCGTTTGCAAATAGGCCGCGTACTCGCGCTCGTCGGCCGACCAGGAGTCGAGCCGCGCGAACTCGCGCCTGGCCTCGCGGTCGCGCCCGAGGTCTGCGTCCTCCTTCGTAAACTTCTTCGGCTGCGCGGCGACGACGGCGCGCTGGCGCTCGATGAGCCGGTGCAGGGCGCCCATCTCTTCGCGCATCTCTTCGAGCGTGCGCTGCCAGCCCGGCCGGCGGCGGTCGATGGTGGCGAAGAGCGCGTTGGTCGCGGCGCGGCGCGCGTCTTTGGCGAGGTCGCCGCGCTTGAGCTGTTGCAGGAGGATGTGAATCAGGTTGAGGTCGCTGTCGCGGAGGTGGATCGAGGCGCGCTCGTTGCCGTCGAAATCGACGAGGGCCGTCGGGTACGAAGTGCTCTGGCCCTTGAGGTAGAACGAGTCCTCGGTCGTCGTGTAGATGAGCGGGATGAGCGGGTAGATTCCCTTGAGCGCGTAGTCGTTCAGGAGCCGGCGCTTGGTGACGACGTGGTGGCCGCCGCCCGCGGCCGAGCCGAGGAACTTGACGAGGTTGTAGCCCTGGCTGTAGACGCGCTCGTCGGTGTTGGTGCCGTGGTCGGAGACGAGGACGAGCGCGGTGTCGGCGGCCTCGGGCGTCTGCTGGATGGCCGTCCAGAGGCGGCCGACCAGGGCGTCAAGCTCGCGCAGGGCGGCGAACTGCGTCGCCTCGTCGCGGTTGTGGTGCGCGGCGTGGTCGAAGTCGGCCGTGTAGAGGTCGAGGTAGCGCACCTTCGGGTCTTGCAGCTTCTCGACCAGCTCGCGCTCCATCTGCATGCTGATAATGTCGCGGCCGCCGATGCCCATCTGCCACTCGTCGAACAGCTCGCCGGGCGACTTGGCGAACTTGTTCTGAAGTCCCCGCTGGAGCGTCGTCCAACGCGTGCCGCGCTGGTAGAGCTGGAAGCTGAGGTAGCGCTGCTCGTAGGGGTAGGCGTCGGCGAGGAGCGGGACGCCGACCTCGTCGAGCAGCTCCGGCCCCGGCATGTCCACGCGCACGCCGCCGACGTTGGCGACCCAGAAGGGGATGAAGTTGAGGTAGTCGTAGGAGTGGAGCGTGTAGCGGTCGAACTCGACGTTGCCCTTGATCTGGAGATGCTGCCCCGTGTCGAGGAGCGACCAGGAAGGCCCCGAGAGGCTCATCCCGCGCACGTAGAAGTTTTCGAGCCGTGTGCCGCGCTCGTAGAAGACATGCTCGAACCAGGGGAGCAGGCTCTTGCCCGTGCGCGGGTCGCGCCGGCGGACGAAGCGCTCGACCGTGTCGTGCGGCAGGCCGTCCACCTTGATGACGACGACGCGCTTCGCGCTCGCGGCGAGGGCCGCGGAGTGTGCGGACAGCGCGAAGGCGGCGACGGCCGCGAGCGCGAGGCGGCGGACGAGACAGCGGCTCAGTTTGTTAAAGAGACCTTCGGGCACTCAACTCCATCCGTGTGAACTATTCCTGCCGCCGATTCTACCTCAAAAGTGAATCCTTATTGACCGATGGCGGCGATGATGGCGCGGGCGTCCTCGGGGGCGATGCGCTGCTCTTCGCGCAGGGCGTTGCGCAGGTAGTCGGCCGTCAGGCTGCGCAGCTCGGGCTCGACGCCGGGCGTCTGGTAGATGCGCAGCAGCGCGGTCTTCGCGGCCTCGTTGTTGATGCGGTAGAGGCATTCGAGGCTGAGGCGGCGCGCCTCGGCGTCGCCGGTCTGCGCGAAGATTTTGGCCGCGGCGCGGGCGGCGCCGGCGTCGCCGCGCGTGTCGGAGGCGGCGACGTAGCGCAGACTCCGGCGCACGTCCTCGATGTTCCAGACGACCTCGACGACCGGCGTTGACTTCGCCACCTCTTGCAGGAAACGCTTGTGGTAGGCGAGCCGGCGCTCGGCGTCGAGGTTCTGCCGGACGGACTCGGGCGCGGCCGGCTCGCGGTGTTTGTAGAGGCCGAGGCTCAGGACGTTGGCGAAGCGCAGCAGCACGCGCTCGGTCTTGCCGTGTTCGAGCGGCACCATCTCCTCGCGCCGGTCGCGGTCGAGGCGGGCCGCGAGCCCGCCGGGGTCTTTGGCCGCGGCCACGAGCGCCGCGTACTGCTGGCGCGCGAGCCGCGCCTCGGCTTCGAGGTCGTTCTCAAGCGGGTTGAGCGAGACCGACTCGACGCGGCCCGCGATCTCTTCGCGCAGGTCGCGGTCGAGCGTCCGGTCGAGCGAGAGCAGGAGCTTGAGCTGCGAGTAGGCGCGCAGGCGCGTCGGCTGGTTCACGTCGATGCCGCGGCGGCTGGTGACGAAGTCGAAGACCGTGCGGCCGAGGAAGTAGTGCACGTCGCCGTAGCGCGAGAGCGAGAGGACGTTGCGCGCCACGTCCTCGATGACGCGGTGCGATATCTCGCGCCGCTTCGGGTTGAGGTGGTCGCGGAAGTCCACGAGCAGCGCGGGGATTTTGGGGAAGTCGAGCCCGTAGAGCGCGAGCGGGATCAGGTCGAGCTGGCGCGCGCCCTCCATCCCGGCGGCGACGGGGCGCCCTTCGCCGTCCGCGTAGCGCGTCTCGGTGTAGCCGTCCCAGCGCGCGAGGCGCGAGTCGTCCCAGGGGCTCTTGATGTTGAGGAAGCGGCTGCCGAACTTGCGACCCTTGTTCTTTTGCAAGTCTTCGCGCGCGACGTAGAGGATGGCGTGCGTGGGCTGGCCGTCGGGCATGGTCAGCGGCTCGAAGTAGAGCCCCTCGGCCTCCGCGCGCTGGCGGAGCAACTCCCAGTTGTGGCCGCGCGTGTCGAGCGTCGCGGTGTTCTGCCGGCGCAGGACTTCGTCGAGATAGGCGTCGTCGATGAGGCCGCCGAAGGTCTTGCTCGTCAACATCAGCCGCGCCTGCATCTCGGCCGACTCGGCCGGCGTGAAGGCGGACTCCGCGCCGGTCTCGGCCTCGTAGAGCGAGAGGATGGCGAGCGCGCGGAGGATGTGCGCCTGCCGGTAGCGCTCCGAGTTGCGGCGCAGCGCCGAGGTCGAAGCCTTCGCGGCGACGCCGTAGGGGTTGAAGACGACGTTCTGGAGCGCGAGCCACATGAAGCGGCTCCAGATGTCTCGCTTCGGGTCGGCGAGGTCGATGACGGGCGGCGGCACGCCTTTGCTCGTGCTCTTCTTGTCGCCGACGCGGCCGTAGAGGAAGGGGACGGCCGAGGCGGCGCGCTGCATCGCCGTCGGGCGCGTGTAGGTGAGCATCCAGACCTGGCGCAGCCGGTCGTTCTCGGGGTCGGCGTCGCCGAGCGTGTCGCGGAGGATGGAGACGAGCGGCACCTCCTCCGGCTGGGAGGCGGCGTCCAGCAGCACGTCGAGCCGGCCGAAGACGGTCAGGAGCTGCGCGTCCTGGCCGACGGGCAGCGTCTCGATGCGGAAGGGCGAGGGGCCGGTGGGCTTGCGCGGGAGCGCGTCCTCGCTCTTGATGGCGGGGGCGATTTGAACCTGCCGCGCCGAAGCGAGCGGCAGTTGCCCCGCGAGGATGAAGAGAGTCAGCGCGAGCGTCAGGTACTTTTTCGCCCGGCGCATCCGGGAAACAGTCTCCATGTCCTCAAACGTCCCCTATGTTCATCCAGAAGCTCCTGTCGGAGCGATAAGACTGCGCGCGGCGCCTCGACGGGAGTCGAAATGCTGCGCCCCGCGCGTCTCACAAAGCCTCACGGCTCAAGAGAGCAACCGACGTTCCGCCTGCAAAAACAATCTACACGAACTCGGCCGCCGCGCGCACTTCATTCCTGATGAGAATTTGTCGCTCTTCGTCAAAGCTTGCGATGCTCCCACATACCGGCAGTGTTGCCATTTAAATGAGCGCGACCGCGGCCGGGGCGATGTCGCCCGCTACTGCGGGTGGTTCTGAATGCCATCGCCGACGACCTCCTCGAACGCGCCGAACGTGGCGTCATCCAGTTTGTAGACGCGCGCCGAGGGCACGCGCCCGAGCGAAATGTTCGCCGCGGGTTGTGACGCCGCTTCGAGCCGCGACGTTAACTCGTCGTTGCTGAAGTAGCGGCGGCCGCGCGCGACGACGACCACGTCGCCCGGCCGGAACTCTCCGAGCGCCGCGCGGTCGGAGAGGGAGACCGAGCGCAGGTCGTCGCGCCCGGCGAGGTGCGCGTAGTACGAGAGCAGCTCCGGCGTCTCGCTCGCCACGCGCGCGCCCTGCGGCGCGAGGGCCGCGACGGCGTCGGCGATGTCGCGCGTGCTCGCGTCGTAGAACTCGTCGTGCGGGAAGTAGCTCCCGGCGCGCGCCTCGCCGCCGCCGACGAAGTTCGTGTAGAGCCTGTAGTGCGGCGCCGCCTTCACCGACGCGAAGAGCGAGAGCAAGGCGACGAGCCCGAGCCCGAGGCGCTCGTAACCCGCACGCGCCGGGCCGCCGGGCCGCTTCGACACGGCGCGTGCGACGAGCCCCGCGAGGTAGCAGAGCCCGACGGCCGAGGTCATCAGGACGGCCGGCAGCACGAAGGTGAAATAGCGCGTGAACTTCCCGCCGAGAAACGTGAAGGGGAAGAACCAGAAGAAGAGCCAGAAGAGCAGGAAGTAGCGGCCGTCGCCCAGGCGCCGGCGGAAGAGCAGCGGGAGGCCCGCGGCGCAGCCGACGAGCACCATGAAGGGCAGCTTCACCGCCATGAAGACGTAGTAGAAGTACCAGGGCGAGCCGCGCAGCCACAGCGTCATCTGGTTGCCGTAGAGGTGGCCGAGGAACTCGTAAGCGTCGTGCCCGATCCGCTTCTCGCCCGCGAACGTCCTCATCTCCTGCCAGGTGCCCGGCAGAAGGATCGTCGGGTTGCAGATGACGAACGCGACGCCCAGCACCGCGAACCAGACGAGCCACCTCTTCTTCCCCATCCGCCAGCGCGTCGCGGGCACCCCCTGGAAGGCGTAGTAGTAGGCGCCGCTGATGGCGAGGAAGTGGGGCACGTACTTCGAGGCCATCATCGCGCCGAAGCAGGCGGCCGTCGCCCAGTAGAAGGGTTCCGGTTTACGCAGACCCTCCTCGGCCACCTTCTGCCCGCGCAGCCAGAAGACGTTGCCGAGCAGGAAGAAGAAGACGAGGAAGGTGTCCTCCTTCGCGATGCGGTTGAAGCCGACGGCCGCCGGGTCGAAGGCCCAGAGCGCCGCCGCGAGCAGCGCCACCTCCGCCCCGAAGAGTTCGCGCGTGACGAGGAAGATGAGGAGGGAAGTGAGCGCGCCGAGGACGGCGCCCGGCAGGCGCGCGGCCGTCTCGGTCGAGACTTGAAGCTGCGGGCTCCGGCGCGCGACCGCCGTCGAGTTCCAGCCCTCGGAGGCGACGATGCTCACCGCCAGCAGCGCCTTCATCAGGAAGGGGTGCTCGCCGTTCGCGGGGGTCAGGCCGCGCTCGCGGTACTCGGCCACGGCGCGCACCTTGTTCAGCTCGTCCTCGCTCAGGCTCTCCGCGCCGAGCCGGTAGGCGCGCAGGCCGAAGCCGACCAGCAGGAAGAGCGCCAGCGCCGTCACCACGAGCGCGCGGCTCGTCGTGCCTACCACCTGCCCCGGGAAGAGTTCGGGCCGGACGGGCGCGTTCGTGGCGGGTGCTGCGGGCGCGGACAAGGTTCGGCTCAATCTCCGTTAAAACTCGCGGGGCACGCACAGAGAAAGGCGCGACCCCTCGCCTAAAACACGGAGAGTAGCGGACTCACTCCGCGACTGTCAAAACCGTGTGTGACAGAAGGTTAAGTGTCACCTTGAGGTTCAGTGTTTCTGCTCGGCGGGGCGCCCGTCTTTGGGCGGCGGGGCGTTGTTGGCGTTGGCGTTCGGCTCTTCGGACGGCTCGGCCGTCTTCCAGCCGGCGCGTTCGAGCAGCGGGTAGACGTACTTGACGGGGACGGCGTAGTTCTGCCCCTCCATCTCGGTGAAGGTCGCGAAGTTGACGCCGACGACGCGCCCCTTCGGGCCGAAGAGCGGCGAGCCCGAGCCGCCGACGGCGTTGCGCGCGTCGTAGACGATGTTGCGCCCCTCCAGGTCGGAGATGTGCCCCTGCGTCGTGAGCGGCTTGATGTAGTTGCGGTCTGAGAGGCACGAGAGCAGCGTCTCGGCCGAGGCGCTGCAACGCTCGCGGAGTGAGCGCGCCTCGGCCTCGGGGATGGTCGCCATCAGGCGGTCTTCGCCCGAAGGGTAGCCCATCATGACGACCGTCGCGCCGATCATCGCCGTGTCCGGGTCGCTGTCGAGCGGGATCGCCGGCAGCTCCGCCGGCAGCTCTTTCGCGTCGAGCGTGCCGACGGCCACGTCCTCGCGCGAGACCTGGCGCACGCGCACCACGAAGGGCTGGCGGATGCCCGGGAAGAAGGCGACGATGCGCGTGACGCGGAACTGCCCGTTCACGCTCTGGCTCAGCGCCGCGACGCCCTCGTCGGCCGTCCAGGGCTCGACGGCGAGGTGGCGGTTGGTGACGATGTAGCCGCCGCCGACGTGGAAGCCCGTGCCGACGAAGTCGCGGATGAAGGGCGGGCCGTTGCCCTCGGCCGTCAGGAGCGGCTGCTCGCCCGCCGTCTGCGCGGCCTGGCCCTCCTCGTTCGTCTGCGTCTCGGGGTAACGCATGGGGCGGCCCGTGCCGGGCTCGAAGAGCATGTAGGAGCCGGCGATGAGGCAGACGCCGTTGCCGAACTGCGTGCGCAGGCGCGGCACGAGCGAGAGGGTGTCCCTGATCTCGGTGTTCGAGCGGTTCGTCTCGGCGAGCTGGTTGTTCGTGCGGTCGAGCTCGGCCTGCACCTGCCGGAGCTGCTCGTTCTGCTTGTCGATCAGCTCGCGGCCGCTGCGCAGCTCCGTGTAGGCGGCGTGGCCGATGTAGAGCACGCCGCCGATGAGGATCGAGACGCAGAGGAACGCGCCGATCTTCGTGCTCCAGTTGATCTCGCGCAGCAGCTCGCGCGTGAACTCGCGGAGGAAGACCTTGGCGTCGTCGCGGCGCGCGGTGGCGGCGGCCTCGATGGCGGCCTGCTCGATGAAGGGGGCGACGCTGGCGCGGCGGCCGGCGCCGGTGACGGCGGGCAGGTTGCCGACGGGGAAGAACTGCATCCGCACGTCGAAGGCCGAGAAGCGCAGCTCGTCGCCGTCGTCGATCTTGGCGCCGCGCGCGAGCGGGCGCCCGTTGAGGGTAATGCCGATCTCGGGGTCGAACTCCTGCACGCGGAAGTGGCCGTTCTGCCGCGTCAGTTCGAGCATGACGCTGGAGTCGGTGAGGAGGTCGGAGCCGAGCCGGATGTGGCAGCCCTCGCCCGGCCCGATGAGGACGCGCTCCTGCGAGAGCACCTCGGTGTGCCGCTCCTGCCCGTTCGAGATGTGTACGACCAGACCGCCTGCCATCCAGTTAAAGCTCTCGCAACCCCGGCCCAAGACTAAACTGTGGCGAGCGCCCGGTGGGCCGTCTCCCGAAAACTTCCGACGGCCGGGCGCGTTCGCCACCGGCGCCGATTTTATATTACATTTGACGCACGGGCAAAGTTTCGCCAAATCCGAGGGCGTGGATTTTACGGGGAAACATACAACGCGGCGGGCGCGTAAAACCTGACCTGAACGGACAGCACACCTCCGGGTCGGGCGCATCAAAGAAGGCGCCCGACCCGACTCAAGACGAGGAGCTTCAGAGATGCTTCGACGAACGACAGTCTTCCTGCTTCTGTGCGTGCTCATGAGCGCGGCGAGTGTGACGAGCATTAAGGGGCAGACGCGGGTGGCGCCCATCAACTTCAAAGAGCGCACGCTCGCCAACGGGCTCACGGTCATCACGGCGCAGGAGCGCTCGAACCCGACGGTCGCCATCCAGGTCTGGTACAAGGTCGGCTCGAAGGACGACCCCGACAGGCGGAGCGGCTTCGCGCACCTCTTCGAGCACCTCATGTTCAAGTCTTCGAAGAACATGAAGGACGAGATGATGGATCGCCTGACCGAAGACGTGGGCGGCTGGAACAACGCCTCGACCAACGACGACGTGACGAACTACTACGAGGTCGTCCCCTCCAACTACCTGGAGACGCTGCTCTGGGCCGAGGCCGACCGCATGGGCTCGCTCAACGTGACGGACAAGAGCTTCCCCAGCGAGCGCGATGTGGTCAAGGAGGAGTACAACACGAGCGTGCTGGCAGACCCTTACGGCCGGCTCTACTACGCCATCGACAAGGACTCGTTCGCGGTGCACCCCTACCACCGCCCGACCATCGGCAGCAAGGAAGACCTCGACGCCGCCAACCTCGAAGACGTGCGCGCCTTCCACAACACCTTCTACCGGCCCGACAACGCGGTGCTCATCGTCGTCGGCGACTTCGAACAGCAGCAGGTTGACGGCTGGGTGGACAAGTACTTCGCGAAGATTCCGAAGCCCGCGGCCGCCATCCCGCGCGTGACCGTCAAGGAGCCCGCGCGCGCGGCCGAGAAGCGCTTCGACGAGCGCGGGCCGAACGTGCCGCTGCCGGCCGTCGCCATCACGTACCTGGCGCCGCCCATCTCGAACCCCGACGCCGACGCGCTGCGCGTGGCCGAGTCGATCCTCTCCGAGGGCGAGTCGTCGCGCCTCTACCAGTCGCTCGTCTACACGCAGCAGGTGGCGGCCGAGGCTTTCGGCCAGGCGAGCCTGCGGCAGGATCAGGGCATCTTCGTCCTCGGCGCCATCCTCGCCGGCGGCAAGCAGCCGGCCGAAGGGGAGAAGGCTCTGCTCGCCGAGTTGAAGAAGATGCAGGACGCGCCGGTGACGAAGGCCGAGCTGGACAAGGCCGTCAACCAGCTCGTCGCCAACGCCCTGCGCGAGCGCGAGACGAACAGCGGCAAGGCGTTCGCCATCGGCAACGCGGCCGTCCTCGTCGGCGACCCGAAGCGCGTCAACACCGACATCGAGCGTTTGCAGGCCGTCACCGCCGCCGACGTGCAGCGCGTGATGAAGAAGTATTTCACCGACACGAACCGCGTCGTCATCACCTACCAGGCCGAGGCGCCGAAGCCCGAGGAGAAGAAGGCGAGCGGGGGCACGCAGGGAGAGGGAAGCCGATGAGAAACGTCTTGAAGGAAGTCCGACTCGCGGCGCCCGCCTTGGCGTCCCTCCTGTTCGCCGCCTTCGCGTTCGTCGGCAGCACGGGCGCGCAGACCAACTCCTCGGCCGCGCCGCAGGAGACCCCGCCGCCGCCGGCCGCGCCGCGCTCGGTCAACGTGCCGAAGCCCGTCGAGCGCACGCTCCCGAACGGCCTGCGCGTCATCGTCATCGAGAACCACTCGACGCCGCTCGTGGCCGCGCAAGTCCTCGTCAAGAACGGCGGCGAGGTTGACCCCGGCAACCTGAGCGGCCTCGCGGACATGACGGCCGAGCTGCTGACGAAGGGGACGAAGACGCGCACCGCCCCGCAGATCGCGCAGGAGATCGAGGCGCTCGGCGGCGTGCTCAACTCGGGCGCCGGCTGGGACGCCTCGCACGCTTCGGTCAACGTCCTCTCGTCGAAGACCGAGCCGGCTCTGGCCGTCCTCGCCGACGTGGTGCGCAACCCCGTCTTCGCCGACGAGGAGATCGAGCGCCTGCGTCAACAGTACATCGACAACCTGAGCGTCGGGATGAACGACCCCGGCCAACTCGCTTCATGGGTCGCCTCGCGCGTCGTCTTCGGCGACAGCCCTTACGGCCACCCGGTCTCGGGCACGCCCGCCTCCATCCAGCACATCCAGCACAAGGACGTGGCCGACTTCCACGCGCGCTTCTACCGCCCCGACAACGCCATCCTCGTCCTCGGCGGCGACATCAAGGCCGACGACGCCTTCAAGCTCGCCGAGCGCCTCTTCGGCGACTGGGCGAAGCCCTCGAACACGCTGACGGCTTCGGCCACCGCGCGCATCGAAGGGGCGACAGCGAAGCGGCGCGTCGTCGTCGTGGACATGCCCGGCGCGGGGCAGGCGGCGGTCGTCTTCGCGCGCCGCGGCATCGCGCGCACCGACCCGGAGTTCTACTCGGGCGTGGTCGCGAACTCCGTGCTCTCGGGCTACTCGGGGCGTCTGAACCAGGAGATACGCATCAAGCGGGGCCTCAGCTATGGGGCGCGCTCGACGCTCGACACGCGGCGCGACGTGGGGCCGTACGTGGCTTCGGCGCAGACGAAGAACCAGTCGGGCGCGGAGGTGGCCTCGCTGCTCTTGGGCGAGCTGACGCGCCTGTCGGGGGAGGCGGTGAGCGAGTCGGAGCTGACGCCGCGCAAGGCGGTCGTCATCGGCAACTTCGGCCGCTCGCTGGAGACGACCGAGGGGCTCGTCGGGCAGGTCGCGTCGCTCGCGCTCTACGGGCTGAGCCTCGACGAGATCAACCGCTACATCGCGAGCGTGCAGGCGGTGACGCCCGCGCAGATACAGAAGTTCGCGGGCTCGCGCCTCGGCGCCTCCGACGCCGCCATCGTCATCGTCGGCGATGCCAAGGACTTCATCGAGCCGCTGCGCAAGCAGTTCCCCGAAGTCGAAGTCATCAAGCGCGACGAACTCGACCTCGACACCGGCAAGCTCCGCAAGGCCGACGGCGGCACCGCGCAGCAGTGAGAGGATTTGACTTCCTCTTTACTTGAGAGTTGTGTTGGATGAGTTCACCACAGAGAGCACAGAGGACACGGAGAATGCACAGAGAGTTGAATGTCTCTGTGCATTCTCTGTGCTCTCTGTGCTCTCTGTGGTGAACCGCCCTTCACGCGACACGCAAGACTGAATCAACCGACCGCGGCTGAGGTTCGGCCATGAAGAGCAAGACAGTATTAACGTTCGCACTGCTTTCACTCCTCGCCACGTCGGCACTCGCGAGGGCGCAGGACGAGCCTTCGAAGGCGCCGGGCGCGGACTCCTCGACGGTCGCGCGCAGGCTTTCGAGTCGCATGCCGTCGGAGCGCCGGGCGGCGGCGGAAGAGCTGGCGCGCCTGGCGGCCGTCGAGCACCGCAGGCTCGCCGAGGGCTACCGCGCGCAGGAGAAGGACGCGCGCGTCAAGCTCGCGCTCGACTGGGCGCTCTACCGGATGGGGAAGAACGAGACGCTCTTCGAACTCGTCGGCGCGCTCGACGAGAAGAACAGGGCCGAGCAGGCGGTCGCCTACCTCAAGCAGCTCGAAGGCCCCGGGCCGCTCTACGTCTTCCTCGGGCGCGTCAACGGCCGCACGCAGGCGCGCCTCCTCGAAGTCCTCGCCGCGGTCGGCGACCGCGCCACGCTCGAAAAGATTCAGCCCTACACGCAGTCCCTCGACCCGCTCATCGCCGACGCCGCCAAGTTCGCCGAGCGCGAGATCACCATCCGCGTCGAAGAGACGCCCGCCGTCGAGCCCAAGCGCGAGCGCAAGGTGGGCAAGGCCGGCGAGTCCGAAGAGCAGCCCCCCTTCTGAACGCGCGGTTGAGGCAGGCGCCGGCCGTGTGCTTAACTGGCGGCGCATGCACCGCAACCTCCGCTCGTTTCTCGAACTGCTCCGTAAAGAGTCCGACCTCGTCGAAGTCGGGGCGGAAGTTGACCCCCACCTCGAACTCGCCGAAGTCCACCGCCGCGTCATCGAAAGGGGCGGCCCCGCGCTCCTCTTCAAGAGGGTGAAGGGCAGCCGCTACCCCGTCGTCACCAACCTCTTTGGCACGGTCGAGAGAATCGAACGCGCCTTCGGCCCGAAGCCCGAGGCGCTCGTCCGCCGGGCCGTCCACGTCGCCGAATCTCTGCTCCCGCCGAAGCCCGCCGCGCTCTGGCAGCACCGCGCGCTCGCGCTCGAAGCCTTGAAGCTCGGCACGAAGAGGGTGAGCCGCGCGCCCGTCACGGAGGTCTTGGACAGGCCGGCGCGGCTCGACGAGCTGCCCGTGCTGACGACCTGGCAGGAGGACGGCGGGCCTTTCTTCACGCTGCCGCTCGTCTACACCGAGCACCCAACGACCGGCAAGCACAACCTCGGCATGTACCGCATGCAGCGCTTCGACGCGCGCACGACCGGCATGCACTGGCAGATACACAAGGGCGGCGGCTTCCACTACCACGAGGCAGAGGCGGCGGGACAATCTCTGCCCGTCACGATGTTCCTCGGCGGCCCGCCCGCGCTCATCCTCTCCGCCATCGCGCCGCTGCCGGAAGACGTGCCCGAACTCGTTCTGGCTTCCGTCTTGTCGGGTGAAAAGATTCGTGTCGTCGATTCTCCGCTGGAAGGCCACCCGCACCGGCTCGTCGCCGAGGCCGAGTTCGCCCTGGTCGGTCAGGTGCCGCCGCGCGAGCGAAGACCCGAAGGCCCCTTCGGCGACCATTACGGCTACTACTCTTTGCGACACGACTACCCCGTCTTCCACGTCGAGGCCGTCTACCACCGGCGCGACGCCGTCTACCCCGCGACCGTCGTCGGCAAGCCGCGGCAGGAAGACTTCTTCATCGGCGACTATTTGCAAAAGCTCCTCTCGCCGCTCTTCCCCCTCGTGATGCCGAGCGTGCGCGACCTCTGGACGTACGGCGAGACCGGCTTCCACTCGCTGGCCGCCGCGGTCGTGCGCGAGCGCTACGCGCGCGAGGCGCTCGTCTCCGCCTTCCGCATCCTCGGCGAGGGGCAGCTCTCGCTCACGAAGTTTTTGCTGCTGACCGACACGCCGCAAGACCTGCGCGACTTCCCGCGCCTGTTCGAGCACGTGCTGGCGCGCTTCCGCCCCGAGACAGACCTCTTCGTCTTCTCGAACCTCTCGATGGACACGCTCGACTACACCTCGGGCACAATCAACCGCGGCAGCAAGGCGGTGCTGCTCGGCCTCGGCGAACCCGTGCGCGAGCTGCCGCGCGAGTTCCGCGGGGAACTTCCCGCCGGACTCGAACGCGCCGAACTCTTCTGCCCCGGCTGCCTCGTCGTCGAAGGCGCGACGTTTCGGGAGGAGCCCGAGCTTGCCGCGCGCATAGCGCATGAAGAGGTTTTCCATGACTGGCCGCTCGTCGTCATCCACGACGATGCAAGCGTCGCGCGCAGTGCCTCCGACTTCCTCTGGGCCACCTGGACGCGCTTCGAGCCCGCCTCCGACATACACGCCGCGGCGACCGAGCTGCGCCGGCACCACGTCAAGTACACGGCGCCCATCGTCATCGACGCGCGCATGAAGCCCGGCTACCCGGACGAACTCGTCGTCCGCCCGGACATCGCCGAACTCGTCACGCGCCGCTGGCACGAATACTTCCCGCGGGGGCTGAAGGGGTAAGGCAACAGAACCGCGAGCGGTAATGAGCGGGTGCGGGTGACATCAACGGCTCGACTGATGTCACCCGCACCCGCTCGCTACCGCTCGCGGCTCTGTTATGCCGGAAGTCGCAGCGTGAAGACGGCGCCGCCCGCGGGAGAGTTCGCGGCGGAGAGCGTGCCGCCGTGGTCTGTGGCGACGCGGTGCGCGAGGGCGAGGCCGACGCCGTGCCCTTTGGACTTGGTCGTGAAGAAGGGGATGAAGATTCTGTGCAAGTCCTCTTCGGCGATGCCGGCGCCCGTGTCCTCGACTTCGACCCGCGCCCAGTCGCGTCCCCGCGCGTCGGTCTCGACTGAGCCCCTGACGAGGACGCGGCGCTCGGACGCCTCGTCGGGCATCGCCTCGGCCGCGTTGCGCAGGAGGTTGAGGAGCGCCTGGCGGAGCATGCGCTCGTCGGCGCGGACTTCGGGGAACTCGCCTTGGATGGTGAGCGACACCCTTTGAGCGTGCAAGAGCGCGTCGAGGTCTGCGGCGCAGATGTCGAGCAGCTCGCGGAGCCGCACGTCGCCGAGGTCGGGCGTCTTCGGGCGGGCGAAGTTGAGGAACGAGTTGACCATCTCGGAGAGCCCGCGCACCTCTTGCAAGAGCGCCGCGGTCGCCGAAGCGCGCGCGTCAACCGAAAGGGAAGCGTTCTGCAAGAGCTGCGCGTAGCCGTGCAAAGTCGCCAGCGCGTTCTTGAACTCGTGCGCGAGCCCGGCCGACATCTCGCCGAGGCTTTCGAGGTTGCGCTTGCGCGCGACCGTCTCGCGCAGCTCCGCGACCTCCGTGATATCCGTCAGCATGCAGAGCACGCCGCGCGAGCCGCCCGCGGGCGCCGGGTCTACGGGCGCGACCGTCACGCCGAGCCTGCGCGAGCGGCCGCCTTCGAGCCGTAGGGGCACCTCCTCGCGCCTGTAGAGCTCGCCCGTCTGCAAACAGCGCCCGACCATCTCGGCCAGCTCGGGCGCGCGCGCGAGCAGGCGCCGGAACTCTTCGCCCTCCACGCGCCCCTCGATGCCGAGCAGCGCGCGCGCGGGCGCGTTGAAGACCGTCGCGCGGCCCTCGGAGTTGAAGGCGACGAGGCCCGAGGGGAGGCTGGCGACGACGCGCTCGCTGAACTGCTCGGCGGTCGCGGCGCGCTCGGCCGCGCGCGCGCCCAGGCGCTCAAGCTCGCGCTGCTTAGCGCGGAGCTGCGCGACGACCTCCTGAAAAGTTTCGAGCACGAACTCCGACTCGTCGCGCCCGCGCCCCCGCGCCGACGACTCGACGGGCGCGCGCTCGGCCTCGTCCACGAGCTGCCGGTACGGCCTGAGCAGCCAGCGCGGCAGCAGCAGGATGGAGGGGACGCTGATGACGAGCGTGAGGACGAAGACTGTGTAGAGGACGGGCGCGCGCTCGGCCCGCGTCGCGGGCGAGAGCGCCACCAGCGTCAGCGTGAACAGGTTGGCAAGGAGCAAAAGCCCCACCAACAGCGCCAACGCCAACTGCATCCGGTTTTCGTGACGGGCCATAAGAGGCGTGAACCGTGAACCGTAAACCGTGACAAGATTAAAGCCTGTTCTTATCTTGTCACGGTTTACGATTCACGATTTACGGCATTTCAGAATTTCCCCACGTACCAATCGATGAGGCGCGTGCCGAAGAGGAGGCTGACGAGCGAGCCGAGGCCGAGGAAGATGCCGAAGGGGAGGAGCATCTGCATGTCGCGCTCGCCGCGCCTTGCCATCGCGGCCACGCCCGCGATTGAGCCGGTGAGCACGCCGACGAAGATCGTCAGCATCGTCAAGGGCCAGCCGAGGAAGGCGCCCACCATGAACATCATCTTCACGTCGCCGAGCCCCATCGCCTCGACCCCGCGCGCGCGCTCCCAGAGCCAGCCGACCAGCCACAGGAACCCCCCGCCCGCCAGCGCGCCCAGCACCGCGCCGCCGAGCGAGAGCAGCCACGCGGGCGCGTGTCCGCCGCCGAGCGAGGCCACGCCGTAGAGGTTCGGCACCAGCACGCGCGCGGCGAGCGCGAGGCCCGCGCCGGGGTAGGTGATGACGTTCGGCAGAATCATGTGCTCGGCGTCGATGAAGACGAGGGCGACGACGGCCGCGACGAAGGCGAGGTCGAACGGGAGCGAGAGCGTCAGGCCCGAGTGCAGAAGGTACGTGAGCGCGAAGAGTACGCCCGTCAACAATTCGACCGCCGGGTAGCGCGCCGAGATGGGGGCGCGGCAGGCGCGGCAGCGCCCACGCAGGACGGCCCAACTGACGACAGGAATGTTGTCGTACGGCCGTATCGCGGTGTCGCACTCGGGGCAGTGCGAGGCGGGGAAGGCAATCGACTCTTCGCGGGGGACGCGGTGGATGACGACGTTCAAAAAACTCCCGATGATGGCCCCGAGGACGCCGACGGCCGCGGCAATGACGTACCCCGGCAAGCCGGTCAGCGCGTCCTGTGTCACGAATCTCTGAAGAATGTCCATTCGCTGTGGATGAAGAAAGAAGAATGGTTTAACGCAGGGCTCGGCTTGACGCGTGGCGCCCTATTTGCATATTAAAGCTTTATCATGCTTTGCGAAAGGCTGGAATCATACAGTGGTTGAGACGAACATTTCGGGAAGGAGGACGGCGCCGTGAACCCTCGCAAACCTATCTACGCGATGATGGTAGTCGGCGCCGCCGTCATCCTCACGCTGACCTTCGCGCCCTACGCGCTGATGAAGGACGCGCGCAGGGCCGCCGCCGCTTACATACAGATTCCTTTGAAACGGGCGGCCCCGCCCGTGCCCGCTTCGGCCGTGCCCGCGCCGCCCGCGCCACAGGTCTCTGCCTTCGACGTGGCCGGCTGGTACACGGGGCGCGGCGACGACCCCGCGCGCCACGCGCTGCTCGTGCAATCGCTCGACGGCCGTGCCACGCTCGCCGAATATAACGCGGACGGCGCTTTCAACCCGGCCTCGCTCGTCAAGCTCACGACCTCACTCACCGCGCTGCACAAGCTTGGCAAGGATTTCCGTTTCGAGACGAAGTTCTACATCGACGGCGATGTGGACAAGTCGGGCGTGCTGCGCGGGCGGCTCGTCGTCGCCGGAGGCGACCCGACCTTCGGCGACTTCCACGCGACGCTCGTCGCGAAGAAGCTGGCCGAGCGCGGCGTCAAGAAGTTCGAGGGCGAGCTAATCGTCACGCCCGACTTCGTCTTCAACTTCACGGACAAGCCGGAGGAGTCGGCGCAGCGCCTCGCCAAGGTGCTGAAAGTCAACCCGAAGACGTTCTCGGTCGTGGACGCGCCGGCCGGCGAGCCGACGTTCGCGGTGCTCTCGTACCCTCTGCACGACATACTGCTCTACATGAACGCGCATTCGAGCAACTTCGTCGCCCAGCGCCTGGGCGCGCTGGTCGGCGGGCCTGACGGCGTGCGCCAATTCCTGATCGATGAGGTGAAGCTCCCGCCCGAGCAGGTGCAGCTCTCGACGACCTCGGGGCTCGAAGTCAACCGCATGACGCCGCGCGGGCTCGTCGCGGTCATCCGCGCGCTCGACGACGAGACACACAGGCAGGGGCTTGAGCTGGCGGACATCATGGCGGTGGCGAGCGACGACTACGGGACGTTGCGCCGCAGGATGGTGGGCACGCCGCTCGAAGGCGCGGTCGTGGCGAAGACCGGCACGCTCGTCCACGACGACGGCGGGATGGCGAGCCTCGGCGGCGTCGTCTACACGCAGAAGTACGGCAAGGTCTACTTCGTCGTCTTCAACCAGGGGTCGGCCGTGGCCGAGTCGCGCCAGCTCACCGACCAGCTCCTCGCCGAGATCACACTCAGCCAGGACATCCCCGTCCCCATCCCCAAACCCGAAAAGCCCCGCCACCAGTTGGAGAGCACCGACCTCGAAGTCTTGGAGTAATGATGAATGAGGAGTGATGAATGATGAATACCTCGACACGGCGGTATTCATCATTCATCACTCCTCATTCATCATTACTCCCTTCTTCCCCTGCTGCATTTCCCAGAGCATGACGTGTTTGAGGAAGGCGTGGTGCGCGGCGAAGCGCGCGATGGCGAGGCCGGCGAGGCCGTCGCGGAAGCCGCCCTTGAGGATGAAGCTGCGTGCAAAGGCGGCGGGCGCGGCCGTGGCGATGCGGAGCGGGGAGGTGCGGCGGCCCGACTCGAACATCTGGCGCGCCGCCAGCGGCGCGTAGCGCTCGCCGATCATACGGTGGTGGTGCGCGGCGTCCTGGACGCTGAAGTGTTGGAGGTCGCCTGAGAGCGTCTCGACGCGCGCGCCCGGCCGCATCTTCACCGACTCGTGGATGTGCGCGCCCTCCCAGCGGCCGCGCCTGCGGTCGTAGAGACGGAGCTGGTAGTCCGGGTACCAGCCCCCGCCCTTGATCCAACGTCCCATGTAGAAGGAGCGGCGCGCGACGCGGTAGCCGTCGGCGAGCTTCGTCTGGTCGCCGTCGCGTAAAGACAGGACGCCCGCGCGCAGCTCGTCGGTGACGCGCTCGTCGGCGTCGAGGCTGAAGACCCAGTCGTGCGCGGCACTCTCCGCGGCGAACTGCTTCTGCGCGGCGAAGCCGGGCCAGTCGCGGACGACGACCCGGGCGCCGCACTCCTCGGCAATCTCGACCGTGGCGTCGGTCGAGCGTGAATCGACGACGAGGATCTCGTCGGCCCAGGCGACCGACTCGCACGCCGCGCGGATGTTCTCGGCCTCGTTGAAGGTGATGATGGTGGCGGAGATTCTCAAGGCGCTTGAGGATACGCAAACGCGTGCGCGGGAGTAAAGGGGCAGGCGGATAAAAGAGAGCGGCCGCGAGAGTTCGTCTCTCGCGGCCGCTTTTTGCACGACTTAACTTCCGGCTACTTCCCGAACTTCTCGGGCGCGACCGGCGAGTCGATGATGACGTTGTTCGAGCGCAGCGTCGTCGAGGTCGCGCGCTGGAGGTCTGCGAGCGCCTTGTTGTAGTCGGTCTGCGCCTGCAACTCCTGGTTCTGCGCGGAGACGAGCGCGTTCTCGCGCTGGAAGAGGAGGAAGGTCGTCGAGCGGCCGACCTGATAGAGGCGGCGCTCGCCGGCGAGCTGCTCCTCCGCCGCGTGCAGCGCGGAGCGCGCCGACAGCACGCGGCGGCGCGCCGTCTCGACCGACTGGACGGCGTTGCGCACTTCGACCTCGATGCCCTGATCCTGCGAGCGCGTCTGCGCGGCGAGCTGCTCGCGCTGAATCTGCGCGTAGGCGAGGTTGGCTTCGGCCGTGCGGTTCTTCCAGGGGAGCGAGATGACCGCGCTCACGACGATCTGGCGCGTGTCGAGGCTGAAGGTGTTCTTGAGCGTCTGGAAGTAGCCGCCGACGAGCTGCTGCGGGAAGGTGCCACCCGAGGGGGTGACGATCGGCGAGGTGACGGGGGCGAGCCCCTGCGCCGCGCGCAGCGTGTTGACCTCCCCCAAGAGGAACACGTCCGCGCTGCCCGAGATGAGCGGCGACGGCGTCGTATCGACGAGGTCGGGGTTGACCGTGCCGGCGAGGCCGTTGGTCGAGACCGTGCCGACGAGATCAACGCGCGGCTTCGTCTGGTTCTTGTAGAACTGAAGGTTGATGTCGTTCACGTCCTCTTCGAGCCGCAGGCGGCGCATCTCGGGGCGGTTGTCGTGCGCCTCCTTGAGCGCCGTCTCAAGGTTGACCGGCGTCTCGTCGAAAGAGGGCGAGTCGGTCGGGACGAGCGCCTTCGACCAGTCGGGCGAGAGCGTGTCCTTGATGAGCAGGTTCTTGAGGGTGTTCTCGGCGAAAGTCACCTGCTGGTTGGCGACGAGCAGGCCCGACTCGCGCGTGGCAAGCTCGGTCTCGATCTCGGCGCGCTGAAGCGGGGCGGACGCGCCGGCGACGACGGACGCCTCCGTGCGGCGGAAGTTCTCCTGCGCCAGCTTCACGTTGGCAATCTGGTTCTGCTCGTTGCGCAGGGCGAAGACCAGGTCCCAGTAGGCGCTCTGCACCTGCGAGATGATGTTGATGGTGCGGAGGCGGAAGTCCGCGTCCGTCTGCTCCAACCGCTTGCGCTGGATGCGAATCTGCTGGCGGTTGCGGTCGATGGAGCGGTTGCGCCAGAGCGGCTGCGTGAACTGGAGGCCCTGCGTCGAGGAGTAGAACGGGTTGAGCGAGCTGTTCTGTGCCGAGGTCTTCTCGCGCGTGTTGTTGAAGAAATATGTGAAGTTGCCGCCGCCCTTGACGAACTGCTTGTTGACCGAGAAGTCGTTGTTGTAGTCGGTCGTCGAGACCGTGCCGCCCGTGCCCGCGCCGGCGAAGATGTTGGCGACGGGGCGGACGCTGTAGTTGACCTCGGGCGTGTAGTTGAAGACCGGGTCGTAGACGCCGCCCAAGGCGTTGAGCGTCTGCTCGGCGAGGCGCACGTCGGCGCGCGCCACCTCGATGTCGTTGTTGTTTTCGAGGGCGCGGCGGATGGCCTCGTTGAGCGTGAGCGAGAGCGTGTCGGTGCCCGTGACGCCGACGCGCGCGAGGTCGGGCAGGGGCGGCACGGGGCGCGGCTGGACGACCGGGAAGGCCGGCTCCTGCTCGGGGGCGCTCGGCTCGACGGGAGTCGTCGGAGGCGCGCCCGACTGCGTGGCCGGGTCGGTCTGCGCGGGGGCGGGCCGCGTGGTCGCGGGCGGCTGCGTGACGGGGGCCGTCTCGACGCCCGGCGGGTTCTGCGGCGCGGGGCGCGTCGAGCCGGGGGGCGTGCGCGGGTCTTGCGGGTTCGTCTGCGCCCCGGGCGGGACGCTCTGCTGCTGCTGCGTGCCCGGCGGGCGCGTCGCGTCCTGCTGCGCGGGCGTCTGCGTCGAAGACTGCTGGACGGCGGCCGTCTCGACGACGAAGGGCTCGCCGACCTTCGTGAAGACCGACTTGCCCTTGCCCGTGGGCTGAGCGGGCTCGGCCGCGCTTGCGGAAGGCTGCGGGGTCTCCTTCGTCGAGGCCGGCGCGGACTTGGCGCGCGCCTTACGGCTGGCCGGGACATTCCCAAAAGCGGACACCGCGTTCCCGAAAACGAGAAGGGCGCAGAGGAACGTCGAGGGGAGGAGGGCTTGGGCCCGCTTCCTTGTGTTGATAGACCGACTCTGTTTGACCATTTTCTCTACCTTAAAACTGTCCCGGAGGGGATGCGCGCTGTGCCCGCGCGCGAGAATAAAAATTGCCGAAGCGCGAACGTCGAAACGGGGTTGCAAACGGCAGGCCGCGGCTCCTTCAAGACCACCCTTCCAAGCCGCGTCCGAACCTGTGCCTACTACGTCCCCCGCCCGCACGGGGTTTCAAAAACATACATTTAACCCGCCGCGCGTGGGCGCCCCGCGCACCCGAAAGTGACGGCCGTCACGCGCCTGTTTAAGACGAAGCGGGGCGGCGGAGGGTTCGCTTGACAGAGGGGGCGTGGGGGCTTAGTCTTCATCCTTTATGAGTCAGCCCTGAGAATTGACCGTAGTTCACACGCGCACCCGACGCGCGTCGCGGCGTGTGTGTCTGCGAGAATTTAGAGCGAGTGAGGAGGCTCCCGTCACAATGGCAATCAAGGTTGGAATCAACGGCTTCGGGCGCATCGGCCGCAACGTCCTGCGCACCTGCCTCGGCGACGCGGACATCGACTTCGTGGCCGTCAACGACATCACCGACACGGAGACGCTGGCGCACCTTTTGAAGTACGACTCCGTCCTCGGCAACCTCGAAGAGGAGGTTCAGGCCACCGAGAACGGCATCCGCGTCGGCTCGGACGAGTTCCGCGTCTTCTCCGAGAAAGACCCGGCGCAGATTCCCTGGGACGAGGTCGGCGCCGAGGTCGTCATCGAATCGACGGGCCGCTTCACGAAGAAGGAGGACGCCGCCAAGCACCTGCGCGGCTCGGTCAAGAAGGTCGTCATCAGCGCGCCGGCCAAGGACGAGGACATCACCATCGTCCTCGGCGTCAACGAGGACGCCTACGACCCGGCGGCGCACCACGTCATCTCGAACGCTTCCTGCACGACCAACTGCCTCGCGCCCGTCGCCAAGGTCATCCACCAGAACTTCGGCATCAAGTCGGCGCAGATGACGACGATCCACTCCTACACGAACGACCAGCAGCTCCTCGACCTGCCGCACAAGGACTTGCGGCGCGCGCGCGCCGCGGGGCTCTCGATGATCCCGACCTCGACCGGCGCGGCCAAGGCCGTCGCGCTGGTGCTGCCCGAGCTGAAGGGCAAGTTCGACGGCATCTCCGTGCGCGTCCCCACCCCGAACGTCTCGCTCGTGGACGTGGTGATGGAGGTCGAGCGCGAGGTGACGACCGAGGAGGTCAACACGGCCCTGAAGAACGCCGCGAACGAGGAGCTGCGCGGCATCCTCGCCTTCTCGGAGGAGCCGCTCGTCTCCGTTGACTTCCGCAAGAACGACAACTCGTCCATCGTGGACGCCGAGTACACCAAGGTCATCAACGGCAACCTCGTCAAGGTGCTCTCCTGGTACGACAACGAGTGGGGCTACTCCTGCCGCGTCCGCGACCTCATCAAGTTCCTCGGGGAAAAAGGACTGTAAAGAACGTGAACCGTGAACCGTAAACCGTGACAAGAGGGCTCCCGCCTTTCATCACGGTTTACGGTTCACGGTTCACGGTTTACGAGCATGCAAAAGCTTTCCATCAAAGACCTCGACTTGCAGGGCAAGCGCGTCTTCGTGCGCGTTGACTTCAACGTGCCGGTGAAGGACGGGAAGGTCGGCGACGACACGCGCGTCCGCGCGGCCGTGCCGACCATCGAGTACGCGTTGAAGCAGGGGGCGCGCGTCATCCTCGCGTCGCACCTGGGGCGGCCGAAGGGCGAGCGCGTCGAGAAGTACAGCCTGCGCCCGGTGGGCGAGCACCTGTCGGACATTCTGGACAGGCCGGTCGCCTTCGCCGAGGACTGCGTCGGCGAGGCGGCGGAAGCGGCGGCGGCGCGTCTGAAGGACAGCGAGGTGCTGCTGCTCGAAAATCTCCGCTTCCACAAGGAGGAGGAGGAGAACGACGACGGCTTCGCGGCCCAGCTGGCGAAGCTGTGCGATGGGCTCTACGTGAACGACGCGTTCGGGGCGGCGCACCGCGCGCACGCCTCGACCGCCGGCATCACGAAGCACGTCAAGAAGGCGGCGGCGGGGCTCCTGATGGAGAAGGAGCTGGAGTACCTCGGGCGCGCGCTGAACAACCCGGAGCGGCCCTTCGTCGCCATCCTCGGCGGCGCGAAGGTCTCGGACAAGATTCCGGTCATCAACTCGCTCATCAGCCGCAAGGTGGACAAGATTCTCATCGGCGGCGCGATGGCCTACACCTTCTTCAAGGCCGAGGGCTTCAACACCGGCAAGTCGCTCGTCGAAGACGACATGATGGAGACCGCGCGCGAAGTCAAACGACGCGCCGAGGCCGAGGGCGTCAAACTCGTCCTTCCGACCGACCATCAAGTCGTGGACAGCTACGACCCGCTCAACAGCCGCAAGACGATCCCCGTCGAGTTCACCAACCAGGGGCTCGTCGGCTTGGACATCGGCCGCGAGACGGTCGCGCTCTTCGCGCACGAGCTTGAGGGCGCGCGGACGATCATCTGGAACGGCCCGATGGGCGTCTTCGAAGAGAAGGGTTTTGAAGAGGGAACCGTCGGCGTCGCACACGCCGTCGCCGACGCGGCAGAGAAGGGCGCGACCGTCATCGTCGGCGGCGGCGACTCGGTCTCCGCGATTCACCAGGCCGGCCTCGCCGACAAGATCACGCACATCTCGACGGGCGGCGGCGCCACCCTCGAATTCCTCGCCGGCGACGAACTGCCCGGCGTCGCGGCACTCAACGACAAATGAGCCGAAAACCTGTCATAGCCGGAAACTGGAAGATGTACAAACTGATCGCCGAGTCGGTGCAGACGGCGGTCGATTTGAAGCCACTGGTGGCGAACGCGAACCACTGCGAGGTGGTCATCGCGCCAGTCTTCACGGCTTTGAAGACTGTGACCGACCGGCTCGAAGGCTCGAACATCCACGTCGCGGGGCAGGACTGCTCGACCGAGTCGAAGCACGGGGCGCACACGGGCGAGGTCGCGGCCGACATGCTGAAGGACGCGGGCGCGTCGCACGTCATCGTGGGGCATTCGGAGCGGCGGCAGTTCTACCACGAGTCGGACGACTTCGTGAACCGCAAGGCTTTGGCCGCCTTGAAGGCGGGGTTGACCGTCATCGTCTGCGTCGGCGAGACCTTGGAGCAGCGCGACGGCGGCGTGGCCGAAAGGGTCGTGAAGGGGCAGGTCGAGGGCGGCCTGCGTGATTTGACAGCCTCCGACCTCGAACGTATCATTATCGCCTACGAACCGGTCTGGGCCATCGGGACGGGACGTACAGCGACGCCGGAGCAAGCGCAGGAGATGCACGCGTTTGTCCGGCGCGTTTTCGCGGGTAGGTTCTCGCAGGAAGCGGCCGCCGCGCTCCGCATCCTCTACGGCGGCTCGGTCAAACCCGACAACATCGCGGGGCTGATGAAACAGCCGGACGTGGACGGCGCGCTCGTCGGCGGCGCGAGCCTGGAGGCCGAGTCGTTCGCAAAGATTGTGAATTACGACAGGTAAGTTGGAATCGAGGTCATAACAGTTTTGCTCAGCTACCTACTCTACGGACTCTTTCTTCTGGCCTGCATCGTGCTGGTCGTCTCGGTGCTCTTGCAGCCGGGCAAGGCCGACGCCGGCTCGCTCTTCACCAGCTCGATCTCTTCGACGGCCTTCGGCCCGCGCGGGACGCAGACCATCCT